>ENA-ORTS01000045-ORTS01000045.1-human-gut-metagenome-genome-assembly--contig:-NODE-45-length-108420-cov-5.701287_pt1 | contig 108420 bp, 98 predicted proteins | sample MGYA00241911_ERZ509186 | MGnify/ENA primary metagenome ERZ509186 (study PRJEB26280, sample SAMEA2338852) | human gut metagenome | biome: human gut; feature: human-associated habitat; material: faeces...
GCTTCCCGAAAGCGAGTGCAAAGGTACAACCTTTTAACGTAACTGCCAAACGTTTTGCCAACTTTTTCCCGGGCCAATCCCGACACAAGGACACACAAGCACAACCATATGGACAAAAAACACGCTGTAAAACACGTGTTTAACAGCAGGAAACACCGAACATACTGAGGGAAAACTTTTTTTCAGAATGGAAGGAGGTAGATAGAAAAGAAACGGAGGACAGGGGACGGAAAACAGCGAAATGAAGGAAGAAGAGGCGGCAAAGACGGCATGGAGAAAGAAGGGACAGGACAGGCCTATCGGCGCAGGAGGCACGAACAAGGGGGCACGAAAGGAAACATCCTCATATATATTAAGGTGGAGGCAGGCAAAACAAGAAAAGAGCGGGATGCCGACGGCTGGTTGGAAGCAAGGGGAACGGGCGGATTGCGGAAAGGACGGGACGGAAACGGACGGCCTGACCGACATGCCAAAGCGGAAACTTGCGCCTACCGGACGAAAAACCATAAACCCGGGAGGGAACGCGAACAGCACGTTTATATCCCGTATACCACGCAGCCTCTCCCAACCGAACAGAAAAGCACACCCGGCTGAAAGCGGTTTCACAACCGGCGCACAAAATGGAGACCGACGGAAAAGGCAAAAGACAAGCACGCAGGGAAAGGGCCAACACACTCGGAACCGCAGCCAGGAATTATCCGGAAGAAAAACGGGGCACATCCCGAAAGGCAACAAATATGCTGAAAATAATGTTTAACTCGTCCAATTTTTGGAGGCACTTCATTCTGACAAATGGGATAGGATAAAAGGCCACCGGTCCCAACGAGAGAAACAACACAACATAAAGCGAAAAACACAAAATGCCCCCGCAACATTCATTAAAAACAGAATACGAAAGCTCAAACTGCCCTCTACTCACCATACAAAAAGCACCGACATATACATCGGGTAGGAGGAACGGGATTAATTCCCACTACGACCTCTCACACCACCGACGTGCCGTCCGAAATACGGTGGTTCCTTAATTAACCTTTAAACCCAGATGGCAGTACATCTTAAAAGTAGGATAACCGGCTCGGAGCAAACGTTCATCCGACAAAACCTTATGTACAGTGAGATGACTTGCCAACTTAAAATAGTGGATACCAAATCAAACGTTGTTTACGATATTCGTAGCCCCAACCGTTATTACGGCTAGTGAGCCCACGTATCTTACTTTTCATCTTCTTGATACTATCGCCATGAATGTAGAATTAGCCATTACTACGACCAAAGATATAGGAAAGGAATTTGATGTCACGTATATAAGCTACATGGGGCTTCTCCTTATTCACCTTTAAAAAAAGCTTCGTTTCAATAAAGGGAAGCAGATTATCCAATGTACGCTGCGCGGAACGACGGCTTTTACAAAAGATGACCAAGTCATCAGCATACCGAACGAACAAATGCCCGCGTTTTTCCGGTTCCTTGCCTAACTCATTAAGAATTATATTGCTTAACAAGGGACTCAATGGACCACCCTGAGGGTCCCCGACTGAACTCTACTCTTTCTTGCATCCTATAAATACACCGGAGTTCAGATATTTATGAATAAGAGATATAGCACGACCGTCTTTGATAGTACGCGACAAAATTTCTATCAATTTACTATGACAGACTGTATCAAAGAATTTCTCCAAATCCATATCGACCGTGAACACATAACTAGCAGAGACATATTCGCCACACTTTAATAGCGCATCATGAGCACTACGATGAGAACGAAAACCATAGTTGGTTGGTGAAAATTGGGGGTCATAAAGAGGTTGGAGCACTGATTCCCACTATCAGGACTCATTCGGGACTTCGCCCTATAGCGTACGCCCATGCTAAGTATACCAATAAGAGGACGTGTCATCGCGACACATCCTCTTTCCATAATCTCATATAGGTATTAGTTTTTTTTAAGGTAAAAAGATTGTTTTCAGAATAACTTTTGCAAATATCGGGTTTTCTAGCCAACTACACAAATAAAAAAGGATGTTTCTTAGCATAAAAAAGAGCATTCACTTTATTCTCTTTAAAAAACTCTTCTTATACCTTATTATTATAGGAAATACGAAAGTGATTTCCATTTTTTAATAGTATCTTTGCAAGCATTATTGATAATTACGCAAAACAGATTGGTTATGACTGAAACAACTCATGCTGAATCATCAGAAAAGAAAGGACTTAATTTCGTAGAAGAAATAGTGGTGGAAGACCTGAAGGCAGGCAAGAACAACGGACGACTGCAAACCCGCTTTCCACCGGAACCTAACGGGTATCTACATATCGGACATGCAAAAGCGATTTGTATGGACTTCGGCATCGCGGAAAAATACAGCGGTGTGTGTAACCTAAGATTGGATGACACAAACCCTATCAAGGAAGACACGGAATACGTAGAGGCCATCAAGGAAGACATACAGTGGTTGGGATTCAAATGGGGAAAAATCTATCATGCTTCAGACTATTTCCAACAACTGTGGGACTTTGCCGTCAGATTGATTAAAGAAGGCAAAGCCTACATCGACGAACAAAGCAGCGAACAGATTGCCGAACAAAAGGGGACACCGACGCAACCCGGTACGCCGAGTCCCTATCGTGACCGTCCCATAGAAGAAAATCTAGAGCTGTTTAACAAGATGAACAGCGGCGAGGCTGAAGAAGGTTCCATGGTGCTGCGTGCCAAGTTGGACATGGCCAACCCGAACATGCACTTCCGCGATCCCATCATTTACCGTATCATCAACAAAGAGCACCATCGCACGGGCAGCAAGTGGAAAGCCTACCCGATGTATGACTTCGCGCACGGGCAAAGCGATTATTTCGAAGGAGTGACCCACTCCATCTGTACGTTGGAGTTTGTCCCCCACCGTCCGCTCTATGACCACTTCATCGACGAATTGAAAGAAGGAAACGACTTGGCAGACCACCGTCCCCGTCAGATAGAATTCAACCGCCTGAACCTGACCTATACCGTCATGAGCAAACGCAAATTGCTTGCGTTGGTAAAAGAAGGCCTGGTAAACGGATGGGACGACCCACGAATGCCGACCCTCTGTGGGTTCCGCCGCCGTGGCTACTCTCCTGAAGCCATCCGCAAATTTATCGATATGATCGGCTACACCAAGTTCGATGCCCTGAACGACTTTGCCATGTTGGAAGCAGCCCTACGTGAGGACCTGAATGCGAGGGCAACCCGTGTCTCGGCCGTACTTAATCCTGTAAAGCTCGTGATTACCAACTATCCGGAAGGGCAAGTGGAAGAACTTGAAACCGTAAATAATCCAGAAAATGAAGCTGACGGAAGCCATATCATCGAGTTTAGCCGAGAACTGTGGATAGAACGCGAAGACTTCATGGAAGATGCTCCCAAGAAATACTTCCGCCTGACTCCCGGCAATGAAGTCCGTCTGAAAAGCGCTTACATCGTAAAGTGTACGGGATGCAAGAAAGACGAAAACGGCAACGTGACGGAGGTCTACTGTGAATACGACCCCATGTCAAAAAGCGGCATGCCCGGTTCGGACAGGAAAGTGAAAGGCACGCTCCATTGGGTGAGTTGCGGACATTGCCAACCGGCCGAAGTGCGCTTATACGACCGACTTTTCAGCATAGAGAACCCAGGAGCCGAAGAACGCGACTTCCGTGAGTTGTTGAACCCAGAGTCACTGAAAGTCCTGCCCCAATGTTATGTGGAAAAATATGCAGCGACCAAAAAGCCGCTTGAATATCTGCAGTTCCAACGCATCGGTTACTTCATGATGGACAAGGACAGTACTGCCGAACATTTGGTATTCAATCGTACCGTAGGCCTGAAAGACACATGGAGTAAGAAAAACAAATAACATGTCGACAGAAGACCTCTCGTATTTTCAAGAAGAAGAATTCAAAAAGAATCTGGCTCTTTACGAGCAGATGTTACAAGGCGGTCAGTCGGTTTATCTGGAAGCAGACGAACTGACTGACATCGCCGAGTATTATCTCGTGCAGAACGACACGGACAAAGCTATGGCGTGTATCCAATACGCCCTGAACATCCACCCCGGTAGCATCGACCCTTTGATTTTTCTGGCCCGGCAAAAGATGTTCAACGGTGACATCGAAGGTGCCAAAACCATACGCGACTGTATTACGGATCCCAATGACCGCGAAGTCATATTCCTTAATGCAGAATTGCTGTTACGCGAAGGAAAAGAACAGGAAGCCACCACATACCTGTCCGAAAAAGCCGAAACAGAAGAAGAAGATGCCGCTTTGTTTGCATACGACACGGCCACACTGTTTTTGGATTACGGCTATTTGGAACAAGCAGCTCAATGGGGACAACGGGCACTCGATATGGAACCGGACAACGAGAAGTTTTTGAAGTTCAAGGCAGACCACCTCATCTCTTCCAACCGTCCGAAAGAAGCCATCGAGATATTAAACAGTTTGTTGGACATCAACCCATACAACCTCAATGCATGGCACTCATTGGGCGAAGCCTATTTCGTATGCGAAGACTTTTCCAAGACCATGGAAACGGCTGATTTTGCATTGGCCATAGACGAGCACGACGCCCAAGCTCTTTTGCTGAAGGCCAACAGCCTGCTTCAACAACAGAATCTCGATGAAGCCCACCAACTTTATCTCCGATATTTCAAGGAACATCCGTCCAATGAAATTCCCTATCTTTTCGACGGGGTGTGCCTCTCCGCACTTGAACGCTACGACGAAGCTTTAAGCCAATTACTTAAAGCAGAAGAATTATCCCAAGGTTACTCTCCGGAGCAGCAACATATATATGCCAACCTTTCGGATGTGTACAGCAAGCTGTATGATACAGACAAAGCCTTTGAATATATCGACAAGATAAAAGAAATAAATCCGGATTACGACACAGACTTATACAAAGGGCATATCCTGATGCAAAATGCGAGAGAAAACGAAGCCCTCGAATGCTACAACACGTTTATCCAAAGCCACGAAGACCCCTCGGAGGCTCATTTCCTCGTCGGCTTGTCTTTAGTGGAAAACAAACTGTACGAAAAGGCAAGGGAACATTTCTTGTATATGCTGAATCGCGATGCTTCACAAGACGAGGAAAACCAAAAAGCATACGCTTATTTGGCCTATTGCGCGCTGATGCAAAACCGTTATCAGGAATTCATTGCTTTCCTGAAAATTGCTTGTGAAAAAGCCCCCGAAGCATTGGAATACACCGTGGGACGATTCATCCCGGAAGAAGTGGAAGCCAAGGATTTCTATCAGTACGTCTTAACTCACAGCGACGTATTTACACACTTCAACCCGGATTCATCTGCCCCTGTAAAACCCATGTGAAAAGAAGCTTTTGCACCGTCTCTCCACATGGGTATATTTCCTCTCATTCGCTGAACTGCTTGATGCGTTGCTCTTCCGATAATTTGCAGATGAGCAAAGTATCGTTCTTTTCTGCCACAATGAAACCATCCAGACCTTGTATTACGACTTTTTTCTCCTGAGTGGTATGAATCATACAGTTATGCGTGTCATACACCGAAATGTTCTTTCCGATACAGGCATTACCATAAGCATCTTGCGGCGTATGCTCATGCAAAGAGCCCCACGTGCCTAAATCACTCCATCCGAAGTTGGCCGGAAGCACGAATATCTCTTCCACTTTCTCCATGATGGCATAATCCACCGATATATTCTCACATTTCGGGAAATCACGGTTGATGGCTTCCTGTTCCTGCTCGCTGCCATATATGGGCATAAGCTGCTCGAAAACCTGCGCGATAGCGGGCTGATACACACGGAAAGCATTGACAATCGTGCTGACGTTCCACACGAATATTCCGGCATTCCAGAAATAATTATTCTTTTGGATATATCGGCTTGCCGTGGCAAAATCAGGCTTTTCCTTAAAAGAATCCACCCGATAAATTTCCTTGTTACGTGCCGATGCAAAGCCCAAGTCAGCCTGAATATATCCGTATCCGGTTTCCGGACGGTTCGGCTTCATTCCCAAAGTCAAAATAGAGTCCGTCTCCGAGGTAAAGACCAAACCGGAAGTTATCACACGTTCAAATTCAGCCACATCCATGACGATATGATCGCTCGGTGTGACCACCACATTGGCTTTCGGATTCAACTTTTTGATACGCCAACTCACGTAAGCAATGCAAGGCGCCGTATTCCTTCGGCAAGGTTCCTTCAATATGTTAGATTCCGGAATTTCCGGTAACTGTTCACGTACAATATCCGCATAAGCTTCGGACGTCACCACCCAAATGTTTTCCGGAAAACAAATCCTTTTAAAACGATCAGCAGTCAATTGCAACAACGTACGTCCGCATCCCAATACATCGATAAACTGTTTCGGGCACTCCGGAGTACTCATCGGCCAAAAGCGGCTACCTATGCCACCAGCCATAATTACCAAATGATTATTACTTCTTTCCATGGTTCTATATTCACGAGAATAAGTTAAGTCACAAAATTACAACTATTTTTCTAAATCCATGCATAAATATACACGATATTTTCATCTTCTTTTTCTTTGTTTTATTTGCACGCAGCCAAACATTCGCGTACTTTTGCACATACAAATGAAATATACCACCATTTTAAGCATCGCCGGTTCCGATTGTAGCGGAGGAGCCGGCATTCAGGCAGACATCAAGACGATTTCCGCTTTGGGATGCTATGCTGCCAGCATCGTCACAGCCGTTACCGTACAAAATACATGCGGAGTGAAAAACGTATATCCTATTCCGGCTCAAATTGTCAAGGAACAAATACAGGCCATAACCGAGGATATGCAAATAGATGCCTTGAAAATAGGAATGGTGACGGACGAAAGCATCATAGCGGTCATTGCGGATTTCTTATCAGCCAACTGCTTCCCGGTCGTATTCGATCCAGTCTTAGTCTCAAGTAGCGGCTACTCTTTGGTAGCCCCCGAAGCGTTGCATGCCATGTGTGACCGTTTAATCCCCCATTGCACTTTAATGACCCCCAACCTGCCGGAAGCCGAAATACTGTCCGGTATCCCTATCCGGGACATAGAAGATATGGCAAACGCCGGACGGCATATCCTTACTTACGGTTGTCGGTCCGTATTAATTAAAGGAGGACATTTGGACGGGGGCGATATGACGGATATTCTGGTCTGCGGCAATACTCCGGAAGACATTCACCGCTACCACTCCGCCAAAATAAACTCCGCTAATACCCACGGAACCGGATGCACGCTTTCTTCTGCTATTGCGGCTTACATCGGCCAAGGCGTCTCCTTACCGGAGGCTGTCGGTTTAGGGAAAAAATACCTCACGGATGCCCTGTTTTACGGAAAAGATGTCACCATCGGAAAAGGACACGGCCCGTTAAATCACTTTTTTAATCCCAAAAAGCTGATGATTAAGTAAGTTTTTATTAAATTTGCAACCAGATTGATGAACAAACATACATTTAGATAAGATTTAAATTATATGAAAGCATTTGTATTTCCCGGACAGGGAGCACAATTTGTAGGTATGGGCAAAGACCTGTACGACAACAATCCGTTGGCAAAAGAACTATTTGAAAAGGCAAACGATATTTTAGGATTCCGCATTACGGATATCATGTTCAGCGGCACGGACGAGGAGTTGAAACAGACAAAAGTGACGCAACCCGCCGTATTCCTCCATTCTGTCATTTCAGCTTTGTGTATGGGAGAAAACTTCACTCCGGACATGGTGGCCGGTCATTCATTAGGAGAATTTTCTGCGTTGGTAGCAGCCGGTGCCCTGAACTTTGAGGATGGTCTGAAATTGGTTTACGCCCGTGCCATGGCCATGCAAAAGGCATGCGAGGCTGCCCCTTCTACGATGGCGGCCATTGTAGGCTTGGATGATGCCACGATTGAGAACGTCTGCGCGGAAATCAATACGGAAAACAATGTAGTGGTTCCGGCCAATTATAATTGCCCCGGTCAGTTGGTCATCAGCGGCAATGTGGAAGCTGTCAAGGCTGCATGCGAAAAACTGAAAGCAGCCGGTGCCAAGCGTGCACTCTTGTTGCCGGTGGGCGGTGCGTTCCACTCTCCTTTGATGCAACCGGCCAAAGACGAACTGCAAGCAGCCATAGAGGCAACTACGTTCAATACGCCTAAATGTGCCGTATACCAAAACGTAGATGCACAGGCTCATACGGATGCAGAAGAAATCAAAGCCAACTTGATTGCCCAACTCACAGCTTCTGTTCGTTGGACGCAAGAGGTGCAGAACATGATTGCAGCCGGTGCCACGGATTTCACGGAGTGCGGTCCAGGCAAAGTCCTGCAAGGCATGATCGGAAAGATTGCTAAAGGAAATGATGCCGTGACAGCACATGGTATCCAAGCATAAACCAACTTGAACAGCTATCCCCTTGCCTTGGAAAAAACGGCAAGGGGATTTTCATTAACGACTAATCCATTTGATATATGAAAAACAAGATGATTATTTATCAGGTGTTCACCCGCCTTTTCGGAAACGACAAGACGGCATGCACCCCCCACGGCAGCAAGACAGAGAACGGATGCGGGCACTTCGCTGATTTTACCCAAAAAGCATTAACGGAAATCCAAAAGCTTGGAGCAACGCATATTTGGTATACAGGGGTCATTGCACATGCCACACAAACCGACTATACCTCATACGGAATTCCGTCCGATCATCCTGCCATTGTAAAAGGAAAAGCCGGTTCCCCATACGCCATTAAAGACTATTATGACGTAGACCCGGACTTGGCCATAAAACCCGAGAAACGGATGAAGGAGTTTCAAAACCTGATATACCGTACGCATGATGCCGGTTTGAAAGTCATCATCGACTTCGTGCCCAATCATGTGGCACGCCAATATCAATCCGCCAACAGACCTGAAGGCGTGAAAGATCTCGGGGAAGAGGATGACCAAACCCTATCCTTTTCTCCTCAAAACAACTTTTATTATATTCCCGGACACCCGTTTCAACCTGGCTTCGACCTGCAAGGCAGTGCACCGTCCCCATACGAAGAATGTCCGGCCAAAGCCACAGGCAATGATAATTTTTCCCCCTCTCCGGGACGCAACGACTGGTATGAAACGATAAAGCTGAACTATGGAATAGATTATTGCAATGGAGGAGAACGGCACTTCGACCCGATACCTTCCACGTGGTTTAAGATGCGTGACATCCTGCTGTTTTGGGCCGGAAAAGGCATAGACGGCTTCCGTTGCGATATGGCAGAGATGGTTCCTGTCGAATTTTGGGCATGGGCCATTCCGCAAGTCAAGTGCCACTACCCTTCTCTTGTATTCATTGCCGAGGTATATAACCCGAACGAATACCGCAACTACATCTATAAAGGAGGATTTGACTATTTATATGACAAGGTCGGATTATACGACACGCTCCGCGGAGTCGTTTGCGGCTATGCCTCTGCGCGTCAGATTACAGGATGTTGGCAAAACGTAGACGACATCAAAGACCGCATGCTGAACTTCCTCGAAAACCACGATGAGCAACGATTGGCCTCTGATTTCTTTGCAGGAAATGCAGAAAAAGGCCGTTCGGCCCTATTGGTCAGCGCATGTATGGGGAAAAATCCCATGATGATTTACTTCGGACAAGAATTAGGCGAACGGGGTATGGACGCGGAAGGATTCAGCGGCAAAGACGGGCGTACCACGATTTTCGACTATTGGCATGTAGATACCATCAGGCGGTGGCGTAACAAAGGTAAATTTGACACCGGTAAACTCACAGCCCAGGAACTTGCCTTGCAGGCATTCTATACCCAAGTGCTTAGATTATGCAACAGAGAAAGAGCTTTGAGGGAAGGGGATTTCTATGACCTGATGTACGCCAATAACGGCTCGGACCTGTTTAATGCCGACAAATGTTATGCTTTTGTCCGGCGTAAAGACAAAGACCTGCTGATTGTCCTTGCCAACTTCGAGGATTCCGAGAAACATACAGCTGTCAACCTTCCCCACCATTTATTCGAATTTTTCCAAATCCAAGAAAAAGGAGAGGTCATAGCAACTGAACTTCTAAGTGGAGATAAAGAATGTATCACGTTCAATGCTAATCAATGCGTACTAACGGACATACCTGCATATAGTGGCAAAATCTTAAAAATCAAGCTATAGTAGCTAAAAAGTAGCCGACGGGAAGTCCAAGGTCATTATTATAGAGTAAAGCGGGAACCTGCAAAATCACCAAATCCGGCGATTGCAGGTTCCCGCTTTACGTTCTACCTTTGCAGTGACAGAAGAAAACAATATGCCATTAATAAACGATTAAACAAAACTACAACAACGAGATGAAAAAAATGACTATTTATTATGGTTCCACCACAGGAACTTGCGAAACCTTGGCCTCCAGTATCGCACAAGCACTGGGCATGAGTAACGACAACGTGCACAACGTAACAGAAATGACCAAGGAAGATCTGGAGAATAACGATGTGCTGATTCTCGGTTCGTCCACATGGGGATGCGGAGACCTGCAAGATGATTGGTACGACGGAGTAGAGATTCTGAAGAAAGCCGACTTAACAGGTAAAAAGGTAGCCCTTTTCGCTTGCGGTGACGGAGAGTCATACGGCGACACATTCTGCGAAGCCATGACCCATATCCACGATGCCTTGGCTGATAGCGGCTGTACCTTCATTGGGAAAGTCCTGACTGCAGACTATACGTTTACTTCTTCTACAGCCGTGGACGGCGATGATTTCATCGGTCTGGCACTTGACGACGTGAACGAGAGTGACAAGAGCGAAGCCCGAATTGCAAACTGGGCTAAGCAAATTGAAGCGGAAATGGCTTAAAGCATACTTAAAAACAAGTAAAGGGCTATAAGGTTGCGACCTGGATAATCATAGATTTTAGCTATTGCAAGACTTTAAATTATCACTTAATTTTGCAACCACAAACGAAACATTCACCCATGGACGCATTATCCGAGAGAAACAGACATAAATGTATCATAATAACCACTTTTCATACAATTTCTTTATATCGTTTTGGATTTAAATTTGGGATTAGGCTCTCGTGAGAGAGCCTTTTTCTATACCTGTCCGTTTGCAGGAACTATTCCCAAACCGCATCCAACAGTTTGAACACAATCCGGAATTGTCCGTCCTTGTAGCTCGTGCTGTTGATATGGAACCGGCCAATCTGTGCCGTATGTTCCACATGGGCACCGATACAGGCGCAGACATCATAATCCCCAACCCTGACCAAGCGCAAGGTATCCTCCGCAGCATCGGGTAATTTGTCGAGCGGAACGTTGTCGGGAACAGCATCACGCGATACGTAGGCGTATGTCACCGGTAAATCAGCCGCAATGACTTCATTCACTTTCCGGGCTATCTCTGCAATCTGCTCTTCCGTCGGCTCATCCGCCAAATCATAGTTAATCTTACTTTTTTTCCGCTCAATATGTGCATTCCCCGACCGTTCGCAACCGAACATCCTGACCATCGTTTGGTTCAGGATATGCTCACAAGTGTGCATCGGAGGGTATTCCAACTTGTTATGGGCATTTAAAGCCACTTCCTTTTCTGTTGTCATTCGTTTCTTTTAATATATTTGTTGAATAAGTCCATACGCAGTCCACCACATTTCACTTTCACGACATGATGTTCGTCCGTCAAGAAACAAGTAGGCGTACCTTGCGCCCCGTATTTTATTTTCATGGGGCTGTCGTCCAACTTAAAATCTGACACAAAAACAAAATCAAAAGGATATGCTTTTTTAACCTCTTGCAAGTCTTTCAATGAGCTGCATGGCCAATAGACCACAATCTGCAAATCTTCCAAAGATGTCTGCCTCCGTAAAAGTTCCAATTCCTTACGACCGCCTTCTCCCATGCACCCCAATCCACCATAAAGCAGCAACACTTGTCGCCCCTTCAGTCCGCGCCAATCAAAGACATTCCCGTCATCCCGATAGCAAGGAAACTCCCATAGGCTATCCTTTTCCTCAATCTGCCGCATACGGATATGTTCCTGAATGTTCCTTCCATAAAAAGACTCGCGCATACCCGTGCCCAACGTATCCAAGATATGTACAAGCACTTTTTTAGGAATATCCAACCGGCACATGTACAGACGCTGCAAACCACTGGGCGTAGAAGCATATTCCATAGCCAACTCCCGGTTTCTTTTTAACGTAGCATCATAAAAGGAATTAAATGCAGCCTGCAAACTATCCTGCATCTCGGGATATTTGTCCCATAATGCAGCCATCTCCTGATGACGCTGTTCGTACGCTCCCCACAGCATGCTATCCTTTCGCAGATACTCTTTCTCACTCTCCATGTCCTGCGCAACCGAATTTCCAACCGAGAGACCCAAAAATCCCCAAAGGAACAACAAACTTTTTAACTTTATGATACCACGTTTCTCCATCAGCATTACAGTTTCCCCCGTTCTTCCAAATAAGAATCCTTGAATCCTAAGAAGTACAGCACCCCATCAAGCCCCATTGTGTTGATGGACTGCTTCGCATTCGCCACCACACGAGGCTTGGCATGGAATGCAATTCCCAACCCGGCTTCAGAAAGCATGGGCAAGTCGTTGGCTCCGTCGCCCACGGCAATCGTCTGAGCCAGATGCACATGTTCCACTTGGGCAATAAGCTTCAACAATTCGGCTTTACGGCGACCGTCTACAATTTCGCCCACATAACGTCCCGTCAGTTTACCGTCCTCTATTTCCAACTCATTGGCATACACATAGTCTATGTCATATTTGTTCTTCAGGTAATTGCCGAAATAAGTGAACCCACCCGAGAGAATGGCTATTTTGTAACCATACTGTTTCAATACAAACATCAGACGGTCGACTCCCTCCGTAATGGGCAAATGCTGAGCGATATCTTCCATGACCGACACATCCAACCCTTTCAGCAAAGCCACCCGTTGGGTGAAACTTTCCTTAAAGTCTATCTCCCCACGCATGGCCCGCTCGGTAATGGCCCTTACTTGTTCACCTACTCCGGCACGGTCGGCCAGTTCGTCGATGACTTCCGTCTCAATCAAAGTGGAATCCATATCAAAACAAATCAGGCGGCGCATGCGGCGGTACATGTTGTCCAACTGGAATGAGAAATCCATCTCCAGTTCACTGGACAACTTCAACAGTTCCGATTGCATGGCCGCACGGTCTTTCGGTGTACCCCGTACGGAAAACTCGATGCAAGCCCGTATGTTTTCCCGCTGTTCGTCCAATGGAATACGCCCGGTGAGACGCTTGATGGCATCGATGTTCAGCCCCTGTTCGGCCAACACCGAAGTGACGGCCTGTATTTGCAAAGCCGACAGTTTGCGTCCCAACAGAGTCAGGATATAACGGTTCTTGCCCTGCATGTTCACCCAATCTGCGTATTCTTCTTTCTTCACCGGATAGAAACGGATGTTCACGCCCAATTCCGAAGCCTTGAACAGCAAATCCCGCATCACATGCCCGGAGTATTCCTCCGCCGCACGCACCAACAAGCCCAAAGTCAACGTATTGTGTATGTCGGCCTGGCCGATGTCGAGTACCGTCACGTCATACCGGGCTAAAATCCCCATGATGGAAGAAGTCAGTCCGGGACGGTCTTCACCCGTTATTCTTATCAGTATCAATTCCGTATTCGAAGATTCCATAGCTTTATATCCATTTAATACCTGCAAAACTACACAAAAAAGGAGAAAACACAAAGGATACGGACGGAATGCCGGAAAGATTCTGCCCCATTCACCCATCTAAAAGGTATAAGCCACTTTATCCGGCTACAAGTTGGCATTAAAGTAAAGGAAAACTCCCCACCGCTTCAAAAATCCAATTCTGCCCCTCGCGGTTCTTTATTTTTGGTGTAACTTTGTAAACGAAAACAAGGTTCCGAAAATGACAAACAAAGCCTGATCGGGACACGAACCAAGCCACAATGAAAGAAACAGCCTCCATATTCCATCCCTTTACGCCCCAACCGGAAATATCGGACATTCCAGGCATGTTTACCTGTCCGTTCCACTACGAACCGCACCCTTTATCCGTATGCGCGGCCGAAGAAGTGTGCCGCTATCTCACGCTCCGCACCGACTGGAAAACGGAACTGGACAAAGGAAAAATGTTTGGCGTATTAGTCGTGCAGAAAGACGGAAAGACAGGCTTCTTGGCGGCTTATTCCGGCATTCTTTGCGGTCGCAACGACCACGGCTTCTTCGTACCGCCCGTTTTTGATTTGTTGCAGCCGGACGGTTTTTTCAAGACAGAAGAAGCACAAATATCCCAAATAAACCACCGTATCGGAATGTTGGAACATAGCGATATGCGTGTCGCACTGCTCCAACAGGCTGCCGACAGGAAAGCAGCCGGCGAACAGGCATTGAAAGAAGCTCGCGACGCATTGAAAGAAGCCAAACGGCAAAGGGATTTGTTACGGGCATCAGACCGCAACGACTTCACGGAAGAACAGCTCACCCGTGAAAGCCAGTTCCTGAAAGCTGAATACAAACGGTTGGAAAAGCAATGGAAAGCCAAACTCGAAGAGGTTGAAACTGCCCTGAAACGGTCCGATGAAGAAATAGAGGCGCTGAAAACCGAACGGAAACACCGCTCCATCCTGCTGCAAAATTGGCTTTTCGCCCAATTCCGCATGCTGAACGCACGGGGGGAGGAGAAAGACCTGTGGCAAATTTTCCGGGAACACGGGCGGACCGTACCGCCATCGGGTGCCGGAGAGTGTGCCGCCCCCAAATTGCTGCAATATGCCTACCGTCACGGCTACCGTCCTTTGGCCATGGCCGAATTCTGGTGGGGGGCTTCGCCGGAAACGGAAATACGCAAACACGGTTACTACTATCCGGCATGCAAAAGCAAATGCGAGCCGATACTCGGCCACATGTTACAGGGGCTGGATGTGGAACCCAACGCCCATGAAAGCAGCAAGCACCTTGACCACGAACCGGAACTCGTCTACGAAGACGAATGGATGGTTGCAGTCAACAAACCGGCCGGCATGCTTTCCGTACCCGGCAAGGGCGATGCTCCTTCCGTATGGAGTTGGGCGCGTGCGCATTTTCCTGAGGCCACGGGGCCGCTCTTGGTGCACCGTCTGGACATGGACACCTCGGGAGTGCTCCTCATTGCCAAAGACCCGGAAACGCACCGGCAGTTGCAACAACTGTTTGAAACGCGGCACATCAAAAAAAGGTACATCGCTTTGCTCGACGGTACGGTAACGGACGACGAAGGCTTTATCCGTCTTCCCCTCTGCCCCAACCCGGACGACCGCCCACGGCAAATGGTGAGCACGGCACACGGCAAAGCCGCCGTCACGCGCTTCGAGGTCTTGTCGCGCAGCTGCGGCCAAACCCGCGTGGCTTTCTATCCCCTCACGGGGCGCACCCACCAGTTGCGGGTGCATGCCGCCCATCCGGAAGGATTGGACACCCCTATCGTAGGCGACAACCTGTATGGCCGTCGGGCCTCCCGCCTCTTCCTGCATGCCGAGACCGTGGCCTTCCGCCATTTCAAGACCGGACGTTGGGTCAGCATTACGGCACCTGCCCCGTTCTGACGGGAGGAAAGGCACCAACCGGTGCTCACTGCCCGCCGTCAGGCGTATGGCAAATGGCTTCAATCCGATCCAATTCCTCTTTCGAGAAATCCACTTTCCGCAAGGCCTTCAGGTTGTCTTCGAGTTGTGCCACGGAACTTGCCCCGATAATAACGGATGTAACCAGTTCGTCCTTCAAAACCCAAGCCAAGGACATTTCGGCCAACGTCTGCCCCCGCTCTGCGGCCACCCGGTCCAAGGCTTTGATTTTCCCCAAGACCGCTTCTGTCAGTACCTCGCGTTTCAAGAAACGCCCTTGTGCCATGCGCGAATCTTCGGGCACGCCTTGCAGATAGCGGGACGTGAGCAAACCTTGTGCCAACGGCGAAAAAGCGATAAACCCAACCCCGTACGCCCGGGCCTGTCCCAAAATGCCCTCCTCTTCCGGAGCGCGGTCGAACAGGTTGTAACGCCCTTGGTACAACAGGCAATGCACGTCGCGCGCTTCCAAATAACGGTAAGCCTCTTCGGCCTTGCCGGCCGGATATTTGGAAAGCCCCACGTATAATGCTTTTCCTTGTCGCACGATGTCCACCAACGCCTGCATCGTTTCCTCCAACGGTGTCTCCGGGTCGTAACGATGGGAATAGAACACGTCCACATAATCCAACCCCATACGCACGAGGCTCTGGTCGAGACTGGCCATGAGCGACTTGCGGCTTCCCCAGTTCCCGTAGGGGCCGGGCCACATGTCGTAACCGGCCTTGGTCGACACAAACAGCTCGTCGCGATAAGGCTTGAAGGATTTCTTCATGATGAATCCGAAGGTCTCTTCGGCACTGCCATACGAAGGGCCGTAATTGTTCGCCAAATCGAAATGCGTGATGCCATGGTCGAAAGCATAATGCGCCATCGCCAACGAATGGGACAAAGGATTGACGTCACCGAAATTATGCCACAACCCTAAAGAAACTTCAGGAAGGAGCACGCCGCTACGCCCGCTGCGACGGTAGCGCATACCGTTTTCATACCGGTCGGATGCCGGAGAATAAATGGGATTCAACATAAACCTTATAACTGTTTTAGAAGTGTCTGGCGCAAAAATAATGAAAAAACCATAAATCCGCCTGACTCTCCCGGTAAAACTTCCTATCTTTGTCCATTATTATCACATAATAGATTTATTTCACATGAAACACACTTTCAGCGCATGTTGTTGCGCCATCCTGATTTCAATTTCCGCACAAGCGCAAAAAGGCGCTTCCCATTTCGAAATAGATGCTCGTACGCCACTACAGACGATGGACGGTTTCGGGGCTTCGGATGCCTGGAGCATGCAACACATCGGCCTGTGGCCCGACAGCGTGCGGTTGCAAACGGCCGACTGGCTATTCAGTACCGAGAATGACAGCAAGGGGCAACCCCTCGGCATCGGGCTTTCGATATGGCGTTTCAACATCGGGGCAGGCAGCCATGACCAAGGACGCGAAAGCGGCATCGGCTCACATTGGATGCGCACGGGATGCTTCCTCCGGCCAGACGGCACGTACGACTGGACGCAGCAGCCCGGACAACGCAACTTCCTGCGCATGGCCCAAGAACGGGGCGTAAGGACTTTCATCGGATTTTTCAATTCGCCCCCAGTGTACTTTACCCAAAACGGACTGGCTACCAACACCGGGCGGGGCGGGACGCTGAACCTGAAAACGGAACATTACGGCGATTTTGCCCTATTCGCAGCCAACGTGGTGAAAGGGTTGGAACAGCATGACGGCATCAAGCTCTCCTACGTCTGCCCCGTCAATGAGCCGGACGGCCACTGGAATTGGGTAGGTCCGAAACAGGAAGGCACACCGGCCACCAACCGTGAAATCGCCGGACTGGCACGGGCATTCAGCCAAGCGTTTACCCGGAAAGGGTTGGACACGAAAATCCTCATCAACGAATCGTCGGACTACCGTTGCATGTTCGCCACCCACATGACCGACTGGCAGAGAGGGTATGCCATCCAGTCGTTTTTCTGTCCGGACAGCACGGACACTTATCTGGGCGACACCCCGAACGTGCCGCGCCTCATGGCCGGACACAGTTACTGGACCAACACTCCCTTGGAAGCCCTACGCAGCATCCGCATGCAACTGAAAGACACGTTGGACAAATACAACGTGCAATTCTGGCAAACGGAAACCTGCATCATGGGCAATGATGAAGAAATAGGCGGCGGAGGCGGTTACGACCGTACGATGAAGACAGCCCTATACGTGGCACGTATCATACATCACGACATCGTCTATGCCGGAGCGCGAAGTTGGCAGTGGTGGCGTGCCGTGGGCGGGGACTACAAGGACGGGCTCTTGCGTGAGTTCAGCAACCGCGAGGGGACGGACGGGCGCGTGGTGGACTCCAAACTGCTTTGGGCTTTAGGCAACTACAGCCGTTTTGTCCGTCCGGGCGCCACCCGTATGGGCATTACCGCCACCGACAAGACGGGACGCGCCGTGACGGAAGGCGACACAGACCGCACGGGATTGATGTGCACCGCCTACCGGAACGCAGACGGCTCGTGGGTCATGGTCGTAGTGAATTATGCCACCGAAGAGAAAAGCATGACCTTCCACGTGGATGACCGGAAAGTAAAAAGCTGGCAACCCTACCTGACGGCCGAAGGAGCGGGAAAAAACTTGCTGCCTATCGGCAAGGTAGGCAACGGAAAACAAACCGTCATCCCTGCACGCTCGATTGTAACGTTTGTAAGCCGGTAAGACAAACATTTTGTCAGTTTTTCAAGAATCGCCATCAGGCAAAATCCGGCATTTTAGACGGTAAAAGAACAATATGTCTGAATAAAAATGCACCTGAATTGCATATATGCGCTGCCAATCCGCATATATGCAATTCATTTGGCTGAAAGCGATTTTTCATTCACAGCCAAACGGAAAAAAGTTCTCCGCAGATTGAAACGCCTATGGCTTCCACCTGAGCCAAAAACAAGAAGAAAACGGAAATAAAACATGCCGAAAACACTCCATTTTCGTCTGGCTGAAACTTTTTTGCCTACAAAAAAGAAAAACAAAAGGACAAAGAAAAACACTTTCCGCTTACAGCCATCTGAAAACACGGGCGGCAAACATGCCGTTCCGCCCCTCTTTGTAAAGTGCCAAGCGGATTTTCCTGTCCATTTGCCCGAAAGCCGATGCACGAGATTAGCGTATTCCGGCGCGACTTCCCTGCCGGCTGTATATAACGGATTCTCACACGGACAGGTTTGTCATTTTGACAGCCGCCGCCTTTTCCCGAACCGTCCGCCGATTTTTCTTTTCAATTCGGAAAACAAAGTAATCTCCTTACGAATCGCCGAAGCCGAAAGCCACACGCTGACACCTAATACGCATCCGCCTGCTGCGACCTTGAGCCATATTTCGGGCTGCATGCCCAAATACAAAGCCGCCGCCACGCAAAGAAACTGCGCCGCGATGAACGAACGTGCCGCCTTGTCAGACTTGAAGCCGTAGCGTCGCCCGTATACGGCATAAATCATCCACCAATCGAACACTCCGGCCAAAGCCAAGGCAATTCCCGTGCCCAAAATACCCGCGTACACAAAACCGACCATCACGCACACGGCCATAAAGATGTCGTAGGCCGCCTCCATGCACAAATACATGACGGCATCGCCTTTGGCCAACGAAGTATAAGCCACGGGGAGCGTCATCGATTTGAAAAACATGTGCATGGAAGCACACACCGCCATGCCTGTCATCGGTAAAAAAGAAGAGGTATACAACAACCTGACAACCAACGGCATGGATATCATGAATAAAACAAGAAAAGGCGACATGAGCAACACGCAGACTTTTATCTGCCGGTTGATGGCCAGATTCATCCGCCCAGCATCGGCATGTACCGACGACAAACGCGGAAAGTAATCGGCCTCTACTGCCGTGAACACCACCCCGGCGTAGGCAAACACCAGATTATAGCCCATGCCGTACAACCCCACGTCGGACAACGAGCCCCAATTGGTAATGAAAAGCGAAATCCCCATCCCTACCGACATGTTCACCACCATGGCCATGATATAAGGCACGCCAACGCGTACCATGCTCCATCCCTTGCGGAAATACTCCCGGCTCAGCAAGTCCACGCACCAAGGAAAAACAGGCAAGGAAAGGCACAGATGGACGACCATTATCCCGAACGTGCTGACAACCAATGCTGGTACAACTCCCGAAATTCCCCAAAAGCAATAAAAAGGAATCGTCAACAACAAAGTGGCCGCAGCCCCCAACACGGAAATCACAGCCACGCGCTTCAACCGCCGGACGGCTTTCAAGATAGAGATTTCACCCACCGTAACGGCCATAAACCCCATAACGGGAGAAAGCAAACAGAGAGAAAGGATATGGGATGCATCGCCAAAAGCCCAATAACTTATGGCAGGCGACAACAGCAGGCACAACAGCATGCCGGCCCCCCCCGTCCATACGCTCCACGTACGCACCACTTCTACCTGCCGGAGAACTTTTTCCGGATGGTTTCCTCCGTAAAATTCCGCAATCTCCTTAATGGAACTGAACGAAATGCCCAGATTCGACGTGTTGTGCAGGAAACCGATGACGCTCTGGTACAAAGCCGAAAGTCCCACTCCGGCTGTACCGAGCAGAACGGCCGCCAATTTGTTACGCACCACGTTGACCAATATCGTAAGCACCTGTATGCCTCCCAGAAAACCCGTGTATTTTACGATGTGGTCGTAAGTCGCGTCTTCCGGGGCTTCCGTTTCTTCCGAGGCCGTCAAACCGTCTTTTATTTCTTGTGTCTCACTCATAATATAGGAGACAAAGATACGGCATTTCCATTTATTTTCCGTACCTTTGTCTAAAAATATCATGAAAGTCCTATTACTTGGCGAATATAGTAACGTGCATTGGACCTTGGCACAGGGTCTACGTGCCTTGGGGCATTCCGTCACAGTAGTGTCGGACGGTGACGGTTGGAAAAACTATCCTCGCGACATCGACTTGCATCGGAAGTCTACAGGAAAAATGGACACGATGGATTTCCTTTTCCGTGTGGCCCGGGTTCTCCCTTTCATGAGAGGATATGATGTGGTGCAACTCATCAATCCTGTTTTTCTCGAACTACGCGCGGAACGCCTGTTACCCATTTACCGTTTCCTGCGCCGGCACAACCGGAAAGTATTTCTCGGGGCATTCGGCATGGACTATTACTGGGTAAAAACAGGGTTGGACCGCCAAGTATTCCGTTACTCCGACTTCAACATCGGAACGGAAATCCGAATGAACCCCGACAACGACCGGTTCATCGCCGAATGGCTGAACGGCCCCAAAGGCAAACTGAACCGTTTCATAGCCGACGATTGCAACGGCATAATCTGCGGCCTCTATGAATACGACGCTTGTTATCGGCAGCACTTTCCGGAAAAGACGCAATTCATCCCCTTCCCCATCAACTTGTCGGAAACCACGCCACACATCCCCCATCCCGAAACGGAACGGACGCGTTTTTTCATCGGCATACAACGCAAACGGAATGCTTACAAGGGGACAGACATCATGTACAAAGCATTGGTGGAATTAGCCGCACGTTATCCTGACCGGATAGAAATCGTGAAAGCGGAATCCGTACCGTTTGCACAATATAGCCGGATGATGGACCACAGCGACGTGTTGTTGGACCAACTTTATTCCTACACGCCGGCCATGAACGCCCTGTGCGCCATGGCCAAGGGTCTGGTTGTCGTAGGAGGGGGTGAAGAGGAGAATTATGACATACTGAGGGAAAAAGAACTGCGCCCTATCGTCAACGTACTCCCTTCTTTTGATGACGTGTACGCTAAACTGGAAAGACTTATACAGCATCCCGAGGATATCGCCCGACTGTCTGCGGAAAGCACGCAATACGTCCGTCGCCATCACGACCACCTGAAAGTAGCGGAACAATATGTCGAATTCTGGAAGAGTAGAACTTAAAACATTGAAGCCTTAAAAGCGAAGCATGAAACTCACCATCATAATTCCTGTATACAAGGTGGAAGCCTACCTTGACTTCTGCCTGAAAAGCATCGTCCGGCAAAACGTGGAAGACTATGAAGTCATCCTCGTGGACGATGGTTCGCCGGACGGAAGCGGAGCACTTTGTGACGCATGGTTACGGAAAGACAGACGGTTCCGTGTCATCCATTGCCTTGAAAACCGTGGCCTGAGCGCGGCGCGCAACAAGGGACTGGATGAGGCACAGGGAGAATATGTCACATTCATTGACTCTGACGATTATATCTCCCCGAATACACTGCAAGCCAATATGGAATTGTTGGCCTTACACCCCGAAGCGGATGTCCTGGAATATCCCGTATGCGTTTACCACGGTACGGCAAAAGCCTACCGCTACATGCCCGGAGCATGCGAAATCACGGACTACACCGGATGGGCACACCGCAAAGGTTACATACATAGTTATGCTTGGAACAAAATTTATAAACGCTCGTTGTGGAAGTCTCTCCGCTTTCCGGAAGGCAAATGGTATGAAGATGTCTTCACCATCCCGGCCGTATTGCGCCAAGCACGATGCATCCTGCGTTCGGACAAAGGGTTATATTATTATTGCAGTCGCCAAGGTTCTATCTCCAACACCTTCTGTGACAAGGGTATCAACGACCTTCTTCAGGCCAACCTCATGTTATATCACACTTTGTCGGACAACACTGACCTGAGCGAACAGGATTTGGACGAGGCTTACTTACACTTGTGCGACCACCAAATCATGCGGATACAATTCGGAGGATACTTGTGTATCCCCGAACGCAAGATACCATTACACCGCGCCTTGTTTACCCCTCGTCCGCTGAACTACCGCATCAAAGCCATTCTGAAAGCATTGAGCGGCAACCACTATTGCAGTATTGTGGCACGAACCCGTAAAGTACTAAAGCGATGAACAAACCGTCAATCAGTTTCATTATCCCTTATTACAAGGTAGAGCTTCCGCTGCTTGCCCGCGCCATAACAAGTATCTTGCGCTTGGAACAAAAGGCCGATTGGGAAGTTTGGGTCATAAACGACGGTACGCCCGGACACGAAGCGGAAGACTACCTCGGTTCACTGGACGACCCGCGTATCCATTACTATGCCCAACCCAACTCAGGATTAGGAGGGGCAAGGAATACGGGCATTGAAATGGCTCAAAAGGAATATATTCAATTTTTAGATGCGGATGATTTTCTATTCCAAAAAGCTTTTTCCAAAATCTTGGATGTTTTAGGAGAAAAACATCCGGAGCTTTTGTCATTCGAGTTTAAAAAAGTCTATCATACGGGATTATGGGATACGAATGTCCCGGCTTGGCAAACAGTCTTTCAAGGAAGCGGAACTGATTTCATGCTCAAACACAATTTGCACGGTAGCGCTTGTGGCTATATATTCAAAAAGTCTGCACTCGGTGACCTGAGGTTCACATCCGGAATTTACCATGAAGACGAAGAGTTCACCCCACTCCTATTCCTAAAGGCACGGCATGTCATCATAACCAACCTGCCGGCTTATGCCTACTTTCAGCGACAATACTCGATTGTACACCATCCTGACCGAAAAATCATAAAAAAACGTTATTCCGATTTGCAGCATATCATTCTTTGCCTCACAGACAAAGGCCGACAAATGGAAGGCAATGCCGCCATAGCCTTGAACAGACGAATTGACATGTTGCGCATGTCCATGGTGTACATGCTGTTAGGCGACAGTCCAGACACGGCTTTCCTGCTCGAAACACTGGAAAACATGAAACGGGCGGGACTGTACCCCCTTACCCCACGTTTCTACTCTTTCCCTTACACCATCGTACGTTGGTGTACTTTTAAACCATTATGTGCCGTCGTCCTCAGTAAAATGTTTCGTCTTCTTCAGTTGCGCCATGCAGGACATGCCTCATAGCTGACCGATTGTTTGCACAACAACAAAATAACATAAAAAGAGTTTATGAAAGAAGTATATCACAAAGTATTTGACTATCTTTGTACCGTTCTAATTATAGAACTTTAGTTTAAAGGTATTAGAAAGGTATTTGGCAAGTCCTCGTACGTGAGTATAGGGACTTGTTTTCTTTTTTATAAATCATACAACCCACACTCATATTCTTAGTTCAGCAGAATAAACAAACAGAAAAGCGGTTACATTGAAATGTAACCGCTTGATTCACATTTTGTAGCGTCTACGGGAATCGAACCCGTGTTGCATGCGTGAGAGGCATGTGTCCTAGCCGCTAGACGAAGACGCCTTGGAGCGGAAGCTGGGGGATTCGAACCCCCGGTACGGTAACCCGCACGTCAGTTTAGCAAACTGGTGGTTTCAGCCACTCACCCAAACTTCCTTGCTTCCTTGGATTGCCCCTGCCTTTCAGCAGGTGTTTTCCTGAATTGCGATGCAAAGGTAGCTCCTTTTATTTAAACTTGCAAGCCTTTGGAGCACTTTTTTCCAATAAAACTCAAAAAGTTTTCTCTTTCCTCTATGCCTGATGAATCAGATAAGCCAAATAAACCAAATAAACTGCCACCATGACTCCACCTTCCCAACGCTCAATCGTCCGTTTTGTATAAGAGAAACACCAGAGAATCAGGATACTTAAAAGCATAAGCCCTAAATCGAAATATGAAATACTCCCCACGGGCATCGGGGATACGGTCGCACAAAAGCCCATCACAAAGAAAATATTGAAGATATTGCTTCCTACCACATTCCCTATTGCAATGGCAGAACTTCCCTTCTTGGCTGCCACAATAGAAGTGGCAAGTTCCGGAAGCGACGTCCCGGCGGCCACCAAAGTCAACCCCACTACCGTTTCGCTTACTCCCATACTGAGCGCAATCTCTGTAGCCGCATCCACAAATAAGTTTCCCCCGAACACAAGACCGGCCAACCCCAATATGACATAAAGGAATATACGACCGTAAGACATCGGAGCTATTTGCAAGGCCTGCGGCTGCTCGCCCGCACCGTCTTTGTTACGGGCGATGGAAAACGTATAGAACATGAATACGGCAAAGAACCCCAACAGCATCAATCCGTCGGTACGCGAAATCAGGTTCTCAAATTGTCCGCCGTCCAACACCACATCCAATGATACGACGATGAGGGAAGACGTAGCCAAAATAGCAAAGGGAATATCTTTGTGAATAGTAGACTTGCTGATGATAATGGGACTGGCTAAAGCCGAACACCCCACAATCATTAACACATTAAACGTATTGCTTCCCACTATATTACCGATAGAAATCTCACTGCTTCCTTTCAATGCCGACATAAAACTGGTCACAAACTCCGGCAACGACGTCCCAAAGGCCACTACCGTCAAGCCTATCACCATTTCGGTCACGTTGAACCGCCGAGCCAAACCGGTCGCCCCGTCTGTCAACTTGTCGGCACCGAGCAATACAAGCGCGATGCCGACTAAAAGTAATACTACTGTTAAAAACATACCCCCGGCTTTTTAGTCCCGACGACCGAGGAAGATCATGACATAATATAATAAGGTGGCCAAAGAACCTAAAGCCGCTACGACATAAGTATACGCGGCAGAACGAAGAGCCGATACGGCAGCCCCATAATTCCGGTTATTCGTCACGCCGGCCTCACTCAACCATTTGACGGCACGACGGCTTGCATCGATTTCTACCGGCAAGGTTATAAAGCTGAACAAGGTCGTGGCAGCAAACAAAATGATTCCGAACAACATGATTTGAGGGAACACATTCAGCGTAAACATCCCGATGAGCAATACCCACATCATCCAATTGGAAGCAAAAGAAATGACCGGCACCAGACTGCTCCTCATCTTCAACGGGGCATAAGCATGGGCGTGCTGCACGGCGTGGCCGCATTCGTGTGCCGCCACAGCTGCCGCTGCCACACTGCACGTGCCATATACATCTTCACTCAAATTGACCGTTTTGTTAGCCGGATTGTAGTGGTCGGTCAGCGAGCCCGACGTACTTACCACTTCCACGTCATATATCCCGTTGTCATGCAACATCTTCACTGCGATGTCACGTCCGGTCAATCCTCCGTCGATAGGAATTTTCGAATACTTTTCGAACTTGTTCTTCAAATTAGCCTGTACCAACCAACTGGCCAAGGCAATACCGATAAAAAGAATCCAATACATATTATATTTATTAAATGGTTTTATAAAGTAATACTTCAAACATCATGCCAACGCACGCAAAAATAGCGAAGAAATGTTGAATACGATAAATAAAACAAGAATAAGACCGGTCTTTTTTGAATAATTAGTATATTTGTAAGTCAGTATTCACAAATAAGCATAAAACACATGAGAAAAGGTCTGATATACCCCTTGCTTTCAATGGCGGCCGCAACAAGCCTCTTGACGGGATGTACCGGCGGGCAACAAAGCAAAGACTATATGGAGGAGAATGATTCTGTGACGGTTTATCCGCCCGACACGGCTTTCTACGGTCATTTGGGAGAAGGCACGGGGATGAGCAGCCTTGAGCTTATTACCCACGACGGCGACACATTGGCGTTAAACAAGACCAACGAAAAAACGGGGGAACCGGGACGTATATTGGGCGAAATAGCGAACTACACAGACCAATATGCCATTACGACGTGCGATGACAACCAAAGTGTAAACGTGGCCTTGAACATCAACCAACTCACACAAAGAAACTGGCAATCGGACACTGACAAACAACACGGATTCCAATTGGAAATGAACGGTAAAGCCCGGTCTTTATCTGCCGGCACATACCACTACAACCAATGGAGCCTGTACAACTGCAAATTAATTCTGTTACAGGAAAGCGAAGGCGTACACGGAACAGCAACGAGAAACGACACGTTGGATATTTTAAAACTGACACCGGACTCCTTAATACTACAAAGTAGCCGCAAGAAGATTCCCGAGAAGTTCCATCGCATATCATAAAAGAAATATTATGGCTGGCAATAAAGACAAAATGGTAAAGTGCTACGACTGTAAGCACGGCAAATACATGCAATGGATGAAAAACCCCATTATCTGTGAATGCAACTGGACCGGCGAACGCTACGTGGCCGAAGCCAAACGGCTGTGCAGCCGCTTCGAAGAAAATACAAGCCGGGAAACTCCCGAGGTCACACATTATGACCACTATTAGAAAGTTTCCCGGTTGTAATGAGCAGTCAGGCTTATTTGGCGCCCACGCATTCCACTTCCACCAACGCACCTTTAGGCAATGCCTTCACGGCAACTGCCGAACGTGCGGGAAAAGGTTCCTTAAAGAATGTGGAATATACCTCGTTCATAGCGGCAAAATCTGCCATATCTGCCAAAAAGACCGTAGTCTTGACCACGTGCGACAAGTCGATGCCGGCTTCCGCCATGATATGGGCGGCATTTGTCAATGCCTGACGGGTTTGTTCTTTGATACCGCCTTCGACAAATTCCCCGGTAGCCGGATCAATAGGTATCTGGCCGGAAGCAAAAACAAATCCATTCACTTCAATGGCCTGACTGTAAGGGCCGATGGCAGCTGGTGCCGATTTCGTGTGTAAAGCTTTCATAAAATCCTTTTTTATTTATATTAGTTTTAAACCTGCATTTTTCAATGCAAGCTGGAGTTCCTGTACATGTTCCGCATTGCGGGTTTCCACCTGGACCCGCAACCAACAGGCCGTGACGTTAGACGTGTCATCATTCCGCTCGTGATACACGCTTATGATATTCGCTCCCACCGACGCGGCAATCTGGCTGACCACGAATAACTGCCCCGGCTTATCGTCCAGTTCCACGCAAAAGGTGTATATCCGCCCGCTTTTGGAAAGCCCGCGGTTAATCACGCGGCTCAATATCGTCACGTCGATATTGCCGCCGCTCACGACACAAACGGTCTTGCGCCCTTTTACGGGCACCTTGTTGAACATGGCGGCAGCCACACTGACGGCTCCGGCTCCTTCCGCAATCAGTTTATGCTGTTCTATCAATGCCAGAATCGCGGCACATATCTCATCTTCCGTCACCGTCACGACCCCGTCGAGATACTGTTTGCATGTCCGGTAAGTAAGTTCCCCCGGCTCTTTCACCGCTATCCCGTCTGCAATCGTAGACACTGCGTCCAAGCATTCTATTTTCTGGTGTTCGAGGCTCCGCAACATGCCTGGTGCCCCACAGGCCTGTACGCCATACACCTTTATCTTCGGGTTCAAAGTCTTGATGGCAAAGGCGATTCCACTGGCCAATCCTCCGCCTCCTACCGGCACAATCACCGTATCCACGTCCGGCAACTGTTCAATCAGCTCCAAACCAATCGTTCCTTGTCCGGCTATCACCTTCTCGTCGTCGAAAGGATGTATGAAGGTGTACCCGAATTCATCACGCAGTTCCAAAGCCTTGCGGTAGGCGTCATCGTACACGCCGGGTACCAAACAAATGTCGGCCCCCAACCGACGTGTAGCCTCCACCTTACTGATTGGTGCCCCCTCTGGCAAGCATATCAGAGATTTAATGCCATATTTGGCAGCCCCGAGTGCCACCCCCTGGGCGTGATTCCCGGCCGAGCAGGCAATCACGCCCTTAGCCTTCTCCTCATCGCCCAACTGAGATATCTTATAACAAGCTCCCCTCAGCTTGAAAGAGCCGGTCACCTGCAAATTCTCAGGCTTCAGGTAAATCTCACTTTCCTGATTGATTTTGGGCGCATAGATCAAATCCGTCCGACGCACCACATTACCTAAGACGTATCTTGCCCTGTAAAAGTCATCCAAATTCAACATAGTCGTATTTTTATATGCAAAAATGCAAAAAAGAATTCAAACAACCTCCTTCATACGTGTTTTTATGTACCTTCCCGACAAGTATTCTTCCCGAAAACCCGTAATTAATCAGAAAATCCATTTTCAATCATTGTTTTTTTTCTTTCAAAGCGTTTTCCATGGCACATTTTTTTGTATTTTTGCGCAGGATTATTTTACCCGAATCAAAAGAACGGAATTTGTTGAATCAACTAAAGAAAGGATAAAAATGAAATTTACAAAAATTGCTACCGTCCTGGGAATGGCTGCCGTTTGCACACCTGCACTGGCCCAATACGAAGGGACAAGAGTATACGACCGTATCGGTCACGGGCAAGACAGTATCACGACCTTAGGCAATATCGTAGCCTACAAGGACAGCTACAAAGCTCAAGATTATGCCGGTGCATACGAACCATGGAAAGCCGTGCTCACCAAAGCCCCTTGCGCGGAAGTCAGCACGTATGCCTATGGCGCCATGATTTTGGCCAACGTATTAGTCAAAGAACCGGATTTGACCAAGAAAAAGGCTTACTTCCAAGAACTGATGGACATGTACGATACGCGCCTGAAGAACCTTGACGCACTGAACTCCTTTACCAAACCGGACAAGCGCGCCACTAAAGGCGACATTCTGGCCCGTAAGGCTTTCGACTATGCTTATTATGGCGCGGGCGTGGCCGACGGTTATTCGTTGGACAAAGCCTACACCATGTTCCGCGAGGGCATAGACCTTATTAATAAGGATGGCGCAAAAGAGGTTCCCGGTTTCGTATTGGATAAATTCTTTGAAATCTCATATCAAAGATACATGGCCGACTCCACCGCTTTCCGCGAACAGTTCCTGAAAGATTATATGGAAAGTCGCGAGGCCTGCCAAGGCATGTTGAGCTTGGCCAACGAAGCGACAGATTCCGTGGCAGCCAAAAAGATTGTGGCACAGTACGACCCGACGCTGAACCGCATCGAAACCTTGTTCGCCCAATCCAAAGCAGCCGACCGCGAACAGCTCATTGCCATCTTCGGTCCGAAAATCGAAGAGAACAAAACGAATCTGGCTTATCTGAAGTCTGCGCTTACCTTGCTTTCGGCCAACAACTGCGATGACACCGACATTTATTTCAAGGCAGCCGAATATGCCTATAATATTGAGCCGAGCTACGAATCGGCCATCGGTACGGCACAAAAGTATTACAAGGACGGAAAAGTGGCCGAATCAGTGCAATATTATGATAAAGCTCTTGAATTATGCCCTACCGACCAGACCAAAGCGGCCATTGCATTGAAGATTGCCAATGCCGTGTCTAAAACGGGAGACTCAGCCAAGGCATTTTCATATTTGGACAAAGCCGTGCAATACAATGCCAAAATTGCCGGAAAGGCTCATTTGGTACGCGCACAGATTCTGGCCTCATCCAAAAACTTCTCAGAGGCTATCTCCTATTGTACGAAAGCAGCCCAGGAAGACGTCAGCATCTCCGGATCGGCCAACCGTCTGAAAGAGAAGATTCAGGAAGTACAGCGCAAGAATGCAGAGTACGAAAAGGCCAATGCCGAATATAAGGCCCAGAAAGCAAAAATCGAGAAAGAAGAAAACTTCTGGAAAGCCGGAGGCAAACAATAATCTACGGAACATCCATCAAAAAACTCCGTAAGAAAGGATATGGCAGGCAGAGGGAGCAGCAAGACCTTTCTGCCTGCTTTCGTTTTCGCCCTTAAAGGAAACAAGTACACAGCCGGACATACACTTCGCAAGGGATACGGGACGTAAATATTTCAGACAAAAGAAGTGTATTCCGCATAGTACTGGTTTTCAACGGTTTGAGATTGGAGAAAAAATCTCCTGAGAATGAAAAATCAATCTCAGCCAAACGAAAAATCATTCGGCTGAGATTGATTTTTCGTTTGGCGCAGAAAAGGGAACCATTCTTCGTTGTAAAATAAAACGTATTCCACTACCCTATTATTCCCCTCACCGTCTACTGCCCACCAAAGAAAACAGCCCCAAGCCTCCTTGTCTTAACTTTTTTTAAAAGACAGGCTTATTGTAATTCCCTTCCCGATGGAAATACATGTTGTGTTTCTGCCAGAGGAAACTCTGCCCCACGTTCCAAAAGCAAAATGACGAACGATAAAAAACTGATTTCCTGTATACAAGAAAAAAACTCCCGAATCAAACCGTACGACAGACATACCCCGTATATTTCTCCAAAATAAGGCGAAACCCCGCACCTTATCATACTTAATATGAAAAGTATTCCCGAACAGCCCTGATTACATGTTATATAACATAAAACAGGAAGCTCCCATTCCCCTCCCGCCATACTATCTTTGTATGCAAAATACGACAATACGATGAAAAATCCCCTACGCGTCGACGAAATGATCAATCCTCACGTCTCTGTTGACTGTGTCGTATTAGGTTTTGACGGCGAACATCTTAAAGTGCTTCTCGTAAAGCAAACCGGCCACGAAGAAAACGGCTACTATAATAACATGAAATTGCCGGGCAGTCTGATTTACAATGACGAAGACTTGGACGAGGCGGCACAGCGGGTCCTCTATGAACTGACAGGGCTGAATGAGCTTCACCTCATACAGTTCAGGGCGTTCGGTTCCAAGAACCGGACCAACAACCCGAAGGACATCAAATGGTTGGAACGCTTTCACCAATTAAACCAGAAAGTGGAACGCATCGTCACCATCACCTACCTGACGATGGTAAAAATCGACAAGAAACTTACCCGTTTGTCCGACCGCTACGAAGCTTGTTGGATGGACATTGATGCGCTCTGCCCCTTGGCTTTCGACCACAACCTGATTATCGGCGAAGCACTGTGGTTCGTGCGGCAATACGTGCAGGCGCAACCCGCAGCCTTGTTCGACCTTCTCCCTAAAAGATTCACAGCAGCCGAGCTCCGCAGACTTTATGAGACGATATATGACCGGAAATTCGACGTTCGCAATTTCCACAAACGGATTGCCCAAATGAAATATGTGCTTCCTCTGGAGGAATTCCAGACCGGCGTAGCCCACCGGGCCGCGCGGTACTACAAATTCGACCGTAAGCTGTACAACAAGCTGCACGGCATGGGCAAGTCGTTCAACCCGGACGAGCATAATGAAATTTATTAATTTAACATCAAACGAATCATCATGAACTTGACACAAGAAGGAGACAGACTGTATTTGTACTCCATTACCACCGTAGCCATCTTGGGTGGACTGTTGTTCGGCTACGACACGGCAGTGATTTCCGGTGCCGAAAAGGGGCTTGAAGCCTTTTTCCTCACCGCGACGGATTTCCAGTATGACAAGGTGATGCACGGCATCACCTCGTCCAGTGCATTGATCGGTTGCGTCATCGGCGGCGCCATATCCGGTTACCTGGCCTCCCGCCTGGGGCGGCGCGATTCCCTCCGTCTGGCTTCCGTCATGTTTTTCCTCTCCGCATTGGGTTCCTACTATCCGGAGTTTCTTTTCTTCGAATACGGAAAGGCCAACTGGGACTTGCTGATTGCCTTCAACCTCTATCGTGTGTTGGGCGGAATCGGTGTCGGGTTGGCTTCTGCCGTCTGTCCGATGTATATCGCCGAGATTGCCCCTTCCCACATCCGCGGCACACTGGTGTCGTGCAACCAGTTTGCCATTATCTTCGGCATGCTCGTAGTCTATTTCGTCAACTATATGATTATGGGCGACCATCAGAATCCTGTCATCCTGAAAGACACCGTAAGCGGTGTGATGTCTGTCAGCCCCGAATCCGACATGTGGAGCGTGTACGAGGGTTGGCGTTACATGTTCGGGTCCGAAGCTTTCCCGGCTGCCTTGTTCGGCCTGTTGCTGTTCTGCGTCCCCAAGACTCCCCGCTATTTAGTGATGTGCGGTGAAGACGACCGTGCGTTTGCCATTTTGGAGAAAATCAATGGCCGCAATGTGGCCGGAAAGGTACTGGAAGAAATCAAACAGACGTCCAAGGAAAAGACTGAAAAGCTGTTCACTTACGGCGTGGCAGTCATCGTCATCGGCATTCTGCTCTCCGTCTTCCAACAAGCCATCGGCATCAATGCGGTGCTTTACTATGCCCCCCGCATATTTGAAAGTGCCGGTGCCGAAGGAGGCGGCATGATGCAGACCGTCATCATGGGTGTGGTCAACATCCTTTTCACTCTGGTAGCCATTTTCACCGTCGACCGTTTCGGACGCAAACCGTTGCTCATCATCGGTTCCATCGGTATGGCTGTCGGTGCTTTTGCCGTAGCCCTTTGCGACCAGATGGGCATCAAAGGCATCGTTCCGGTTCTGTCCGTCATCGTGTACGCTGCATTCTTCATGATGTCATGGGGGCCGATTTGTTGGGTTCTCATTGCCGAGATCTTCCCCAACACCATCCGTGGAAAAGCCGTAGCCATCGCCGTAGCGTTCCAATGGGTGTTCAACTACTTGGTGTCTTCCACCTTTCCGGCTTTGTACGATTTCAGCCCTATGTTCGCTTACAGCCTGTATGGCATCATCTGCCTGCTTGCAGCCCTGTTCGTCTGGAAGAGCGTGCCCGAAACCAAAGGCAAGACATTGGAGGACATGACGGCACTCTGGAAGAACCGCCTGAAAAAGAAAGCATGAACCTAACGGCGGCTTCTGCCGCAAGGTCCATCCCGTAATAGGAAACTCCTCCGGCCGACTACCGCAAAGCGATGTCAGCCGGAGGAGTTTCCTATTTCAGTTTCTGCTCGGGCTGTCCTCGTTCAGGAGTTCCTGAATTTCGCTACCACCCGTTCGTATGTCGGAGCCTCTATCCCCTGCTTCCGGCAGGCATCCAACATGTCGAACAACTGCCCTTGTATTTCAGACTCCCGTCCTTTCTTCAAGTCTTTCTGCAAAGAAGAAGTCGTCTGTGGGTCTAAGGCATCTATGACTCGCAGGTTAGCCGCCACAGGGTCTTCCCGGAAACGGATGCCCAGGCTCTCTCCCAACGCCTTGCTCTCTTTCGTCAGGCCGATGAACACTTCCCGTTCCTCACCTTCTCTCTGTACGGCTCCCATCGGTACGTCAAAGAAAGCCCCTGTTCCGGCCATCGCGCTGATAAATCCCCATTTGGCAAAAGTATCCCGGTCTATGTCATCCGAAAGAATCGCTTTCACTCCCGCGTCCGCCAACACGCGGCGGACTGTTTCGAGCTCTTCCGGAGAAACACCGTCCCCGGGACGTGCCCCGAACACAAGTTTGCACACCTGGCCGCTCTGTGTCACCTCGCCCGGAGCCTGGATATATCCTACGATATAAATGCAACCGTCGATGACCCGTGAACCGGGACAAGCACGGGCAATTCGCGGCCCCGAACCGTACACATTCAGGATGGGCAGCACCACGGTATGCCCATCCGAGGCACGGATGATGCAATCCGCCACGGAATCGACGGAATACCCTTTCACGCAGACCAATATCAGCTCGGCCTTCCCCCGATAAGTTTCGGTCGTAGCCACACCTATCTCTCCCGGACGTTCCTCCGTCCCGTCGTAAACATAACACGGGACGACCTGCTCTCCCTTGATTCCCGAATGGAAACGCAACCCATGCGCCAACATTTTTTCCTTATGCTGCCCACGGGCCACACACGTTACTTCATTCCCGGCCAAGGCCAACAGAGCTGCCAAAGAGCCACCCACGCCTCCGGCGCCTATCACTAAACATTTCATAATCTCAAACTTACTTTTCCGTATCTTTTATTTCCGTCAATACACGTTCTATCTCGTACGTCAAGTCCTCCGACGTTGCCAAAGGAGAGTCCGTAAAAACCGCCCGGACGACCCGCGACGCATCCACGACGTAGATGCGGGGTATGGACGAATAAGCAAACAAATGGTAAACCGTGCGGTCGGTCTGTGCGGAAAAAGGTATCGTAAGTCCGTTGTCCGCCCAATACTCTCCGACAGCTACCGCGTCCTGCTCCCGGCTGATGGCCATAAAAACCATACGGCCGTCCGCTCCGTACCTTTCGTACATTTGTTGTACGAGCGGAAATTCACGGCGACAATCCCCGCACTCCGTATTGAAGAACAATATGAACGAAGGTTGCCCTTGCAAACTTCCGCTCTCCACCACCCGTCCGTCATTCATCACTACGGTAAATTCCGGCAACACGTCTCCCACTTCCACCGCATCCGGCTGCATGCCGGCATCTTCCTTTTCATTGACGCAAGAAGAAACCAGGGACAGTAATCCTATAATAAAATAACGTACGTCTATTTTCATGTCACACATCCTCACAAAACCTATTGGCAAATATACTATTTTCCGAAAGAAGAAAAAAGCTTTGCATGCAGATATTGAAGAAGCCCGCCCGACAATACCGGGCGGGCTCACCTGCTCTTGATGTGTCCATTCCGTCCTATCGGACGAATTTCACACTCCTTACCGTATTTCCGTCCGTCACGCGGACGATGTAAATGCCCGGAGCCAACGGAACGGTATTTATCGTATGCGTACCGGCTCCTAACCGGGTACGCATTACCGGACTACCGGCCATCGTGCAAACCGTCATACCGACCTCACTCCCGGACGTAACAGCAATGCCTGAACGCGTCACGTCTACCGTGAATGCCGCATCGCGCACCACAGTCTCGGAAATGTCTGTTTCGCCTCCGTCCCCAGCCACCTTTTCCAATACGAACGGGAAGTCGGAAGGCATTTTGTCAGCCTGGTCGCAAACCAACGTCTCGCCGTCGGTTTCCCAATAATAAGAACCGTAACGCTCCGGTGTACGCACGAAGCATTCCAAATCTTCTCCTCCTACCAACGTATATAAATAGAAGCTGCTACGCGCTTTACTGTAAACGCGGTCGGTCAGTGCCCCTTCGTTGTTCAGATAAGCCGAATCATTGTGATTCTGTATTTTATATCGTTCCATGTCGTCCAGCCAAGTGTAATGCCAAATGAAAGCGGTAGAGTCCCCTTCTTCTTCCACAGTTTCAAATTTCATCGTACGGCTGTTCAGGTATTTCCCCGTAGAACGTTCTTTCATACGATAATAACCGTCGTCCAAAGAACGGCCTTCTTTATACACCTTGACTTCAAAATCAAAATGAGCCTCGTATGTCTTTACAGAAGATGAAGTGTCTATCCAGTCCAAATGGCGGTAGATGGAAGATTGTACGTTCTCAAAAGAAACGGATTCCGTATGCTCGCCGGAACTCCAAGTATAGACCCCGTCCCGATAACGGACGGAAGTTATCTTACCTTTCATTACCACATCATGCCCTTGTGTGACGATAGCCCGCAAAGTTTCCTGCTCTTCCCCGTCCACCGTTAACGTGGGTATTACCACCGAATTCTTAATCGTGAAATCCCGGCTTATCTCTACGCCGGATTCGTTGGTCAGCACGACCTTGAATGTCTGGTCGGAATTCCCTTGCCGGAATGTATAAGACCCACCGGATCCCAACAGCTTGCCCTGACTGTCATACCATCTGGTGGAAACCACATAGTTCCAATTGGCATAATCAGCCCCAAGGGTCACGTCCCTTCCGTTTACGGCACTGAACTCGCTCGTCTGGTTCATGCGCACCCCGTCGTACTCCACCCATGGAGTCAACGTGGCACGAATGCCCTCTCCATATACGGAAATGCAAAACATCTGCACACTCTTCACCCCCTGCGTATTGGTGTAAAACAAACGATAAACACCCGAAGCATCGGCCGTGATGTCGCGGCTCGCTCCTTTCATGCCGTCTTCCCATTCCCAGTTTCCCGTATCGGTTTCGCCGTCAGGTAAAACAGCCCGCAAGGTTAACGGCGTACCCTTCTTCACTTCTTTCATCTCGGCGTATGGGCGTACAGCGCCGTCTTGTACTATTTCCGGAGAAAGCACGGTGGGCTTCGTCTCCTCCGTCACCGTCTCGTCCGAATGCATCAGCGTCCCGAATCCCGTATGGTCGAAACCGCCGCTATTCGTTCCGTAGGAACCACCTCCGGCCTCTACCCCTACAATCTTGGACATCCGCGTGCAGTACTCCATCGGCATTCCCATACGGTTCTGATAGTGATTGATGAACAACTGCCATATCGGCCGCCATTGTCCACGCCCCGTACCGTTCAGTCCCCCCATCCACCAATTCTGCGTGTAAGGAATATCGGCGGGGTCTACTTGATTACTGTTGTACATAGCCACATATTCTGCCGCACCGGCCACCATGGTCCGCCCCGCCTCACCCGGAATCAAAGGGTTATATAAGTTACAAAAGGCATTGTCTCCCTGATTGTAAGCCGACTGAAGGGCGTATGACAACAAGCCCAACGCCGCCATGGCATGTCCCTGGTCGCGACCGCTCTCTTGCATCTGATTCAAGTATCCGAACGGACCACGGGCATCTTCGTGAAACCAAGGAATAAGTCCCCAACCGTAACCGCACATACCTTGGTCTTGCTTCACAGGATGACTGTCACCCACATAAAGCGATTCATTGCCCGGCCCTTCTTTTATCCAGTACATACCGTAATTATAAATGTCCGGCAAATCGGCGAAGATGCCCAACGACACACAGAAAAGGGCATTTCCCAATCCCCAATTACTGTGATAGTGATACCAGTTACCTTCGCGCACTACGGTATCGTGCCGACGTTCCAGAAAGTCTTGTGCCGTAGTGAACCACACGTCGATCATCCACTGCTTGAAGCGTTCGAAATCCTCTTTCTCCCACTTTTCGTAATCACGCATCAACTCGGCCGCATTCAGAAATTGGTAACCGATAAAGCCGGGCACCAAGGACTGGTTTGTATTCCCACCGATTCCTTTGGTAATCGCTACATACTGGTTCAACACATAGACAGCCCGTTCTGCCCACTGTGTCTCGCCTGTTATTTTCCAAAGCAAGGCACACTGGTAAGCCTTGGCCGCATTACGATAGGCGTTCATGTAGTTTTCGTCACCGGCAATTCCGCGCTTGATATATTCCGTCACTCCCCAAATGTCATTCACGCCCTTGTTGGCCACCCAACTGTTCTTCAACACCTCGAAAGCTTTTAGCGTCTCAGTGTCGTTTGCCGCCAGACGTTCTTTGATTTGGTCAATGTCGTTTTGGCTATGCAAAAGTCCGGGATGGACGAATGTCCCTTGGGCGTATACCCCACCACCTCCGGTGCTGAAAAGCAAAGCCACCGTAAAAAAAGATAGTTTCTTCATAAATGATAAATATTGGTTTCCGTTCTTATTTCTAATGCTTTCTGTACGGTTTACGAACGACGGCTAAGAAATCCGCAAAAGTACACATTATTTAACTATTCAGGATGCCAATCCCCCCAACGGAAAACGAAGATAACAAAAAGCCACCCGGCGGAATAAACTTTCCGGCAGGTGGCTGAATACGAATCAGTCTGGTATCTGCTTAATAACGGATATCCAACTCTTTCAAAATAGACGAGATTTTCTCCATCGTGGTCAACCGTGTAGGCACCAAAGGCAGACGAAGTTGGTTTTCAATCATTCCCATGGCATGGAGCATGGCTTTCACTCCAGCCGGATTGCCGTCCACAAACAACAATTTGAACAATTCGGCAAACTTATGATGAATGATACGGGCATGCTCGTAATCCCCGTTCAGCGTCATGCGGACCATACGGCTGAATTCAGCCGGCAGAGCATTACCTATCACGGATATCACCCCTACAGCCCCCAAAGTAATCAACGGGAATGTGATGCCGTCATCTCCGGAAATCACATCGAAATTATCCGGTTTGTTCTTGATGATGTCGTCCATCTGCGTGATGTCCCCACTGGCCTCCTTGATGGCCACTATATTCTCGAAATCTCGAGCCAGGCGCAATGTAGTCTCCGCACTCATATTGACTCCCGTGCGCCCCGGTACATTATACAATACGACCGGCACGGGCGAAGCCTCCGCTATGGCCTTGAAATGCTGGTACAACCCCTCCTGCGAAGGTTTATTATAATAAGGACAAACCGACAAGATGCCATCGATGCCGCTCCAGTCCCCTTCTCTCAGGTCCTTAACCACTGCTGCCGTGTTATTTCCACCGCATCCCATCAACAATGGGACACGGCCGGCCACACGCTCCACAAGCTTCTTTTTCAATATCTTTTTCTCGTCAGCCGAGAGGCAAGGTGTTTCGGCTGTCGTTCCCATGATACACAGGAAATCCACGCCATTCTGTATCTGATATTCCACCAGACGGGTCAGTGCCTCATAGTCCACCTCACCATCCGACTTAAAAGGGGTTATCAAAGCAATTCCCAACCCCTTGAACTTATTTTGTGCCATAGTTTAAGTAGTTCTATCTATTTCGCGACAAAAATACAAATAAAATCCCATAATGCAAACAATCTTTCACGATTCTATCTTTTTCAAGAACTCTTCTTCCGAGAGGATAGGGATACCCAATTTACCGGCTTTCTCCAGTTTGGCCGGTCCCATATTGGCTCCGGCCAACACGAAAGAGGTCTTTGAAGAAATGCTGCCCACATTCTTTCCGCCGTGCTGTTCTATCATGGCTTTATATTCGTCGCGCGAATGCAGAGAGAACACCCCGCTCACCACAATGCTCTGCCCGGACAACTTGTCGGAATGGCTGCTCAATTCTTCGTCGGAAAGCTCCATCCGGACTCCTTTTTCCCGCAAACGGCGCACCAAATCGTGGTTGGCTTCATTAGCAAAATAGCGAATCACACTCTCGGCTATCACCACACCGATTCCGTTTATCTGCAACATGTCTTCCAATGATGCCGAAGATAGCGCGTCCATCGACTTGAAATGACGCGCCAAAGCCTTGGCCGCAATTTCACCGACAAAACGTATCCCCAAAGCAAATACCACGCGTTCGAAAGGAACTTCCACGGAGTCGGCTATCGAGCGGACTATCTTTTGCGCAGATTTCTCACGCGTACCGTCACCGTTGATTTGTTCCACACGGATGTCGTACAAATCGGCCACATCGCGTATCAAGCCACGGCGGTAGTAATCATCCACGGTTTCGGGCCCCAGGCTGTCTATGTTCATGGCACGGCGGCTGATGTAATGCTCTATGCGCCCTTTGATTTGCGGAGGGCAAGCCGTGTCGTTGGGACAATACCATGCGGCTTCTCCCTCGTAGCGCACCAGTTCTGCCCCACATTCCGGACAACGGGTGATGAACTCGGCCCTTGGACCCGTTTCCGCTCCACGCGCATCAATGTCCACACCGACGATTTTGGGAATGATTTCCCCTCCTTTTTCCACATACACCATGTCCCCGATGTGTAAATCCAACTGCTCCATCACGTCGGCATTGTGCAGAGTGGCACGCCGTACGACCGTACCGGCCAACTGCACCGGATCCATATTGGCCACCGGCGTCACCGTTCCGGTACGTCCGACCTGGAAGGTCACAGCATTCAGGCGCGTACGGGCACGCTCCGCCTGAAACTTGTAAGCAATGGCCCAACGGGGACTTTTGGCGGTATAGCCCAACGCACGTTGCTGCCTCTGGGAGTTGACCTTCAGCACGATGCCGTCTGTAGCCACAGGCAGGTTCTTGCGCTCCACGTCCCAATAATCTATGAAATCATAAATGCCTTGAAGGGTAGTTACTTTCTTCATCCCCCCGGAAATCTTGAATCCCCACGAGCATGCCGCCTGCAAATTTTCATAATGCCCGTCAAAAGGAACGTGTTCCCCCAAAAGGTAATATAAGTAAGCATCAAGCTTCCGCTGCGCCACCACCGCTGAGTTTTTGCTTTTCAGCGTCCCCGAAGCCGCGTTACGCGGATTGGCGAAAAGCGGTTCTTCGCGTTCTTCGCGTTCGCGGTTCAATGCCTCGAAGCTCGTCCACGGCATCAGGATTTCCCCACGGATTTCAAACTCTTCGGGGTAACCGTTCCCGTTCAGACGAAGCGGAATGCAGCGGATGGTCTTGACGTTTTCCGTTACATCGTCGCCCTGTACCCCGTCGCCCCGCGTCACGGCACGCACCAATCGCCCCTGCTCGTAAGTCAGCGAGATGGAAAGCCCGTCGTATTTCATTTCACAACAAATCTCGAACGGCTCGCCTTCCAAACCGGAACGGACCCGTTCGTAAAAGTCGGCCACCTCTTGCTTGTTGTACGTATTGGACAACGACAACATGGGATAGCGATGGGGCACCTGCACAAACTCCTGGTTCAGGTCGCTCCCCACGCGCCGCGTCGGCGAGTCCGGGTCGTCAAATTCGGGATGGGCCGCCTCGAGGTCTTGCAACTCCCGCATCATGCGGTCGAACTCTTGGTCGGAAATCTCCGGGGCGTTCAATACATAATAATTATAGTTGTGGCGGTGCAATTCACTGCGAAGCCGCTCTATCTGTTCCTTTACTTCCATTTGCATTCAATGATAAACCCTGACGGGGAGACATCGCGACCCTGTTCCCGCGAACGGCTCCCCCCGTCATTCGCATAAGCAAAGATAGTCAATTCGCAGAAAACGCCCAAGGGCGCAAAGAAAAAAGAAAAGCATCCTTTTCCGGCACAACCTGTCAAAACGTCAATCCCATACCTTCGAGAATCGTCCATTCGCTCCTCCCTTCGGCCTTGATGGCAAATAAGCGACGCACGCGCCTCCCGAAAAAATCAAAAAGACAGCCTGAAAGCTTTTTCACAAAACAAAAGCAAACGGAAATCGCCTGTCCTCCGCTTCTTTCTTCTTTCGGTGAAACCTGTAAGGTGGAACCGCCAACATTCTGTCCGTAAATTCTTGTCGGCGAAAAACAGGAAAATAGAACGAAAAAGCCGCAAAAAAGCAGTTTTAGTACGCTTCGTACAGCGAAAAATTCCATTTTCAGGCGGATTTTTTCCACGACATGCGGAGTACCCGGAATTTATATGAGGAAAGAAATTTTTCGTTTGGCTGCAAACGATTTTTTTCTTTCCTCAAGGTAAATGAATATATACTGCATAAAACAGTAAAAACGAGACAAAAATTGCATACTTATACACTCCAACCTTTTTGGATTCTCCTAACTGCTGTCTTTTGAAAAGACCGATTTGGAGCTGAAAGTAGCAAAATGTCAGACTCATCATTTCTAATCCGGCCGATTATACTTACCTTTGTCCCTTAAAAAAGAATCGTGGAAACAATGGAGGTAGCAATCATAGGCGGAGGAGCGGCCGGCTTCTTTCTGGCCGTCAACCTGAAAACATTCGCGCCGCAAGTGCAGGTCACGGTATTCGAAAGACAGGCGGATGTATTGAAAAAAGTACTGGTTTCGGGCGGCGGACGCTGCAACCTGACCAATACTTTTGAAGGTGTGACAGACCTGAAACAGGTCTACCCCCGTGGACATAAGCTCTTGAAAGGGCTTTTCAAACAGTTCGGACATCGGGATGCCTACCGATGGTTCGAAGCGCACGGCGTGCCGCTCGTCGCGCAAGATGACCATTGTGTGTTTCCGACCGCACAGGATGCCCGTGCCGTAACCGGTTGCCTGAAAAAGCCTTACTGCGGAACTGGGGGTCACAGTGAAAACCTCCCACCGCGTGGAAACCCTCACGCCTAGCGGCGGGAAGTATGAAATTACTTTCCAGGATGTGCGCCAAGGCCGTCTGCTATTCGACTGCGTGGCCGTCACCACCGGTGGTTCACCGCGTGGCGAAAGCTTCGCTTATCTGGAACGGTTGGGGCATCGCATCGAAACGCCCGCCCCTTCTCTCTTTACGTTCAACATCGCCTCCCCGGCACTGCGCGGGCTGATGGGCACCGTGGTGAATCCGGTATCGGTCGGCATCCCCTGCACCAAATTCAGGCACTCTGGCGCGTTGCTCGTCACCCATTGGGGCATGAGCGGGCCGGCCATCCTGAAATTGTCTTCCCATGCCGCCCGTCTTATACAAGAGAAAGCTTACCGCTTCCCCATTTTCGTCAACTGGACAAACGAGACTAACAGCGAAACCGTGACCGGCATCCTGCAAGACATGGCGCAACGCCACCCCCAAAAGAAAATCTCCGGCTTACGCCCGTACGACTTGCCTGCGCGGTTATGGCATTACCTCATCGGTAAATCCGGCATCACCCCCGACCGGAAGTGGAACGAACTGGGACACAAAGGGATTTGCAAGTTGGCCGACACGTTATGCAACGACCGCTACGACGTGGACGGCAAGAGCACGTTCCGCGAAGAGTTCGTCACGTGTGGAGGAGTAAGCCTCGAATCGGTACACCGACAGACGTTGGAAAGCAAGACCTGTCCCGGGCTTTACTTTGCAGGCGAGGTGCTCGACATTGATGGCGTGACGGGGGGATTCAACTTCCAAGCTGCCTGGACCACAGCCTACACCGTGGCACGGGCCATTGCCAACCATATACCAACGGCATAAAAAGCGTCCTGCAAAGCCGGCCGTAAAAACCGCTTTGCAGGACAGAAAAATGAAAAACAGTGACCTTTACTTATTGAAGACGGAACTCCACGGGAATGGTGTAAGAAGCGTCTACCGGCTCTCCGTTTACTTTTCCGGGAGTCCATCTCGGCATTTTCTTCACGATGCGTGCCGCTTCTGCCTCCAACTGCTTCGCCAGATTCATCCGGACGGGTTTTGTCACGTCTATGACTTCCGTCGTGAACGTCCGGATATGGCCTGCATCAATCCGACCATCCGCCCTGACCATGAACTCACAATAAACCGTACCTTGCAGCAAAGCCTCTTGGCATGCCTTGGGATAACGGATATTCCGGGCGATGAAATCCCTCATGGCCGCCGCGCCACCTGGATAGCAAGGCATTGTCTCTGTACGGTAATACACGCCTTGATGCTTCATCTTGGCTCCCTCCAATTGCAGATAATAGGAAGCTGAATCTTTGGCAGCCTGAAGTTCAGACTTGTCCTTGTCGGTCATAAGGACCGCCTCCTTGAATTCCACCGCCTCGGGATTCAGACGGGAACGGTAAGAAGTAGTCACCACGACTTTTTCCATCGCCTCTGACTGTATGGCCACTGTCGCCGAGTCGTTCTCCTTCTTGGCCGGAACGGATTTCTGTTTGGCCGGGATTGTTTTGGAAACCTTGGTTCCCTTTACTTCGCCTTGCACCACCGGACGCAAGCTTTCAGAAGACACGTTTTTCACTGTAGCCGACAAATCGGCCACCGTAACGGCCGAAATCCGGTCCAGGCCTCCGTCTATCCGGCTTGTCATTTCAGGACGGGCAAATGCCACTGTGGCAAATGCGCCTACGGGCAGCAAATACATGTACTTCAATACCGCCCACTTGTTTGTTTTTTTGTTTGTCATCATCATGATACGTTTTTTAAGTGTACTTTGGGTCAAGCCGTTGGCAAAAGATTGCAGTCGGGAGCCGACGGCCTTTTTTATTAAATAAAGTTGATAATCCTTCGCGTTGATGCCTTGATTCAGCACGTACTCGTCGGCCTGATATTCATGGATGCAGCGCATGTCCATCTCCATCATCCAGACCACTGGATTGAACCATTGCACGGCTTCCACGGCAAGCATCCACAACGTGTCGTAGGAATGTCCGTAAAGCACGTGGGCTTTCTCGTGGACGTATATCGCATGGCCGGCCTCGCCCTCCAAGTCCTCTTCCGACATGACAATACAGTGCATCCAACTGAACGGCGACACGGGACGGGCATGGCAATACAATATGATGCCGCCCTCACGGCCTTCTTTCCACAAACATCCCCGGGAAACGAACCGGCGCATGCACACCCACTGCCACAACCGTATGACCAACGACATTGTCACACCGGCAAGATACAGGCCGACCAAAAACATAGGCCAGACGGGTACGGCTTCTTCGCGACTCCCGCTATCCGGCATGGCAAGCACATCTGCCTGCTCCAACCGTTCCACCAGCACGGCGTATGTACCTTCGGGCATTGCCGTCTGCCATGAACGGACCGTGCCCCCGAACCACTCTTCCTGCACCAACGGCAACAAGAATGCAGCTACCGACAGGACATGCAATGCCATACGGCTCAAACGGTGGTGCTTCTCCCCACGCAACAACAACGTGTAAGGCAAGTAAAGCAACGTCAGGCAAAACGCCGACTTGATGATGTAGACTAAAAATGTTCCCATGTCATTTATATCGAAGAGGTTTCAAATCGTTTTCAAGTTCTAACACGTTTGGAATGAATACGGGCATCCACTCGTATGCACGGCATCATTGCAAGCGGAAAGTCACCGGTAAAGAAAAACGGGTAGCCACCGCCTTGCCGTCTTTTTGGCCGGGTATCCATTTCGGCATCTTTTCTATCACCCTCACGGCTTCCTGTGCCAAAAGGTCGAACATCTCCTTGGATGCAGGCAGCCCGGCTTCGGTCACGCCACCTTCCATCGCACTCGCCTCGACATTACTGATGCTTCCGTCTATGCTTACTACGAAACGGCACACGACTTTCCCCGTAACCCCATTTTCCACACACTTCTTCGGATACCTTATATTATAGGCAACGAACTTCATGCACTCGGCTTCTCCTCCGGCGAATTGCGGGTTCACGTCGACTTTTTCATAGACTTTCTGCCCTTTGGCCTTATAAGCTTTTTTCTTGACATAGAAGTATGTCGCACGAGATTCAGGCTTGCCTGACCGGACAACCGTCCCTTCCCCTTCCACGACCGTGGTGCCAGTTATCTTCATCCGTGCGGAATCAGATTTAAGGGCCGGTGCCGTCACGGTAACCTTACCCACCGTTCCGTCCAACGCATCATAAAGCGAATCTTTCCGCCCCGGCAGAACAGTAAAGCTCATCTTTCCTTTAACTTTTTCCGTGTTTTCTGCGACTTTTTCTGTTTTTAAAAGTTCCGGCTGTACATTTTCAGCCACGACGGTTTTCACAGTTGCAGATAAATCCGTAACTTTGACGGCAGAAATCTGCTCGAATTGTCCGTCTACTCGGTTCGCCATCTCGGGACGGGCAAATGCCATTGTGGCAAATGTGCCCACCGGCAGCAAATACATATACTTCAATGCTGCCCATTTGTTTGATTTTCTGTTACACATCATAGCAATACGTTTTTTAAGTGTGCTTTGATTCAGGCCGTTGGCAAAAGATTGCAGTCGGGAGCCGACGGCCTTTTTTATTAAATAAAGTTGATAATCCTTCGCGTTGATGCCTTGATTCAGCACGTACTCGTCGGCCTGATATTCATGGATGCAGCGCATGTCCATCTCCATCATCCAAATCACGGGATTGAACCATTGTATGGCTTCGGCCGCCAACATCAGCATCGTGTCATAGGAATGCCGGTGGAGCACATGGGCTTTCTCATGGGCAAAGATAGCCTCACCCGCCGCGCCCTCCAAATCCTCTTCGGACATGACCACGCAACACATCCAACTGAACGGGGCCACAGGACGGGCATGGCAATAGAGCGTGATGCCGTCCTCACGGCACTCTTTCCACAAACATCCCCGGGGAATAAACCATCGCATGCGGCCGAACTGCCATAGGCGTACTGCTAACGACACGGCCACCCCGACCCAATACATTCCCACCAAGACCATGGGCCATACCGGAACAGGCGTCCCTGCCGTAACCACTACCGTAGGTAGAAAATGGCCGGTGCTGTCAAGCTGCCCGATCAGCGATGCATATACACCATCGGGTACAGCCGTCTGCCAAGAATGCCACCCTTGCCCGAACCACTCCTCCTGCGCCAACGGAAGCAAAAAAGAAGCCACCAAAATGGCAAACAATGCCATGCGGTTCAGACGATGCAACTTCTCCTTACGTAATAACAAGGTATAAGGCAGATAAAGCAACGTCAGGCAAAACGCCGACTTGATGATATAGACTAAAAAAGTTCCCATGGCCGATAAATTAAGAGACTGTTACCTTCTATTTTTGTTTCCCCAGACATTGTGTTTACGAAAATGAATCTTGCCGTTCCACCATGTCGAGCATTTCTTTCAGTTCCTTTTCTGAAATACGCTCCTCCTTGACAAAGAAACGCACCAAAGAGGAAAACGAACCTCCGAACAGGTCATCCTTCACGCCATCGAGCACTTGTCGCGTGTAATCCTTCTTCGTGATTAAAGGATAATAACACAGCGTTTTCGTACCTTTCATCTTTTCAAACCCCACATATCCTTTGTTGAGCAGGATTTTCATGAACGTGGCCACCGTGGTATAAGCCGGTTTCTTCTCACCGTACCCCTCAAGCACATCCGCTATCGTCCCTTTCATGGAAGGCAAACTCCAAAGGATATTCATGATTTGCATCTCCGCTTTCGTCAAAGTTCCTTGCTTCCCCATAATTTCTAAACCTTTAGTTATTGATACGGCAAATGTATATCTAAAGGTTTAGAAAAGCAAATCCGAATCTGTTTTTCTACACATCAGCTTACGTTTTTAACATCCATTTTTAGTAATAAGCCGCTAAGCCTTCCAGAATATGCCGCAAAATCACTACTTTTGCAATAAAAATCAAGATTACGATACCCCATGAGAATAGACATCATTACCGTTTTACCGGAATTGCTCGAAGGCTTCGTGCGTGAAAGCATATTGGGGCGCGCCCAAAAGAAAGGCTTGGTGGAAATCCATTTGCACAACTTGCGCGACTATGCCACGAATAAGTACCGCCGGGTGGACGACTACCCTTTCGGTGGCTTTGCGGGCATGGTGATGCAATGTGAACCTATAGACCGCTGCATCTCGGCCTTGAAAGCGGAACGCGACTACGACGAAGTGATTTTCACCACACCGGATGGCGAACAGTTCAACCAACCGATGGCCAACACGCTCTCCCTTTGCGAAAACCTCATCATCCTGTGCGGACATTATAAAGGAATAGACTACCGCATCCGCGAACACCTCATCACAAAAGAAGTCAGCATAGGAGATTATGTGCTGACGGGCGGAGAACTGGCTGCCGCAGTCATGACGGATGCCATCGTACGTATAGTACCCGGCGTTATCGGCGACGAACAAAGCGCCCTCTCCGATTCGTTCCAAGACAACCTGTTGGCAGCTCCTGTATATACCCGTCCTGCCGATTATAAAGGTTGGACCGTACCGGAAATCTTGCTTTCCGGGCACGAAGCCAAGATTAAGGAATGGGAACTGCAACAATCTTTCGAACGCACAAAGGCTCTGCGTCCCGATTTACTGAAAAAGAAAGACTGACCGTCTGTTTTTCATTCAGCCCTGTCAAAAAGGAACCGGAAATATTGCCGGATTCACCGCCAAATCGTATCTTTGCCATTAAGTATTTAAATAAATAATGTAATGGGAGAACAAAAACACAACTTGTACATCATTGCAGGTTGTAACGGAGCCGGAAAAACGACTGCCAGCTTTACCGTACTTCCGGAAATGTTGGATTGCCGTGAATTCGTCAACGCCGATGAAATCGCAGCGGGACTGTCTCCGTTCAATCCCGAAGGCGTAGCCATCCAGGCGGGACGCTTGATGATAGAACGCATCATCCACCTGCTGAAAGAAGGCGAAACCTTTGCTTTTGAAACGACATTGGCCACGCGGTCTTACGTGAAACTTATCAAACAGGCACAGAAAAGAGGCTATTTCGTCACGTTGCTCTTCTTCTCGCTGAGCAGCCCGGAACAGGCCGTAAAACGGGTGGCCAAACGCGTAAGCGAAGGTGGGCACAACATCCCGCTTGACGTGATTTACCGCCGTTACGACAACGGCCTGAGCAACCTGTTCAACCTCTATATGCCCGTATGCGACTATTGGGCATTGTATGACAACAGCACCTGTCCGGCCAACAAAATAGCCTACGGATGCAAAAACGAGAGTATAACTATTATTGAACCAGCCGTATATGAAAAATTCAAAGACCAATACACCGAAGAAAACGATAATGAGCGAGGATGAGGTTTATGAAATGCAGCGCAAAATCGACGAAGGCATATACCTGGCTCAGAAACGCCTCGTAGAGCGTGCAAAACATAACCACACCACTTTGGTTATCGCCCGTGAAGGACAAGTTGTCGAAGTAAAGGCCGAGGAACTTTATCCTATCCGCAAGAATTACCGTCCCCAAATCAGGTAACGGAATCCATTCATCCGCCCCCCCTTTGCCAGACGAATGGAAAATAGAAAAAGCCGACCCAAAAGTGATTTTGAGGTCGGCTTTATACATATAGACTTGAAAAATTTACTTGTTGAACATTATCTTCCCATATGGAACAGTATACGTTTTACTCTCCAAAAGTCTTTTTTAGAGTATATAATACCAACATTGGATTTCCTGATCGCCTTAAACTATCATTCATTACAGGGTGATTTACCTTAACTCCCTTATATAAACGATCGTCACTATAACTCTCCGGATTATATTCTGAGATATATTTCCAACTTATTAGTTGATTTCCTGTTTTTATAGTCGATCTTCCGCAATCAATTTTTAATACGGAACTAATATAATGATTCTCATAAGGCATATTAATATAATATAGCATCCTACTATATATAAAAGAAAGGCACGTGTCATTGCCTATCACACAATTTACAGTAGGCCTTACATACTTCATTCGTTCTTGTACATTCAAATCACCATAATACCTTTTATGCAAAATTTGCTCTGTTTCCTTCTTTAATGGATAATCTAAAGATACAACCGGGACAAATTCAAAATCCTTAATTTCATACAAGGCATCCGACTGTTCCGTATGGAAGTACAGATTGTCACCATCCCTAATAAAAACAGGTTCCGTACCCGCAACATTATACATATCGCTTTCAGCTTGAAATATTTTTCTTGCCTTACCTTGTTCCAAGGTAATATAATCCACTGCTGCATTATTAGCCGAATACAATAAAAAACCTGCATCATACCAACATATTCTCCAATAATAGTCGGATAGTTTTATTTCTTGTTTGAACTTTAGGTCCTTATCTAATATTATAATTTTAGGTGGACCACATAATACACAAACATCTCCCGTTTTTGGGGACACGTCAAAATCTGTGATTTCTGCATATTCCCCTTTTCCATTTCCGGTCTTATCGTATAGAGAAACAGGTTGACCTACCGAGTCAAAAGCAACAATCGCTGCTTTCTGCTTATTATCCAAAATATACCATTTACCGTCGTACTTACGTATAGCATTGATTTCCCCCAATAAAAATGAATCTTTTTCATGAAGAGGAATAAAATCAACTTGCTCTATAAAAGAGCAAGTTGATATAGTATTATTTACTTCCGACAAATCACGTATATTAGCTTCTTCTTTTCTATCACCGCAAGAGTTACACAAGACTAAAATAGAAAGAGAGAACAATGTATGCTTCATCATAAGCCAAGGTCTTTTAAGAAATCATTACAGGTAATATCATTCCCGCATCTAACCCCATTCTGCCACCAACTTTTTTGCTGCAGCTAGGACTTAGGCTACAAATACAAAACATACTCTTTCGTCACAACCTCATATCTATAGCTGTCACTAAATTTTCCAAGCCAATGCCGCAGCACCTACCACAGCCGCTTGTGCATCATCCATTTGGGAAATCAACATCTTGGCCTTTCCTTTGAAAATGTTCTGCACATTGGCATCGTATGCCTCTTTTATAGGGTCCATAATCAGATTACCGGCTTTTGTCAGCCCACCGAAAAACACGTATGCCTCCGGGCTACAGAAGGCGGTAAAATTGGCACAAGAGCGTCCCAACAATTCACCGGTAAACTTATATACATCGCGTGCAAGTTGGTCGCCGTGCTCGGCTGCGATGGATACATCTTTCGACGTAATCTCCTCCAACGGGATTTTACGCAACTCCGTGTCGTCCGTACGCTTGGCGAGAAACTCACGAGCCGTCCGAGCCACGCCCGTGGCCGAACAATAAGTCTCCAAACACCCTTTACGACCGCAACCGCATAAGCGGGCTTCCGGAGTGGTATCCACGATCACATGCCCCAACTCTCCGGCAAACCCGTCGCAACCGTAGACCAACTCACCGTTGACCACAATACCGCTGCCCACGCCGGTACCCAAGGTAATCATGATGAAGTTCTTCATCCCTTGAGCTACCCCGTAAGTCATCTCGCCGATAGCCGCAGCATTGGCATCGTTTGTCAATACCACGGGAATCCCCAACCGGTCACTGAATTTCTTCGCAAACGGGACGATTCCTTTCCACGGCAAGTTGGGCGCCAGTTCGATATTACCGGTGTAATAGTTACCATTAGGCGCACCGATTCCCATCCCCTTGATGTTCTGGATACCGCCCACCTGTTCTATCATCGGAGCCAAAGCCGCACAAGCACTGTCCATATAAACATCCAAATCGTTCTGTCCTTTCGTCCGGATAGACGTTGAAGTCACCACGCTTCCTTCCGCATTCACAATGCCGAAAACCGAATTAGTTCCCCCTAAATCAAGCCCTATTACATAAGGTTTATTTTCCATAGCCATATAAAATACATAAAAGTTAATTATAACAGTTTTCAAAGTTAAGAAAAACAGATGTAACCGCGAAAAGAAAAAAACTCTTTTTCACGAAAAATAAAAAAAGAACGGACTTTTCTTTATAGTCTCATGAAAAAATGCCAATTTTGCACCTATTATGTGGTTTGAACCGGTTAGTACATTAGATTTAATCATAAAGGGATTGCTCATCGGCGTGGTGGCATCCGCTCCCATGGGACCTGTCGGAGTGCTTTGCATCCAACGTACACTGAACAAGGGGCGTTGGTATGGTTTCGTCACAGGAATCGGAGCAGCTTTCAGCGACATCATATATGCTTTGATAACGGGATTCGGAATGAGTTTCGTGGTAGACTTCATTGAAAACAAAGACAACATGTTCTACCTGCAGATGGCGGGCAGCATCATGCTCTTCTTTTTCGGATGGTACACTTACCGTTGCAATCCGGCGAAATCCATCCGCCCGACTTCTCCCCGTAAAGGCACGCTTATACACAATATGGTGACCGGTTTTCTGGTCACGTTTTCCAACCCACTCATCATCTTTCTGTTCGTGGCGTTGTTCGCCCGTTTCACCTTTGTCGTCCCTGACCACGTGGTACAGCAATCCTTAGGTTACTTGTCCGTGTTCGTCGGAGCCATGATATGGTGGTTCGTCTTGACTTATTTCATAGACAAAGTGCGCAGCCGTTTCGATGTCAAAGGCATCTATTTGCTGAACAGGCTCATAGGAGTGGTTGTCATTGTGGCCTCTATCGTGGGGCTTGCCGTCACGCTGACCGGTTTATCGTTATAAATATATGTATATAGCCCAACAACTGAAAGAAAAAAACATTGCCGAATACCTGCTTTATATGTGGCAGGTGGAAGATATTCTCCGTGCCCACCACTTGGATCCGGATGAACTCAAACAGAACTATCTGGCACAGTTCAGAGCCACGGAGGAAACGGAAAAAGAAATGGAAGAATGGTACAGCCATCTCATCCGCATGATGAAGGAAGAAGGCATACAGGAGGGTGGCCACCTGCAAATCAACCGGAACATCATCCTGTGGCTCACCGATTTGCACAACCAACTTTTGCAATCTTCCAAGTTCCCGTTCTATACGTCTGCTTATTACAAGGCACTCCCTTACATTGTGGAACTTCGCAATAAGGGCGACAAAAAGGACATACCGGAATTGGAAAACTGTTTCGATGCCCTCTACGGCGTGATGTTGCTCCGCCTGCAACACAAACCGATAAGCGACGAGACCGCCAAGGCCGTGGCCGACATCACCAAACTTTTGGCCATGCTGTCCGACTATTATAAACAAGATAAAGCAGGCGAATTGAAATTTGAATGAACAAAAGGAAACAAATGATATGAAAAATATTTTAGTAACAGGTTGCAATGGCCAATTGGGCAATGAAATGCAGCTTTTGGCTACCGGGTATCCGGAGTTTAATTATTTTTTCACAGACGTGAAAGAGTTGGACATCACCGACGAAAATGCCGTAAAGTCATTCGTCAAGACGAACGGCATTGACTGCGTCGTGAATTGTGCGGCTTATACGGCTGTGGACAAAGCCGAAGCAGACGAAGCTTTCTGTAACATACTGAACCACATTGCTCCGGGATATTTGGCTAAAGCAGTACATGAACAAGGCGGCTGCATGATACAGGTTTCTACGGACTACGTGTTCGACGGAACTACACACATCCCCTACCGCGAGGAAGAACCGACATGCCCGGCTACGGTATACGGCCGCACCAAGCTGGCAGGAGAAGAAGCCGTCATGCGGAACTGCCCTGAATCGGTCATCATCCGCACGGCATGGCTCTACTCCACTTTCGGCAACAACTTCGTCAAGACCATGTTGCGGTTAGGCCGGGAAAAAGAGAGTCTCGGGGTCATCTTCGACCAAATCGGCACGCCGACTTACGCACGCGACCTGGCGGCGGCCATCTTTGCCGTACTGACACAAGATTTCGTTCCCGGAATTTACCATTTCAGCAACGAGGGAGCTATCTCATGGTACGACTTTACCAAAGCCATCCACCGCATATCCGGCATCACCACCTGCAAGGTGCGCCCGCTCCATACGGAAGAATATCCCGCACCGGCGGCACGGCCCCACTATTCCGTACTCGACAAAACCAAAATCAAAGAGACTTACCACATCGACATTCCCTATTGGGAAGACTCTTTGGCCGAGTGCATCCAGAGATTAGAACAGAATTAAACCGACGCATCGAAACGTATGAACGAAATAGAAAGAAGAAGGACTTTTGCCATTATTTCCCATCCGGACGCCGGAAAGACCACCCTCACCGAAAAATTATTGCTCTTCGGCGGGCAAATCCAAGTGGCCGGAGCAGTCAAGAACAACAAAATCAAGAAAACAGCCACCAGCGACTGGATGGAAATCGAAAAGCAACGCGGTATCTCGGTCACGACCTCTGTCATGGAGTTCGATTACGGGGATTATAAGGTGAACATCTTGGACACCCCGGGACACCAAGACTTTGCAGAAGATACATTCCGAACGCTGACAGCGGTAGACAGCGCCATCATTGTCGTAGACAGTGCAAAAGGCGTGGAGGCGCAGACCCGGAAACTGATGACGGTATGCCGTATGCGCAAAACGCCGGTCATCATCTTCATCAACAAGATGGACCGTGAGGGAAAAGACCCCTTCGACCTCTTGGACGAGTTGGAACAGGAGTTGCAAATCAAGGTGCGCCCGCTTTCATGGCCCATCAACCAAGGACAACGTTTCAAAGGGGTGTACAACATCTACGAGCAACGCCTCGACCTGTTCACCCCCGACAAGCAAAAGGTAACGGAAAAGGTGGAGGTGGACATCCACAGCGATGCACTGGAAGCTCACGTTGGCCAAGCCGATGCCGACAAACTGCGGACGGACTTGGAGTTAGTGGACGGTGTCTATCCCGAGTTCGACGTTCATACCTATTTGGAAGCCGAAGTAGCTCCCGTCTTCTTCGGGTCGGCACTGAACAATTTCGGTGTAAAAGAGCTATTGGACTGCTTCGTGCAGATTGCGCCCAGCCCGCGTCCGACGTTGGCCGAAGAGCGCACGGTCAGGCCGGAAGAGCCGAAGTTCAGCGGCTTCATCTTCAAAATCACAGCCAACATCGACCCGAACCACCGTTCGTGTATCGCCTTCTGCAAGGTATGTTCCGGCAAGTTCGTGCGCAACGCGCCTTACCTGCATGTACGCCAAAACAAGACGCTGCGCTTTTCTTCGCCCACACAGTTCATGGCTCAAAAGAAGAGCACCATCGACGAGGCTTGGCCCGGCGACATCGTGGGACTGCCGGACAACGGCATATTCAAGATCGGCGACACGCTGACCGAAGGAGAGATGATACATTTCCGCGGACTGCCGAGTTTCTCTCCCGAAATGTTCAAATACATCGAGAATGCCGATCCCATGAAGACCAAGCAACTGAACAAGGGTATCGAACAGTTGATGGACGAGGGCGTGGCACAGCTCTTCGTCAACCAGTTCAACGGACGGAAAATCATCGGTACGGTAGGACAGTTGCAGTTTGAAGTGATACAATACCGCCTGGAGAACGAGTACAATGCCCAATGCCGTTGGGAACCCGTCAGCCTGTACAAGGCGTGCTGGATAGAAAGCGATGACGAAGCACAGTTGGAAGCCTTCAAAAAGCGCAAGTACCAGTTCATGGCCAAGGACCGCGAAGGCCGCGACGTTTTTTTGGCCGACAGCAACTACGTTCTCCAGATGGCACAGAGCGACTTCGAGCACATCAAATTCCATTTCACTAGCGAATTTTAAAGTTTAAACCAAACCAACGGACATGAATAGAGAAGAAGACATCAGACAGGCAGTAGAAGTCATGCGCCGGGGTGGCGTCATCCTCTACCCTACGGACACGATATGGGGCATCGGTTGCGATGCCACCAACGAAGAGGCGGTACGCCGTGTGTACGACATCAAGAAGCGCGACGACAGCAAGGCACTCATTTGCTTGGTAGACTCCGACCATCGGTTGCAGCGTTACGTAAGCGACGTGCCCAACGTGGCTTGGGACTTGATAGAATATGCCACCCGTCCGCTCACCATCATTTTCGACAAGGCCAAGAACTTGGCCCCCAACCTGTTGGCCGAAGACGGCAGCGTGGGAATACGCGTCACCCGTGAAGAATTCAGCCGAGAGTTGTGTTACCGTTTCCAGAAAGCCGTCGTGTCCACCTCAGCCAACGTGAGCGGCGAGCCTTCGCCGGCTTGTTTCGATGACATCAGCGACGAGATAAAAAACGCGGTAGACTACATTGTGCAAAGCCGCAGGAAAGAAAAGACAAAAGCAGCTCCCAGTAGCATCATCAAATTGCGTCCGGACGGCGAAGTGACCATCATCAGGAAATAAGCGGAAGGAGCTATGAACGCGGTAAAAAGGAATTTCACATTTTTCGAACGCCTGTTCATCTGGCGGCGGATGAATTTCAGCGAACAGAAATTCATCCTGATAATTAGTTTGGTGGTCGGTGTACTGACCGCTTTCGCCGGACTCTTCCTGAAATGGCTCATCCATCAGATACAATACCTCCTGACCTACCGTTTCGATGCCACTGGTTCCAACGCCCTTTACCTGGTGTATCCCGTCATCGGCATTTTCCTGACGGGACTGTTCGTCCGCTATGTCGTAAAGGACGACATCAGCCATGGTGTCACCAAGATTCTCTTCGCCATCGCACGCAAACAGAGTAAAATCAAGGTCCACAACACCTGGTCAAGCGTCATAGCCAGTGCCATTACCATCGGGTTCGGAGGTTCCGTAGGGGCAGAAGCCCCCATCGTGCTCACCGGTTCGGCCATCGGCTCCAATCTCGGACGCCTGTTCCGCATCAACAGCAAGACCCTGATGCTTTTGGTGGGTTGCGGAGCGGCAGGTGCCGTGGCAGGCATCTTCAAAGCCCCGATTGCCGGGCTTGTATTCACCCTCGAAGTCCTCATGATAGACCTCACAATGGGAGCTTTGCTGCCTTTGCTGATTTCATGCGTGACGGCGGCCGGAGTGACATTCGCCGTATCGGGTACGAACACTATCTTTGAGTTCCATCTGCAAAACGGATTCGCCGTAGACAAAATACCGGCCTACATCCTTTTGGGCATCTTCTGCGGACTGGTATCGCTTTATTTCACCCGCACGATGAACTCACTGGAAGACATCTTCCGCAAATATTCCAATCCTTACGTCAAGCTCCTCATCGGCGGAGCCACGCTGAGCATCCTTATTTACCTTTTCCCTTCGTTGTACGGAGAAGGCTACGACCTTATCAACCTGCTGCTGAACGGGAACGGCGCGAAAGACTGGGACACGGCGATGGACAGTTCGCTGTTCTACGGACACGGCAACCTGTTGTTGCTTTACCTGGCGTTGGTACTTATCTTCAAAGTCTTCGCCTCCACGGCCACCAACGGTGGCGGAGGTTGTGGCGGTATTTTCGCCCCCAGCCTGTTTTTGGGTTGTATCTCAGGCTTTATTTTCGCCCGCCTTTGGAACTTCTACCGTTGTCTGGGCATTTACTTGCCCGAACGGAATTTTGCCATGATCGGCATGGCGGGACTGATGAGCGGTGTCATGCACGCCCCACTGACAGGCATATTCCTTATCGCGGAACTCACCGGAGGCTATCAGCTATTCATGCCCCTGATGATCGTATCCGTCTGTGCCTACCTGACCATCATTTCTTTCGAGCCCCACAGCATCTATTCCATGCGTTTGGCCAAGAAAGGCCAGTTGCTCACGCACCATAAAGACCGCGCCATACTCACGCTGATGAGTCTCGACTCGGTCATCGAGAAATACGACGAATACCTGTATCCGGACATGGATTTGAGCGAATTGGTAAAAACCATCTCGGCTTCGCGCCGCGACGTGTTCCCGGTGGTGGACCGCCAGCACCGTCTGGTGGGTATCATTTATCTGGACGATGTCCGCCCCATCATGTTCCGGCAGGAATTGTACCACCGTTTCCAAATCGGCCAACTGATGAAAGAGCCGGTGGCCCGCCTGAACATTGACGACTCCATGGACGTAGTGCTGCTCACGTTCGACAAGACTCAGGCATGGACGCTCCCGGTAGTAGACACGGAAGGCACGTTCATGGGCTTCATCCGCAAGTCGCACGTGCTGACCCTTTACCGTAAGACCCTGGCCGACTTATCCGACGACTAAAAACTAAAGACATGAAAAAGAAAGAAGATTTGAGAATTGTATATATGGGCACACCGGAGTTCGCGGTGGAGAGCCTGAAATGCTTGGTAGAAGGAGGTTACAACGTGGTCGGTGTCGTCACCATGCCGGACAAACCGATGGGCCGCCACCAGGACGTACTGCAAGCCAGCCCCGTGAAACAGTACGCTGTGGAACACGGCCTGCGTATCTTGCAACCGGTCAAGCTGAAAGACGAAACCTTTGTGGAAGAACTCCGCTCCCTACGTGCCGACCTACAAATCGTGGTAGCTTTCCGCATGTTGCCCGAAGTAGTGTGGAACATGCCTCCCATGGGTACATTCAACCTGCATGCGTCGTTGTTGCCGCAATACCGTGGGGCCGCCCCCATCAACTGGGCCGTCATCAACGGTGAAACGGAAACGGGCATCACCACGTTCTTCCTCAAACACGAAATCGACACCGGCGAGGTCATCCAACAAGTGCGCATCCCGATTGCGGACACCGACAATGTGGGCGTGGTGCACGACAAACTGATGGAACTCGGCGGCCGGTTGGTAGTGGAGACGGTAGACCACATCTTGGCCGATGCCGTCCGCCCCATACCGCAAGAAACGATGGCAGTGGAAGGCCCGTTGCACCCGGCACCGAAAATCTTCAAGGAGACGTGCCGGATGGATTGGCAAGGCAAGACGCTCAAGCAACTGTATGATTTCGTACGCGGCTTGTCGCCCTACCCTGCCGCGTGGAGCGAGATGAAGGACGAAGCCACAGGCAAGGTTTATACCCTTAAAATATACGAAACGGAGAAAGAGCCGTGTGCGTGCCACGAACCGGCGGGCACTGTCGCAAGTGACGGAAAGACCTACCTGAAAGTGGCCGTAGACGGAGGTTACCTCCGCCTGAAGGAAATCCAACTGACGGGCAAGAAAAGGATGCGCACAGAAGACTTCCTGCGGGGTTTCCGTATGCCGGAAAATCTCCTCATGCTATAGAATCCGTAAAGGAAATTCAACGCCCGAATCGTTCGCCGCAGAACGGAAAATCAATCTCAGGAGATTGAAAAATCGTTCGCCTGAGATTGAAAAATCGTTTGGCGCAGAAAAAAACAACGCCTTGCAGAGATTGACACATTTCCTGCAAGGCGTTTTTATTCCACTGTATTACAATGATTTACCAAATTAAAACCCACAAGTTTCCCACGACTCGTTTTTGTAAATCATTCGGCATGTCATCTATCGCCGTAGATGACCGGCACGGGCTATCAGGCATTTGTCTTCCGATAACTCCACACGGCTACTCCGGCAAACACCGACATGAAACACAGCATCTTGCCGAACTGCGGCCACAAGTCGGTCAGCCCGCATCCCTTCAGGAAAATCATACGCATGACCTGAATAAAATAGGTCAACGGATTGAAAGCCGCTATCCACTGCGCCCAGTCCGGCATGCTGCGCACGGGGGTGAACAAGCCACTCATCAGGATGAATACCATCAGGAAGAAAAACATGACGAACATGGCCTGCTGCATCGTGGCAGAATAATTGGAAATAACCAACCCGAAACCCGACATCGTAAGAATGTAAATGCACGAGAAGAAATATATCAGCCACAAACTGCCTGACGGCACAATGCCGTAGAGCACGGCGGACAACACCAAGCCGATAGACAGGACCACCAGCCCCACAATCCAGTAAGGCACCAATTTAGCCAGGATGAACACGAACTTGTTGAGCGGCGTGACGTTCAACTGTTCAATCGTGCCCACCTCTTTTTCGCTCACGATATTCAATGCAGGAAGAAAGCCGCAAAGCAACGTCAGCATCATGATGAGCAAAGCCGGTACCATGAACACTTTATAATTCAGATGCGGATTATACAAGTTAAGTACGGACAAACGGGCCATACCCGTGCCTCCCAATTCCTGATTCACGAAATCGTTTACCACCGTAGAAAGGTAAGAACTGCCCAGTCCACCTTTGGTTCCGTTGATGGCATTGGCCGAAATCTGAAGTTCCACGGGGCGCCCCGTGCCTAAAGATTTGGCAAAGTCACGCGGAATCTCCAGAATGACATCCGCCTCTCCGCGCTCCACGCTCTCCAATGCACGGCCGTAATCCGGTGCGTTCTCCACCAAATTGAAATAATCCGTGGAAGCCACTTTCTCCACCAGACGGCGCGACAAGGCAGAATGGTCCAAGTCTACCACAGCTAGGTTGTTGTACTTGATTTCAAGATTGGCTGCCCACGGCATCAGAATCATCATCATGCAGGGAAACACCAAAATGAGCCGGGGGATGATGGGATTCCTCCGCATTTGCTTGAACTCCTTTTCTATTAAATATTTCAGTACCATAAGTTTTCCTCTTTTACGTCCGTATTATTCTAGCCTTTCCTTGAATTTCTTCAAGCTCAGCCCGATGAGCAAAGCCGCCATGCCGGACAGTATCAACGCCTCATGCCATACGGCGGCCATGCCCAAGCCTTCTATCATCACCTTCTTCACGGCCTGAATGTACCACCTTGCCGGAATGATATTGGAAATCCACTGCAGGACAGCCGGCATGCTCTCTATGGGAAAAATCATGCCTGAAAGCAACATGACAGGCATCATCAGTCCCATACCCGACACGATCATGGCCGCCACTTGGTTTTGTACCACACATGAAATGAGCAATCCCAACGACAGAGCCACCGCAATCAGAAGGAGGCTCAGGAAAGACAGCGTCCAGAGGCTGCCCTCCACCGGCACATGCAGCACGTAGACCGACAGCAGCAATATCGTGGCCAGATTGACGCAAGAAAGTACCAAGTAGGGTACGGCCTTGGCCAGAATGATAAAAATAGGCCGGATGGGCGACACCAACAGGACTTCCATCGTACCGGTCTCTTTCTCTCGTACAATGGAAATGGAAGTCATCATCGCGCAAATCAGCATCAGTATCAGCCCCATCACGCCGGGTACGAAATTATAGGCACTCTTCATCTGAGGATTGAACAAGAGGTGCGTCTGCACCTCCAATCCGGCTTGCTGTCCTTCCTGCAGGGCTTGCCCAATGATGCCCTGCACATAACCGGACATCATATTCCCCGTATTCGGATCCGTAGCATCCACCACCAGTTGTATACCGGATTCACCCGTACGCAAGTTTTCATCAAAGTCAGGCGTGAAAGCCACCACGATGTCCGCTTCGTCATGCCGGAACACGGACTCTATCTCAGAAGCCGATGATAAATATCTTACGACTGAGAAATAACGGTTTTCATCTATCCGCTCCGTAATACGCGTTGTGACGGCATCTTTCGACGGGTCGAGCACTGCCACACGACTGTGGTTGATTTCCGTAGTAATGGCAAAACCGAACAAAATGATTTGCAACACCGGCATGCCCAACAATATCAGCATCGTCCGCCTGTCGCGGAAAATGTGGAAAAACTCTATCTTGATAAAAGCCCAAAACTGTTTCATCTTTATTGAATAATTTGATCACGCTCGGCAGACACCGAACAAGTTCGGTCTGCGCTCTCTTACCCGCAAATTTCTGCATTACGTGTGGCCTCACGGGCCAAACGGTGAAACACTCCATCCATGTCTTTTTCTCCGAAAGTACGTTTCAAGCCTTCGGGCGTATCCAATGCCCGTATCTTTCCGTCCACCATGATGGACACTCGACCACAAAATTCGGCCTCGTCCATATAGTGCGTTGTGACGAAGATGGTGATACCTTGGTCGGCTGCCTGATAGATCAGTTCCCAGAACTGGCGTCGCGTCTTAGGGTCGACCCCTCCGGTCGGTTCGTCGAGGAACACGATGTCCGGACGGTGGAACGTGGCCACGGAAAAAGCCAACTTTTGTTTCCATCCCAAGGGCAACGATTTGACCATCGTGTTCCGCTCCGCTTCCAGTCCCAACGTATGCAGCACTTCGTCCGTGCGACGGGCTATCACCTCGTCCGAGAGTCCGTAGATACCGGCAAACAGGCGAATGTTTTCCCACACCTTCAGGTCGTCGTACAACGAGAATTTCTGACTCATATAACCGATATGTTTCTTGATTTCTTCCTGCTGGGTGTTGATGTCGAAACCGGCCACGCGCCCCGTGCCCGACGTGGGATAAGACAAGCCGCACAGCATGCGCATGGCTGTGGTCTTGCCTGCCCCGTTCGCCCCGAGGAAACCGAAGATTTCGCCTTTCCCCACACGGAAGGAGATGTGGTCTACAGCCGTGAACGTCCCGAACCGTTTCACCAAATCGTGCACCTCGATGGCACATTCCGACTGGGATCCGGCCGGTTCGCGTTGCAAGCCCGGCGGACACAGGATACCGGCAAACCGTTCCAACATGACGGTGGGGGTATCTATCCCCTTGACCGCACCGCCGTAGAGGAATGCCATACGGTCGCAACTCCGTATCTCGTCGAGATAAGGTGTAGAGACGATGATGGTGATGCCTTCCCGCTTCAGCCGCCGCAACATTTCCCAAAATTCCTTGCGCGAGACAGGGTCTACCCCTGTGGTCGGCTCATCCAATAACAAAACCACCGGTTTATGAATCAACGCACAGCTCAAAGCCAGTTTCTGTTTCATTCCGCCGGAGAGTTTCCCTGCGCGGCGGGTCTTGAATGGCTCGATCTGCTTGTATATGTCTTCCACCAGATGGTAATTCTCACGTACAGACGTACCGAACAACGTGGCAAAAAAGTCCAGGTTCTCCTCCACCGTCAGGTCGGGATACAGGGAAAACCGGCCTGGCATATAACCGACGCAAGCACGCAACTTGCGGTAGTCCCCCACAACGTCCTGCCCGTCCACCGTAATCCGCCCGCTCTCCGGACACAGCAAAGTGGCCAACATGCGGAACAGCGTGCTTTTCCCGGCTCCGTCCGGTCCTATCAGTCCGAAGATTTCTCCGGGTCTGACCTCGAAAGAAACGTCGTCCAAAGCCCGTACGCTGCCGTAATGTTTGGACACGCCCTCTACCTTCACAATGGATTCCATGACACCTTAGTTGAATTTGACTTCGCCATACATGCCCAACTTCAGAAAGCCGTCGTTTTCCACGGCTATTTTCACGGCGTACACCAGATTCGCCCGTTCGTCACGCGTCTGTATGGTTTTAGGCGTAAATTCGGCCTGTCCGGATATCCACTTGATTTTTCCCTTGTATTCCTTACGGTCTTCCGCTCCATAATCAGCGTAGACTTTCACCGCCTGCCCCAATTTTACCGCAGAGAGTTGGTCGCCACCCACATACGCCCGCAAAAAGACATGCTTCATGTCCGCCACTTTAAACAAGGGTTTGCCTTGAGCCGTCACTTCGCCCCGTTCCGCATACTTCGTCAGCACCGTACCGGAAATAGGACTGACGATACGGCATTTCTCCAGTTGGTCTTCTGTCTGCCGTATCTGTATCTCTGCGGCATCCCCTTCTTCCGTCACGCCTTGGTTGCCGAGGTTCAAAGTAGACAGTTGGGCTTCCAACTGCTTTTTCAGCACGGCCAGTTGCGACTCCACGTCGTCCACCTGCTTTTGCGTACCGGCATTCTGCGCCAACAGGTTCAGGCTGCGCTTTCTTTCCAGTTCGGCCTTTGCAATCTGTTCCCGAGTGGCAGCTACCTGCTTGGCCACATCCGCCCTACGGCTACCGATGGAACGCATTTGGGCTCCCAGTTGGCACTTTTTCAGGTGAAGTTGCACGGAATCCACATATCCCACCTGTTGCCCCAACTCCAACACATCGCCTTCTTCCAGATTCAATGCCATGATTTTGCCGTTGGCTTCGGAAGACACGATGACTTCCGTGGATTCGAAGATTCCTGTGGCGTCGAAATCCGTGTCTGCCCCGCTGCACGCCGCAAACAATCCCAACAAGGCCGCGCCGCAAATGTCCCGGGCTCCCCGTTTGAATCCATACTCCGTCTTTCCTACGGCGACCGGACAGTCCAACCCGCCCCGCCATAACTTATTCCAAATGTCCATATTCATTCTACTTTTAATGATTCATCGTATATTTGATATCATATAAGGCTTGCAAACGTTGTATCTCGTGCAAGGCCTTGGCCTGCTTGGCCTGATCTTCGGCCGTCACTTTACGCAACATTTCCGTCACGGTGAGCGTGCCGTTCGCGACCTTGGCTTCGGCCGACTTCCGGATGTTGGTGCGTAACCTTATCAACTCGTCGTCATTCTTCATCAAGGTATCTATCTTCTCCACCGTACGCCAATGCTGCGCCGCCTCCATCCGGTTGTTCAAGCGGAATACAGCCTCCTGCACGTCGATGTCATCGCGACTTGCAGCCAACAGCCTTTTGTCGTTCTTCCGCGTGTACAAGTCGCTGATATTCCAACTCAACCGTAGTCCGGCAATGTAATAAGGTTCAAACCCTCCTTTCAGCATGTTCAGCCCGGGGTCGCCGTAGGCTCCTTGGGCGAATACTCCCAACTTGGGCATATAACGGGCTGTCAAACCTTTCTCCTGTACGGACAACTGCCGCCTTTGCGATTCATAAAGCGACAATTCCGGCCTGCGGTTTTCCTCCAACGGCTCCACAGTGGCAGACGGCTTGACCAACCGTTCCGCATCAATCCCTTTCCGGCCGGTCAGCAATCCCAACACCTCGGCATACGCTTTACGATTGACACGTAGCTCACTCTCTGTCTGTCGGGCATTCAGTTGCTCTACCGCTACGGCATCCAGATCGGCCTGATTGGCTACCCCTTGCTGCATGCACGCACTCACTTGGCCATGGTTGCGTGCCAACTGGGCTTGCAACAAGGCGTTCTGTGCCAACTGGGCATCTATGAGCAACATGCCGAAGAATAATTGGTTCACCCGGTCGTCCAAGGCATAAAGGTTTACTTCCAGCTGTCCCTTCTGCACCTCGGATTTGGCCCGGGCCTCCTCTTTACGGTTACGTACGGCTCCCCCGTCCCAAATCGTCTGGTTCAGCTCCAATACTAGTTGATACTGGTCCTTGTCCAAACCGAGCTCTACCCCCGGAATACTAAAGGGCATCTTCGTCACGTCCGACTGATATGAAGCCTTTCCCGAAAAGCTCAGTTGGGGAAAATAACTTTTCGTGGCATTCTCCACGGTGAAATCCTTTGTACGCTCAATCAAATCGAACTGCCGTACCAAAGGATAGTTCTCCCGCGCTGCACGATAACACGTCTCCAACGTCAACTGGGCACTCAGCGTCCCCTGCAAGGCACACATTCCCATGGCCCATACCCAAAAACGTTTCATAGTCTTTATCATTTTCTTAACCTGCTTAATATCATCTCCACGTTCTCTTCCCGGCGACGCGCCACGAACAAGCGCACGTCCTCTTCGCTCATGCCGAATGCCTCGCGAGCTACCGGCAGACCTACAAACGACATGATATTCAACGAAACTATGGAAAACAACAAATCTGCCGTCCCCATAGCCCGTATCTCCCCACGCTTCAAAGCACGCTCCATTTCGTAAGATAATTTCTGCCGTGTCTCAGCGACAGCCTCCAACAGGATAGGCAAATACATACGGCGACGCTCCTCGTTCAGGTGGATTTCATTCAGTAGAAAAAGTGGAAGCCTCGGGTTGGCTGCAATGAAATCGAAATGCGTCCCAATCAAGTCTTCCAACTGCCTTAAAAAAGGCTTTCCGTCCTCAAATGTGGCACACAAGGAACGCGACATGACCTGCACCTTCTCCTGGAATATCCGTTCAAACAGTTTCTCTTTCGTCCGGTAGTAATAATGTAGCATGGCATGCGTCACGCCTGCGGCCTGCGCAATATCGGTTGTTTTGGCCAACGCAAAGCCTTTGTCGAGAAACTCCTTTTCAGCAGCCTGCAAAATGGCCTGTTCTGTATTGTCTTCCTTCTTCATAATAACATTTATATTTAACATTATTGTTAATTACTGGGCAAAGATAGAGATTTGCATGAAGAGTGCAATAAAAATTCCGGAAGAAAGCTTATCGTTTAACTAATATTACCACCTGTTAAACCTACGCAAACAAGAGTGGCCACGAACTTCCCCTGAGAAAAAGTCCGTGGCCGCCAACAACCATGAAAACAAAAAAATATCGCTCTTAATACGAACGGGCAATCAGTACACGGCATTTGGCCGGTTTCCCGCTCACCATATCCACACCCGGAGTCTGCTCGAACTCAAACGGCACGCAACGGATAGTGGCTTGCGTGTCTTCTTTGATTTTTGCCTCCGTTTCGGCCGTGCCGTCCCAATGGCAAAGGAAGAAACCGCCTTCTTTTACGCGCTCCTTGAATTCTTCGTAATTGTCACATTCATAAATATGAGCATCACGATAGGATTTTGCCTTGGCGTAGATGTTATCTTGTATTTCGTCTAACAAAGTCTTTACATAGTCCTCGATGCCGTCGCACGTACGGGTTTCCTTCTCCAACGTGTCGCGTCGCATGACCTCTACCGTATTATTCTCCAAATCGCGCCCTCCCATGACCAAACGCACCGGCACACCTTTCAGCTCATAATCGGCAAACTTGAAGCCGGGACGCTTGTTGTCGGCATTGTCATACTTCACGGAAATGCCCAATGCACGAAGACGGGCAACGATGCCTTCCACTTTTTCGTCGATGGCTTTCAGCTGTTCCGCATTCTTATATATAGGAACAATGACCACTTGAATGGGAGCCAACTTCGGCGGCAATACCAAACCGTTGTCATCGGAATGCGTCATGATGAGCGCACCCATCAAACGGGTGGACACTCCCCAGGAAGTAGCCCAGGCATATTCCAACTTATTGTCTTTATTGATAAACTGCACATTAAATGCCTTTCCGAAGTTCTGTCCCAAAAAATGCGACGTACCGCTCTGCAAAGCTTTCCCGTCCTGCATCATGGCTTCAATGGTATAAGTGTCCAAAGCGCCGGCAAAACGTTCCGTCTCGCTCTTCACGCCCTGCACGACGGGCACGGCCATGTATTGCTCGGCAAAATCGGCATATACTTTCAACATCTGCTTGGCACGTTCCTCAGCTTCTTCACGCGTGGCATGTGCCGTATGTCCTTCTTGCCATAAGAACTCGGCCGTGCGGAGGAAAAGCCGGGTACGCATTTCCCAACGCATCACATTGCACCATTGGTTGCAAAGGATGGGCAGGTCGCGGTAGCTCTGAATCCAATTTTTATAAGTATTCCAAATGATAGTCTCGGAAGTAGGACGGATTATCAGTTCCTCCTCGAGCTTGGCCGCCGGGTCTACCACCACGCCGGTCTTGTCCTCGTTGGTCTTCAAGCGATAGTGCGTCACCACGGCACATTCCTTGGCAAATCCCTCTACATGTTCGGCCTCTTTACTCAGAAACGATTTAGGAATCAGCAGCGGGAAATAAGCGTTTTGCACACCGGTCTCCTTGAATTTATCATCCAATACCCGCTGCATCTTCTCCCAAATGGCATAACCATAAGGCTTTATCACCATACATCCTCTTACATCCGACTGTTCGGCCAAATCGGCTTTCACCACCAATTCGTTATACCATGAAGAATAATTCTCACTTCTTTTGGTCAAATCTTTAAGTTCCTTAGCCATAATCAATATCTATAAACAGTTTGCAAAATTAGCAAAAAGTTTCCTTTTCATGCGGCTATTCGGTAGAAAATATCTAATTTTGCTCATGATTTAAAAATTCAAAAAGTTATAACTATGAAAGGATTGAAGTTTTGCGCACTCGTACTGAGTGCAGGTATGCTTTTAAGCAGTTGTGGAGGAAACATGAACAATACCGGCAAGGGGTCACTGATCGGTGCCGGCGGTGGTGCTGCCTTGGGTACATTGATTGGAACCTTGGCATCCAGCAATAAAGGCAAAGGAGCCGGAATCGGTGCTGCTGTGGGCGTAGCCGTGGGTGCAGGTGTAGGTGCGTTAATCGGAAAGAAAATGGATAAAGCCAAAGCTGCGGCGCAACAAGTGGAAAACGCGCAAGTGGAAAGCGTAACAGATGCCAACGGCTTGCAAGCAGTGAAAGTAACGTTCGACTCTGGTATCCTGTTCAACACCAGCAGTTCGGCTTTAAGCAGCAATGCTACCGCTTCATTGGCCAAATTTGCCAGCACGGTATTGAATGTAAACAAGGACATGGACGTGGCGATTAAAGGGTATACCGACAATCAGGGATGGAAAAACAGCACGGCAGCCCAAAGCGTGCAAAAAAATATGGACCTGTCATTGCAACGGGCTAATTCCGTTTCCAATTACCTGAAACAATGCGGAGTCTCGTCTACACAGATAACTTCGGTGGAAGGTTTGGGAGAAGCTGACCCCGTAGCCGACAACAGTACGGCTGCCGGACGCGAGCAGAACCGCCGTGTGGAAGTTTATTTGTACGCCAGTGAAAAAATGATTCAGGAAGCCCAAGCTCAGGCAGGCAACTAATCGGAAAGATGAAAAAAATTCAGAAACTGATTCAATGGATTGTACTCTCGTTCTTCGGGAGTACAATCTTTTTTGTTATCCTCTACCGTTTTGTCCCTGTACCTGTTACCCCGCTCATGTTCATCCGCTGTGCACAACAGGCCGGACGGGGCGAAAAAATCAGATTGAAACACCATTGGGTTCCTTTGGATGAAATGTCCAAATACTTACCCGTAGCCGTCATGGCTTCCGAAGACCAACGGTTTCTTCAGCACCACGGTTTTGATGTAATAGAAATCCAAAATGCCGTGGAAGAACGTATAGCCGGGAAACGCAGACGCGGGGGTAGCACCATCAGTCAGCAAACTGCCAAAAACGTGTTTTTATGGCCGACTTCCTCTTGGGTCAGAAAAGGACTGGAGGCATACTTCACGGCTTTAATCGAATTATGTTGGAGCAAACAACGGATTATGGAAGTCTACCTGAACTCCATCGAAATGGGCGACGGCATATATGGCGCCGAAGCCGTGGCACAACAACATTTCGGGCGTCCTGCCGAGAAACTTACGCGTGCCAACTGTGCATTGATAGCCGCCACATTACCCAATCCGCTTAAATACAGTTCCAAAGACCCGTCACGGTACATGCTGAAACGGCAGACGGCCATCATGCGGCAAATGAAACACATCGACCTGTTCAAATGACACGTACCACCCGCACTCCTAATTGGGAGGGGTGTTTCTTCATGTACTCGCTCAATGTCATGGATTCCAACACCACTTTCTTATGGATACTGGAAGCATTGAGCAAGTGAAGGCTTCCCTTCTGCCACACGGCCAATCCCAAATGCGATGTGTCCAACCCTTTCTTTCGGGTCACGATAGCTAAAATATCTCCATCGTGAATCGCCCCCAACACGCCTTTCCCCTTGTCCAACAGCGACAAAGGCACGTACCTCACTGAAACACCTTCCAACTTTTGTTCATTTTTGCGGATACGGCTTATCTCGCTTGCCTTTCCTTTCAACATCGGATACGCACCTGGATGCGTACTCATATAATCCAAACGCAGACGTTGTACGGCAATGAAAGGCCGATAACCCTCGCTTTTTTCTCCTTTTATTTCCTTCACGATGCCCTGCCTTTCATTACTCGCTATCCATTCGCTAAAATAATGGTTACGGGAAGAATATCCGTTCAACTGCCCTCCGCTATAACGTATTTTTTCCAGATTCCGGCAAAAAGAAACAAATGTGGGATGCTCTTCTCTTACGGCCAGAGTCAAAGCCACCACATTCTCGACCAACGTCGTACAGTCCAACTGACGTAAATTGACAACCAACTCTTCGGCCGGATTTACTTCGAGAGTAGAAGCCACGTAAGGCACCCCGATGAATTGCTCCGCAAAAAACAAAGTCAGGTTTGTTCCTCTCGTTTGTTTTTTGCCGGCATCAAGGAGTTGCACCACTTTCAACGAATCTTCTTTCGTATAAGTCAGTGCCGACAGGCTTAATGGACACATCATCGTCCCTCCGACGAACAGTCCTAACATTCGATGTGACATCATATCATTTTAAAAGGTTGCAGACAAAGTTAAGATAAAAACCTGATAAGGCATCCGAAAAAAAGCGTAATTTTGCAGTATGAAAAAGATAACCGTACTCTTAAGCCTGCTATGTTGTGCATCGGCAACAACTGCACAACGGCATGAAATCCTGGACCGTCAACTGCACACCCTGCAAGTCGTCGTAAATGACGACCCGTTGCAGCCTCCCATCATGAACTTGGGGGGGGGGAATCATCTGGAAATCGGTTTCGACGAGTTCTCACACGAATACCACCGCTATATATATAAGGTGGAACATTGCAATGCAGACTGGTCCCCATCGACAGAAATCTTTGAATCCGACTACATGAACGGGTTCAACGGGGAACCGATAGAAGACTACGAGAAAAGCTTCAATACGACCGTGCTTTACACCCATTACTCACTACGGATTCCGAACGAAAACATTTCGCTCAAGTTGTCCGGCAACTATAAACTCACGGTCTACAACGACGAGGGCGACGAACCAGTCCCCGTCCTTACGGCCTGTTTCAGTCTGGTAGAACCGGGCGTAGGAATAGGAGCTACCGTCAGTACCAATACGGACATAGACTTCAACAAATCCCACCAACAAGTGGATTTCTCCGTCAACTACGGGTTGGTAAAAGTCATCGACCCGCATCGTGAACTGAAAACCGTAGTAATGCAAAACCGCCGGTGGGATAACTGTGTGGTCAATCCCAAGCCCAACATCCAGGCTGCCAATAAGATTGAATTCACGCACAACCGCCAACTGATTTTCCCGGCAGGCAACGAATACCACAAATTCGAGATTCTGGACGTACATGTCCCTACACTGAACGTAGACCGGATGGAATGGTTCGACCCGTATTACCACGCCACGCTCTATCCCAATCAAACCGCCCGGAATTATCTGTATGACGAAGACCAAAACGGTGCCTTTATCATCCGCAACAGCGACGACGAAGACGTGGCCACCACTTGCGACTATGTATTCACGCATTTCACCTTGAAAAGTCCTCAACTGCCCGGCGGAGAAGTCTACCTGAACGGAGAATGGACTTACAACCGCTTCATCCCCGAATACCGCATGACATACAACCGGGAAACACAGGCCTACGAAGCCACCGCCCTCCTGAAACAAGGATATTATAATTATAATTATCTCTTCGTGCCGGACGGTGACACCCAAGGAAACAGCGGACGGACGGACGGGAACTTTTATGAGACGGAAAACGAATACATCATCTTGGTATACCATCGCCCTAACGGAGGGCGTTACGACAAACTGGTCGGTTACCGCCGCATGAATTTCAAGATTAACGGAAAATAAAACAGAAACCTATGAAAATAACTGTATTAGACAGCTACGGCTTAAACCCCGGCGACCTTTCCTGGGAGCCTATCGCACAATTAGGAGAACTGACAGTGTTTCCACGGACTTCGGCCGAAGAATTTTATGCACACGCCGAAGGAGCAGATATCTTGCTAACGAACAAGACCCTCATCACAGCTGAACACATCGACCGTTTGCCGGATCTGAAATATATCGGCATATTGGCCACGGGCTACAACGTGGTAGATACCGAAGCTGCCCGCAAACACGGGATTCCCGTTTGCAACATCCCGGCATACAGTACCCGTTCGGTAGCCCAAATGGTCTTCGCCCTCCTACTGGCCATTACCAACCGCGTGGAACATTATGCCGAAGAAAACCGTAAGGGACGTTGGAGCCGCAATCCGGACTTTTGCTATTGGGACACGCCTCTCATGGAACTGTCCGGTAAGAAAATGGGTATCGTGGGACTCGGGCATACCGGCATGGCTACCGCACGCATAGCCTTGGCTTTCGGCATGGAAGTATATGCCTGCACCTCCAAAAGCCCTCTTCAGTTGGGTACCGACATTCGGAAGTCCACAATGGAAGAGCTGTTCTCCGCATGCGATGTCATCAGCCTGAACTGTCCGCTCACCCCGGAGACCCACCATTTGGTGAACCCGCACACCTTGGCGCTCATGACACCGGGAGCCATCCTTATCAATACCGGACGCGGCCCGTTAGTGGATGAAGAGGCGGTAGCAGAAGCCCTTAGAAACAACACCCTTGCCGCATACGGTGCAGACGTGACAAGCACCGAACCGCCATCGGCAGACCATCCCCTGCTTTCAGCCCCTAATGCCTATCTTACCCCGCATATCGCTTGGGCCACACGGGAAGCCCGCCTGCGGCTCATGGGCATTTGTGAAGAAAACATCCGTGCATTCCTACAAGGTAAACCGCAAAATGTCGTAAATCCATGACAGAATATATCCTGCATCTCCTGCAAATGATGGGGACGACCCTCCGGTTACCGGTTTCATTCGTCGTGATAGAATTTATCGGTACAATGGCATTCGCCATTTCGGGCATCCGACTGGCTTCGGCCAAACAATTTGACTGGTTCGGCGCATATATCGTAGGTACGGCCACGGCTGTCGGAGGCGGTACGATACGTGACATCATGTTGGGCATCCCCCCGTTCTGGATGACGAACCCCGTGTATATCATCTGTTGCGGCCTGTCCCTACTTTACGTCATATTGTTCGGAAAGAAAATCATCCGGCAAAAGAGCACCTGGTTCATTTTCGACACCATCGGCTTGGCTCTATTCAATATCACGGGGTTGGAAAAGACGCTGAACATGGGATACCCTGTCTGGACAGCCGTCATCATGGGGTGCGTCACAGGTGCCGCCGGAGGCGTCATCCGAGACATACTGATTAACGAAGTGCCGCTCGTTTTCCGCAAAGACATTTATGCCATGGCCTGCATTGCCGGCGGTATTACGTATATCTTAGGTTATTCCGTGGGACTTCAGGCCGAAGTCAATGCCATCCTTTCCGCCATCATCGTCATATCCATCCGTACGTTGGCCGTAAAATACCATTGGCAACTCCCCATACTGAAAGGTGAAGACGACAAGGAGGAATAAGTCCGTTATTCCTCCTCCTTCAACTGGTCACGAAGCTTGCGGGGCAACTTCTTTACCACCTCATCATACGAATGGTCTATCAGGCTGCGTATCAAGGCTTCGGGCACGTCGCCATGCGTAATGGCTATCTGGTTCCAATATTTCTTGTTCCAATGCCATGCCCCCGTAATCCCCGTGTAATGCTCACGCAACTCTATGGCATACTCCGGATCGCACTTCAGGCAAAACCAATCCACATTGTCCAAACCGATACTGGCAAAAATCTTATCCATGACCCGAAAGACTAGCGTGGTTTCATCGAAAGGGAAATCTTCCGTGGCATGAGGCTTACTGAGGCAGTATGCCCTGATTTGTTCTATATCCATAACTCCGTCCGATTAGGCCAACAGCCCGATTTCTCTCCATTTGGCAAGCACCTGCGCCACGTCCTTACGAGCCGTCTCCTCGTCCACCTCATACGCCTCCAACAAGGTGACCGTCAGTTCTTCTTCGCTGATTTCTTCTTTTCCCACAGCCTCTTTCCACAAAAAAGCCGCTGTTTCATTCAGCGAAATAATCTTGCTGAAATCGATATTGTCCATCCCATGCGACAGAATCACATGTTCCCCACAAATCTCACGCAGTTCAAAACCTTCCTTGATTCTCATTTTAGCCAATTTGATAATTTAAGATTAATCCTATATATGTATAACAAATAACGGCGCACAGGCAGAAGCTTGCTCCACCACCGTACGTAACGTTGCAGGCGCGGGTCGGATGCCGGTATCGTCTTGCCCCGTCGGATATAGTGCGTGACCATCCCTACAACGTCTGCCTTACGGCAAACCTCCATGCCCGACAAATTCCCGTCTCCCATCAATCGCACGGTATCTCCACCTATATTCATGATACGATGGAGGACGTACACATCCGGCGAGATTTCGGCCAACACGGCATCGCCCACTTTCAAATCCGTGAACGGTGCCAAACGCACCTTATCCCTGCAATGCTCCAAAAAGGGACGCATACTGTAACCTTTTACATTGATAGTCACCGTATGCCCCTCACGGATAGCTTCTTTCACCTGTCCCAACAACACGGCATTAGGAACTTCCATCCGGCGTACCGCCATTCCGTCCATATTCTTCCTCTTGTTCATCGTCCCGTCAATGTATGAAAACTCAGCCTGGCCGCTTCTTCATCTGGCCTGCATCCCAAAAGGTATATCGGCGAAAGGCGGATGATGTCCGAAATGGTGTCGCAATGCGCCGAATGAATACGGCGGTCCCATTTCATGGTCGACACGGACGGCAAGAGCGAGGCAAAACTTTCCAATACGCTTTCTTCCCGTATCGTGTTTTCCGGGCATTGCCGCAACTGTACAAAAGCTCCCACCGGCGCAGACACCCTGCGGTAACAAGGTGTTTTCCCGCTCCAGGGAGAACCGTAGACATGAACCGTCCCCTCCACCACTCTCACCACCGGATTGTCATCGTTCATCAGGTCGGAGCCCGGGATGTGGCTCAACCACAACCGTGTATGCGTACTCTTCCCCGTCCCGCTCTTGCCCAGAAACAAATATCCCCGGCCGTCATTGCGGATTACGGAAGCATGCATCAGCAACGTGGCATACGGCGCGGAAGCAAAGGCATACACCAACATGAGGGCATTGTTCAACCCGAACTTACGCCCAGCCTCGCTCTCTGCCACCAAAGCAGCCGTACAATCCGAAAAATCTGCATTAGCCTGCAAATAACAACACAAGTCCTTTTTATCATCGCAGATTTCAAACTGGTAACTCCCGTCCGGCAGGCGGTAAACCCCGAAGTTGTTGCCCCCGCAATCGAACTGCCCGACTTCTTCTCCCGTCGCCGGCCAACGAAAAGCATCATCTACCGAAAGACTGAAAAGCAGATTGCCTTCTTCTTCGCTCACAAAAGGCGAAAAAGAAGGCAATAAACTGCTATCATTTCCTGCATCGCAGAAAACAATCCGGCACAGATGCCCTGCAATATTATATTGGTATTCCATCTGTTTCTATTTTTCGGGCTTGTCCTTAGAAGCCTTACGACGCTTTTCCTTTTTCGTCGCCTTGGGTTCGGCGGACTCCGGCACAGCTTTGACCGGCGGCTCGTAAACAGGCGATTGGAACTTGAAGCTTCCGTCTGTCAACTCTTTCAGCATCACGCTTCCGTCGCTGCCATACTGCTTCCTTATCTTATCATATTCTTCCATCAGCTTGCTCTTTTTCGTATGGAAAAATACTGCACACGTAGAATTCGGCATTTGCTTTACCGCTTCCAGATAGGTCTGCAACTGGTCACTGTATACCGCACGGTCCATCAGAAAATCGTACTTCGTCTCGATATAAGCGCTGTCCAATTGTTGGATGTCTGTAATATATACCACAGAATCCGTGAAAGAAGCCGAAAATCCGAAGATATACACCGTAGCCCGTTCCACCTTTGCAGACAGAGACATCCCTACGTATCCCAACACACAGGCCAATAATCCCCAATATTTAAAGTTAAAGTTCATCATTCCACCTTTTCCGCACGGCATCAGCCGAGATAAGACTTCAATAATTTACTCTTGGTGTTCTGACGCAAACGCCGGATGGCCTTTTCCTTAATTTGGCGCACGCGCTCGCGCGTAAGGTTGAACTTGTCCCCGATTTCCTCCAACGTCATTTCCTGGTGGTTGATACCGAAAAACATCTGGATAATCTCTTTTTCGCGTTCGGAAAGCGTGGACAACGCACGGTCAATCTCACGCGCAAGAGATTCGTTGACCAACGTACGGTCCGCCATCGGAGAATCGTCATTGACCAATACGTCCAACAAACTGTTGTCTTCTCCTTCCACAAACGGGGCATCCACCGAAATATGGCGTCCGCTCACTTTCAAGGTATCGGAAATCTTGTCTACCGGAATCTCCAACTCGTCGGCAAGTTCCTCCGGACTCGGACGGCGCTCATTCTCCTGCTCGAACTTGCTGAATGCCTTACTTATCTTATTCAACGAACCAACCTGGTTCAAGGGCAAACGTACGATACGGCTCTGCTCCGCCAAAGCCTGAAGAATGGACTGGCGAATCCACCACACCGCATAACTGATGAACTTGAATCCACGGGTTTCGTCGAACTTCTCAGCAGCTTTTATCAAGCCTAAGTTGCCCTCATTAATCAAATCCGGCAAACTCAGCCCTTGGTTCTGATACTGTTTGGCCACTGAAACCACGAAACGCAGATTGGCACGTGTCAGTTTTTCGAGTGCTACACGATCACCTTTGCGAATGCGCTGTGCCAATTCCACTTCTTCTTCCACTGTAATCAGGTCCTCACGGCCGATTTCCTGCAAATACTTGTCAAGCGAAGCGCTCTCACGATTGGTGATACTTTTGGTAATCTTTAACTGTCTCATTCTCCTACTACATATTAAACGCACAAAGTTACCAAAAAAATCCGGATTAGGCCGTAAATATTTGCATAAATATTAATCGGCCTGCCCGGATTTCCGCTTTAACCAAGCCCGAAACCCGACCTTCTGTCCGTCCCGGAGCACCGCGACACGTTCATTTGCTCCTTGATTTGTACTTGTGAAAGAACAACACCGGATTGGAATCTCCCTTTATCCCCATCAGTTTTTCATACTCGTCTATTTTCGGATTCAGGTGTCCTTTGTCGATAACGTCCTCAATAAAATAGGGAATAAAATCTACGCTCAGGACGGACAGGACGCCTTCTTCATCGCTGTAACACATATCCAAGGGAATATTGTTGTTCTCGAAGAGATAGTCGTCCTTAAAGGATGGCGCAACCCAAGTCTCTTTCGTCTTTACATCGTGAAGTAAATACATGATTTCGTCTCCTTTCCTATATTGAAATGAGACCATTCCGTCCAACTCCACAAAACGCGAAATGCAGAATATACAATCCTCCTCATGCAAATCGGAGACATTATAATTAAACTCTTCCCCCGGGCCGCAGTCACTGATGAGTTTTTTCATCCGTTTCTTTGAAACAAAACCCTCACTTTTCACTACACAATACGGCTTGATTCCCTCTTTTGTGACAGCCATAATCGTATCGGAAAACAATCCCACATACTTAGGCGCATCCGTATTTTTAGAGTAAAAGAAACTAAAAGGTAATCTCAAAGGAAAATTCCACCCCCGGTTGTAATCGTCGGCCTTCAGGCAGGAAGCTATTTGCGTTCCAGTCTTCCCATCTATTTCTTTCAACAGGTAATTTTCAGAATCTGCATCCAAAGACGTACGGTCCACGTACAGTTTTCCGCCAAGATACAGCATGCTATAACTCCTATATCCGTTCCGTTTCGTTTTTATGGAAGAGATGTACCCATTGGTACGAAGGTCGTATTTATGAGCCATATCCAAAGCATCGTCCCACAGATAAATAACGCCGTTTTCACGGTCTATGGAAAAATCTGAAAGTTCCCAATATTCCCCGTGCCCCCGGCCTTGGTGTCCTATCTGCCTTAGGAAAGAGCCGTCTCGCCGGAATACGTACAAGGCCGGGACTTTATCATCCAAAATATAGATATTGCCTTCATATATATCTATGGCAGAAACGTCCTGAATAATACATTCCGGACAGATTTCCAATACTATCACGTCCGGCTCTTCCAATATGGAAGAATACAGCAACGCATCCTCTTGTTTGGCCTTGTCGATGTCTACCACCTCTACATCACGATTCTCCCCTACCGGAACATCCGCGCCACGCCCTTTCTTTCCCCCGCATGCCGCCGCCAACATCAACAGCACAGCCGCCCCCGATACCATCTTACCGATCTTCCTCATAACTACCTATTTATAAAGTGACCTACAAAGGTATATAAAACACAAAGCCGCAGCAACCGGTTTCTCTCTTACATTCTTCACTCCGGATTTTCGCAGGTCTTTGACGTGGCAGAGACAAAACTATCATCCTGCCATCCTCTACACATTTTTACTGACAAAACGAAAGTCCTTATCCATCTTTCCGGGATGAAAAACCACGTGTTCCGCACATTTTAGAATTAAATCAAATACATCTTTTTACACTTCAAGCCCGTTATTTTGTTTTTTTAATCCAAAACACGCGTCAATCTCAGGCGAACGAAAAATCATTCGGCTGAGAAAACAATTTTTTTCTCCGCAGATTTTGGAGACGGCCTCCGCTTATCGGCCGAAAACCTTCCTGAAAACGAAGTCCGGACAGGCTTTTGAAGCCCGTTTTTTCTCTATTTGGCACGTTCCCGTCGCCAAAAGAATGATGTCAAAACGACAGGCCGGACACGCTCCGAACTTACACTCTCCTTCTCCGCTCGCGGCAAGAGTGGCCTTTCGTCCCGGCATCATGCCACAAAGAAGCCATGAAACGCTTACACGTTGCTCCCGTCACAATGCACGAGATTCGCGTATTTCCGTACACTTCCGCCACGGCTCACGAATAGCCGAATCTCGCGAAAGGCTGGTTGACATATTGTCAAAAAGATAAAAACAAGACAGAAGAACATAAGGACAGATGTTTCCTTGCTGACGCAAACATCTTTTGTCCTTATGTTCTTCTGTATAGGACGGCAGACTTTCAAACCAGGCCTGTCAGCCCGTCACCGTTTATTTCTCATCCAATTCCACCACTGCGCTTCTCAACCGTCCGCTTTGCGTCACGGCACGAATCCACAGGATACGGTCGGAAGAACGGTTGGCTTCTTTTACAGCCTCTTCAAAATCTTCCATCGTGTTCATAGGCCTGTCGTTCACTTGCAGGATAATCCAACCTTTCTCTACTCCGGCATCCGCCATTTTACCTTTCTTCACGGCTACGACCTCCAAACCGTTCGGCAAGTTCAACTGGCGTTTAGTCTCGCTGTCCAAAGGCTTCAAGGCTGCCCCGAACTGGTCCATATCCATTTGCTCCAACACCTTGGTGTTGCCTTGCGCGTTGCGCAACACAGCTGTCACGGTGTCTTTCTTCTTGTTACGCATATAAGTGATTTTCACCTTGTCGCCCGGACGCATCGTACTGATGGCTTCCTGCAACTCGGCCATCTTCTTTACATCCTTACCGTTGACAGCAATGACCACGTCGCCCTTGCGCAACCCGGCCTCGGAAGCAGTGGAGTTATCCTGAACTTCGGCCACATAAACACCGTTTACCGTACCCAAGTCCACCTCGTTGCCCTTGGATTTCTCTATGTCGATATAAGTGGACACATCATTACCCATCACACCTAATTGGGCACGCTGCACGACGCCGAATTCCTTCAGGTCGGCCACGACCTTGTTCATGATGGTCGTCGGGATGGCAAAACCATAACCCGTATAAGAACCCGTCTGGGAATAAATCATCGCATTGATGCCCACCAACTCTCCACGTGCATTGACCAATGCGCCACCGGAATTACCACGGTTGATGGCGGCATCCGTTTGGATGAAGCTTTCTATGGAATTGGCACCCATCGAACGTGCTTTCGCACTGACGATACCTGCCGTCACCGTGGAAGTCAGGTTGAAGGGATTACCCACGGCCAAGACCCACTCTCCCAACTTCAAATCATCGGAATTGCCGATAGGCAGGGTCGGGAAATTCTTGCCCTCGATTTTAATCAAGGCCAAATCGGTCTGCTCGTCCGTACCGATAATGCGCCCCTTGAACTCGCGGTTGTCGTTCAGCTTCACCAACAATTCGTCCGCCTCGCTCACCACGTGGTTGTTGGTCACGATATAACCGTCGGAAGAAATAATCACTCCCGAACCAGAACCTTCACGCTTCGGGGTCTGTATTTGCCGCTGTTGGCGGCCTCCGCCCCCGAATCCGAAGAAATCGCCGAAGAAGTCGGAGAACGGATCCTGTACGTCCACGGTCTTCGTCTTACTGTTCGTCGTCACCTTGATGTATACCACTGCGTTGACGGACGTCTCCGCAGCCTGGGTCAAATCCACCAAGCCGGAGGGGGCGGCCGAAGGCTGTGCCTTGACCGGTGTCTCCACGCATCCCATCACACAAAAGCTGCCTATGAAAAGGGCGGCTGTTCCCAATACCTTTCTTGTTGTCTCTTTCATTGTTTCTGTTGTCATATTGTTCATACTAAATGATTCTTTTCGTCATAAACTTGCACAAAAGTAACGCCAAAGGACTTGTAATGTATCCTTTCAGTTTCCTTTTTGCTATCTTTTAACAGAGAATTCTTTCCCATTAACAGCGATTAAAATCGGACACTGACATTTTTACATTCGTTGACCTGAATTTTGTCAGCTCGAAAAAAAGAAGTACTTTTGTGACATCAAAGCAGTGGGCCGGCTTGCCGCTGCCGGCTCAGGCCGGGAGAGGAAAGTCCGGGCAACACAGGGCATTCCACTTCTTAACGGGAAGTAATCCGTGAGGGTTAGAGCGTGCAGAAGAAAAGAACCGCCGTCCGCAAGGACGGTAAGGGTGAGAAGGCGGGGTAAGAGCCCACCGGCCGGATGGCGACATCCGGGCCGTGCATTCTGGAAGTTGAAAGTTCGCGTATACCGGCGCCACAAGAGAGGGCGGCCCGCCCGAGCCGGAGGGTAGAACGATAGAGCCTTGCGGCGACGTAAGGTCTGGATAAATGGCAAGCACTTCGTTTCATACGAGGCACAGAACCCGGCTTACAGGCCGACTGCTTTTTCTTTTTTCATCACCTTTTAACATGAAAAGCCTATGTCGTTCAACATGCATCAACTGGAATTCTTCTTCACGCACAAAATATGGTTCATCAATGAAGAAAAGTTGTCACCGGTCAAAAAATATGCATTCAACGCCCTCCGCAAACTGGTGCTCACGGCTGAATGCTACCTGTCCAAGCACCTGAACAGCCATGCTTCGGCCCTGACCTACTCCACCATACTGGCCACCGTCCCCATCTTGGCCATCATTTTTGCCATTGGCCGGGGATTGGGATACGGATCCATCATCGAAGAGAAAATCAAAAGCAACCTGAGCGTTAACCAACAGTTTGCCGACATGGTGCTGAATTTCATCAATTCATACCTCGAGCATACGCAAAGCGGCATCTTCATCGGTTTCGGCCTGCTTTTATTGTTGTACACCGTCGTCCAACTGACCGCCAACATCGAAATCGCCCTGAACAGCATTTGGAACGTGAAAAACCAACGCTCCATTTACCGCCAGATAACGGACTATATCAGCGTCTTCCTTCTTCTGCCCATCCTGATCATCATCAGCAGCGGCCTTTCCATATTCCTGGCTACCATCGCACAAGACTATCCGAATTTCATGGTGCTCAGCACTACGGTGAAGATTCTCATCAAACTGTCCCCATACGCCTTGAGCGGCCTGCTCTTCACAGCCCTCTACATGTACATGCCCAATACGGACATCCGTTTCCGGAATGCCGTCCTTCCGGGTTTCATCGCCGGTACGGCGTTCCAGTTCCTTCAATATTTCTACATCCATTCCCAGATATGGGTGTCCAGCTACAATGCCATTTACGGGTCGTTCGCAGCCTTGCCCATGTTCATGCTGTGGGTCAATTTCTCATGGATTATCTGCCTTTTCGGTGCCCAACTTTCTTATGCCAACCAAAACCTGAGAAGTTATTACTACATCAAAGACATCCATAAGATAAGCCGCAGCTACCACGACGTGCTGCTCATCCTCATCATGTCGAAAGTGTGCAAACGGTTTGAAAAAGGTATGGAGGGCTACACCGTGAAAGGGCTTTCGGTAGAAACGAACCTCCCGTCGGGAGTGGTCGGCCGCCTGACCCACGAACTGAGCCGGATGCACCTGTTGGTTCTCGACGGGACGAACGAAGATGCCGCCGTGCGCTTTGCCCCGGCCGAAGACATCAACCATCTGACTGTAAACCTGCTGTTGGAACGAATAGACAATTATGGCGACAAATTCACTCCGGCAGCCATCCACCGGAACAATACGGAATGGGAAAACATACGTGAACTACGTGCGCGATATATAAATAAGGAGAAACCCATCCTGCTCAAAGATATCTGAGCGAGAATGGGTTCATAGGGCTTTTACGGCCGATACAAAGCAAAAGCCGACCCTTCCTATTCATTGAGCAGGTCCGTCATGCGGCTCAGATACTTGCCGATGATGTCGAACTCGAGGTTGACCACTGAACCCGGTTTCAAAGAATGGAAATTGGTATGCTCATACGTATAAGGAATTATGCAAACCTGAAAAGTGTCTTTTGTGGGATGGCATACCGTGAGACTGACACCGTTGACCGTCACCGAACCTTTATCCACACAAAAATAGCCCCTCTTCACCATTCCGGCATCAAAAGCATGGCGGAAAGTATAGACATAACTGCCTTCGGCATCTTCGACCGACACACACTCGGCCGTACAGTCCACATGCCCCTGTACGATATGCCCGTCCAACCGCCCGTTCATCATCATGGAACGTTCCACATTCACCTCGTCGCCCACTTTCAAAAGCCCGAGATTCGAACGTTCGAGCGTCTCCTTCATCGCCGTCACCGTATAACACCCGTCCTGAATGCGGACCACCGTAAGGCACACGCCGTTATGGGCCACGCTTTGGTCTATCTTCAGTTCGTCCACAAAAGAGCATTGCAAAGTAAAATGCACATTTTCCTGCTCTTTCATAATCCCGGTGACCCGGGCACATTCTTCTACAATTCCTGAGAACATAATCCTATCACGTTTTATAGTTTTCTTTCAAATTTCAAATATACTCTTTTTAGTAGACATATTCAGCGATTCAGTCGAAAAAAAATCCCTCATAGTACAATTTATTTCCTCCCCATCTTTATTCTTTGTACTTTTGTACAGTTAAAAAGATGAACTTCATGAGTTACAAGAATTATTTGATGTATGCCGCGTGCCTGTTTCAGGCTCTGGCCGTCGCCGGACAAGACTCGACCCGATGGTCACTGCAAGAATGCATCGACTATGCCATCGCCCATAACATTCAATTAAAGCAAAACAAAATTACGGAAGAACAGGGTGCTGCCGACCTGCTTCAAAAGAAGGCCGAACTGTTCCCCAGTTTGTCTTTCAGTACCACACAAGCCATAGACTACCGGCCGCTGCAAAAGTCCGAGACCAGTATCGTAGCCAATGGAATCGCCAACAGTTCCTCTAACAAATTGACGGAAAACGGCAACTATGGCCTCAACGCATCGTGGACCGTATGGGACGGAGGAGCCAACCGCAAAAACATCAAGGCACAAAAGCTACAAAACCAAATCTCGGCCTTGGCCACACAGGCCACAGCCAACAGCATCCAAGAACAGATAGCCCAGTTGTACGTGCAAATCCTCTATTCGAAGGATGCCTTGGACGTAAACAAAGCCATGGAAGAAACGGCAAAGAGCCAGTTTGGACGCGGAAAGGAGATGTATGAGCAAGGGCAAATCTCCAAAGCCGACCTGGCTCAGTTGGAGGCACAAGCCGCCAGTGCACAATACGACTGCGTGGCTACCCAGACCCAAATTGACAACTACAAACGGCAATTGAAAGAACTGTTGGAAATCACGGACGACCGTAAGTTCGACATCTCAGGTATAGGAACAAATGATGAAGCAACGATGCAACTTATCCCCAGTGTCAACGAAGTGTACCAGAAAGCATTAAACCTGCGTCCGGAAATCCAAAGCAGCCGGTTGGGCATCGATGCCGCCGATTTGGACATCGACATTGCCAAAGCCGGATATTACCCCTCCATCTCGCTGACGGCCGGCATCGGCGACAGCCACTATTCCGGCAGCCGTGAATCGGTAGGGGAACAAATGAGACAGAACCTGAGCGCCTCGGCCGGTGTGACACTGTCCATACCTATTTTCGACAACAAACGAAACAAAACCAACGTGCAAAAAGCCAAGCTGAACAAAATGGACAGCGAACTACAATTGCAGGACCAACAGAAGAAACTATACAGTACCGTAGAAGAGTATTGGCTCAACGCATACAGCAACCAACAGAAATATGTAGCAGCCAACGCCAAACTAAAAAGTGCCCAGACTAGCTACGAGCTGTTGGACGAGCAGTTCAAAAACGGCCTGAAAAACATCGTGGAACTCATGAACGGACGGGACGAGCTGATGAGCGCGCAACAAGACCGCCTGCAAAGCAAATACAATACCCTGCTCCATATCCAACTCCTCAAATTCTACCAAGGAGAAAGTATCAACCTTTAAAAACAGAACAGACGCCATATGAAAAAAAAGAAGATTATCATCACGGTTGCCATTGTTGCCATCGCAGCAGTCATTGCCATAATCGCATGGCCCAAGAAGAGTGTGCCCGTGGAGTTTGAAATGACTGACGTGCAACCGGATACCATCCGTAACAGCGTGACCGCCACGGGAACCATAGAACCTGTAACGGAAGTAGAAGTCGGTACACAGGTCTCCGGTATCATCAGCAACATATATGTGGACTATAACAGCCTCGTGAAAAAAGGGCAAGTCATCGCGGAATTGGACAAAACGACCCTCAACAGTGAATTGAACAGTGCCCGGGCCAATCTGGCAAGTGCCAAAAGCGAACTGGATTACCAGACGGCCAATTATAAACGCTATAAAACGCTGAACGAAAAGGGTCTCGTAAGCCGTAATGATTACGAAGTGGCCTATCTGGATTACCGCAAGGCTTTGGAAACTTACAACACCACGAAAGAAAGCGTGAAGAAGGCCGAGACTAATATAGGCTATGCCACCATCACGTCTCCCATCGACGGTATCGTGTTAAGCAAGGAAGTGGAAGAAGGACAGACCGTGGCGGCCAGTTTCGAGACACCTACCCTTTTCACCATCGCCAAAGACTTGACCGACATGCGTGTCATTGCCGACATCGACGAAGCAGATATCGGGAATGTAAAAGAAGGGCAAAACGTCACGTTTACCGTAGACGCATACCCCAACGACACTTTCCACGGGCAAGTGACACAAGTCAGACAAGAAGCCACGGAGACAGACAATGTCATCACTTATGAAGTCGTCATTTCCGCACCGAACAACGACCTCAAACTGAAACCCGGACTGACAGCCAACGTATCGGTCAGCACACTGGAACGTACAAATGTACTGAGTGTAAAAGCCAAAGCCTTACGTTTCACCCCGACCAAAGAAGTATTGGGCAAAACGTATAAAATCGTAGACACGGACGGCAAGAACAAGCTTTGGACGCACGAAGGAAATACACTGACGGCCCACAAGGTAAACATAGGAGCGACAGACGGAATCCGGACCGAAATCCTGGGAGGCATCAAGCAAGGAACGCAAGTCGTAATGTCCATGACGGAAATAAAGGCACCGGAAGAGCCGCAGGAAGAAGAAACCAACCCGTTCATGCCACGTCCCAAAAAGAAAGAAAAGAAATAACCCGGGTAAAAGTCCATTATCATGGAAGGAAACGAACAGAAAAAAGTAGTCATAGAGCTACAGAATGTGAAACGGAACTTTATCGTGGGCGATGAAGTGGTACATGCCCTGCGGGGAGTGTCGTTCAAGATTCACGAAGGGGAGTTTGTCACCATCATGGGAACGTCCGGTTCCGGCAAGTCCACGTTGCTGAACCAATTAGGTTGTTTGGATACGCCCACTTCGGGAGAATATATATTGGACGGCGTACACGTCCGCACCATGAAGCGCCGGGAACGGGCAGTCCTGCGCAACCGCAAAATCGGTTTTGTATTCCAGAACTATAACTTGCTCCCCAAGACAACAGCAGTAGAAAACGTGGAACTTCCACTTATGTACAATTCATCCGTCTCTGCCAAAGAAAGAAAGGAACGGGCTGTCAAGGCACTCGAAATGGTAGGCCTCGGTAACCGCCTCTACCACAAGTCCAACCAGATGTCGGGCGGACAAATGCAGCGTGTGGCCATCGCCCGGGCCTTAGTCAACGACCCGGCCGTACTCTTGGCCGACGAGGCGACCGGTAATCTGGATACACGTACCTCTTTCGAAATCCTGGTATTGTTCCAACAACTTCATGCCATGGGACGTACCATCATTTTCGTGACACACAACCCAGAGATAGCCCAATACAGCAGCCGCAATATCACATTGCGCGACGGATTGATACGGGAAGACATCCTGAACTCCAACATACTGTCTGCGGCAGAGGCTTTGGCACAGCTTCCGCTTCCGCAGGACGATTAAACAAAGGAATACATGAATACTACCAATCTTTTCAAAATAGCCCTCAAGGCCATTGCTTCCAATAAGCTACGCTCTTTCCTGACCGCCCTTGGCATCATCATCGGCGTGGCCTCGGTTATTGCCATGCTGGCCATCGGCCAAGGCTCGAAACGCAGCATCCGCAAACAAATCTCGGAAATGGGTTCGAACATGATCATGATACACCCGGGAGCGGATATGCGTGGCGGCGTACGTCTGGATGCCGATGAAATGCAGACCTTGAAACTGGAAGACTACGAAAGCATACGCAATGAAGCAAAATACCTGACAGCCGTCAGTCCGTCAGTCAACAGTGCCGGACAGTTCATTTACGGGAACAACAACGCCCCGTCCAGCATATACGGGGTCAACGAAGATTACCTCACCATACAGCAACGCAAAGTGGCAGACGGAGAGTTCTTCACGGAACAGGATATCAAAACGGCCGCCAAGGTATGCGTGTTGGGACAAACCGTAGTGGACAACCTGTTCCCCGACGGAAGCAGCCCGATCGGACGTGTGGTGCGGTTCAATTCCATCCCGTTTCGTGTGGTCGGCGTACTGAAGTCCAAAGGTTACAACTCTTGGGGAATGGACCAAGACGACATGGCACTCGCCCCTTACACCACAGTCATGAAACGTATCCTGGCGGTGACTTACCTTCAAGGCATCAACTGTTCCGCCGTTACCGAAGATGCCACGGATATGGCGATTGAGGAAATCACCGGAATCTTACGCAAGAACCATAATTTAAAAGAAGAAACGGAAACCACGGAAGCCGACGTGGACGACTTCACCATCCGAAGCCAAGAGGAAATCTCCTCCATGATGAATTCCACGATGGACTTGTTGACGATCTTATTAGGTAGCGTGGCCGGCATCTCACTGATTGTCGGAGGTATAGGTATCATGAACATCATGTACGTGTCCGTCACGGAACGGACCAAGGAAATCGGACTCCGCATGTCTGTAGGGGCACGCGGCATAGACATACTGAGCCAGTTCCTCATCGAAGCCGCCATACTGAGTATCGCGGGAGGCTTGATTGGTGTCATATTAGGTATAGGAGCCGCTTATGCCATCAAATTTGCCGCCAACATGCCCATTTTCATCCAATGGTGGAGCATCGTGATGAGTTTCGGTGTCTGCACGTTTATCGGGATTTTCTTCGGTTGGTACCCGGCCAAGAAGGCCGCCAACATGGATCCTATCGAGGCCATCCGGTATGAATAGTTCGGTATGAAATGGAACATTAATCATAAATATCCCCAGGAACTGCTCATACATCTTTTTGTATGGGTGTTCCTTTTCGGCCTTCCCCCAATGCTCATAGGGCACACCAATGAGCGGTTGGACGAAGAAGAGATCTTCCGCATGATGGGAAACCCCATAGCCATGACATTGGTGTTCTACATTAATTATATATGGTTGGTGCCCCGGTTGGTCTTCAACAAAAAGAACAAGATATACGTCCTGCTCAACGTCATTTTATGTGCAGGCATGCTCTTTTTCACCCATTTTTGGTTCAGACTGGGTAATGTCTATTTCCACATTCCCCTTCCCCCACCTCCAAACGACAGCTTGTGGATGTGGACATTCCTGTCATTCCGAATCAGGGATTTCATCCTGTTCGGCCTGATAGCTGCAGTGGCCGCCACCATCCGTATGAGCAAAAAATGGCACGAAGCTGAATTAGGCAGGCAAAAGGCCGAACTGAAACGGATTGAAGCCGAATTGAAAAACCTGCACAACCAGATTAATCCGCACTTCCTGCTCAACACCCTGAACAACATCTATGCCCTGATTGCCTTCGATGCCGACAAGGCACAACAGGCAGTACAGGACCTCAGCCGGTTGTTGCGTCATCTGCTTTACGACAACAATCAGGATTTCATCCCGTTGGACCGTGAACTGGAATTTCTGAAAAACTATGTGGCACTGATGAAAATCAGATTGTCGCCCAATGTGGACTTGCAATTCCATATCGACATTCCAAGCGAAAACCCGATCCGGGTAGCTCCGCTTATCTTCATATCCTTATTTGAAAATGCCTTCAAACACGGCATCAGCCCGGTCAAACCGAGCTTTATCCACATCAAAATCTACAGCACCGGTCCCGGTGCCTTAAGTTGCTCTATCGAAAATTCTTATTTTCCCAAGCAAAGGAACGACATCAGTGGCAGCGGCATCGGTCTGGAACAAGTCCAAAAACGTCTCGACCTGATTTATCCCGGCAAATATGAATGGACTAAAGGTTGTGATGAGAACGCCACGGTCTACAAATCAACAATAACGATACACACCACTACAAAATGACTCTTAAATGCGTAATCATAGATGACGAACCGCTGGCATTGGAACTGATGGAAAGCTATGTCCGCAAAACACCTTTCCTGGAACTCTGCGGCAAATACAACAGTGCCGTCATGGCACTGAACGATATTAACTTCAGGAACATCGACTTATTGTTTTTGGACATACAGATGCCCGACCTCAACGGCTTGGAACTATCCCGGATGCTCCCCCAAGACACCCGTATCGTCTTTACCACGGCTTTCGACCAGTATGCATTGGACGGTTTCAAAGTCAATGCTTTGGATTACCTGCTCAAGCCTATCAACTACAATGAGTTCCTGGCAGCTTCCCGTAAAGCTTTGGAATGGTTTGAATTGAAACATCAGGCAAATCCTTCCCATGAAGAGGACTTTATTTACGTAAAATCGGACTATAAACTCGTCCAAATCCGGTTGGAAGATATACTCTACATCGAAGGACTGAAAGACTACTTGAAAATCTATACGGAAAACGACCCTCGTCCTGTCCTGACACTCATCAGCATGAAAAGCATGGAGGAACGCCTGCCGTCTCCCCGATTCATGCGCGTCCACCGCTCTTACATCGTACAGATGAACAAAGTAAAAACATTGGATAAGGGGCAAATCATTTTCGGCAAAACCCGCATCCCCATTTCAGACACCTATAAAACAGATATTACGGTCTACTTGAACAAGTATCTCTTATAAAAGGTACAAAAATGACTAAAACAAAAGGACAGTCTGCCCGATATTGCTTTTCTTTTATTAAATTTGCGCAGAACTTCAAAAAAGATTGAACCCATGAGAAAAATTCTATTATTGCTATTATGCGTACCGATGTTGGTTTGCGCAAAATCAAAAAGAGACGACAGCAAATACCTGGTCGGTGCCGTACCAGAAGTGAACGGACAAGTGCTGTTCCAACAGACCTTTGCCGTGGAAGGCAAAAACAAACAGCAGATATACGACGTGATGAAGGCTTACCTCAACCGTTTAATGAAAGGGGAACAGCAAATGAAAGGTACCAAAATGGCTATGGAAGAAGCTTCTACCGGTACGTTGGTCGGACGTTTCGAAGAATGGATGATATTCAAGAAGAAACCTTTCGTCTTGGACCGCACGCGTTTCCGTTATTTGCTCACCATAAAATGCTCCGACGGGAAGTGCCACATGGAACTGACGCAAATCAGTTACTATTATGAGGAAGATTTGGACGGGTATAATGGCCGTACCTACAAGGCAGAAGAGTGGATCAATGATGCCAACGCCCTCAACAAAGCCAAAAACAAACTGTTGTGGGGTTCCGCCAAGTTCCGTCGCAAGACGGTAGACCGCGTAGAGGAAATCTTCACCGGAGCACGCGACGCTTTTGAGCAACCGGCAAAAGAAGAGCACCGGGCCACGAAACTCATCGAATAAAAAGAGCCATATGGCCGGAGCCTATAAGTTGGCACACAAAAATGCCGCAAACAGTCCAAAAATATTCGGAGGGCAGTTTGCGGCATTTTTGTGTATGATTGTTTATATGCGGATAATTCCTACCTTGTCAGGTGCCTAATTCAACGACTTTCTCTTTTCCCGGGAAAACGGTCAGCCTTGCAGTTCCGTCACCATTTATCACCACCTTTGAGTAGTTGGCCTCCACCACGACCTTTCCATCCAACATGATGATGCCCCACCGGCATGGACTGACCTCAACGGCGCAATAGTAGCCGACGGGGTACTGGATGCTCCTGTAAACCGGAGGGACTACCACCTTCCCCCCCTGCCTCAATCCCCATCTCATGCCGGACTTGAACGGCACGGCAGTTTTCATCATCTCCAAACGTGCCATGCGCTTCCGTTCGTTTGTCTGCCGCTCCTTGGCCACCATCATATCCGTCCGTCTTGCCGCCTCGACTTTCAGGCGGGGTATCACCACGTCAAAATCCTCATCCACCGTCTTGGGATTTTCACAAGCGATGTATTTCTTGCCCCTGCCTTCCTCCACAATGTAATACTTGCCGACATTGTCCACGATGACAATACTTCCGCCAGACAGCATGCCGCAATAACGGTAATAGGTGTCATAATCATTTGCAAGCAGGCACACACAGTCATGCCCCCAACGGGCATCGTCTTCGCTGACTTGACGGCATACGGGAGCGGCATAATAATCATAGACAAGAAGACAGAAACTTGTGGCATGAAAAATATGACATCCGGAGACTTTCCTGGTTTTGTACAGTTCCTTTGTCCGGCTGTAATACATACCGTCCGCTTCAAGCATTTGTACAGGTCCGAACTGCCGTATCCTCGGCTGTTTATCGCATATTTGGCCGCTGAGCAAATCCATGTATGTTTTCCGGCCGCTATTACCCGTAAGTGCAAGGATCTTGCCTTTCATGAATTTTGCGCTTCGGCAACGTCCCAACCGCATCCTGACGTTGCCGGATTCGTCCACGACGCCCGCTTGCCCGTTGTCAAAACACACGGTGGCAAGCCCTTCAGCCGTGTCAAGGACGCTATGGTATCGTGCCGTGGACGTTATCTTGTTGCCGCGCTTCAAGCCGTACAGGCCGCTTGCCCTGTCCTTGAACGGTCTCAGCTTTTCGGGTTGCAGCGAATCGTTCTCCGGCAAAGATTTGCCGCTTTGCAGGTAATCCAACAACTGTCCGTGCGACACGATGGTTTCCAGTTGTCCGTCTGTTTCTGCTGTTTTATCTTTATCTGTTTCTTGCGATACAGCCATATATGACACCGCCCTCGTATTTGTGTCTGGATAACCTTTTCCGGCAAGCCGTCCCTCGAACATCGCCTGCCAGTCCCGGTGGGCCGTCGGCAGACCGAACAGACGGTAAAGCCCCACGTTGTCGATTATCATGCAGCTTTCCTTGCCTTCCGTCTTGCGCAGTCCGCGCCCCACCTGTTGCAAGTACTTAGGCAACGACAGTGTGGGCCGTGCCAACTGGATAAACTCCACGTCAGGGCAGTCAAAGCCCTCGCTGAATATGTCCACATTGACAAGAACCTGTATCTTGCCCTGCCTGAAGCTTTCGACAAGCCGTTTCCGTTCGTTTGCGGGCGTCTTGCTGTCAATGGCGACTGTGTTCATCCCGTATTGATTGTAATATCCGGAGATGTTCCGCGCATGGCTGATGCTGATGGCGTACACGATGCCCTTCTTGCCATCGGCATATTGCCTTACGCTCCCATATAGCCTTTCGATACTTGGTCGCCTGTTCAGCACGGTGTCCATCTCCTTCACCTGGAAATCACCGTCCGCTCCCCGTCTTTCCAGTCCGTTTATCAACCGTTGGTCTTCGCTGTCCGGACGTATGGATACATAATCAAAGGCGGAAAGCCATCCTTGCCGGATAAAGTCCGCTATGCTATCCGATGTGATAAGCGTGTCAAACAAGTCAGTGAACCCTTTGCGATTCAACCGGCAGGGCGTAGCGGTCGTGCCTAACTTCTTCGCATCCGGATAGCGCAGCCACAAATCCCTGTAAGTCCCGGCAAGCGCATGGTGCGCTTCATCTATCACAATCAGACCCGGCCTTTCGTCCCTCACGTTCTCCCAATGCTTTGACAACCACTGGATGGACATCACCTTCACCCTTCCGTCATCTTTGGATATGCCGTAACGTGCGACCGTCTCCTCTATCTGCTCCACCAACTCGCGGCGGTGCGCAACAATCCAAACGCTTGCTGTATCATCAGCCATCATCCGGCCGGATATGACTGAAGCGAGCAAGTGTGTCTTGCCCGTTCCAGTGGGCATCTGCACCATCACGGACGGGCATTGCCGCCAAGCTTCGAACAAATCGTGCTTGATGTTTTGTTGGTAAGGACGGAGCATATAGGGTATAAACAACTGACGGCATCGGCCTGTCATTCTTCAATAGAATGCATTCGTGCAGAAAAATGTAATATTCTCACAGGACCACGACACACGCCGCATCCTCTTGTCATTGTCCGCCGTGACTTCTCCAAACACGCGCCCGCAAGCCTGTGCCACGCATCAACCAAATGTGGGACTCCATCCATTCACAACTCGCCAAAGACAACAAGAAGTTCATCTACGGAGCGGTAAAAAAGGCGCACGTGCCTCCGAGTTTGAAATCGCCATACAATGGCTTATTGATGCAGGGCTTGTTTATCGCATAAATCGTGTCACGTCGCCCACAATGCCTTTGAAGTTCTATGAAGATTTCTCCGCCTTCAAGCTGTTCACGCTCGACGTAGGCTTGATGGGTGCAATGGTCGGCAATCCCCCCGAGGACATCCTGATAGGTGAAAGCTGTTTCAGCGAGTACAAAGGAGCTTTCACCGAACTTTTTGTCCTCACGCAAATCATGCCGCAAGACATCCCCGTCTATTATTACAGTGCAAACGACTCCCGCGTCGAAATTGATTTCATCATCCAGAAAGGCGGCAGGATAACCCCGGGGAAGTAAAGGCAAAAGTGAACGTACACTCAAAATCATTGCGCACATACATTGACAAGCATCCCGGACTTACAGGCATGCGCCTCTCCATGTTACCCTACAAAGACCAAGGCTGGATGGTGAACAAGCCGTTGTATGCGGTCGGCTTTTGCTTGTAAGGGGGGGGGATTGGTTTATTTCTTAATGCAGGTTATGCGTAAGCGTCCAAAACAGACGTGTTCCCATTGTATTCAAGCTGTTTTGCAAGTAGATTTTACTTGTCGAAAGGATTTTTATATATGCCCAATAATTGCTTAGCAAAATAATAGAAGAACAACATATCGTCTACAAAATATCGCTTGAACATCCGTTTGGGTTCCATGAGGAAACGATAAAACCATTCCAAGGCTAGCTTTTGGAAGATTGCGGGAGCACGTTTCACGTTCCCTGCCTCGAAGTCGATAGTCGCGCCAAGTGCCATCCACAAGTCCACTTCCGGCATACGGTCTTTATGTGTGAATATCCACTTCTCCTGTTTGGGGCAACCTACACCCACTAGCACCACGTTTGCCCCGCTCGCGTTTATCACCTTATATATGTGCTCGTTTTCATCCTTGTTTTTCTCGAAACCCATGGATGGGGAATAAGCACCGACCACGATTTGCCGCCCCACTTTCTCGTTGATGCGTTCCATGGCCTTGACCGCCACGCCCTCCTTCGCCCCAAGAAGGAATATCCTGCACCAAGGGTCGTAGCGGTGATGCATGTAGAAGGCTGTGAAGAAGCTCGACCCGGGAATGGCCTCTGGCAGCGGACATTTCAACAGTTTCGATAGTAGATAGAGTATTTTGCTGTCGCACACTAACCAATCGGCTTGCCTGTATAGCCCGTAAAAAGCTCTGTCCTTTTGCAGCTTTACCAAATGGTCTACGTTGGGGGTTATCAGCACGCCTTTATCCAGTTTTTGCAATAACTCATCCTGTGTCAGCGCGAGTATGTCTATGTTTAAAAATCGGGTTGTATTCATAATCACATCTACTGAGCGTTGCCTTTCATGTCCGCATAAAGTTCTTTCAGCTTATGTATGTTCGCATCCAACGAAAATACCTCCTTTATCAAGCCATACGACTTTCGGCTGAAAGCCATTCTTAAATCCTCGTCACCGACCAGTTTCAGCAAGCACCTGCAGAGGGCATCCACATCGCCCGGCCTTATCAAGAAAGCGTTTTTCCCGTCATGCAACACTTCAGGAATAGACGCGATGGACGTGCTAATGTTGGGTATGCCTTGGGCCATGGTCTCCAAAATGGCCATCGGCAAGCCTTCATTGTAGGACGGCAACACGTTAATCATGCTCTGTTTCATAAAGTCCTCCTTTTGCTTGCCGTCCACCCATCCGACATGGGCAATCCGATGCTCAATGCCCAACGCCTTTGCCTTGCGCGAAACCTCTTCCACTTCACCATCACCGCAAAGGAGGAACTTCACGCCTTCCGGCAAATCCTTGTCTGTCCGTCTGATTGCTTCCAACAAGTCATAAACGCCTTTCCTCTGCCCCAATCTCCCAAGGAACAGTACTTTGTCAGCTTTTATGTCGTAAGGATTAGCGGGAGGCGCATACACCGCATTGTAGAGCACTTGAACCTTCGCTTCGGGTGTCTTGTCCGTAATCATGGACACCAGATGCCTGCTTAGCACAATGTTCAGGTCAGCCATGCGGAGTATTTTGTTTACATACTGCTTGCCTTTGGGAGAAAGACTGTTGTAGAACAGCTCGAACTCTGCGCCATGATGGTGCAATATCACCCTGATGCCCAATCGCCTCAAAGCCCTCACAAGAAACGCTTTCCGGTAGAAACTGCCTCGCTCTGCCACATGCAAATGGGCTACGTCCGGCCTTTCGCATAACGCCAACCAAAGAATGCGGATGCAAGCCACGGCAAAATAGACCATCAACACGAATTTGTTGGCCTCTATGTGCGTAGGCACATAGTTGATTTTCACGCCCTCCCAATGGGGATAGTTCAAATAGTTCTTGACAACAGAGACCATGCCTCCTTTCACTTTAAGTGAGGAGGAACACATAAGAATGCGAACCATAAAAGAATTATATAGTTTGTAAGTGTATTCAGGCTGTGTTATATCTCAAACACTTTTCTCCACTGATAATCTTCCGTTCTGAAGGTTTGGCTGAAAATACGCGCCAAACAGCGGCACACATATGCCATAAACAGTATATAAGCAGTGACAATGAGAAGATTCAAAGGAAAAAGCCAATTGAGCCTGTCCGTGAAAAGGTAGAATTGGATAAGGTATGATTCCAAACACAAACCGCCTGTCAACATGATTGCATTGCGTCCCATGCGAGTTGAATAAAGTCTTTTTAAAACTTCTGCATTGCAACACCTCCAAAAATAATACACAATGCCTGCAAGGAAAGGCATTGTGAGAATTTGCCAAGGGGCGATGGATGTGTTTTTCTTTGACATGAATTGTATGCCGTAAAAAACGGTTAGGCACAGAACAAGCATTGCAGCATCAGTCCATTTCGTTTTGACCATCAAAATTCCGCCCTTAACTTTTAGCCCAATCCAAGCTCCCATCAGCATCATGCAAAAAAAAGGAATCCACCGGAATAGTGTCGTAATGCCATATATGCCTTTGCTGCCTGTCTCCACCTTGTAAGGAAAAAAACAGTAAGCTATCAATGTAATGATAACCACAGTTGTCACTACCCAAGAAAAATGCTGTATGCAATACTTCTGAACGAAGTACAGCAATACGTAGTAGATCATAATAGCAATAATAAATTCACCCCCCAATATTTTATATATATTTAACTTATTTGCAGGCAAATATCCGACTAATATAACTAAAAATAAACAAGCAAAAACGGAAGGATAAATTCTACTTATACGCTTCTTATACCAATTGTCAAACCGATTCGTTCCACGCCAAAACAAGGTATATCCCGAACAAAATAAGAATAATGCATCACCGATTGCCCCTCCTGTCGCCAATGCCGAATACTTGAGATACATAATGTCCGCATGGCTGTTAATGATGAGAAACACCGCTAAGAACTTCACGATGTCAATGCTTATATCACGTTGTTTTGGCATAAGAATTATATGTTTAAAATTATACATCCTTCTTTACTTTGCAGTATTATTCACTGATGTACGGATACTTGAAAAGTCATAATTAACTCACGTCCTCTTTTTTATCACCTTAGCAGGATTGCCCCCCACAATGGAATATGGTTCTACATCCTTTGTCACAATAGAGCCGGCTGCAATAATACATCCGTCCCCTATGGTATGCCCCGGCATAATCATTGTTCTGGCACCAATCCAACAGTCATCACCGATTTGTGTAACCTTATTTTCAGTTTTCCCTTGAAAACACATGGGCTTTTTTGTGTCAGACGTTATATGGTTGTTGTCAATAATATAAACTTCAGGAGCCATCATTACGTATTTTCCGATGACGATGTTATGGGGCACCGTGCAGTGCGCTCCTATTCCGCTGTAGTCTCCTATTTCCACCTCTTTGCCATTGCCGAAGTATGCACGGCGGTTGATGGTCGATATTCTTCCGCATTGCTTGAATATTCTCTTCACGCAGAATATCCTGATGGCGTTACAAAGTTTCCCAATTCCGGGAGTGTACGAATCCGGCAACCATGTGGCGAAACCGTAGTAGATCAAAAGAAAAAATGTTCGTTTCATGTGCGTAAAATCAATGATAGTATTCCATACGGTTTACGATATGTACAGTTTGGATATGGATGATAAACTATCTCTTTCTTATTCCCCCCTTAGAGAACGAAGTATTGTTACCCCACCGGATATGTGCAAACGATGAAATAGCATGGCTGTTTTAAAGAAAACAGAAAGCGACGGATGATGCAGGATGGTACCGAATGGAAATTTTTCTTCCATTTGCAAGGATGTGATTATAGGCTTTTCTCCGTTCAGCAGGATGGTACTTACTACTCCTATCCTAAAGTATTGGAAAGCCGTTCGGAGTTTTATGTCGTTTGTCTTTTCCTTTTTAAAAAACATTTCCATCTGTTTTATCAGCAGCAACATTCCTTCCTGAGACTTGTTACTCAGGTGTTTTGTCGTGTATGAGTATTCATTTCCACAAAAATAGTTATATAACGGTTTGTTCACATAAGCGATTCTTTTGGCAAAGTAAAACAATCTGTACGTTACGCAAAGGTCTTCCAGCATGTTCATTCCTTTAGTACATGTAATGTGGTATCTGTCATACAACTCTTTCTTGACAAGTTTATTCCATACGCCTCCATGCATTTGTCCGGATAACAAAGCAATGACACAATCGGTATTATCACAGGGCGGATTTACGTGAATCTGCTTTGTTCTGGTGTAATATACTTCGTTGTAGTCGCATATTGTGATGTCTGCGTTTTCTTGTACAGCTTTTCCATACAGTTTCTCTAACATGTCCGGAGCGAGCCAGTCATCACTATCCACATAGATGACGTATTTGCCGCAGGCATGGCTCATACCTGTGTTACGAACTGCGGCTATGCCGCAGTTCATGTCGTGATTCACGACACGGACCGTCATTTTCTTTTCATCAGGACGGGCATTATAGGCGCAAAGCACCTCGAAAATTATTTCCATGCTCCGGTCGGGTGTACAATCGTTCACAATAATCACTTCCACACCTTCTTGCATGGTCTGCCCTAACACGGTGTCTATGCAACGCCTCACATACTTTTCTACGTTGAAAACCGAAATTATAATGCTTATGAGATACATGTTACTTTTGAAAATAGTGAAGTAATTTATAGATAATGAAATTTATATGGAATAACTTATGTTTTATGGTCAGCAATATAAATCTATGTGGAAGTGACATTTGAGAAATGGGATATTTCAAAAATATTATATTCCAACCTTTGTTATTATAAAGCTCGTGACATAATGCCTTTTTCTTTTTGTATCCGTAATGAGATAATAGAATGTTTTTCAAAAAGACTCTGTTATATCCAATAAAGAATCTTAAAGCTCTTTGTTCTAAATGTGCCAAGCCTTGTTTTTGCAGTATAAAAATCATTTCCTGCAACAAAGCAAGATTGCGGGATAATTTATCCTCTGAAAATGTTTGGGTTAAGGATGTGTTGTTATAGCAGTAATGATATAGTGCTTGGGGAATAAAACGGATATTTTTACAATGCGGTAATAATTGTATGTCAAAAAGAATATCTTCGGAAAGAATCTCTCTTTCGGACATAAATCGAATGTGATATCGATCAATTATTTCTGTTTTATAAATGGCATGCCATACCGACATCGGTTCGCTGCGTTCTTGTTTTGAATGAACATCGCAGGCTATCATGTTTCCTAAGACAGTTATAATTTCATCTTTGGTTATAATTCTGTCTGTCACATGTTCCCGGATTATTTTGCCATTTCTCTTTTGTGCATTTACCCCACAGTAAACAATATCGAAATTTTGTGCAACGGTTTCGTTATACAGTTGCTCATACATGTTTTCTGATACATAGTCATCGCTATCCACAAAGGCTATGTATTCTCCATTTGCTATGTCTAACCCACTGTTGCGGGCAAAACCTAATCCGGCGTTTTTCTTATGGATTACTTTTATTCGGGAATCCTTTCTGGCATATTCATTGCACAAGGTAGGACAGTTGTCAGGCGAACCGTCATCTACCAATATTATTTCTATATCTTTAAGCGTCTGATTAAGAAGCGACTGTACACATCGGTCCAAATACCGCTCAACGTTATATATTGGAACTATGATACTTACCTTTGGCATATTATTAATTTTTATTGATTTTGCGTGCTGGAATACCTGCGATAGTTATTCCAGGTTCCATAAAAGAATTTACGACAACAGCTCCTGCTGCAATTTTTATATTGTCGGCAATTTTTACATTACCTATTATTTTAGCACCCGCACCGACCATAACATTATCGCCGATGACAGGACATTCATTTGTCTTACCATTGTTACCTATAACTACAGTTCCATGTATATGGCAATTTTTTCCTATGACGGCATTGCCATTAATTACATTGTTGTAATGATAAATCACAAGACCGACTCCAATGTGTTCCGTGCCGATTTCCAGACTTAATTTTTCACCCAATATTTGTTTTCTTCTGATATAATAGACATATAGTGTCTGATAAATGATTCTTTTTACCCCTTTTGTTTCTGAAAAACACCGACGATAATAATCTGCGTACCGAGACAAGCGTAACCATTTCCATATCCGATAAGGTGCTTCATTTTTAAGCATAGACAAAAAGGTGCTTCCTGAATATAAAACATGACTTGTATATATACTTTTTTCAAGTGCAAGTATTTCTTTGAATTCTGCTTTTTTCATACATATCGACGGTGTCTCATAGTGGTGATGTTAGTTTGATTATCCTTAGAGTTGGGATTTTTATTTAAAAACAGGTAATACGGTAGTATCATGTTGCAGAACTGAATTAGGCTATAAGCAATGGTATTGTCTGAAAAATAAGTTATAAGACAATATAAAGATGTGAGAATATAATAATAGCTACATTCATTGTTTATAATTTTATGTTTTCTAATATTGAACCCAAACATTAAGGAGAAAAATATAAATGTTCCCACGGCACCTAATTCGATATATATTCGTAAAATGTCGTTATGTATTCCCATAATGCCATTGAATGGGTCTTTGTTTGCCAAATATTTTCTAATATATCCAAACCCATCACCCAAATAATCAAAAGAAAAAGAGGACCGGGAAATAAAATAGTTATAAAAAATGTCTCTGCCTTTTAAATCTACATCATATTGTTCTGCATAAATCTCATATACACCGTTATAAATAAAAAACAAGAATGAGAATATTATGACAATAAATAGTAGTCCGCCACATTTTACAAACATTCTTTTAATTAATGGCAAATGTGACAATATGTAACTCAATACAGCCACGACAAGAAATGCACCAATAGCAATGCGTTTTGCACAGATTAATGAAAACAAGAGAGAAATTATAATTGGAAAGAATTTTTGTTTCCAATCTCCGCTTTTCCATAAATATGCTAAAGCAATGAGTGGAAATGCCAAACCAAATTCATGAACTTCAAAGATTTTATCAAAGGCTTCCCCTTCTACACTCCAACCGAATCGCTCTTCTGAAAGGTTAAATGCCATTAGTAATATATATAACGGGCCGAATTGGACAAAACCATTTATTGTCAGTATGACATAAGCAAAAGAAAATGATAGGAAAAGGAAATTGAGGATTCTTTCTTGATACTTGAACAATAATTCATACCCAGTCCAAAATATCAACAATAATTTCAATACATCAGACATTCCACCAATAAAATATTCCAATTCAGTCTTTCCAATAAGCAACAAAATGAATGTATAGATTGGAGCAAATAACCAAGGGTAAAACATATAACGCATGGAATGTGATAATGCTTTATGTTTTACATGATTATTTTTCATTAAGTAAATGGAAAAAAGCAACAATATTAATAAATAGCCATAAAAACGTATATTGGCAGGTAGTACCGTTGTTAAGTTGCCAAATACTAATATGAAAGTAAATATGTATAATGATTTATCCTTCAATAGTGTTTTCATTGTTCCTCTTCTCATTTGTTTTATATACACATAAAATCATGAGTTTAAATCAGTTAATCGTTATAAATTCCCATACTATATACAGATTGTTGACAAACTCCAATAACATAGAATGTGTATTGCATTCTAAAAATCATCCAATCCATAACGCACCTTATACTGCATGTATAAAGGCGAACCGTGAAGCCATCTATCCATGCAATGCACAATGTGCCCCAAATCACGGGCGAAATAAAGCAAAGAACTGCCGAAGCCTATCACGGATAGCCCCGAAGTAGAAGCAAGGACAATCTCTAAAGGAATGGAATTGTCAAGCACTTCGTATTTCCTCCCTTGCCGATCGAAATATGATTTTATGGTATCGCATTCTTCTTGAGACTGAGCCGGATGGAACTTGATATAGTTGAAAGGTTGGGCAAACTTATCAACTAATTTTTTGCACTTGTCAAGATAGAACTCTTGTTCCACCAACCCGTTCTTTACAAAGCCGTCGAATACGAAAACATGGGCATTGTCTTTAATAGCCAATGGCATATCCACATGCGGCCATCTGATAATATGGTTGGTTGACGGGAGATACTTAAAATATTCATCAGAAATGGCGTATGAATCCAAGTCCCTTTGTTTATTCAATTTGACAGGCATATACCATCCGTAAGCTCTCCATATTCTATTGGTATGTCGATATAACTTATCCGCAACAAAACAGCGGAGTTTTTGACGGAAAGACAAGTGTGTGGTAATGGATTTCCGATAAATCATCCCACCTTCTTGGATATAAGCGGCTTTGACACATTTTTTGTGCGTATAGAGTGCCTGTGCGAACACCATGGCGAAATGTGGAGCGTAAAGAACGAATGAGCTTCCTGCCACATGGTCGATTAATTTGTCGATTTCATCCAGCAAGCCTTTCCTTTTTCTATTATCGAGCAATTGTTCTTGCCTGTCTGCCAAATCGGTCACGTCCACCGTTTTGCATCCCGGTTCAATCAGGCTATTGCTGTAATGCCTGGAATAGAGGAACACAACCGCTTCCTTATCTATTTTTAAGAAATCCAGAACTCCCATTGCTGTTAAAAATAAGGTGTGGGAGTGAATTAAAAAAACATGTTTCATTATATAGCTAAATTATTCTTTTACTTGTAGTTATGCAGCCTTATCCTGCTTAAGACTTTCTTTTTTAAAACCTCCGATAAAAAACGTTTTTCATTCTTAGTCATGCCTGCGAAAAGAATAATCAAGGCTGTATAGCTCATGATTGTCAAGGTCTTCATGGCAAAAACACCGAACCCTTCTGTTGCCGGCCACGGAGCAAGATGTGTGGCTGTCCCGGACAATGCGAATACCAGCAGGCATGGCATTAGTACTTCTCGCAGGAACGGCTTTATGGAAAAAGCGTATTTCTTCTTGGATTGCCAAAGCAAAGCGATTAAGACAAAGGCTTTGAAGATGATATTAAGAACAAACACTGTCTCGACCACCATGCCTATCTTCAGGCAGGCATAAACGGCTGCAATGTTTACCAAATAGATAATGGTAAGGTTAATTTCATAAGCTTTTATTTCGCCTTGCGCAATCACTCCCGTACATACAGGTGTAACCAAGCATTCCAACAAGGTGTACAGCAAAATCAAGATAACAAAATTAACCGTATGGGCAGGAACCGTCACCAACCATAGTTGCAGCACGTATTCGATGCCTGCGTATAAGGGTAGAAGTAGGATTAGCAAGATGAAGAAACCAAACTTTTGCGTCCGCAGAATCAGTTTATGCATCGCCTCTATATTTCCTTGTGCATAGTTTTTTGTTATCAATGGGTTGGAGGCCATCATGAAGTTCGACACAAAGCTGAAAACTCCAGTATTTACTTGCATGGCAATCCCACGGGCGGCGTTCACTACAGGCCCGCCGAAAAGGTTCAGCAGCAGATTACAGCCTTGATCTTTCAGTACGGCTATTCCTCCTCCCACAAAAGACCATCCGGTGAAACTCGTCATGGATCGTAGAAGCGACTTGTCGAAAACAAACGCGAAATGAGATTCCTCGAAATGGCGTTTGCAATAAATGCCATAGACCATCCTGACAATCAGTGCCACTAAGGTAGTGAGACACGCATAGAGCATCAGCTTGTCTGTAGGGGACATACATAATGCGTATGCCACCAGCAACTTCAGCATGACTTCAAGTATTGAAATCCGCGCAAAGACGGACATCTTTTCATGGGCGATGATTACGGCATTATATGGAACACTCAATAAATTGATGACAAAAGCCAACAAGGAAAACCGCAATACCCAAATGGCTGAGGACAACCGTTCGGGGGGCATCACCATCTTTGTGTCAACAAACCACACCATAGCAGTTTCTGCAACCAACCACAACAAGACGGCTATCGCCAAAAGGACAATAATCGAAGTGGAGAAAATCTCCCTCGCACGCTTCAAATTGTTGCGTCCTATCTCTATCGTCAGGTAGCGGCTTATTGCAACTGCAACACTGCCCGAGATGATGTTGAACATGGAAACAAATCCACCCACCACATTGTAAATACCATAATCCACCTCGCCCAATGCTTCCAACACGATGCGAACGGTGTACAGGCTCACCGCCATCACCAGAATCTGCCGGACATATAGCAAGAGGGTGTTTTTGGCTATGCGCTTATTGGTATCTGAAGAGGTACTCATAAAGCCCGGTTCATCTACAAGTTCAAGTCTTTTTTTATCGCCTCGTATTTGGCATTGTCACGATAACCATGTATTTTGTAATCCAGGTTCCATTGGTAGTATAATCTTCTCATCCAGCGGACGCGGCTTAACAAATGAGCTAGATTTCTTTGGGGCTTATATACCAACCATGCCCATAAATAGGGAGTAATACCGATTTTCACGTGGTTTTTCTTGGCCATGCGTACTGTTTCTGATACGTAAGATATTTTGTTCGAAGCTATCATCTGCCCAATCCTTTGTCTCTTATACTTATAAAAACACTCGATGTCAAATACCTCACCGAAACGTTCTAACTTTCCCAACACATACAACTGCACCATGGTGCGAAGGCACTTGTTGCAAATACCGCAGTTCCGTTTCTTCCATGTTTTTTCTACACCGTTAATTTCCATTCCGCATACATTCAAGTGTTTGCAAGCCGCTTTGTCTGACGATATGTAATCTTCCTTTTCTATCCTGCTACATTCGACACCAGTACTATAAAATGATAGATTCTCGGTATTCATGCAGCCCACAGTATACACGTCGAACACGGAACCATCATGCCCATGGACTTTGCTCAAATCAAGGTGGAAATATTCAATGGAATCCCCGGAACTTACAAAATAGATTTTTACCAATTTTTGGATGGCCAGCACAACAGATCCATAAACCGGTGTGAAGAAGTTGCAAAATCCCCAGTAAGGGTATCTGTAATACTCGTGTAAATTTGAATAACAGCCAATGGTGTCACATCCTATGTCTTTTGCTATTCCCTTCACCTCTTCCAACTGCTTGCGATAATACTCCGCTATGCGTTTGCTATTGTTGTCCATCGTCCCTGTTGACGAAAATACAAGATGGGTGAGTTGGAAACTTTTGCTTACATGCTCTTTGTTGTGTCTGACAATTGTGTAAAACGAATCTACACCACCGGAACATCCTGTAGCCACTTTCCCTAAATTCTCCACAGGCTTGTCTGAAACCGTGCCTTTGAGTTGTATGTTGCTCAATTTTTCAGCATTGTATTTCGACACCATCGGTATAAAATAGATGGAAAGCTGGTAATACAGCTTTTCAGACAAGGGTGCTTCGTATTCAACATCATAATTGTCTTCCATCGCCATTATCAACAATCCTAAGACAAAGGCATCCGAACGCTCGTGGCATAGATAGGGGGCAAAACGCTCTTCAAACTCAAAGTACAAGGTCGATTTTTTTGATGACACAGCGTTGTGGTTTATTTTGGTTATATCAGCGCATAGCCTGACAGCCTTGCCATTCACCGCTGATTCAAGAGTTTCAATGTAAGGCCTTCCTATATGCACAATACCGTTAATATTACTCATTGTGAAAATGTTTAATGATAAGATTCGTTCAATTTCTTTAATAAAACTCATGCCTTGTCACCTCTTTCCCCTGCAAGACCTTGCAAGGTGAGAGACGACAAGAACTTAATACATTCAAACTTATAATTCTATTTCGTTTTGTTGACTATATACGGGTCTATCTGCGAAACAGACTCGTCCATGTCCAACCATGCCCGTGCACATGCAAGGTCAAGGCCATCATCGATATCGCAGCCTGTGCGTTTGTCAACCAAGAACTTGTACGGGTTACGGCCATGGAAGTAAGCCCACTCGATCATCTTCTTGCGAGGTGCCATCAATATGCCGTCTGTCACAAAATAAAGCGTAGGCAACTGTTGACTTGGCACGTGTTTCAGTCCAAGCTCATAGTTCAGCGGGCCTTTTTCGTTCCAAATATAACGTTTGAAGCTTTCCACGCTCATTAGTGAATCGTAGCCTTGTTCCAAAGCTACATAGTAGGCGGCTATGGCTTCCCGGTAATTTTTCGGAAAGACCAAGGGAGAGGTGCAAGTCGCCCACAGGATGGTCTCACCATCCACACTCTCTGCGATATGGCGGACTACCTCGCCAAAGGTCTTGGTCTTCTCGTCACAATACTCAGGTGCCCTCTTATGCGTATCGGCACCGACATCCTTGGCCATAGCCAACATCATATCAGAGTCAGAAGAAACAACGATACGGGTGATTTCCTTGACATCCTGAAGTTGGTGTATCTTGTTTACTAACAGGTTGGTACCCGCAAAAGGGGCAACATTTTTGTTCTTCAGTCTCGTGCTGCCTGCACGGACAGGAATAATGGCTGTAATTGTTCTCATTTATATATATGATTTAAAAAAGGATTCTTTGGCGGTCACAGCGCATCATTCCTCTGCAAGCGGTTACTCCAATAGCCCTTTCCCCTCTAATACCAGCTTCTTGTAAAGTTGTTCCGCGATATAGAAATCGAGGGGAGTATCTATGTCTATAGCCTCAATGTCGTCAGTCATAACAAACTGAGGCTTTGTACCGATGATGTTGCAGTTTCGTATCAAATCCTCTTTCCAGACCACCGTCACCCCAAAATTCAACGCGACCACATCAGGAAGGTCTTGCGAATTGGGTGCATGGGTGGGGGCGTAATTCACCGGTTTTCCGTCCAACCATAAGAACTCCTTGATGGAAGATACTGTGGCAAGGCTGTCGTAACCGGAGGATGAAAGGAATTGGTTAATGCACTGTGATATGGTTTGAGGTTTGACAAATGGGGAAGTACAGGGACAATACACGAAGATGTCCGTGTCCGTCACCTCGCCCAGATGGCGGAAGAATTCACTGCCTGAACATTGGGAAGAGGCGTAATACTCTTCCCTGCGGTGCGTTTTTACCCCCCCCCATATAACTTTTGTTAACAATTTCAATAGCTTCTTCCGAGTTCGTGTTCACCACGATGGAAGTAAGCTCGGGAACTTGGAGCAGGTTCTTTATCTTCAGCTCCATGAGATTTGTGTCCGCAAAGGGACGCAAGTTCTTGTCCCTCACCCGTTGCGATCCGCTACGGATGGGAATGACTGCGGTAATTTTCATAAAACAAATATGATATTAAAAATGAGTAAGCGTCCAATTCTGACATTCCCCTTGCTTTACAGGCGGAACGTCTAAAATAAGATTAAAATTCAGTCGATTTTTTACAGTTTGTTTGTACTTATGCCGATGGTTGAGGGCATAAGTTTTCCGTAGTCACGGTTGCCTGTAGTTATCTCCTCAAAAAAATTCTTGAGGTATTCCATGATTGAGTACCCCTGCAGCTTACATGTGGACACGATGGAGTGGTATGACGCACTCACGTGCGCCATGCAGCAGAGATAGTCGATGTCCAGTATCTCGTCATCGAGATAGAAGTACACGTTGTAGCGCCATCGGTCTGGAGGGCGCGGAGTTCCCTGCCTTCCAGGATGTCCTTCATCACTAAACTTTTTATGTTGACAGCGCGAAAGCAGGCACATCTATCTGATTGGATAATACGTCTGTTTTAGATGCTTACGTTCAGGTTATACGGCCTGAATGCCATGAAGTCAGCAACTTAATACAAGTCTCCTTGTTTGCTTGCACCTTGCCGCTCGTTCACTACAAAAGCTGTATGTATTCAGGCTGTACCTCCACGGCAGCGGCAAGGAGATTGGGAAGTTCTACGAACAGACGCTTGACATGTGCGCCTTGGATTTTCTGCAAATTCCCTTCATATCCGTCCAACGGACCGCCCACGATGCGCACTTTCCTACCTATCATGTCGGAGGATATTTCTTCGGGCGTGTAATAGCACGGATTCTCGGAGGACTGAACTGCATGGATGAAGCGTTGCATGTCGCTTTCCCTGACCGTCATCGGGATTTTGTAGCCACCGCGCAAGTAACGATATTGCACGGTATTGTATTTCTCGACTATAGGGTCAACTGCCAACCGCGTGCCATTCACAAAAAGTAAGTCCTGAATGAAGGGCACTTCTTCCCGGCAACGCCTCCCGTGCTTCACAGAAAGTTTCCACACCATGGGTGTGAACACCTCCATCCCCAAATCCTTGAACAGTTTGTATGCAGGCTGCTTAGCATTGCACCGCTTAAGGTCGCGCATGACGAACCATAGCAGACGGTCTTGTACAGGGGTATGGAAGTCGTTCATTTTTCAGGTATGGGTATCTTTTCTAATCCTGCAAGCTATCGTAATTCACACGGCAACAAGCAGTTACAAAAACCAAGCTATTGACTTCTATTAAGTCCATAAGATTGTTCCATCGCTGTCACTACTCATAATAGCGTTTGTGTCGATATTGATTTTCATGACGTTTTTTGTCCGTCTCCTAATATGAGACGGATATTCTTGTAGAACAGCTAAATCCCAACAGCTTACAAAGTTTTCATAAAAAGATTCCGTCAATAAATTGCTTAATCCGTTGCCGCTTCATGAAAAATAAGCGCAAATAAATTTGTCAAAACACTTGATGTTTAATTATTTTTACTACCTTTGCAGCTGAATATCCATCTCATATTAGGAGAGGAACATTTTTCGAAACAGTCGTTTGCGTCAAAGCCCCTCCAAAATCATACGGTTTACTTTGTCCACTTCGCTTGACTTTATCGAGTCGAGGTAGATTTGTGTGGTCGTTTCCGAATCGTGCCCAAGACCTTCGCTTATGACTGCCAACGGTACGTCCCTGCCACGTGCGATGGTGGCCCAGCTGTGGCGCGCATAATACATTGACAATGACAACGGCAGTCCTGCCCGGTTTGCTATGTCTTTCAGGAGCCTGTTGATTTTCCTCATCTGATTCTGGTACTGCCTGCGCTCGCTTCCGTCCTCACGGGTAATGATTGGCAGGAGATAACTTGTGCCATCGGACTTGTATTTGTCTATGATGTCCTGCATCTGCTTGGTCCATTCTATCATCATGAGCTGTCCCGTCTTCTTGCGGCGGTATGCCAGGCAACCGTTGTTCAGGTCGGCCTTTTTCAGGTAAGCCATATCTATGAAGGACATTCCGCGCGTGCAGAAGCTGAACATGAACATGTCCCTCGCGAAATCCATACTCGGCTTTCGCGACAGGTCCAGAGCGCTGATTTTCTTGATTTCGCTGAACGGCAGGCTCCTTTTCACAGTCTTGTCTATACCGCAGTAGACGTTCCTGAACGGATGACGGTCGGGTGTCAACCCCTTTTCTACTGCCAACTTGTAGTTGGTGCGCAGGATACGCATATAGAAAGAGGTGCTGTTGCGTGTCAATCCGCATTTCCGCATCCATGCCTCGTAGAGTTCCATAAGCATGCCGTCCATCATGTCGAACGTCAGGTCAACACCCTTACGGAAACACGTGAAGCTGTTAAGCATCGAACGGTAGGTCTCGGATGAGCGTACCTTTCCTATCTGTTCCTTGTGATGTATCTGCCTGCGGATGAAGTTGAACACGCTGTCCATCGCATCTATGCCGGACGAAAAGTTGGCAGCGATTTCGTCAAGGTTTACCGGGACGCTTTCCTGTACCATCCGCTGTAACCTGTTCAGTTCCCACTGTAGGGCCGATTCTACCGAAACAAGGTGGGCGTAACGCGGCGAGGACGACGTGGGCAGGGCTATCCTCCCAACCTCGCCGTTCCATTCCCCGGCAAAGATTTTATACCTGCTCGTTATCCTGCGCACCGTGCGTCCGTATATCAGTTGAAACACAATTGAGCCTTCCTTGCCCGGAGTCGTTGACGGCCTGAATTTTAGTTTTATAGATGTCATGATCCAATGTTTTCTTGTTCTTTATATAAATGTCGGCTACAAATGCCACATTATTATATATTGGGGCAAAGCCATATCCCAAACCGCCCATGGATTCTGCGCCAAACGATTTTCCGTTCTAAGCCAAACGATTTTTCAATCTGCAGAGAACGATTTTCAGGTATGCCGACATCTGTTTTACGGGCTTTGCCGTACCGTACGCCCTGCCCCACCTCCCACAAACCGTTTTTCGCCCGAAAAGGTTCGCTTCCTTCAGACCTCTTCTGTACCAACGTTTTAAGGTGAACTTTCTACCTCCCAATCTTTCACCGAAATTTCACTGAAAAACGATTGTCCGCATGAAACTGTTTTTAACGAATTTGAAGTTACATTGGTTTTCAACATGTTACGGTGAAGGACTTGACAAGGGCTTTTCCATTTCGTATATTTGCAAACGAGAAAACACCGAAAACACAAAGCATAATGGACTTCAAGAAAATCGCGCATGCCGCCGTCTGCCGGTGGAATGAAAAACGGCATGCGGACAAAACGGCGGACACCCGTCGTACCAACTTACCGGAAACCGGAAACTCCACTGCCCCACAGGACAATACCCTTCCCGAAACAACGGGGGCCATCCTCCGGGTAGCGGAAGCCGCACCCGCTGTCCGTGAGACGGCATCCCTAAAAGCCGCCAACCTCGAATCCGCCCTCGGCAGCTTCCTCGCCGGACGATACGGGT
>ENA-ORTS01000050-ORTS01000050.1-human-gut-metagenome-genome-assembly--contig:-NODE-50-length-105069-cov-13.781686_pt1 | contig 105069 bp, 88 predicted proteins | sample MGYA00241911_ERZ509186 | MGnify/ENA primary metagenome ERZ509186 (study PRJEB26280, sample SAMEA2338852) | human gut metagenome | biome: human gut; feature: human-associated habitat; material: faeces...
ATGGCTGCCAGCTCGTCAGCGTCCCGACCATCTACCGCGCTATCCACGCGGGCCTGCTGAATCCGTCAGGGGCTTCTGCGAAGTTCATGCTCAGGAAACTACGGCATCACGGGAAACGCCGTCACAAGAAAGGCAGCGAAGAACGTCGTGGCAAGTTTGTCATATCGCATCCCATCGAGGATCGTCCTGCCAGTGCGACGAACCGTTCCGTCCGTGGTCACTGGGAAGCGGATACGGTGGTGGGTAAGCAAGGAAAGGCCTGCCTCGTCACGCTGGTGGACCGGAAGAGCCGGTACTTGCTTGGTGGAAAGGCCGCGAGCAAGACTGCCGCTGCCGTCAACAAGGTGATGTGTGAGGCACTCTCGGGGCAACCGCATCTTTCGGTCACGCCAGATCGCGGAAAGGAATTCTCGAAACATGCTCAGCTCAGCAAGGAACTGAAGCGTGTGACGTTCTACTTTCCTGCTCCGCACCATCCATGGGAGCGCGGGACCAATGAAAACACCAATGGCCTTTTACGGGAGTTCTTCCCGAAAGGCAAGGACATCACGGATACGCCAGAGGATTACATCCAACGGAAGTACCATGAGTTGAACCTGCGCCCCAGGAAGTGCCTTGGCTACAAAACACCATATGAGGTCTATTTCTCAAAGGTGTTGCACTTAGCTTGACAATTCGCCATGTTTTTATTATAGCACAGCCCGTTGATAAGTCAATCGTCATGTTTTTACCTTCCCCACATGCGCCTCTACCTCGCGCCGCACAAATCATAACACCCGCTACGATAAATCTGTAAATATCTATTTTATACTATACAAATTTACACTTTGAATGTTTTCACAAACATCCTTCCTGTTTCATTGCGTTCGATTTTGCCCTGCCGAAGCAGGCAGCTACTTTCGTTTGATATAACGCTCCACAGGCTTAAATTCCCCAGTAGCGATAGGTACATATCTAAGTGCTTCTCGAAATGTTAAGCGATCTCAGATTTAAAGTATTTTGCAAGATTGATTGCCGCATTCAGGTCACGGTCTATCACATGGCCGCAAGCAGGGCAGATGTAAGTTCTGTTGTTCATCTTGAGGTCTTTCTTGATATGACCGCAATGAGAGCATGTCTTCGAACTTGGGTAGAAGCGGTCCGCAAAAACAAGCTGGATGCCGTACGGTTCACATTTATACTCCATCTGACGGCGAAATTCGTAGAATTTCTCGGACGCAATTTCTTTCGCGAGATACCTGTTCTTCATCATGCCCTTGACATTCAGGTCTTCCATGACGATACGCGATGGCTTGGTTTTCACGATCGCGGCAGTCGTCTGATGGATATGATTCTCCCGAATGTTTTTCAAGCGGCGATGAAGCAGGATTATCCTTTGCCGCTGCCGTTCAATATTCCGGCATTCTCGGATTGGCCGTTTCCAGATAGGCCTGCGGCCCGTCTTTTTCTCGTTCCGCTGTACGGTTTCGTAATGGTCGATGTTGGCTGTAAACTTCCGGCTCTGCCTGCGCTGTTCGCGGCGAAGCTTTTTTTCAAGGCGGTGTACTTCCTTTGTTTTGTTGATGTTTTTAAACACCGTCTTTTTTCGTTCGCCGAAAGCATAGCAGACAGCCAGTTCTTTTACGCCAAGGTCGATTCCGATGGAATCTCCAGTCAATTCAACATTCAGCCTGTCCGGCACCTCATAGCCAAAGCCGATATACCAGTATTTGCCATCAAACGAAATCCAAGGATTCGAATAATGACAGCCCTTCGGAATCTTCGGCAATGGCTCAGCAGTCCTCACGAAACCGATTTTCTCACCGTGAAAGCCGCCATTTTTGCGGGTAAGGCTTTCATAGTTCACATAGAAACGCGGCGTGGTTCTGCGCTTTGTCTTGAATTTCGGTCTGCCAGCAGCACCGCTGAGGAATTTCTTCATGGCACGGCCTGCTTCCTTGACTGCCTGTTTCATGACATTGCTGCCGACTTCTTTCAGCCATTGGTGCGTTATCGGTTTGAGCTGATTGTTGATTTCCTTGCGGATGACGCCCTCAGAAATGCTCTTCTTACCTTTTCTACCGTTGGCGAGATAAGTCTTATACTGTTCCTCGTTGCGAGCGAGGAAGTAGTTGTACGCCCATCTCGATGTGCCGGCGCTTTTCCAGAAAAGGATTTCCTGTTCAGGCGTCGGCAGAAGCCGGATCTTCTTCCCTCGAAGCATTTTGTTTCACCTCTTCAATCAGTTTCTTCGTCTTTTTTGACCGTTGGCCGTAAAGCCTGTTGGCAAAAACAGTAATGATTTGAATCCAGTCATCCGTCAGCTCTTGCTCTTTGCTTTGTTCGGTCTTGTCGATAATTTCGATTTCCACGTGATTGATGGTGCACAGATACTCAATAAGTTCAAAGCCGAACCGGACAAGCCGGTCTTTGTAAAGGATTACGACTTTGGAAACCTCTTGATTACTAATTTTCTCAATGAGCGCGCGCAAGCCTTTTTTCTTGTAATTAATACCAGAACCGATGTCCCGGATGATTTCAAATTCATATCCTTTGGCATACATATACGCTTTGACGTTTTCAACCTGTTTCTCCAAGTCGTCTTTCTGTGCCGACGTCGATACACGGCAATAGCCGATTACCAGATTGCTTTGGCTCTCTTGATGAGAAAACTTTTTTAATTGCTCCGCAGAATAATATCTCGTTCCGCCTTTGGATACATACGTAGGGACAAGGTCTCCCGTTTTATGCATCCGCCTTAATGTTGTTGGGGTTAACCCAACTTCTCTTGCAAATGTGCCTATGCTTATGAGTTTCATCTGTTTCACCTCCTGCTTATATTATAACAAAAGATGAGCAGATATGTAGTATAATATTAGATATTTATAGATTTATCTTGTTCACCATAGGACGCAACTTCCATGGCAGTCTTGCTGTCACCAGCAGACCTCTCATGCTTTCACATGAGCGCAGACTATATCTTCACCCTTTTTTAAGGGGCAGTATTTTTCTTCCGCCATTGGCTTGCGGTTTTACTCTCCCTCTAGGAGATAGTCGTTGGGGATCTCCCATGCAGCATACTTTGCTGTTTAGGGCTTTCCCTGCTAAACACCCATTGTCTTAGCACTTAGGGCGAACGTTTCTGGCGTGTCACGCTTTGCCTTTCGCCAGCACTGATTCGTTTTGTTTCACCTTATGCCATCCTCACGTTTTTTCTGCTTTCGCACCAAGCAGTTTGCCATTTCCAGCTGCTGTTTCGGTGTGAGGCTCTTAGGGATTAAAAGCATTTAACACTGAGTTCGCACCAGTTTTCCTGATACGAAGGGTATTCTGTCGATAAATTTTTACAGATATTTATCTGTTTGAGTAAATATCTGGCAACAGTTTAGTTACCCAAAAGGCTATCGAATCTGTAGGTTTTCAGTATAATCAGCAGGTCTCTCCTTGCTGGAAGTCCATCGGGAGCGGCTGGAGTGAGGGAAGCTCCTCCTGGCGGATGCGGCACACGATGGCTTCGGCGGCGCGTCGGCCGAGGGCGGGGATGGGCTGGACGACAGCTGTCATCGTCTGTGGGCCGAGGCGCGTCAGGTAGGTGCCGTCGTAAGCGACAATCGAGAGGTCGTCGGGGCAGCGGCGGCCGCGACGGCTGGCCTCGCGCAGTGCGCAGATGGCGCCGAGGTCTGTGCCGGAGATGGCGTCGACATCGGGGTAGCGCTCGAAGACTTCGCGGGCGGCTTTGGCGAAATCCTCCGGGCGGAAGGCATTGGCTGGCATGACGATGCTATCGAGTGGCACGCCTGCATCCTTGATACAAGTGGCAAAAATATCCTCGTGCTCATGGGCCGTCGTGTGGACGGTCGGCGAGCCCGTGATCTGCACGACATGGCGCGGATGGCGGCGCAGAAGCGCCTCAGCTGCCATCTGCCCGCCCTGATGGTGGTCGGCGCGGACGATGGGGATCTCGTCGCAGAGGTAGCGGTCGAAGGCGATGACGGGCAGGTCGATGTGCTGATAGTTCTCGATGTGCAGGGCATGGGCGCCGATGATCAGGCCGTCCATCGTGTGGCGGCGCAGCATCTCGAGGAAGGCGAGCTCGGCGTTCTTCTTCTCGCCTGTCGAGCAGATCATCGTCTTGTAGCCGTAATCGTAGAGGGCAATCTCAATCTCGTGCAAGAGGGCCGCGAAGAAGGGATGGGCAACATCGGGAATGATGACGCCGATGAGATTCGTGCGGTTGAGCGAGAGATTGCGCCCGACCTCGCTCGGGACGTAGTGGAGTGCCTTGACGGCGGCCTCGACTTTTGCTCGCGTGGCGGTGGAGACGTATCCCTTATTGTTGAGCACGAGAGAAACCGTGCTGGTGCTGACGCCAGCGAGCTTGGCGACATCTTTGATTCTTGCCATGGAGAGCGGTCCTTTCATCTGTTCTTGTGTCTAGTCTATCACAATCTGAGCGTCATTGCATATCTTGTGGTTATGAAAAAGTATTTTCAGATAAATAAAATGACAGTGACAAGAAAAATAAATACGATAAAATGATTGACAAACTGATGCAATTTACCTATAATAAAAGCATCGAAGCGGTTCGATGCAGGGCAGAGCCAGACGAAACACGCTTCGATTTTTCAGGCACGATTATCGAAGCGGTTCGATATCGAGATTATACGAGGTGAATGTGATGTCGAAAGAACAGGAACAACTCACGCCGGATGAATTCATCGCGGCCAATGAGTCCAAGGTCAACAAGCGCTGGTATCCGCGCTTCCACATCGCGCCGCGCGTCGGCTGGTGCAATGACCCGAACGGCTTTGCCTTCTTTGGCGGCCAGTACCATTTCTTCTACCAGCACTATCCGTACGAGCCCAAGTGGGGGCCGATGCACTGGGCACATGTGACGAGCAAGGATCTCGTGCACTGGGAGCGTCAGCCAGTCGCGCTCTTCCCGGATCATCCCTACGATGCAGACGGCTGCTTCACGGGCAGCGGCATCGAGAAGGATGGCAAGCTCTACCTCCTCTACACGGGCCATGTTGACCTCCTGAAGAAGCCGGGCCAGCCGGACCGCATCGAGACGCAGGCTCTTGCGGTCAGCGTCGACGGCGTCCACTTCGAGAAGTCGGAGAAGAATCCGGTCATTACGTTGCCGGAGAGCGTTTCGACGGGTGAAGATCACCATTTCCGCGATCCGAAGGTATGGCAGCACAATGGCCGCTACTATGCGGTGGTCGGCGCACAGACGGCGGAGGAGAAGGGCCAGGTGCTCGTCTTCGTCTCGGACGATCTCCTGAACTGGAAGTTCCTGCACGTGATGGCCAAGGCGCACGGCAACCAGGGCTTCATGTGGGAGTGCCCGAACTTTGCCGAGTTCGACGGCCATGAGGCGCTGATCCTCTCGCCGCAGGGCATCCGGCCGGAGGGCAAGCGCTACCTCAACCTGCACCAGTCCGTATCGATGCTCGGCAAGATGGACTACGCTTCGGGTATTTTCTACCACGATGCGATGCACCGGCTCGACCATGGCTTTGACTTCTATGCGCCGCAGGTCATGCAGACGCCGGACGGGCGCTGTGTGATGATCGGCTGGCTCGCGATGTGGGAGAGCGCGATGCCGGAGCAGGCGGATGGTTGGTCCTGTCAGATGACGGTGCCGCGTGAGCTGCACTACCGCGATGACAAGCTAGTGACGCCGCCCGCCAAGGAACTCACGGCTCTGCGCAAGGCGGCGCATACGACAGAAGACCTCGTCATGACGGAGGAGACGAGCGTCGCAGACTGGTCGTATGAGACGGGCGAGCTCTGTGCGAACTTCGACCTCACGGAGGCCGAGGGACTGGCCGTCCACTTCACGGCAGGCTTTGACGATACGGTCTCGCTGACGGTCGAGAAGGAGAGCGGCCTTGTGACACTCGTGCGCAAGTCGGCCGCGACGGGCCGCAAGGAAGAGCGCTGCGCACAGCTTCCGGCCGGCGTGACGCATCTCTCGCTGCGCGTCTATGAGGACCGCTCCTCGCTGGAGTTCTTCATCAATGACGGCGACATCGTCATGAGCACGCGCTTCTATCCGAAGACGGAGGAACGCGTCATCGTACTCGAGCCGCAGGGGGGCACGGTGCGCATGACGGACGGTGTCTTCTATGAGCTGGATGACATCTTTGCCTGAACATCATCCTTGATCACTCATTCCGTATAGAAATCCCGATGTTATTGTCTTTTGGGAAAGGGGAAACATATCATGGGGAATCTTTTGAAGGCTTTTTCGAATCCATTTTACAGGGCAAGTTCGCTTCAGATCCTGCTGTTCTTCGCGGGCTGGGGCATCTGGTGGTCGTTCTTCCAGATCTGGCTGACGACGAAGCAGGGCTTCACGGGGGCGCAGGTCGGCACGATCTACTCCTTCGGCTGTGCGGTCTCGCTCGTCCTGATGTTCGTCTACGGTTCCTTGCAGGATAAGCTTGGCATGAAGAAGACGCTGCTACGCTTCTTCATCACCTGCCAGATTTTTGTCGGGCCGTTCTTCACCTGGGTCTACGCGCCGATGCTCGCTGCGAACTTCTACGTCGGTGCCGCTATCGGTGCCGTCTACCTCTCGGTGTCCTTCCTCGCTGCCTGCCCGGTCCTGGAGGCCGTGACGGAGCGCCTGAGCCGCCGCTACTCCTTTGAGTACGGCCAGGCGAGAGCCTGGGGGTCGTTCGGCTATGCCGTCTCGGCTCTCTGTGCGGGCTTCCTCTTCACGATGAACCCGAACCTGATCTTCTGGACGGGTTCTGCCGTCGCTGTCATCGAGCTCATCGTCCTGCTCGCGCTGAAGCCGGAGAACAATGCTTCGCTCTGTGAGCAGTACGAGGTCAGATTGGAGAGCCTCAAGGAGAGCAAAACGCCGTCCTTCGGCGAGATCATCGGTGTGTTCAAACTCGTCGAGGTCTGGAAGATGATCGTCTTCGTCATCATGAGCTGGACGTTCTACACGGTCTTCGACCAGCAGATGTTCCCCGAGTTCTTCACGCGCTTCTTCTCGACGCCGGGAGCAGGCCAGCAGGCATACGGCGTGCTCAATTCCATCGAAGTCTTCCTCGAGTTCCTCATGATGGGCCTCGTGCCGATCCTCATGCGCAAGATCGGTGTGCGCAAGGCCATCCTGCTCGGCTGCACGATCATGATTGTCCGCATCGGCGGCTGCGGCCTCGTCACGAATCCCTTGGGCGTCGCCATCATCAAGCTGCTGCATGCACCGGAGACGGCACTCTTCATCCTCGCCATCTTCCGCTACTTCACGCTGCACTTCGACACGCGCATCTCGGCAACGCTCTACATGGTCGGCTTCCAGATTGCCGCACAGGTCGGCCAGATCATCTTCTCGACCCCGCTCGGCGCCCTGCACGACAGCATCGGCTACCAGAGCACCTTCCTCGTCATCTCCGGCATCGTCTGCGTGGCCAGCCTCTACGCTTTCGTCATCCTCAAGAAGGACGACCAGCAGGTCGACGGCCAGCCGCTCTGAGCAACAGTTGGCGAACGCCTTCATCTTTCACTACACAGATCATAACACACAAAAAGGCTATCCCTTCGAGCAATCTTGCTCGAAGGGATAGCCTTTTGCGTTTCCGTGATTCAGTTCTCAAAGATGTCGGCCAGGGTGATGTCGAAGCCGTGGTCGAGCTCAACGGGGATGGCGTAAGGCATATCTGCCTCTTCCTCCCGATGCTCCTCGAGCAGTTCGGCGTTGCGGGCGCGGTCGGCTTCGGAGTAGTAGGTATAGACCTGCACGAGCTCGAAGCGGCCATCTTCATTGTGATAGACCTCGATGCTGCGCGTCTCGATGCTGACGATCCAGTAGACGCGGACGCCAGCCTGCGCGTAGGCCTTTGCCTTATCGCCGCGGTCCCGCTTCGCCGTGCTCGGCGACAGGACTTCGACGACGAGGTCAGGCGCACCCTCCACGCAGGTATCCTTGATCTTATCCGGGTCACAGACAATCATCGCATCTGGTATGAAATGGTTCTTGTCATCCAAGATGAGGTCGACACCGTCCGGCAGAGCCGTGCAGCGCTTGCCCATCAGGTGATTGGCAAACATCCGATAAATCGTCCCAGCAATAACAGCATGGCGCACACGAGGCCGCGGCGACATCATGACCACTTTGCCATCGATGAGTTCGAACGGCGTCTGATATTCCTTCTCTACTGCATGATCCATACAATCACCCCTTCCTGAATCATTCTTCTAGCAATCCATCACTCAGTTCTTCTGGTCCATGACAGCCATCGAGGCGACGATGTCGTTCTCGCTGGTCGACATGAGCTTGACGCCCTGGGTGTTGCGGCTGATGACAGAGATGTCGGAGATGTTCGTGCGGATGACGATGCCCTCCGTCGTGATGAGCATGAGCTCCTGATCCGGGTGGACGACGCGCAGTCCGATGACATCGCCCGTCTTCTCCGTGACCTTGAGGTTGATGAGCCCCTTGCCGCCGCGGTTCTGGGCGCGGTACTCGCTCGTCTCCGTGCGCTTGCCGTAGCCCTCGGCCGTGACCGTCAAGACCTCGGCGTTCGGCGAGAGTGTATCCATGCCGATGACCTCATCGCCGTCGTTGAGGCTGATGCCCTTGACACCGCGGGCCGCGCGGCCCATCGAGCGCACATCGTCCTCGCCGAAGACAATGGCCATGCCCCACTTCGTGCCGAGGATCATGTCGCGCTCGCCGTCCGTGAACTTGACGCCGATGAGCTCGTCATCGTCATCGAGGTTGATGGCGTTGAGGCCGCCCTTGTGCAGGTTCTTGAACTCGACGAGGCTCGTCTTCTTGACGATGCCCTTCTTCGTGGCCATGAAGAGGTAGGCGTCCGGGTTGAAGCCCTTGACCTGGATGACAGCCGTGATCTTCTCGTCCTTCTCGAGCTGCAGCAGATTGATGATGGCCGTGCCCTTCGCCGCGCGGCTCGCCTCCGCGATCTCGTACGCCTTGAGATGGTAGACGCGGCCGCGGTTCGTGAAGAACAGGATCGTGTGGTGCGTCGTCGTGATCAAGAGGTTCTCGACGAAATCCTTCTCCTTCGTCGGCATGCCCTTGACGCCCTTGCCGCCGCGGTTCTGGCGGCGGTACGTATCGAGTGCCATGCGCTTGATGTAGTTGTTGTGCGTCAGCGTGATGACGACGTCTTCCTCAGCGATGAGGTCCTCGACGTCGATCTCGCTCGTGTCGATCGTCAGGCGCGTGCGGCGCGCATCGCCGAACTTCGCCTTGACCGCCTTGAGCTCGTCCTTGATGATGCCGAGGATGCGGCTCTCATCTGCGAGGATGGCCTTGTAGTCCTCGATGGCCTTCAAGACTTCCTGATACTCCTCCTCGATCTTCTCGCGCTCGAGGCCCGTCAGGCGCTGCAGGCGCAGGTCCAGGATGGCCTGAGCCTGTTTCTCCGAGAGCTTGAAGCCCGCGATGAGGGCAGCGCGCGCGATATCAGCCGTGCGGCTCTCGCGGATCGTCGTGATGACCGCGTCGAGATGGTCGAGCGCAATCGTCAGGCCCTCCAAGATGTGAGCGCGCGCCTCAGCCTTCTTGAGGTCGTAGCGCGTGCGCCGCGTGATGACATCTTCCTGATGCGCGATGTAGTAGTGCAGCACTTCCTTGAGGTTGAGGATCTTCGGCTTGCCGTCGACGAGCGCCAGCATGATGACGCCGAAGCTGTCCTGCAGCTGCGTGTGCTTGTAGAGCTGGTTGAGGATGACATTCGCATTCGCATCGCGGCGCAGGTCGATGACGATGCGCATGCCGCCGCGGTCCGACTCATCATTGAGCGCCGTGATGCCCTCAATCTGCTTGTCGCGCACGAGCTGCGCGATCTTCTCGACGAGGCGCGCCTTGTTGACCTGATACGGCAGCTCCGTGACGATGATGCGCGGCTTGCCGTTCGACAGCGTCTCGATGCGGGCATTCGCGCGCATCTTGATGACGCCGCGGCCCGTCGTGTACGCCTGGCGGATGCCGTCCTGACCGAGCACGAGACCAGCCGTCGGGAAATCCGGTCCCTTGATGACCTTCATGAGGTCATCGATTGTCGCATCCGGGTGGTCAATGAGCATCAGCGTGCCGTCGATGACCTCGCACATGTTGTGCGGCGGGATGTTCGTCGCCATGCCGACCGCGATGCCCGACGTGCCGTTGACGAGCAGCTGCGGGAACTTCGCCGGCAGAACCGACGGCTCCTTCAGCGACTCATCGTAGTTCGGCGTGAAGTCGACCGTCTCCTTGTCGATATCCTGCAACATGAGCTCTGCGATCTTCGACATGCGGACCTCGGTGTAACGCATGGCAGCCGCCGGGTCGCCGTCGACCGAGCCGAAGTTGCCGTGGCCGTCCGCGAGCATGTAGCGCATGGAGAAATCCTGCGCCATGCGGACGATCGCATCGTAGACCGACAAATCGCCGTGCGGATGATATTTACCGAGGACTTCACCGACGATACGGGCCGATTTCTTGTAGGGCTTGTTCGAGCCCATGCCCGCCTCCTGCATCGCGTAAAGGATGCGGCGGTGTACTGGTTTCAAGCCGTCCCGGACATCCGGCAGAGCACGCGCGACGATGACACTCATCGCATAGTCGATGTATGAGTTCTTCATCTCGTGTTCCAGGTTGACCGGCACGATCTTTCCCTGACCAAAATCCACAATCTCACCTCAAAATCTTAAAACAAAAACCGTGTTTCTAGCAAAATCATTTAGCATTTTATTATACCATTTCTGCAAAAAAAAGTCCATCAACCCCCATACTATAAGGGCTGACGGACTTTTCGTCACTGCTCTAGGATCTCCGAATAGATGTAGCCCTCGCGCACGCCGGAATCGCTGTAGGTGATCTCCTTGCTGTGGAAGCGCTCGGCGAGGACCTCGGCGATGATAAGCCCCGGGATGACCGTGTGGATGCGGTCCGGCACCGTCTTCATCAGCATCGCCGTCATATCCTCGTTGATGCCGTGGTCGCTCGAGAAGCGCGCGATGACCTCCGAGAGACGGCGCGTCTCCATCTTCACATTCTCGACGGGCATCGCGTAGAGCGCATTGTAGAGCACCGCCGCCCCCTTGAATGTGCCGCCGATGCCCGCAATCGACGCCTCGCGCACATCCGAGAAAGCTGTGGCCGACCCGATCGTCGCCTCCGCCTCCTCGCGCATCGCCTCGCACTCCGCATGTGTCGGCAGCATGCCGTGCACATACTTCGTTCGGAAGGCCAGAGAGCCGATCGGCAGGCTGATCTTCTGCTCGATCTTGTCCGAGCTGTAGGAGACGATCTCCGTGCTCGCGCCGCCGATGTCGATGAGCAGGCCCGCATCCTCACTGAGGTCGTGCGTCGCGCCGATGAAGTCGTACGTCGCCTCCTCGTCGCCCGAGATCACGCGAATCGGCAGCCCCGTGCGCCGCTCGATCTCACCGACAGCCGCCGCGCTGTTCTTCGCATTGCGCAGCGCCGCCGTCGTGAACGCCACGACATGCGTGATGTTGAACGAGAGCAGGAAGGCCCGGAACTCCTTGAGGATCTCCACCGCCTTGTCGATGCCCTGCTTCTGCATGACGCCGTCCTTGAGGTACGCCGCCAGCCCGACCGTGTGCTTCTTCTTCATGAGCATCTCGACATGCGTGCCCTCGATGCGATAGATCGCCATGCGGACCGTATTCGAGCCAATATCAATCATTCCATATAACATGATTCTCTCCAATCTCATCGACCGCGGTCACGGACTCAGCGCTTCAGCCCATTGCCCGTCAGCGGGATGACGACCTTGTAGTTGTCCGGCTTGCCGTCCGCGAAGAACTGCTCCGCGCCCGCCAGCGCCGCCGCCGACGTCATCTCGATGTAGACACCGTGGTGGCTCAGGTACTTCTGCGCCTTGAGGATGTCCTTGTCCAGCACCTTGACGACATCGCCGCCCGACGCCTTGATCGCCCGCACCATATCCTTAAGGCGCTTCGGCTGCGTGATGCGGATGGCCTCCGCGATCGTCGCGCGCTTCGGCTCAGCCGGTACCTCGTGGTACGCCTCGTAGAGCGGCGCGCACTTCGACGACTGCACCGCGACGAAGTGCGGCAGCCGCCCAATCTCCATGAAGCCGAGGAACAGCCCGAGGAGCATCGTGCCATTGCCGACTGGCATGAAGATGTAGTCCGGCACGTGGTAACCGAGCTGCTCGTAGAGCTCATGCGCCATCGACTTGATGCCCTCGAAGAACAGCGGGTTGTAGACATGTGACGCATAGTAGGCATCACCGAGATTCTGCTTGACCGCCGCGCACGCCCGCATGCGGCCATTGGCCACCTTCACGATCTTCGCACCGTACGACTCGATCTGCTTCACCTGCTCCTGCGAGATGTCATCCGGCACGTAGACCGTACACTCCATGCCCGCAGCCGCCGCATACGCCGCGATTGCCGCGCCCGCATTGCCTGACGAGTCCAGCGCAATCTTCTTGATGCCGAGCTCGTGCAGCGCATTGACCATGCTGCACGCCCCGCGGTCCTTGAACGACCCCGTCGGCAGCAGGTGCTCCATCTTGAGCAGAAAGTCGAGATTTCCGACCTGCAACGGCAAAAGAGGCGTCACGAACTCCCCGAGCGAAATCGTATGCTTCGCCACCGCCTCATTGGCGTCCTTGTGCAGGCGGAACATGCCGCCGCAGTCACATTTGTACGAATGTGTGTTCAATGGGTATTCTTTCTTGCAGTCTTCACAGTAGAAGTACATGCCATCGCTTCCTTTCCGACAAAAGCCGCAGGCCCAGCCCGCAGCACCTTGCTATACTAAGAAAGATTCGCCACAAAGCCCCCATTCCCTCTTGCTCCCCACAAAAAATCTCTCCTCCCCCTATTGAAAACCTCCCCCATTTGTTGTAATATAGTGATGGGAGACCTACTACATCTAGTATGTGGTAGGTGGCAGAAGGTATAGAGGCGGCAAAAGCGGGAACGTTCGGTTGTTCCCGCTTTTGTATTGCGCGAAAGAAATTGTTTCTTGACAAATCGTCAAGAAGTACTTGTTTTCTTGACAATTTGTGATAGAATGAGATTGAAGGCGTGAATATGCAAGATAACGCCATTATCGCCAAAAGAAAAGGCACCTCCAAGGACGGTAACCCAGGAGGTGCCTTTTTGCATCCTTTATGATGATGAGACAAAATTACTAACAACTATTTCATCAAGATGATTAAAGTTAATCATCGCTAACCACTTCGCCATTTTGCTTTATCATCATAGTACTTAGTATATCATATCAAGCACGGTTTGTTCTTGCAAATTTTGACCTTTTCTCTCGTTTTTGCTAGGATAGGGGCAGCATACTGCACTTTTTGTGAAAAGGGAGTGTTTCTGATGATATTTGTCGTGATGAAATGCCTGCTCTCGGTGCTGCTGGCTGTGGGCGGCGGACTGCTCGGCAGTCGCTGGATTGCGGCGAGCTACCGCAGGGCGAAAAATGAGGAGGGGTTGCTGAGCTTCCCGGACCGCATCGAGGAGCAGGAGAAAAAGCGGCCCGCCCGCTTTGCGGTCTGCATCGGGTTCTTGTTCTGCTTCACGATGCTCGAGCTGCCGTACGTGCATCTGGCAAAGCTCGTCTTCCTGATGATCTTCCAGTACTTCATGGTACTCTACACGTGGACGGACCTCGAGCAGCGCGTGATCTTTGACCGCATGCTCATACCGTTCGCGGTCATCGGGCTCATCTCGGTCCCGCTGCTCGACCGCGTGCTGACGGACCATCTGATGGCGGCGGCTGTGGGCGGCATCGTCTTCCTCGTGCTGGCGGTACTGACGAAGGGCGGCATCGGCGGGGGGGATATCAAGCTCGTCGCGGCGCTCGGGCTCTGGCTCGGGTCGGATATGCTCATGACGGTCGTCATCGCGGGCATCGTGCTCGAGGGGATGGCGGCGCTCATAATGCTGGCGACAGGAAAGCGCAAGAAGGGAGACTTCTTCGCCTACGGGCCTTACTTCACGATCAGCGCGCTGCTGTTTACGCTGCTTTGAGGTACGTTTGGCCAAGGGCCGGGGAATGTATTTCGGCTTCGTCGCTCCGCTGAATGAGCCCTATGGCGCGTTTTGCCTTTGAGGCGGGTTCGCCGCCTGCCGCGGCGTTCTGACATCGTGTGGCTAGGCGGATGAGCAGCAGGGCTCAGCCCTGCGGGCTATTGCCTTGCGAGGGCTTTGATTACAGGGATTCAAAAAACGAGGTACCGTTACGGTACCTCGTTTTTTATGCTCGATATTCGATTCAATCAGTGGACGCGCATTTCTCTGGCCTGTTCGCGCAGGCGGGCGATGCGGTCGGCGGTATCGGGGTGGGTGCTGAAGAGCTTTGTCAGGGCCTTGCCGGTGCCCTCAAAGGGGTTGACGATGTACATGTTGGCTGTGGCCGGCTTGGCGTCTGGCAGGGTCTCGGGGGAGTGGGTGACGTAGTACTCGATCTTCTCGAGGCCGTCGGCGAGGTAGTTGGGGTTGCCGCAGATCTCGCCGCCGTCGTGGTCGGCTTCGTACTCGCGGGAGCGGGAGATGGCCATCTGGATGAGCATGGCGGCGATTGGGGCGAGGATCATCATGGCAATGGCGGCGACTGGGTTGACGCCTTCGTCGTCGTCTCTGGAGCCGCCGAAGAACATGAAGAACTGGGCGGCGTAGGAAATGACGGTGGCCATCATGGAGGCGATGGTGGAGGTCAGGATGTCGCGGTTCTTGACGTGGGCGAGCTCGTGGGCGAGGACGCCGGAGATCTCGTTGTAGTCGAGGACGCGCATGATGCCGGTGGTGACGGCGACGGCAGCGTGCTCGGGGTTGCGGCCGGTGGCGAAGGCATTCGGCTCATCGGCGTCGATGATGCAGACGCGCGGCATGGGTAGACCGGCGCGGCTCGCGAGTTTCTCGACGAGGTCGTAGAGCTGCGGTGCCTGTTCACGGGTGACTTCCTGGGCGCCGCTCCAGCGCAGGACGAGTGAGTCGCTGCACCAGTAGCTGTAGATGTTCATGGCGATGGAGAAGAAGAGCATGACGGTGAGGCCGGTGCGGCCGCCAACGAGCCCGCCGATGAGCATCATGATGACGGCCATGAGGACCATTAGCATCACGGTTTTGATATTGTTCATATTCATGATATCCCTCCTAGGAATATATTTTGTTTATTTCAATGAGCTTGTTTCTGTTCGCGGCGACGGTTGATGGCATAGCCGATACCGAGGACCGCGGCGACGAAGAGGACTTTGAGTTCGAAGGCGTAGGGGGCGAGGTAGATGCCGAGCGCCTTGTCCTCGGTCATGAGCTCGGCGGCTGTCATGCCGAGGATGCCGGCGCCGAGGTAGATCAGGGCGGGAACCTTGAGCATGATCATCAGGAAGATCTGAGCGCCGAACAGGACGATGGGGATGGAGATCATGAGGCCGCAGATGATCAGGCTCCACTTGCCCTCTGGCACGGTGTTGGCGACGCCGGCGAGCGAGAGGATGTTGTCGATGCTCATGATGAAGTCGGCAATCAGGATCGTGCGCACGGCCTGGCCGAAGGTAGTCGGGTGGCTGCCGCCGTCCTCGACGCGCCCGTCGCTGTGGTCGGTGACGAGCTTGACGGCGATGAAGATGAGGGCGGCACCGCCGACGAACTCGATGTACGGTGAGGCGAGCAGCCCTGTCGCAAAGAGCGTGCAGACGATGCGCACGAGGACGGCGCCGAGGCCACCGACGATGATGGCCTTGCGGCGCATCTCATGCGGCAGGTTCTTGCAGGCCAGAGCGATGAGGATGGCGTTGTCGCCGGAGAGCAGCAGGTCGAGCAGCAAGATGCCCGAGAGCGCCGCGAGCCATTCCGGCGAGAACATCCCCGCAAAGAAATTTTCCAATCGATTCACTCCCCTAAGATAAATCCCTATGCTTCCGAGCTCTTGCCCCGCTGGCAGGGGCTCTTCTTGATAGGGTTCTACAGCGTATACGAAAAACCCTGCCCTATGCGCCGCCGAAAATGGCGGTGATAGGGCAGGGTCTTGCTTGCTAGCGCCGGCCGCACCGGGATTGCTCCGTCCTGACGATGGTGGCCGTTCAGCTACTCCCCCTGTTGGAAGTACTCGTATATCGTATGCTCAATATAGCATATCCTGTCGCATTTGGCAAGAGAAAAGTCAAAAAATCAGATATCGAGGTTGCGCACGAGCTTGGCGTTCTCTTCGATGAACTGGCGGCGCGGCTCGACCTTGTCGCCCATGAGGATGGTGAAGAGCTCGTCTGCCACTTCGGCGTCCTCCATCTCGACGCGCAGCATCGTGCGGCCCTCCGGGTCCATCGTCGTCTCCCAGAGCTGCTCCGGGTTCATCTCGCCGAGGCCTTTGTAGCGCTGGACGGTCACGCCGTCGCGGCCGACTTCGTCGAGCTTCCTTGCGAGCTCATCGTCGCTGTAGGTGTACCAGTGCTTCTTGCCCTTGCGGATCTGGTAGAGCGGCGGCTGGGCGATGTAGACATGGCCGTGCTCGATGAGCGGCTTCATGTAACGGTAGAGGAACGTGAGGAGCAGCGTGCGGATGTGGGCGCCGTCGACATCGGCATCAGTCATGATGATGATCTTGCCGTAGCGGCGCTTCGAGAGATCGAAGTCCTCGCTGATGCCCGTGCCGAAGGCCGTGATCATCGTGCGGATCTCGGCATTGGCGAAGATCTTGTCGAGACGTGCCTTCTCGACGTTGAGAATCTTGCCGCGCAGCGGCAAGATGGCCTGGAAGCGGCGGTCGCGGCCCTGCTTGGCGGAGCCGCCTGCGGAATCACCCTCGACGAGGTAGATCTCGGCCTGCTCCGGATCTTTGACGGAGCAGTCGGCGAGCTTGCCCGGCAGGCTCGACACCTCGAGGGCGTTCTTGCGGCGCGTGAGCTCGCGTGCCTTGCGGGCGGCTTCGCGCGCACGGGAGGCCATGATGGCCTTCTCGATGATGCGCTTCGTGATGGCCGGGTTCTCATCGAAGTACTCGGAGAGGCCCTCCGTGACGATAGAGTCGACGATGCCGCGGACCTCGGAATTGCCGAGCTTCGTCTTCGTCTGGCCCTCAAACTGCGGCTCGCGGATCTTGAGGCTGATGACACAGGTCAGGCCCTCGCGCACATCGTCGCCCGAGAGGTTGGAGTCCTTGTCCTTGAGGATGCCCTGCTTGCGCGCGAAGTCATTGGCTGCGCGCGTCAGCGCGAGCTTGAAGCCGGCGAGGTGCGTGCCGCCCTCTTCCGTGTTGATGTTGTTGACGAAGGAGTAGATATTCTCCTGATAACTGTCGTTGTACTGCATGGCGATCTCGACGACAGTCGCGTCCTTGACGCCGTTGAAGTAGATGGGCTCGGGGTTCAGCACTTCTTTCTTGCGGTTGAGGTGCTCGACGAACGAGCTGATGCCGCCCTCGAAGTGGAATGACTCACTGCGGACAGGCTCGACGCGCTCGTCGTGCAGGCCAATGGTGATGCCGTGGTTGAGGAAGGAGAGCTCGCGCAGGCGATGGCGCAACGTCTCGTAGCTGTACGTCGTGACCGAGAAGATCTCCGGGTCCGGCACGAAGTGGACGCGCGTACCCGTCTCCGCCGTCATGCCGACGACTGTCAGCGGCTTCGTCGTCACGCCGCGCTTGAAAGCGATCTCGTAGATCTTGCCGTCGCGCTTGACCTGGACTTCCATGCTCGTCGACAGGGCGTTGACGACGGAAACGCCGACGCCGTGCAGGCCGCCCGACACCTTGTAGCCGTCGCCGCCGAACTTGCCGCCCGCGTGCAGGACGGTCAGGACGACCTCGACGGCCGGCTTGCCGCTCTCGTGCATGTCGACCGGGATGCCGCGGCCGTTGTCGACGACCGTGATGCTATTGTCCCTGTGGATCGTCACGTCGATGTGGTCGCAGTAGCCGGCGAGCGCCTCATCGATGGAGTTGTCGACGACCTCGTAGACGAGATGGTGCAGTCCGCGCTCGCTCGTGCTGCCGATGTACATGCCCGGGCGCATGCGGACGGCCTCGAGCCCCTCGAGGATCTGGATCTGCTCGGCGCCGTAGTCGGCCTCGACAGCCGTGACTTCGGCGCTCGACTCATCCGTGTGGATCTCGACGCCCGTCGTGTCGAGGTCCTTATCCGTGAGGTCCTCGGCCTCCTGCTGCGGCGCAGGAGCAGCCTCCGGCTGGTCATCCGGCGTCAAAGTCAGGTCGATGGATTTCTTATCGTTATCGTTTGCCATAAAAACTCTTTGCTCCCTTTTAGTCGTTACTTACCCATATCGTAAATCGCGCGCGTGCGGTCCTTGAGGGCGAGTGTGGAGATGCCGGACAGGTAGATCCTGTCCTTCGTGATGACGATGGACTTGACGAGGTCCATCGAAGCCGTCGTCCGCCACACCTTCCCCTCGGCTTTGCACCGCGCGAAGTAGCGCTTGTTGTCTGGATTATCCTTGACGAAGAATCCCACGTAGTCGTAGATCGCGATGATGTCGCGCGTGCGCACGGAGACATCATTGCCGAGATGCAGGAACATGCTGCCTCATCCTTTCTCTTCGCTTGCACCGCTGCTCTTGGGGTGGTCTTCCTGATGGCCCTTGCCGTACTGGCGCTTCGCGGCGCGGCGCAGCGGAATGGCCTCGTAGCGCTTCGGCGGCGTGTAGCCGGGCGGCCAGTACATGCTGAAGCGCAGCTCGTAGAGGGCCCGCTTAACAGCCTCGTCGGTCAGCTTGTCGGGCGGCAGGCAGCGGTAGAGCATGACGAGTGTCTTGGCCTCCATGCTCATGCGGTCGTTGGCCGCGACCTTCGAGGCCATGAGCTGGACGAGGGCGGCGCGCTGCTCGTTGAGGAGCTGCGGCGTGCACTCAGGCACGTACTCGCAGACCTCCTTGCAGCGCGCCCACGGGATGTCCCGCAGGACGGCGCGAACCCGCGCGCGTATATCTTCCCCTGCCTGCCTGCGGCAATGGCTGCAGGCGGCGGCCTGAGGCGGTCTGAGACGGCCGCAGGTGGGACAGGGCTTCCAGCCGCGCGCGAGGCGCAGCTTGTCGAGTTGGCGGTCTTTGCGGTAGAGCTGCCGGACCTTGAGGGCGATGTCCTCGTCCTCTGTGCCCGAGCCGATCTTCTCGGCGGCCGCTAGGTCGTCCGGCGTGAGCACCATCTTGGCCCGCTCGCGGCCGACATTGACCTCTGGCACTTCCTTCTCTGCCCTTTCCTCGTCGGCCCGCTGCGGAGCCCAGTCTTCCTCGCGCCAGGAGCGGCTGAACCGGATTTCCTTGACCATCTCGCCGCCCGCGTAGTTGTTGACCTGCTGGATGATGCGCGGCATCTGGTAGCGCGTCTCGTTGCTCCAGGCGGCATTGCGGCAGTAGACGTAGAGCGAGCCGCGCTCGATGCGCACGGCCTTGACGTTCTGCGCGTACGCCTCGCCGACAATGTCGGCCCAGTGCCAGAGCACCCAGTGCTGATAGAACTCGCGCTCCTGCTTTGAGCCGAGCTCGTGCAGGGCCTTCGGGATGATGCTGACCACCTTCTCGAGGCCCGGTGTGCGCTTCGCCATGCTGCCACCTCCGTCCTTGTCTCCTGACTCCAACATCCTGTCAGATCGTCAAGTCGATATCTGACCGCTGCGGACATGGTAGTACTGCCCCATGCCCTCTGCCGGGAAATAGGCGGCATCCGTCGCCGTGATGAGCGTCTGGATGCGCTCGCGCCGGATGAACTGCAGGAGCTGCTGGCGCCGCTTGACGTCGAGTTCGCTCATGACATCGTCGAGCAGCAGGATGGGGTACTCGCCCGTCTCGGAGCGCAGGAACTCGAGCTCGGCGAGCTTCAGCGAGAGCACGCCGGTGCGCTGCTGTCCCTGCGAGCCGAAGGTGCGCAGGTTGATGCCGTTGACCGTCAGCACGATGTCATCGTGGTGGGGACCGTAGCTCGTCGAACCGCGCAGGATGTCCGTCTCCTGCGATTTCCTCAGCATTTCATTATACCATGAAGCAAAGGGCTTTGTCATGTCCTCGCCGCCGTGTATCTCGTAGCTGACGGTCAGGTTCTCCTGATCGCTCGAGATGCGGCGCTGCATGAGATTGGCGAGCATATTGAGCTTGCGCACGGCCTCGAGGCGCTTGCGGACGATCTTCTCGGCGCTCGTGACGAGCTGCTCATCCCAGAGCGGCAGCATCGAGGTGTCGGCGCGGCGCTCGCGGATGCGCTTGAGGAGCGTGTTGCGCTGGCTGATGATGCGGTTGAACTCGATGAGCTCGTGGTAGTAGGCGGGGCTCGCCTGCGAGATCTCGCCGTCTAAAAAGCGCCGGCGTCCGGCCGGCGCTCCCTTGATGAGGAACAGGTCCTCTGGCGAGAACAGTACAGTGTTGATGCTGCCGATGAGCTCCTTGAGGCGGATGGGATGGCCGTTCAGGAGGATGCGGCGGCGCTTCGCCCGGCTGAATTGGAACTCGAGGTGATTGGCCACACCGCGCCGGTCGAAGTCGAGGATGATGCAGCCCTCGGCAGCATCCCAGCGGATGAGCTCGGCATCGAGATGGGTCCGATGCGAATGGCCGAGCGAGGCATAGTAGATGGCCTCGATGACATTCGTCTTCCCCTGGGCATTCGGCCCGAGAAAGATGTTGATGCCCGGCTGCAAGGCTAGCTCGAGCTCATAATAGTTCCGATAATTTCTCAGCTTTAAAGAACGAACATGCATTCCTATTTCAGCCTTTCTCGTGAACCTCATGGATGACTTTCCAGGCGCCGAGTCCTTCGACCTCTACGACATCGCCATCGTGGAGCTTGCGGCGGCGCGCCGACTCGACTTCGCCGTTGCGCTTGATGCGGCGCTCTGCAATCAAGGCCTTCGTCTCGCCGCAGGATGCGAGCACGCCAGCCCACTTGAGGAACTGGTCGAGCTGGATCTCTTCGGTGTCGATCTTGACTTCTTCGATGTTCATATGTATCTCCTTTATGCAATCCTCCTGCGCTCAGCGCAGGAGTCTAAGTCAATGGTTCGTGCGGACCGGCGTCACGATGTAGACAAAGCTGTCGTCGTCTTCTTCCTGGATGGAAGCAGGGGAGAGTGGCTGGTTGAGGCCGATGCGGCATGTCTTGCTGTCGATGTTCTTGAGGACGTCGATGATGTACTGTGCGTTGAAGGCGATGGCGATGTCCGGACCGTCGATCTCAGCGGGGATGTACTCCTCGGCGTTGCCGATCTCCGGGTTGTTCGAGGTGATGTGGATTTGGTCGCCGGCAAACTCGAGCTTGATGGTGTTGTAGACACCGGCTCTCGCGATAAGGGAGATGCGGTCGACAGCAGCGGCGAAAGAAGCGGTGTCCGTCTTGACGTGCGTCGCGAACTCCGGCGGGATGACGCCGCGGTAGTTCGGGAACTGGCCCTCGATGAGGCGCGAGGTCATGTAGAGATTGTCGAACGAGAAGCTGATCTGGTTGTAGGAGCAGGAGATCTTGGCATCTGTCGGGATATCCGAGGACATGTTGTGCAGGAGTTCCTGCAGGATGCGCGAGGGGATGATGACCTTGATATTGCCGATGCTCTGGTCAAATGTCTCGGACTTGACGGAGAGACGATGCGTGTTCGTGGCGGCCATCGTGACCTTGTTCTCGGTGACCTCTAAGGAACATCCCGTGAAGACGGGTCTTGCTTCATCGTTGCTGCAGGCGAAGACGGTCTTCTTGATGAGGTCGCGCAGGATATTGTCCTTGATGGCAAAATCGAGATTTCCCTTGAGTGGCTGGATGGTCGGGAACTCGGCTGCGTTCATGGAGAGCAGCGTGAACTTGGCCATAGCGGACTCGATGTGGACGATTTTCTCATCGGCTGCGCATGCGAGTTTGACGTTTTCTCCAGGCAGTTTGCGGACAACTTCCTGGAAATAACGGCCACCCACGGTCAGCTCGCCTGCTTCCTCGATCTCTGCTTCGATGCGTGCGACGAGTCCAATCTCATAATTTGTGGCCTGGAGTTCCAAGGTCGTGCCTTCGGCTCTCAGGTAAATGCCAGAGAGGATGGGGGTCTGTGGTTTGCTGGCTACGGCGCGAGCGACGATCTGCAGGGCATTGGTGAGCTCGTTCTTATTGCATGTGATTTTCATACTTTGGGGCCTTCTCTCTTTTTTTATGATATAACTAAAATATTTATATAAATAGCCGACGTAGTAGTAGGCCATGTGGAAAAGTGGATAAGTCGCATGAGGCTTTGCAGGAGCGCACAGTTGGCTGTGGGTAACTTGTTCATAACAATAGGGGAGGTTATCCACAGTATCCACGGTGATAATCTCCCCTAGCGGTTATCCACAATCCATCGACAGGAAATCCAGAGGCTTCTCCACAGGGTTATCCACGGCAACCTGTGGGGCATTTACATCTTCTGGATGCTCTCGATGAGGTCTTTGATGATCTTATGAAGCTTGGCGTTTTCCTCGCGCTCTTTGGCGATCTTGTCGTAGGCGTGCAGGACCGTCGTGTGGTCGCGCCCGCCGAAGAAATTGCCGATCTGCGGCAGCGAGGTGTCGGTGAGCTCGCGGCAGAGGTACATGGCAATCTGGCGCGGGAAGGCGATGCTGCGCGTGCGTTTCTTGGAATGGAGGTCCTCGATGCGGATCTTGAAGTAGGTGGCGACAATCTCCTGGATGACTTCGAGCGTGACCTCTTTCTTATGGTTGTTCGGGAAGACGTCCTTGAGGGCCTCGGCGACGACATCTGTCGTGACGGGCTTCTTGATGAGGGAAGCGTAGGCGACGACGCGCGTCAGGGCGCCCTCGAGCTCGCGGATGTTGCTGTCGATGCGATTGGCGATGAACATCAGGACATCGTTCGGCACGTCGACATGGTCGAGCAGCGCCTTGTTCTTGAGGATGGCGATGCGCGTCTCGAGGTCAGGCGCCTGGATGTCGGTGATCAGGCCGCCCTCGAAGCGCGAGCGCAGGCGGTCTTCGAGCTTCTGGACTTCGCGCGGCGGGCGGTCGGACGACAGGATGATCTGCTTGTCGGCGACGTGCAGCGCGTTGAAGGTGTTGAAGAATTCTTCCTGCGTGCTCTGCTTGCCGGAAAGGAACTGGATATCGTCGACCATCAGGACGTCAATCGTCCGGTATTTCTGGCGGAAGAGTTCGGCCTTGCCCTCCTGGATGGCGCGGATGATCTCGTTGGTGAACTGCTCACTCGAGACGTAGAGCACGCGCATCTCGGGGTGGTTCTGCAGCACGCGGTTGCCGATGGCGTGCATGAGATGTGTCTTGCCGAGGCCGACGCCGCCGTACATGAAGAACGGGTTGTAGACCTTGCCTGGCGATTCGGCAACGGCCATGGCGGCCGCATGGGCAAAGCGGTTCGAGCTGCCTGTCACGAACGTCTCGAAGGTGTACTTCGGGTTCAGCGACGAGCGGTCGCCCGGCGCGACGATGTGCATGTCGCCGTTATCGACAGGAGCGGGCGGCTGGTCCTGGAAGAGGCTTCCCTGATTGGGGTCTTCTTTCTTGCGGCTGCTGCTGTGACTGGCGGCCGTCTCTTCTTCGGCCGTCTCCTGCTTGGCTGGCTCCGGTTCAGGCTGTGCTTCGGGCACGACCTGGAAGCTCACCTTGTGCTTGCTGCCCAGTACGGCGCTGACCGCGTCCTCGACGATCGTGAGGTAGTGGCTGGTGATCCAGTCCTTGACGAGGTCGTTCTGGACGCTCAGGACAAATCCGTCGTCGGTCAGGGAGAGCGGCTTGACCGACTTGAACCACTTGAAGGCTGACTCGGCGAGAGTTTCCTTCATCTTGGTGAGGATCTGCTCCCAGACAGCCTGCAGCTGTGTCTGCTCCATGAAAAAAATCCTTTCCTGCTATTAGAATATGTAGAAACTTTTTCCACAGGTGCATAACGTTATCCACATTTTTATCCACAGCTGTGGATAAGTATAGTCGTTCCTTGGGATAGAGGCGGGAAATGTGGATGATATCTTACAGTATCTTATGTTTACGAGCCTTGCCTCGCAGGGCACCAATGGGGTTTTCCGCACAATAATCAACAATATCTTATCAAAACTAGCGTGACTTATCAACAGTTTTTCTGTGTGCAAGTGGCCATAAGCCTGAAAATATCCACAGTCTGACGGGAAAAAGACAAGGGAAAATCCTTGACAGGCCGCGAGTTGGTAGTCTATAATTTGACATAGTTAAAATCTGATACTATGCTTCTATACAGCCAATTAGTCTCAGACACAAATCCAGAAGGAGGTGTTACACACATGAAACAGACTTTCCAGCCGAACAACCATTGGAGAAAGAAGACCCATGGCTTCCGTGAGCGCATGAAGACGAAGGGCGGCCGTCTCGTTCTGAAGAGAAGACGCCAGCGCGGTAGAAAGAAGCTTTCGGCATAAATCGGATGAGGTCACTTCGGTGGCCTTTTTTGCTTATCTTTTACCGTTTTTACTACTGATTGGATTTTGGGGAAATGCGAATGCTTACCTTACCGAGAAGACGGATCATCAAGCGCCGCAGTGATTTCCAACGTGTCTACAGGAGTGGCCGTTCCTTTGCGAACCGCTACTTCGTGCTGTATGTATTCCCGTCGGACGGGGTGCGCGGGCGCGTCGGCTTTGCCGCCGGCAAGAAGCTCGGCTGTGCCGTCACGCGCAACCGCGTCAAGCGCCTGCTGCGCGAGACGTACCGGCTGAACCAGGACCGCGTCCGCGAGGATGCGGCTCTCTTGCTCGTCGGCCGCAAGCCCATCGTCGATGTCAAGTGCCCTGTTGTCGAGCGGGCTTTCCTGCAGCTCGGCCAGCAGGCGGGCATCTTCAAGGGCTCGAAGAAGGACCTGCGCGCCTTTCACGGGCCGAGGCATGCGGCGCCCCGCAAGGCGTCGTCTGGGAAATCGACTGTAAGGCAAAAGAGGTCCTGAGCTTGAAGACACTGTTTCTTCTGTTGGTGCGGTTCTATCGCGGATTCATTTCGCCGATGTTCCCGCCTTCCTGCCGCTATGTCCCGACGTGTTCTGAATATGCGCTCGAGGCCATCGAGCGTTACGGAGCCCGGCGTGGGGGCTGGCTGGCCCTCAAGCGCATCCTGCGCTGCCACCCGTTCCACAAGGGCGGCTATGATCCCGTGCCGTGAGGCCGGGCGTATGTGATACTGTTATTTTTGTGAAGATTAGGATGTGATATATTGGGTTTCTTTGGAACGATATTCGAACCGATCGAGAATCTCCTGCACGTTGTGCTGCAGGCACTCTATAATGTGACGGACCTTGCAGGCTTCGGCAGCTACGGCGTGGCCATCGTCCTGCTGACAATCCTCATCAAGATGCTGCTCTACCCGCTGACGGTCAAGCAGGTCAAGTCGATGAAGGCCATGCAGGAGCTCTCTCCGAAGATGAAGAAGATCCAGGAGAAGTACAAGGACAATCCGCAGGTCATGCAGCAGAAGGTCGGCGCGCTCTACAAGGAGGCCGGCGTCAACCCGCTGGCTGGCTGCCTGCCGCTGCTCATCCAGATGCCGATCCTCATGGGCATGTACTACGCGCTCTACAATTTCACGTATCCGACGCCGGAGTCGGCTGCCTTCCTCTGGCTGCCGAACATGTCGGATCCTGATCCGTACTACATCCTGCCGGTCCTCTCGGCTCTGACGACGTTCCTGCAGCAGAAGCAGACGACGACGGAGATGAACCAGCAGATGAAGATCATGATGACGGTCATGCCGCTCTTCATCGGTTGGATCAGCTTGAACTTCCCGTCCGGTCTCGTGCTCTACTGGGTCACGATGAACATCGTCCAGATTGCGCAGCAGTGGTGGATGTACCGCAACGACGACAAGAAAAAGGAGGCTGCCTGATATGGCAGAAACCATGGAATGGACCGGCCGGACGGTCGAGGCGGCGCTTGAAGCAGCTGCCTCGGACCTCGGCTGTGCGCCCGCGAGCCTGGAGTACACAGTGCTCGAGCAGCCTTCGCGCGGCTTCCTCGGCCTGATCGGCCGCAGGGATGCGCGCATCCGCGTCCGCGATATCGATGGAGCTGCGCCGGCTGAGACGATGGACACGGACCCGTCTGCCGATATGGCGGAGCTGGAGACGCGCCTCGGAGAAGAGGCCGAAGCGACGGAGACGGCTGCCAAGCTGGGCGTCTCGCTCGCAGAGCAGGAAGAGCGCGCACGCAAGTTCCTCGATGATGTCTTTGCGGCGATGAAGATCGAGGTCGAGCTGCAGCGCTCGGAGACGGAGGAGGGTGTCCTCTTCCAGATCGAGGGCGAGAGCCTCGGCATCCTCATCGGCAAGCATGGCCAGACGCTCGATGCATTGCAGTACCTGACGAATCTCGCGGCCAACCGCGGTGTCTCGGGTGAGCGCCTGCACGTTCTCCTGGACATCGAGGGCTACCGTGCCCGCCGCGAGGAGACGCTCACGCGCCTCGCGGGCCATCTGGCAGAGAAGGCCTGCCGCATCGGCCAGGAGATCCACCTCGAGCCGATGAACCGCCATGAGCGCAAGATCATCCACATGGCGCTGCAGGACAGCCGCAAGGTATCGACGTACAGCGCCGGCGATGAGCCGCGCCGCTACGTCGTCATCGTGCCGCGTCGCCGCCGTCGGGCGGAAGGCAGCCGGCGCGGCCGGGAAGACGAGTAAGACTGATTCGTTTCCCGGAGGCAGACAGCAAGATAAGAGAGCTGTGAAAGGGCTTTCTCCTTCTGGGAGCAGGCCCTTTTTGATGTATTTGACGGAGTTTTTGACAAGGATTGAGAAAGGAGACCCAGTATGCAGCAGGGAGATACGATCAGTGCAATCGCGACGCCGCAGGGCGAGGGCGGCATCGGCGTCATCCGCATCAGCGGCGAGCATGCCTTGAAGACGGCCGGCAAAGTGTTCCGGGCGAAGAACGGCAAACCGCTCGTCATGGCGGGCAGCCATCGCGCCGTCTACGGCCATATCGTGGATGAGGCGGGCAAGGTCATCGACGAGGCGCTGGCGCTCGTCATGATAGCGCCGCATTCGTACACGGTGGAGGATGTCGTGGAGCTGCAGTGCCACGGCGGCCTCATGACACTGCGCAAGACGCTGGAGCTCACGTGGAAGGCCGGTGCAAGGCCGGCAGAGCGTGGCGAGTTCACGAAGCGCGCCTTCCTCAACGGGCGTCTTGACCTCTCAGAGGCGCAGGCCGTCATGGACATCATCCAGGCGCGCACGGAGACGTCCCTGACGATGGCGGCCGGCCACCTGACAGGCCACTTCTCGAAGGAGATCCAGGCAATGCGCCACGACATCCTCGGTATGATCGCGCATATCGAAGCCGCGATTGACTTCCCCGAGGATGAAGTCGACGATATCTTGACGTACGATATCGAGAAAAATGTGGTTGAAATACGCAACAAAATCGCAAATCTATTGAAGACGGCTCATGCCGGCCGGATTCTCCGCGACGGTCTCTTGACGGCTATCATCGGCAAGCCGAATGTTGGCAAGTCGAGCCTGCTCAATTCCCTGCTCCGCGAGGAGCGGGCTATCGTCACGGATGTGCCGGGCACGACGCGCGATTCGATTGAAGAATACGCCGACGTCGGCGGCATCCCGCTGCGCATCATCGACACGGCGGGCATCCGCGCGACGGACGATGTCGTCGAGCGCATCGGTGTCGAGAAGGCGCGCTCCTATGTCAAGGAGGCTTCGCTTATCCTCGCGCTCTTCGACGCTTCGCGCCCGCTCGACAGCGAGGACGCGGAGATCCTGAAGCTCGTCCGCGGCCGCGACGCTATCCTGCTGCTCAACAAGGACGACCTCGCAGCCGTTGTCACACCGGCGATGCTGCAGGAGCGCGCCGGGAAGGATGCCACCGTCATCACGATCTCGACGCGCACGCAGGACGGACTCGCCGACCTCACGGACGCCATCACCGCAAAGGTCTACGCAGGCACGCAGGCCGGACAGGAGGGCACCTTCGTCACGGACGCGCGCCAGGCCGAGATCCTGCGCCAGGCGGACGAGCACCTCGAGGCTTCCATCCGCACGATAGAGGCCTCGATGGGCCTCGACTTCATCTCCATTGACCTGCGCTCTGCCTGGGAAAAGCTCGGCGAGCTCACGGGCGAGACGGTCGGGGAGGACATCATCAATGAGATCTTCAGCAAGTTCTGCATTGGCAAATAAATCAGTTCGTACCTAATATAGATAAGGGGGATTTTCGTTGTTTACCGCTGGATCATACGATGTCATCGTCATCGGCGCTGGCCATGCCGGCGTGGAGGCGGCTCTGGCCGCCGCGCGCATCGGCTGCAAGACGCTCCTGGCGACGCTCTCGATGGACAATATCGCTCTGATGCCCTGCAACCCGTCGGTCGGCGGCCCAGGCAAAGGCCATCTCGTGCGCGAGCTCGATGCGCTCGGCGGCGAGATGGGCGTCAATGCGGACAAGACATGCATTCAGTTCCGCATGCTCAATACGGGCAAGGGCCCCGCTGTCCATGCGCTGCGCGCGCAGGCGGACAAGAAGCTCTACCAGTTCACGATGAAAGAGACGTGTGAGAAGACGGAGAACCTCGATGTCAAGCAGATTCTCATCACGGACCTGCTGCTCACCGAGGACAAGAAGGCCGTGCGCGGCGTCCTCGTCGAGACGGGGGAGGTCTACCTCGCGCCGGCCATCATCATGGCGACGGGCACGTACCTCAAGGGCCGCATCATCGTCGGCGAGCATACCTACAGCGGCGGCCCGAACGGACAGCGCCCGGCGATGAAGTTCTCGGATTCGCTCAAGGCGGCGGGCATCCGCCTCATGCGCTTCAAGACGGGCACGCCCGCCCGTGTCGATGCGCGCACGCTCGATTACGAGAAGATGCAGATCCAGCCAGGCGATGAGGAGGCGCGCAACTTCTCGTTCATGAGCGATGAAGAGACGCGCGAGCAGGTGCCGTGCTGGCTGACGTACACGAATGAGGCGACCCACAAGATCCTGCGCGACAACATGGACCGCGCGCCGATGGCCAACGGCATCATCGAGGGCATCGGCCCGCGCTACTGCCCATCCATTGAGACGAAGATCCTGCGCTTCCCCGACAAGGACCGCCACCAGCTCTTCCTCGAGCCGGAAGGACTGCACACGAATGAGGTCTACGTGCAGGGCATGAGCACGAGCATGCCGATGGATGTGCAGCTCGCCTTCCTCAAGACGATACCGGGTCTCGAGCACGCGCACGTCATGCGCGCGGGCTATGCCATTGAGTACGACTGCATCGACCCGACGCAGCTCAAGCCGACGCTGGAGTTCAAGGCCATCCATGGCTTCTTCTCGGCGGGGCAGGCCAACGGTACGTCGGGCTACGAGGAGGCTGCGGCGCAGGGCATCATCGCCGGCATCAACGCCGCGATGTTCATCAAGAAGCAAGAGCCTCTCATTCTCAAGCGTTCAGAGGCATACATCGGCGTGCTCATCGATGACCTCGTGACGAAGGGGACGAATGAGCCGTACCGCATCATGACGAGCCGTGCCGAATATCGTCTTCTTCTGCGCCAGGATAACGCCGACCTGCGCCTGACGCCGTACGGCCGCCGCGTCGGCCTCGTCAAGGATGACCGCTGGGCGCGCTTCACGGCAAAGAAAGCGGCCATCGACGCGGCGATGAAACTGCTCAAGGAGACGACGATCAATCCGAGCCAGGAGACGAATGAGCGCCTGACGACTGCCGGCATCGATCCCATCAAGAGCGCGCAGCCGCTCGCCGACCTCCTGCGCCGCCAGCAGGTCGACTACGAGAAGCTGCGCCTCGCGTATCCGGAGCTGCCGGAGCTCGCAAAGGAAGTGCGCCAGCAAGTCGAGACGGCCATCCTATACGAGGGCTACATCAAGAAGCAGCTCGAGCAGGTCGCGCACATGGAAAAGCTCGAGGCGAAGCTCCTGCCAGAGGATATTGATTATCAAGATGTGCCGAGCCTTCGCGATGAGGCGCGCGAGAAACTCGCCGCCATCCGCCCGCGCTCGGTCGGCCAGGCCGGCCGCATCAGCGGCGTCTCGCCGGCTGATGTCTCGGTGCTGCTCGTCTGGCTCGAGCAGCAGAAGCGGCTTCGCGATGTCCATGATGAAGAGAACGAGAAGGATTGAGAGGGGGCACGATGATGTTTCGAGATGAGATGAAGAAAGCAGCGGAGGCCTTCGGCCTGACGTTGAGTGAGACGCAGCTCGCGCAGTTCACGCGCTACTATGAGCTGCTGGTGAAGTGGAACGAGAAAATGAATCTCACTGCCATCACGGAAGCGCATGAGGTGGCGGTCAAGCACATGGTCGATTCGCTCTCGGCCTACGACCCGGCGCTGTTCAACGGGACGGTATCGATAATCGATGTCGGTACAGGCGCGGGCTTTCCGGGCTTGCCGCTCAAGATTTTCTGCCCTGATGCCAAGCTGACGCTCATGGATTCCCTGAACAAGCGCGTCAATTTCCTGCAGACCGTCGTCGACGAGCTCGGCCTCGAAGGCGTTTCCTGCGTCCACGCGAGGGCAGAGGAGGGAGCACGCATGAAGCAGTACCGCGAGCAGTTTGACCTCGCCGTCTCGCGCGCCGTCGCAAGGCTGCCCATCCTCTGCGAATACTGCCTGCCTTTTGTCAAGCGCGGCGGCCACTTTCTCGCGCTCAAGGGCAGAGCGTACGCCGAGGAAGTCGAAGAAGCAGCCAAGGCCATCAAGGTCATGGGCGGCAGCAAGACGGAGATGCGCGAAGTCCATCTGCCCGGCCTCGATGACAAGCGCGCCATCATTACCGTGACCAAAACGATGCCGACGCCCAAGGCCTACCCGCGCAAGGCCGGCACTCCGGCAAAGAATCCGCTTTAATGCAGCGGGGCATGTTTCACGTGAAACATGCCCTATTTTTATTTTTAAAAGAGAGGAGACGTCGGGTGAAGATTTCTTATACGGTTGATGATGCCCATGACGGCAGGGAAATCCGTCAGCTCGCATCGTCCACACTGGGGCTATCGGCGAAGCTCTGGAAACACATCAAATGGAATGGCACGATCCTTGTCAACGGGAAGCCGTGTCGTGATGCCAGCCTGCGTGTCAAGGCAGGGGATGAGCTGACGATGCTCTGGCAGGAAGCATCGCCCGTCGTGCCAGTCGACCTGCCGCTCGATGTACTCTACGAGGATGAAGCCTTCCTAATCGTCAACAAGCCTGCCGCGATGATCGTCCATCCGACGCATCGCGAAGCGCGCGACACGCTCGTCCATGCGGTGGCCGGCTATTTCCGGCGCAGGGGAGAGGCAGCTGGCATTCATCCGCTCTACCGCCTCGACCGAGACACGACGGGCATTGTCATTCTCGCGAAATCGGCGCACATCCAGCATGCGATGACGCAGCATCACGGCCAGATCTACCGCGAGTATTTGGCACTGGCGCGAGGCCATCTGGACCGTCCGAGTGGCCGGATCGACATGCCCATCGGCCGCGACACGAGCAAGGCGAATCACTGGCGGGGGCGCGCGGACGGGAAGCGCGCCCTGACGGAATACGAGGTCATGGCATCGTGGTCCGCGTATTCCCTGCTCAAACTCCATCTGCTGACCGGCCGCACTCACCAGATCCGCGTCCACCTCGCCGCCCTCGGTCATCCCCTTTTAGGCGACGCAGCCTACGGCGGTCCTTGTGATAGGATGAAGCGGCAGGCCCTGCACGCCTGGCGCGTGCGCTTCCGCCATCCTCTTACCGGCAAAGAGATTCAAGTCCAAGCCCCCGTCCCCCAAGACATGCGCCGCCTCATCGGCCCCAATATTGTTTCACGTGAAACATCGTCCCTTTTATACGGGTAAGCAGTATTCGTTACAAAAAATGTGTTTATACCTTGTTAGTTCCCTACAAAAAATGTAAAATAAAGGCAGATATTCGTTACCAAAAATGTAAAACTGGATGGAGGGAATTGGATGGAACGCGCATTGATGAAGGAATTGCGCCGATGGCAGGCATCTCCGCGGCGGAAGCCGCTCGTCCTGAAGGGGGCCCGGCAGGTCGGCAAGACATGGCTCATGAAGGAATTTGGCAGGCAGTGCTACACAAAGACAGCCTATGTCAATTTTGACAAGAATCCGCGGATGAAGCAAGTATTCGACCAAGATTTTGACATCGAGCGAATACTGATGGCCATCAATCTGGAGACGGGCGTACGGGTGACCCCGCATGATACCCTGATTATCCTCGACGAAGTACAGGAAGCGCCGCGGGCCATCTCGGCTCTCAAGTATTTCTGCGAAGATGCGCCGGACTATCACATCATAGCAGCAGGCTCACAGCTCGGCGTGGTAATTCATGCTGGCATATCCTTTCCTGTCGGGAAGGTCAGCACGATGCATCTCTATCCACTTTCTTTCTATGAATTCCTGCATGCCATAGGAGAAGAGGGGCTTGCTCGCGCCTTAGACGACAAGAGTACAGAGATGATGGCGCTGTTCCACGACCGCTTCACGACATGGCTTAAGAATTATTATTTCATCGGCGGCATGCCCGAAGCTGTGCAGGCCTTCGCCGAGCATCGCGACTATGCAGAGGTGCGCGCAATCCAGCAGGATTTGCTGGCCATGTACGAGGCGGATTTCGGCAAGCACATCGAGCCGCGCGAACTGCCTCGCGTGCGGATGATCTGGAACGCCATCCCTGTGCAGCTGGCGAAAGAGAACCGGAAATTCTTCTTCGGTCAGGTCAAAAAAGGAGCCCGTGCCAAGGATTTCGAGATGGCCGCACAATGGCTGATTGACTGCGGCCTGATTGCCCGGGTATATCGCGTGGCGAAGCCGGCCATCCCGCTCAAGGCATATCTGGAAGAGAATGCCTATAAGTTGTTCTTCCTGGATATCGGCCTGCTCGGTGCAAGCAGTGAACTCGACGCACGCACACTCTTGGAAGGGAATCGCGTCTTCATCGAGTTCAAGGGAGCACTGACGGAACAGTACGTCTGCCAGCAGCTGCTCTCTGACTCATCCTGTGAGCCGTATTACTACACCTCTGAGAGTGGCAGATACGAGATCGACTTCATGATCCAGCAAAGCGGCAGTGTCATCCCCGTTGAAGTGAAAGCAGAGCGAAATGTCCATGCCAAGAGCCTGCGCGCATACTACAGCAAATACCATCCCGAGAAAACCATCCGGTTGTCCATGAACGATTACCGCCAAGACGAGTGGGTCGAGAACATTCCGCTCTTCGCCGTGCACGCATTCTTCTGAGTGTTTCACGTGAAACATCGCCCTCTTTTTTCACACAAACATTTCGTGACAATCTTGTCTGCAAGGTGCGGAGCGAGGTTTTCTTTAGTACAGACAAAAATCCCGGCGCATGAGCAGTACGCCGGGATTTTTGCTGTGTATTATATCTTAGGAGAGCTTTGCGCTTCTTGAAAGAAGCTGCTAACGAAAGCCTATAGATAATATAGCATATATGAGAATGAATATCAATAGTAATCTTGTTTTTTATGGGAAAATATCCTCGGCTACCCGGATTCTGCACGGTTCCCGAACACGAAAAAGGCTGCCGGACTTGCGGCAGCCTTTTGCTGTATATGAGGAAGAAGCAGGATGGGAGTGTGGTAAGCCAGGGAGCGGCGGCGTGTTACTTCTGCGAGTAGAAGCCGGATGGCTGTCCCGAGAGATTGACGAGGATGTTCTTCATCTGCGTGTAGTGCTCAAGGATGACTTTGTGCGTCTCGCGTCCGATACCGGACTGCTTGTAGCCGCCGAACGGCGAGCCTTCGGGAATCTGGTTGTAGGTGTTGACCCAGACGCGGCCCGTCTCGATGGCGTTGGCGACACGGAAGGCGCGGTTGATATCCTGTGTCCAGACAGCGCCGCCAAGGCCGTAATCGCTGTCATTGGCCATCTTGATCACTTCTTCTTCTGTCTTGAATTTGATGACAACGGCGACGGGGCCGAAGATCTCTTCACGAGCAACGCGCATATCGTTCGTAACATCGGTGATGAGTGTCGGCTTCATGAAGATGCCGTTTTTGAGCGCACCGTCAGTTGCCTGTTCACCGCCGCAGGCGATGGTCGCACCTTCTTTTTTCGCGAGTTCGACATAGGAGAGAACCTTATCGAGCTGGGCTTTATAGATTGTCGCACCGAGCTGCGTGTCTTCCTCCCACGGCAGGCCAATCTTGACTTTATTGAAGCGGTTGACGAGCTCTGCCACAAATTCGTCATAGATATCCTCCTGGACGAAGATGCGAGAACCCGCGCAGCAGACCTGTCCCTGATTGAAGAGGATGCCGAGCTGGGCACCATCATAAGCTTGTTCGAGGTTGCAGTCCGCGAAGAAGATGTTCGCGGATTTGCCGCCGAGCTCGAGCGTAGCCGGGATGAGTTTTTCGGCCGCAGCTTTGGCAACGGAAAGACCGACTTCCGTTGAGCCTGTGAATGCCAGTTTGCAGAAGCCCTTGTGGTCGAGCATGTACTGACCGGCTTTCGAGCCTGCGCCCGTGATGACGTTGAAGACACCTGGCGGCAGGATATCCTTGATGAGATCGGCAAAGTACAGCACGGAAAGAGAGGTTGTCTTTGACGGTTTCAGGACCGTGCAGCAGCCGCTTGCGAGTACTGGTGCGAGTTTCCACGCTGCCATGAGGAACGGGAAGTTCCACGGTACGATCTGGCCGACCACGCCAATCGGCTCACGCAGGATGATGCTCATGGTCGTATTGTCTAGCATCGTGGCGGAGCCTTCCTCGGCGAGGATGCAGCCGGCAAAGTAACGGAAATGAGCAGCGGAAAGCGGCACATCGATATTCTTTGTCTCGCGGATGGGCTTGCCATTGTCGAGCGTCTCGATGAGAGCCAGTTCGTCTGTATGCGCATCGATGATGTCGGCGATCTTGTTGAGAAGGGTGGCACGCTCCTTGACCGTGGTCTTTTTCCACGTGGCAAAGGCTTTCCAGGCTGCGTCTACGGCAGCATCGACATCCTGCGACGTGGCTTCTGCACAGCTGGCAAGTTTGTCACCAGTCGCAGGGCAAAAAGAATCAAATGTCTTGCCATCGGCTGACGGACGCCAGGCTCCGTCGATGAAAAGGCCATACTGACGGTTCAGTTTCGTAACTGGAATCATGCGAATCCCTCCTATATATCTGGATTGAAAAGTAAATCTTCTTTATGTAAAAGCCTTGGGCTTTACATGCACTACGACGCTTGTTTCTCGGCTCCGGCATCTTTTGCTTCCGGAGCATTCTTTATGGATTCGGGCAGGCCTTGCAATTCAGGACGCGTGATCAGGCGGCCAAGGCGTGTCCCGGAAAGATAATTGAAAATCCATTTAAACGTGACGGAGATATTGGCATGGAACCCCGCTTTCGTGAGCAGATGAATCCAGAGCCAGGCCGCCCAGGCGAGAAAACCACGGCCGCGCAGAGGGCCTGCTTCCATGACGGCTTCACTGTTGCCGATGATGGCCATGACGCCTTTGCTCTTGTAATGGAGATGTTCCATCTCTTCTCCGCGTACATCGTGCAGGATGTTCTTGGCGGCGAGCTCTCCTTCAGCCAGTGCAACAGGCGCAAGCGTCGGCAGAGGACGCTGTTCACCGGGAGGCGTGTAGCTTGAGCAGTCCCCGATAGCAAAGATATCCTGTGTGCCCGGAACGCGAATCGTATCATCGATGAGCAGGCGCTTGCCGCGGTCTTTTTCACAGGCAAAGCTGCTGAGACAGTCTACAGGGCGTACACCTGCCGACCAGACAACTGTTTTCGTCTTGAGCGTGGCGCACGGCGCATCTTTTGGAGCATGCATCGGGCGATAGAAGAGATTCTCTCCGTCGTAGCCCGTCACGAGCATGGAACACTGTACGTCAATTCGCTTTTTCTGCAGGACCTTGAGCGTCTCTGCGCGGAGCTTTTCGGACATCATGCCGAGCACGCATGCGTCGGCGCCAATCAGATGGATGCTGACTTCATCAAAGTCAATATGATGGAACTCTTTCTGCAGGACGTCGTAAACGAGTTCGGATACACCGCCTGCACCTTCCACACCAATCGGTCCGGCGCCGACAAAGACAAAGGTCAGCAGAGCCTTGCGCTTTTCAGGGTCTGTCTCAGCAGAAGCTTCCTCAAAGACACTTAAAAGATGGCTGCGGATGCGGATCGCGTCCTGCAGGGTCTTTAATGGGAATGCGTTGCGTTCTACTTCTTCATTGCCGAAGAAATTTGGCGTCGAGCCAAGAGCGATGATGAGATAGTCGTAGGGAACATCTCCGTGACTCGTCTTGACGATCTTTTCGTTTGGCTGGATGCCACGGACTTCTGCCAAAAGGAAATCAACGTTAGCTGCTTTTTTGAAGAAACCGCGAATGGGGTAGACGACCTCATCCGTCGAGAGCATCGATGTCGCTACCTGATAAAGGAGCGGCTGGAAGACCTGGTAGTTGTTGTGATCGATGATCAGCACATCCATCGGCTGATTGGCCAGTTTCTGCGCCGCTTTGATGCCGCCGATTCCCCCGCCGAGGATGACGACACGTGGCCGTTCTTTCATGTCCGATCCCGCCTTTCCATTCAAGGATGAAGAGAATACGCTTGTGTAGAGGAAAAACCAAAAACATCTGTGTGACGTTCATCACATTTTGATACTCACTTCATTTCAATATCTATTATCATTTAAGTATATTATACACTTATTTTTCAGAAATATAAAATACTAAAAATTTATGATATATAGCATATTGATATTCTTTATCATGAATCATATTGTGTAGTGTATTTCGAGAAATCGTCACCTGCATCTATCCCTATATACTGTATTCGGTTTTCTATGTTATACTAGTTGCGTTGCTGCCTCTATGCCGGAAACGGAAAGGAGGTCTGCTTCATGAGCATGGACGTTTTCTTGATGTCCGTTCTTGCTGGTGTCGTATCGTGTGCCATTTGGTACGGCATTCAGAAATGGTTAGAGCGGTAGCAGCAATACGTTCTAGCCTCTATGCAGCCAGCTTAGTTTATCTGAGCTGGCTGTTTTATTGCGCAAAAAAAGACCCTAGGGGTGTGCCACCCTAGGGCCTTCGTCTACTTCCATAGACGTTTTCTTGATCATCTTTAGTATATCATACTACGGAATCAGATGCAATGTCCTAGAGAGATGTGTATGTGTCAAGCTTTTCTCGGTGAAAAATTTGCCCTTCAGTAAAGATGTGGTTTTAGCAGGCTTCCAAATCTGTAAACGGCTGATATTTATAGTAAAGGGCAGGGCATCAAGGATTTTCCAGATTTCCGTCGTGGTAGAGGAAGTCAAGGTAGGGGATGGCGGGGAGATATTCCGTTCTGGCAGGGATCCAGCTGTCGGTGTAGAGGATATCGGCCTCTTCGAGGACTTTGCGCTGTGGGTCGTAGCGGACGGCGAAACTCGGGAAGAGCAGGTTGGCGAGGCCGTCCTCGGTATTGGCCAGCGAGCAGTAGAGCATGCCATCGATGCGCTTCATGTTGAGCTTATCGGTGTAGAGCGGCGGGTCGAGCAGAGGGATTGGGCCCCAGCCCGGCTGCTTGAGATGAGCGTATTCGGGCAGCTGCAGCTGCTTGCAGACCAGGCGGCGATAGTAGTCGTCAGTGGAATAGGTAGCAATCGGCAGCATGGTCGTGCGCGCGTTTTTGAACTTCAACTCGACGGTCTGGAACGGTTTCTCGGTGATCTTTGTGATCTTGTAGATGCGTTCGGTATTATCCGGATAGGAGAGCTCGACGTGGAACGCATAGAGCTGATCATCGTCCACGGCTCTTGTGAACCGGTTGTAGCGGATCAGGCCCGTCGCCTTGTCGTAGCTCACGCTGTCGACATCGTAGCCTACGTCACAGACCTTCTTGAGCAGGGAGCTGTTTTGGGCAAATTTCTGGAAGTAAGCCGTGCCGTATGGCAGCTCGCCTGCCTTGCCCTGGCTGTGCCTGAGGCCTTCGATGACGGCCTTGAGCTCCCTGTTCTCGCCCTCGATGTTGATCTGCTGGATGGCCTGGTTGAGGTCGACCTGGTCGAGCTGGATGTAGGCCGTCAGATGGCAGGTGACGAGCGTGTAGCCGTCGTTTGTCTTGCTCATCGCATACGACTCGTTCTGGACGGCGAGGATGTTGCCAGAGATGGATTGAATCTCATCTTCAGTAAGAACATGATTGTGTGTCTTGGAATAACTCTGGACAAAGACGCCGGCCTTCTCGGTTGCCAGGCGCAGGGCGTCCTTGTGCGCTTCTTCGCGGGCCTTCTTGAGCCCCGCCTCCGAGATGTCATCCGTCAGATAGCTGCCCGTCACCTCGACAGTCTCGATATGGGCATTGCCGTGCCATTCGGCATAGGCAGGCGCTGCTGCTACGAGCACGGGCACCATGGCCAGTGCTCCGAATTTCTGAAAAACCATACAATCGCCTCATTTCTCATCGCGCAGGTTACGGCATGTGTTGCCGCAGTACACTCATTCTACTCCCTATTGTAGCGCAAGTGGGGGCAATGGTAAAAGACTTATTCGAATTTTGCATATCGCTCAGCGCTGGCTCATGGCGACAAAAATCCCGGCGCATGAGCAGTACGCCGGGATCTTTGCTGTGTATTATATCTTAGGAGAGCTTTGCGCTTCTTGAAAGAAGCTGCTAACGAAAGCCTGTATATACTATAGCATACTTGATAATGAATATCAATAGCTTGATAAAATTCTTGCATAAAAGAGCCCCGGCCTGCTGGACCGGGGCTCGTGAAATATCCGTGAAATATCAGTGATGGAACAGGCGGATGTGCGTCATGGCCATCGTCATGTTGTATTTGTCGGCCGTCTCGATGACGTTGTCGTCGCGGATGGAGCCGCCGGTCTGGGCGACGTAGGTCACGCCGCTCTTGTGGGCGCGCTCGATGTTGTCGCCGAACGGGAAGAAGGCGTCGGAGCCGAGGGAGACGCCAGTCTCTTTCTGGAGCCAGGCCTTCTTCTCTTCACGCGTGAAGACGGGCGGTTTCTCGGTGAAGACGCGCTTCCAGTCGTCCGTCTCCAGGAGGTCTTCCCACTCTTCGCCGATGTAGACATCGATGGCGTTGTCGCGGTCTGGGCGGCGGACTTCCGGCTTGAACGGCAGGTTGAGGACCTGCGGGCTCTGGCGCAGGAACCAGTTGTCGGCCTTCGTGCCGGCGAGGCGCGTGCAGTGGACGCGGCTCTGCTGGCCGGCGCCGATGCCGATGGCCTGGCCGTCCTTCGTGTAGCAGACAGAGTTGGACTGCGTGTACTTGAGCGTGATCAGGGCGATCAAGAGGTCGCGCTTTGCGCTCTCTGGCAGGTCGTGGTTCTTCGTCACGATGTCCTTGAGGCAGTCTTCCGTGATGGCGACGTTGTTGCGCTTCTGCTCGAAGGTGATGCCGAAGACCTGCTTGCGCTCGAGCTCTTCCGGCTGATAGGAAGGATCCATCTGCAGGATCAGGTACGTGCCCTTGCGTTTCGATTTGAGGATTTCGAGTGCTTCCGGCGAATACGCGGGTGCGATGATGCCGTCGGAGACCTCGCGCTTGAGGAAGGAAGCCGTCTGGGCATCGCACTCATCCGAAAGGGCGACGAAGTCGCCGTAGGAGCTCATGCGGTCGGCGCCGCGCGCGCAGATGTAGGCCGTGGCGATCGGGGAGAGCTCTACACCTTCGACGAAGTAGACTTTCTCGAGGACAGGGGAGAGGGGAACGGCGACGGCAGCACCGGCCGGGCTGACGTGCTTGAAAGAAGCGGCAGCCGGAAGGCCGGTGGCTTCGCGCAGCTCGCGGACGAGCTGCCAGCTGTTCATCGCGTCGAGCAGGTTGATGTAGCCCGGGCGGCCGTTGAGGACGGTGAACGGCAGCTCAGCCTCAGTCTCCATGAAGACGCGGGCTGGCTTCTGGTTCGGGTTGCATCCGTATTTGAGTTCCAGTTCTTTCATTTTGCGATTCCTTCCTTTTCACATACAAAAAAGCCGACACAAATCCAGGCTGTGCCCAGACGGTCGGCTCTTCTTCCCTGTGCTCCCTGTGGTCATCCACTTCCGTCAGTTGCACAGCATCTAGTTAAAATCTACCATTATGAGGGCATTTTGTCAAGGTCTGTCCTGGTCCGAAAAAATAACCGTCATCCCTGTTTTCTTCGGACTTTTTATGGTATGATTAAGGATGATAAATGTCATTCTATGATTTTGATTCAGTCAATTATGCTAGCAATTCTCAATTCAAGGGGGACTTCCATTATGTTGAAAAGTATTGCAGTCTTGACGAGCGGCGGCGACAGCCCAGGCATGAACGCAGCAGCTCGCGCTGTCGTCCGCACGGCTCTGTACGAGGGTGTCAAGGTATGGGGCATCCGCGGCGGCTATCACGGTCTGCTGGAAGAGGATATGTTTGAGATGAAGTCCAGGGACGTCAGTGATATCATCCAGCGCGGTGGTACGTTCCTCGGCACGGCACGCTGCAAACGCTGGAAGACGCCGGAAGGCCGCATGATGGGCTACAAGCACCTGACGGACCGCGGCATCGAGGGCCTCTGCGTCATCGGCGGTGACGGCTCCCTGCGCGGCGCCTCGCTGCTCTCGAAGGAGACGGGCATCCCTATCGTCGGCCTGCCGGGCACGATCGACAACGATGTCTGGGGCTCTGACTACACGATTGGCTGCGATACGGCTGCGAATACGATCATCGATGCAATCAACAAGCTGCGCGATACGGCTTCGGCCCATCGCCGCGTCATCGTCCTCGAGGTCATGGGCCGCAACTGCGGCTGGCTCGCTCTCGTCTCGGGCATCTCGGGCGGCGCGGAGTACATCCTCGTGCCGGAAGAGGAGTACAACCTCGATGAGATCTGCGACAACATGACGGAAGCCTACAAGAAGGGCAAGCGCTACATTCTCGTCGTCGTGGCAGAGGGTGCCGGCAATGGCCAGGAGATCGGCCAGTACATCGCGGAGAAGACGCAGCTCGACACGCGCGTCTCGGTCCTCGGCCACATCCAGCGCGGCGGTTCGCCGTCGGTCATCGACCGCGTCCGCGCCAGCCAACTCGGCGAGCAGGCTGCCCTCGCACTGATCTCGGGCCTGTCGGACATCGTCTTCGGCTACAGCAAGGGCCGTGTTGTCTCGATTGACCTGCACGATGCGGTCAACAACAAGAAGATCCTCGATCCGGACTACCTGCATCTCGCAAAGGTACTGTTCTGATTGACGATACAGAGATAAAGACAAGGGAGCCCGTTTCCTCATCCACTCGGATGGGAAACGGGCTCCTTTTGATATGTTCGTTATAGTATAGTCGCGGGCGAGCAGGGCTGCACAACGCTTCGCTGTGGCACGCTGCTGAATCGATTTTTTCCCTTCTAATGCAGCCTGATGAAAGAGCTAAACGCGCTTCGCTTGGACGACGCTTTTTCGTCAGGATTCTGGTGGGGAAAAAATCGATTCTTGACGCAACCTGCCAACGCTGCGCTTTTGCGCAGCCCTGCTTGCCCGAAGGTGTTGTCTGGCAACCTTGCTCATTCAAGGGGACTACCGTGAACAATGGGGACCTTAGCATGCGAGCTTGGCTTGTCTAGTAGGCGGGGGCAGGTTTTTATCTTCAGGAGCGCAGCGAAGGTGCAGGAAGTAACTTCAGGAGGGGAAAGACATTTCGCCTGCAGGAGCGCAGCGATAGCCCGCAGGGCTGAGCCCTGATCATTTGGGGCATAGAGCTGCGATGTGAGAACGCCGCGACAGGCGGCGGGGCGTCATCGAGAGGATATCGTACCATAGGGCTCATTTAGCGGAGCGACGAAGCCGAAATGTCTTTCCCCTCCACCGGTAGATCTGTTTCCCGCCAGACCAAGCCTCTATTGCCAGCTATTTTACTCCACACCAACAATCTGCTTTGCAAGCTTGACCGCCTTGACGCCATCGGCTGCATAGGCATCGGCGCCGCAGCTGTCGGCGTAGTCCTGGGTGACGGCGGCGCCGCCGATCATGACTTTGGCGCGGGCGCCGGCCGCTTGGAGCTTGTCGATGACCTTGTCGATCTGCGGCATGGTCGTCGTCATCAGGGCGGCGAGGCCGACGACATCGGCATCCTGCTGGATGGCTGTCTCGACAATGGTGTCGGCCTCGACATCCTTGCCGAGATCGATGACCTTGAAGCCGGAGTTGGCGAGCAGAGCGCCGGTGATGTTCTTGCCGAGGTCGTGGACGTCGCCCTTGACGGTCGCGATGACGAAGGTGCCCTTGTCGGCCTCGGCGCTCGCGGGGATGAGCTCCTTGAGCTTGTCGAAGGCCGCGCGCATCGTCTCGGCGGACAGCAGGACCTGCGGCAGGAACATGCGGCCGGAGCCGAAGTCCTCGCCAATCTCGGTCATGGCAGCCGTCAGGCCCTTCTCGGTGATCTCGTTGCCCGTCTTGCCTTCCTGCAAGGCCTGGACGACGAGGCCGACGATGATGTCCTTCTCGCCCTCGATGACGGCCTGCTTGATGGCATCGAGGATCGGCAGGTCGGTCGTCTTCATGACGGCTGCCTTCTTCGGCACGGCGAGGTTTGACTCGTCCTGGCTGAAGGCGAGGCCGCAGGGGTCGTCGCCTAGAAGGGCGGCGCTGGCCTTGAGGGCTTTCTGCATCGACTCGTCGTACGGGTTCATGATCGGGGCGTCGAGGCCGGCCGCGAGGCACATGGTGAAGAAGGTGCTGTTGATCAGCGGGCGGTTTGGCAGGCCGAACGAGATGTTCGAGAGGCCCATCGTCGAGGGATAGCCGAGGTGTTGGCGGTAGAGCTGCAAGGTCTTGAGCACCTCGCGGCAGGCGTTCTTGTCGGCGGAGACGGTCATGACGAGGGCGTCAAGCAGGAAGTCGCCGTCATCGAGGCCGGCTTTCTTGGCGTTATCGATGATATAGGTAATCGCTTTCAGGCGCTCGGCGGCCGTCTTGGGTACGCCGTCTTCTGTGATCGGCAGACAGAGGATGGCGGCACCGTACTTCTTGGCGAGCGGCAGGAAGTCGCGGATGCGGTCGTTTTCTGCGGAGACGGAGTTGATGAGGGCTCGGCCCGGATAGGCGCGCAGGCCGGCTTCGAGTGCGGCAGGATCGCTCGTGTCGATGGCGAGCGGGGCGTCGGTGAGCTGGGCAATCTCGGTCACGGCCTGGCTCATGGCCTTGACGGCGTCGATGCCGGCCACGCCCATGTTGACGTCGAGCAGCTCAGCGCCGGCCTTGACCTGATTGACGGCCTCTTTCTTGACGGAGAGCAGGGAGCCTTCGCGTATTTCGGCGGCGAGCTTCTTGCGGCCCGTCGGGTTGATGCGCTCGCCTATGAGGACGGTCGGCAGGTCCTTGTCGATGCAGACGGACTTGCTGCGGCTGGCGAGCCAGAGGCGCTTCGGCAGTGGCTCGCGCACAGGCTCAGCCTTTCCTTCGAGCGCTTCGCGCAGCGCGCGGATGTGCGCTGGCGTCGTGCCGCAGCAGCCGCCGAGGTAGGTGGCACCGGCGGCGAGAAGCTTCGGGCCCCAGCTGCCGAAGTCCTCGGGGCCCATCGGGAAGTGCGTCTCGCCGTCGACGAGCTGCGGCATGCCGGCATTCGGCTGAACGCTGATGGGGCAGTCGCAGTTTTCGGCGAGCGTCTTGACGATGGGCACGAGCTGCTCTGGTCCGAGCGAGCAGTTGACGCCGATGATATCGGCGCCCATGTGGGAGAGGATGATGGCGGCCGACTGCGGATTGGTGCCCGTGACTGTGCGGCCGTCGTCGCTGTAGGTCAGCTGGCAGATGACAGGGATCCCGGGTGCGATATCCTTGGCGGCGAGCAGCGCGGCGCGCATCTCCTGGATGTCGATGCACGTCTCGATGATGAAGTAGTCGACGCCGGCTTTTGCGAGGGCGGAAGCCTGCTCGAGGAAGCAGGTGTAGGCGTCTTCGAAATCGAGGTCGCCGAGCGGGCTGATGAAGCGCCCCGTCGGCCCCATGGAGCCGGCGACCTTGGCGCGCGTGCCGGCCGCTTCCTTGGCAATCCGGACGGCCGCCATATTGAGCTCTTCTACGCGGTCTTCGAGGCCGTAGTGGTCGAGCTTGAGGCGGCTCGCGCCGAAGGTGTTCGTCTCGATGATGGTCGCGCCGGCCTCGATGTACGCCTCGTGGATGTGCCGGACGACTTCTGGGTGGTCGATGTTCATGAGTTCGGGGCAGCCGCCCGGTTCCAGGCCGCCGGCCTGCAGCATCGTGCCCATGGCACCGTCAAAGATATGGATCATAGCCAGTTCCTCCAGATTCCGTTCTGATGATTGCAGATTCTATTAGCATAGTAATGCAGTATGAATTCTATGTCAATGATTTTCTCACTGCGGTCATTTGACCGCTTTGCGAGACGGACAGTCGGTCTTGTCACAGGCCGCGCAGCCGTTGGCCGCGTGCTTCGTCTCTTCTGCGCCCTTGACTTCCTTATATAGGCCGATGATGGCCGTGACGCTCTTGCGCGGCACGAGCATCTTCGATTCAGACAGCGTGATGCCGATGCTCTCGCATTTCGTCACGCGGATGAGCTCGGGCTGCTGCTCGAGTGGCCAGTCGCCATAGCCGGGGCTGAAGCGCCAGCGCATGCCGTAGCCCTGCGCGGCCATTTTTGGCTTGATGGCCTTTTCCATGCCGTCGGCCAGCTGTTCGACGGCCGTGGTCGCAGCCGCATCGAGCAGGACGCTGCTCGCATATTCGCCATCGGCAAAGCGCTTCGTGACCATGTCTTCTATGGCATCGCCGACAGTGACGGCGAGCAGGATGACCTTGTCGCAGCCGGCGAGGTGCTTGCCAATCTTCCTGCCTTCGATATGGAAGGGCGGGTCGGCCTTCACGATCTGGTTCTCGCAGTCGTAGTCGTAGAGCTGCCAGATGCCGCGCGGTTCGGCAAGCAGGCGCGCGTCCTGGCAGGCATCCTCGATGAACTTCTCATCAAAGTCCTTGGCGCGCATGAGTCCCGCGTAGCGGCGCGTTTCCTTGGGATCGATCGTCAGCAGTGGGGCATTGTAGACTGGCATAATCATTCCTCCTTGCATTTTTTTAAATGTTTCACGTGAAACAATAGCATTTTCGCGATTTCTATATTATGATATAGGATATACAGAGCGGAGGAGCCGTGACGGATTGCAGAGGCTCCTGTCGCACAGATGTTACAATGTAACAATTATACTGATTCTGCGGCGTTTTTACAAGGAAAGTTGTGTACTTGTTTCTTATTGCGGGACAGAATGGTATGGGAAATCAAAGAAAGTGGTGAAATCCGTGGCAAAGGCAAAGATCATTGCAGTGGCCAATCAGAAGGGCGGCGTCGGCAAGACGACGACATCGGTGAATCTTGCAGCGTGTCTGGCGGCAAAGGAGCAGAAGGTCCTGCTCGTCGACTGTGACCCACAGGGCAACGCGTCGAGCGGTTATGGCATCGACAAATCGGCGCTTGCGACGACGATCTATCAGGTCATCATCAACAGCACGCCGGTACAGGAGGCCATCGTCAAGACGGAGTTCGGCGTCGATGTGCTGCCGGCCAATATCGAATTGGCCGGCGCTGAGGTCGAGCTCGTCGCGGCCATCTCGCGCGAGACGCGCCTCAAGCGCGCGCTCGAGCCGGTCGAGCAGGAGTACGACTACATCCTCATCGACTGCCCGCCGTCGCTCGGCCTCTTGACGCTCAACTCGCTGGCCGTGGCGGATTCCGTGCTCATGCCGATCCAGTGCGAGTTCTACGCGCTCGAGGGCGTCTCGCAGCTCATGAACACGATTGAGCTCGTGCGAACGAATCTCAATCCACATCTCGAGGTCGAGGGTGTGCTCATGACGATGTACGACGGGCGCACGCGCCTCGCGGAGCAGGTCGTCGTCGAGGTCCGCGAGAACTTCGGCGAGCTCGTCTACGAGACGATGATCCCGCGCACGGTGCGCCTCAGCGAGGCGCCGTCGTACGGCGAGCCCATCCTCTACTACGACAAGCGCTCCAAGGGCACGGATACCTACATGAAGCTGGCAGAAGAGGTGATGGAACATGGCAAGTAAGGGACACGGCGGTCTCGGCAAGGGCCTCGGCGCGCTCTTGAAGAACCGCGAGATCACGCCGGCCAAGGACCAGGTCCAGGAGATTGCGGCCAGCGAGATCCAGGCCAACCGCTATCAGCCGCGCCAGAGCTTCGATGAAGAGGCGCTCGAGGATCTCAGCGAGTCCATCCGCCAGTACGGCATCCTGCAACCTCTGATCGTCCGGCGCCTGCCTGGGAAGGGCTACGAGCTCATCGCCGGTGAGCGCCGCCTGCGGGCTGCCCGCAAAGCGGGGCTTGAAAAAGTACCGGCACTTGTGAGAGAATATAACGACGCAGAGATCAGCGAGATCGCCCTGATCGAGAACATCCAGCGCGAGAACCTCAACATCATCGAAGAGGCAGAGGCGTACGCCTTCCTCATGAAGAACTTCCGGCTCACGCAGGAGATGCTCGCCAAGAAGGTCGGCCGCAGCCGCCCGCACATCGCCAATTCCCTGCGCCTCCTGGAACTCGCCGAAGAGATCCAGGACAAGCTCGTCGCCGGTGACCTGCTCATGGGCCAGGCAAGACCGCTCCTCGCGCTCAAGGACAAGGCCCTGCAAGTAAGGGCTGCGGAGCATATCCTCGAAGAGCACCTGTCCTCGCGCCAGGCTGAAGAGCTCGTGCGCCGCCTGCTCGATGACCCAGCCTATCTCGACGCACGCGAGAGCGGGGCAGAGGATGAGCCGGAAGAGGTACAGGAAGCATCGCAGGATGCCTTCTATCAGGATGCCGCAGGCCGCCTCAACGAGTACCTCGGCACGAAAGTCCGCATCCGTCCCGGCAAGAAGAAGAGCCGCATCGAGATCGAGTTCTATTCAGAAGATGACCTCGAGCGCCTGCTCGAACTTCTCTCCTCGGGCCGCGCCGATCGCCATGCCAATCCGCCCAATCACTTCTCTGTTTGACCTTGACGTGACTGTTTCACGTGAAACATCGTCGCGTCCCCACGTATCTTATAAAGGAGTATTCAATAGACAATGGACATTCAGGAAATCACGAAATTTGCCCTAAACAACATCATCCCGATCCTAGCCGGACTCGGCGTCGTCGTCGTCATCCTGGTGGCGCTGCTCATCAACCTCTACATGAAGGTCAGCTACATGAAGAAGCGCTACCGCAAGATGATGACGGGGGCGGATGGCGCGAACCTCGAGCGCATGCTCATCGGCCATCTCAACGAGATCCAGGCCGTGTCGGATGAGAACGCCGCCATCAAGCGCGAGAACGAGCGACTCGACAATCTCTTGCAGCTCGCCATCACGCGCGTCGGCGTCGTGCGCTTCCGCGCGTTTGACGATATGGGCAGTGACCTGAGCTATGCCGTTGCACTCCTCGATTCCTACAACGACGGCGTCATCCTCACGAGCATCTTCGGCCGCGAGGATTCGCGCAGCTACGTCAAGCCAGTCGAGAAGGGCCAGTCGACGTACCAGCTGATGCCGGAAGAGCAACAGGCTCTCGACGAGGCGATGCGCAAGGGCACAACCGCCTGAACCATGAAATAGGCTTTGAATTGCGGTAAATCCTATGCTATAATAGGCGTAAGATTTACCGCCTAATTTTTTTCAGTAGATTTTTCCAGTAATTCAAAGGCAGTTCTGATCCAGGGAGCGTACTATTTCCGTGGATTATTTTTTTGTTTGGAGGTTTCATCTTTGGCGAAGAAAGAAGAACAAGAACAGAACGGCACTCCGGGCCCGAAGGCAGGAGTGGCCGACAAGACGATGGTGATGGCTCCTGTGGCTGACCCGTCGGATGCGCCTGACTCAAAGGGCGATGCTCCGGCAGCGAAAGAGGTGAAGCCCAAGACCAAGAAGAAGCAGACGATCTACACGATCAAGCTGATCCCCGATGACGATGGCACGACGAAGAGCATCCGCCTGCCGGCGCGCGTGCTCAAGTTCGGCCTGGCCTCGGTGGCGGCCGGCGCGCTTCTCTTTGTCGGCGCCTTCAGCTACTCGGTCTACAGCACGTTTGCCAACCAGAACGGTGCATCGGAGATCCGCGAACTGCGCGAGGTCAACAACATCCAGCAGGAACAGCTCCTGCAGCTCTCCAAGAAGGCCAATGCCCTGCAGGACGAGATCGACCAGCTCACGCAGCTCGAGTCCGACCTGCGCCGCATGTCGGGTGCAGGCCCAGCACAGGATGACGGTGCAAGCGATGGCAGCGGCCTGACGAATGACGGCACGAGCGGCAAGCACGACGGCCAGGGCGGCCCGTACGTGCAGCAGCCGAGTCTCGACAATGTCAGCGAAGCGCTCGACAATGTCGAGAAGGACATCGAGAAGCGCCGCGCCTCGCTCCTCGAGCTGCAGGAGCAGCTCAAGGCACAGCAGGAGTCACTGGGCACGCCGGGGATGGTTTCGCTGCCGGGCTCGCTCGTCGGCAGCACTGTCTCGGTCACGACGCCGACGGGCTGGCCGGCACGCGGTGAGGTCAGCTCGCCGTATGGCCTGCGCTGGAACGGCTCGGACTTCCACCCGGGCATCGACATCGCCAACGACATGGGCACGCCAATCGTCGCGACGGCTGACGGCACGGTCACGACGGCTGGCTGGAATTCAGGCGGCTACGGCAACATGGTCGACATCGACCACGGCAACGGCATCATGACGCGCTACGGCCACGCGATGCAGGTCGTCGTCAGCGCCGGCCAGCACGTGCGCCGCGGCCAGATCATCGCCTACATGGGCAGCACGGGCTTCTCGACGGGCCCGCACGTCCACTACGAGGTCCGCGTCAATGGCCAGACGGTCAACCCGGTCAGCTACCTCTGACAACAGCATGACGGTTATGACGGAATGATAGAAGCGCTGCAGAGGCGCACATTCCGTGCCCAATGACAGGAAATATGGGATGAATCCGCACAGAACGCATTCTTTAGCGTTCTGTGCGGATTTTTTATTTTTTGGAGTAATTTTCGATGATACTCGAGGTAAATGGTACAATAGATAGGGGTATTCATGTATACATGTTAAGTTATGGTTGACATGTCAAGTATACATTTTTATAATAGAAGTTACGTAACGCCGTATGCATTGTGCGAATACATTTGTGTATTGATTGTATCAGGATAGAAGGAGAGACCGCTATGTGTCGGATAGGTTCCATAAAGAGTAAAGTACCCATTCAGCCCTCCAAGGCACTGCATCTCATGCTTCCGCAGCAGGAAGGCCATGACAACTCAGGCTTCGCGATGGTCATGCAGGATCTGTACGGGATCTTTTCCAATTATAAGGACAAGCCGCTGTTATCGCTCGCCTGCACGCAGCGCGGTGCCCAGCTCGTCGAGGAGTACATGGATACCCACAACTTCGTGCAGCTGGCTGAGTGGATCCCAGTTCCGGACAAACAGCCGGGCCTTGACATCCAGGCCATGCCGTACTACATCTTCCGCAACTACGATTATCCGGAAGATGCAGAGCACATGACGAAAGAGCAGAAGGAAGACCTGCTGCTCGACACGCGCCTGGCTCTGCGCAAGATCCTTGAGAAGGAGAATGCCGGCTACGTCTACTCGTTCTGGCCGGATGTGTTGACGCTCAAGGAGATCGGCGATCCGCGCGACATCGCGACGTACTTCCATCTCTGGGATGACAACGGCTGCCTCGTCGCGAAGTCCATCGTCGCCCAGTGCCGCCAGAACACGAACTACGACATCGTCCGCTATGCGGCGCACCCGTTCTTCCTGCAGGGCTACACGCTCTGCGCGAACGGCGAGAACACCTTCTACACGAAGAACAAGGAGTTCCAGAAATCGCTGCACCGCGGCTACATCGGCTTTGAGTCCGACTCCCAGTGCTTCCTCAACACGCTCCACTACGTCCATCACGAGCTCAAGTGGCCGCTGACGTATTACAAGCACGTCATCACGCCGCTGCCGTTCGAGGAGATCGCTGAGCGCCCGGACAAGGATGTCCTGATCGCCATCCGCCAGAGCCTCGCGAACCTCGAGATCAACGGCCCGAACACGATCATCGGCGTCCTGCCGGACAAGAAGATGATCACCTGCTGTGATTCCAAGAAGCTGCGCCCGGTCGTCGTCGGACGCACGGATGACATGGTGGCCATCTCGTCCGAGGTTTGTGGTCTCAATGAGATCATGCCGGACCGTGACCAAACGAAGGATATCTACCCGAATGAACGCGAAATCGTTGTGATCGACAACGACCTGGAGGTACAGAGATGGAAGCAGTAAAGACTCAAGACGTGGGCGTCAATGACCTGCCCTGGATAATCGAATATCATCCCGAACGCTGCACGATGTGCGGCAGCTGTGTGGCATCCTGCTCCTTCAAGTCCATCAAGGTGGCAGTGCGCGGCCAGTCCCTGACGGTGTCAGAAAAGCCGGTGCCGGAGCCGAAGAAGGTCCATCAGGTGCGTCCTGTCATCAAGCAGGTCGCGAGCCTCACGGATTTCTGCCGCGGCTGCGGTATTTGCGAGAAGGTCTGCCCGAATGACGCAATCCGCCCGGTCCGCAACCCGGACACGAGAAAGACTCTGCTCTCGAAGGACCATGGCCCAATCAAGCGCGGCGGCCGCACGAACCTCAACGCACAGCGCACGCTTGACTCGATCGTCGTCGGCCGCATCTCGCAGATGACGGACCCGTCGCTCGATGCAGCGCGCCACACGTTCGACATCCGCTCGCCGTTCGGCCGCGTGCTCTCCGCCAAGGAGCTGCCGTTTGCCATCAAGGACGGCAAGCTTGTCGAGACGAAGCACACGCCGCCTGTGCACTGGATCTACCCGCTGATCTTCTCCGACATGTCCATCGGCGCGCTGTCGACGCGCGCCTGGGAAGCCGTCGCACTCGCTGTCGGCTACCTTAACGAGAAGTGCGGCCTGCCGGTCCGCATGAGCTCCGGTGAGGGCGGCATGCCCGTGAAGCTCCTCGAATCGGACTACCTCAAGTACTTCATCATCCAGATCGCTTCCGGTCACTTCGGCTGGAACCGCATCATCAAGGCTATGCCGCACATGAAGACGGACCCGGCAGGCATCCTCATCAAGATCGGTCAGGGCGCAAAGCCGGGCGACGGCGGTCTGCTGCCGGAGGCAAAAGTCGCCGAGCACGTCCAGGCCATCCGCGGTGTCCCGAAGGCGACGCTCGCTTCGCCGCCGAACCATCAGGGCCTTTACTCCATCGAGGAATCCGTCCAGAAGATGCACCTCTCGATGAACGCGGCTTTCGGCTTCCGCGTGCCGGTCGCCATCAAGTGCGCGGCTTCGGCAACGTCGGTATCCGTCTACAACAACCTGCTGCGCGACCCGTACAAGATCTGCGGCGGCTTCTTCATCGATGGCATCCAGGGCGGCACGGGCGCAGCCAATGAGGTCTCGCTCGACCACACGGGCCATCCTGTCGTCTCGAAGATCCGCGACTGCTATCTCGCAGCCGTCAAGCAGGGCCTGCAGGGCCAGATCCCGCTCTACGGCGGCGGCGGCATCGGCATGACGGGCAACGCCGCAGCCGACGCCTTCAAGATGATGTGCCTCGGCGCCAACGGCGTCTTCGTCGGCAAGATCCTCATCCAGCTCCTTGGCTGCATCGGCAATGAGCAGGGCCGCTGCAATGCCTGCAACACGGGCAAGTGCCCGATGGGCATCTGCTCGCAGGACCCGCGCCTCGTCAAGCGCCTCGACATCGACCGCGGCGCCCAGAAGATCGTCGATTACGTGCTGGCCTTCGATGCGGAGCTCAAGAAGCTCATGGCACCAATCGGCAACAGCTCGCTGCCGATCGGCCGCAGCGACGCGCTCGTCTCCATGGACAAGGCCGTGGCAGACAAGCTTGGCATCCAGTACGTTTGCTGATAGCAGGAGGAGAGCTTAATGTTTAAGATAGATACCATGAAAGGGCATGAACGCATGTCCACCCAGGACCTGCTCCTGGCCATCGGCGAAGCCGTCAAGCAGGGCGAGACGGACTTTGAGATCAAGGCCTCCGGCCAGCACGACATCGGCGGTCCGCTCTGGCATCCGGAAGGCAAGAAGCTGCATTTCCACGTCTGGAACGCCGGCCAGCGCACGGGCTCGATGTGCCTGCCGGGCACGGAGATCGTCATCGAGGAGTCGACGTCGGCTGATGTCGGCTGGCTCAACGCCGGCGGCATCATCACCGTCAAGGGCGATGCCGGCGATACGGCCGGCCACTGCTCGTCGGGCGGCAAGATCTTCATCGGCGGCCGCGGCGGCACGCGCACGGGCTCTCTGATGAAGCATGACCCGCTCTACGAGGAGCCGGAGCTCTGGATCCTCAAGAATGTCGGCTCGTTCTCGTTCGAGTTCATGGGCGGTGGCAAGGCCGTCGTCTGCGGCTACGACAGCGCTGATTTCGACTCGGTGCTCGGTGAGCGCGCCTGCGTCGGCATGGTCGGCGGCACGGTCTACGTGCGCGGCCCGATTGGTACGCATCCGGCTGACATCATCTGCTCGGCTCTCGACGAGGACGACATTGCCTTCCTCGCGAGCGGCATGGATGAATTCCTCGCGCACATTGAGCGCCCGGAGCTCAAGGCCGAGCTGACGGACTGGAGCCAGTGGCACAAGCTGCGCCCGCTGACGGCTGCTGAGCGCAAGCCGAAACCGGCGCCGGACCTCCATTCCTTCCGCCTGCACGAGTGGGTCAAGGGCGGCATCTTCTCGGATGTCGCACACGACGACTTCGCCGTCCACAACACGATCTCGCACGGCCTCTACCGCCTGCGTGTGCCGAGCTGGGACAATGCAGCGTACGCCGCACCGTGCGAGTTCAACTGCCCGACGGGCATCCCGACGCAGCTGCGCTACAAGTACATCCGCAACGGCGAGCTCGACAAGGCCATCCAGCTCGAACTCGACTACACGCCGTTCCCGGGCTGCGTCTGCGGCTCCGTCTGCCCGAACCCCTGCATGGATGCCTGCACGCGCGGCACGATCGATGAGCCGATCCAGATCGGCGATCTCGGCTACAGCTCCGCCTTTGCGAAGGTAGAGCCGCCAAAGGAGAAGACGGGCAAGAAGATCGGCATCATCGGCGGCGGCGTCGCCGGCCTCTCGACGGCCTGGCAGCTCGCCCGCAAGGGCCACGATGTCACGGTCTACGACGATGCAGATAGCATCGGCGGCAAGCTCGAGCAGGTCATTCCGCGCGGACGCCTCTCGCACGAGCTGCTCGAATTCGAGCTCAAGCGTATCGAGAGCGTCGGCGTCACGTTCGTCGAGGGCTGCAGGGTCGATCGTGAGAAGTTCGACAAGATCCGCGAAGCGAGCGACGCCGTCGTCGTCGCGACGGGCGGCACGAAGTCCCGCTTCTTCCCGTGGGAGGGCGTCGAGCACCTGACGATGGGCCTCGAGTACCTCAAGTCCATCAACCGCGGCGAGCACCCGAAGACGGGCAAGAAGGTCGTCGTCATCGGCGCCGGCAACTCCGGCATGGATACGTGCCGCGGCGCCTACGAGATGGGCGCTGAGTCCGTCATCGCAGTCGATGTCCAGAAGCCGGCTGCCTTCGAGAAGGAGATCGCCTACTTCGAGGGCCTCGGCGGCAAAATCGTCTGGCCGTTCTTCACGAGCAAGATCACGCCGGAGGGCGTCTACGGCAATGACGGCCGCTTCATCGAAGCCGACCAGGTCATCGTTTCCATCGGTGAGGAGCCTGTTCTCGACTTCCTGCCGGAGGACGAGGGCATCGAGTACTTCCGCAAGAGCTGGCTCGTGCCGAAGAAAGACCTCTCCATCACGGACGGCGTCTTCACGGCCGGCGACACGATCAAGCCGGGCCGCCTGACGGATGCCATCGGCAGCGGCCGCAAGGCTGCCTGGTACGTCGACCAGTACGTCATGGGCAAGGAGTACAAGGCATTCCCCGAGAAGAAGCAGGTCCCGGCAGAGCGCCTCTCGAAGGCATACTTCGAGAAGTGCCACCACTGCGAGCTCGGCGACCCGGTCAGCGACTACAAGCGTTGCGTGAGTTGCGGCACTTGCCGCGACTGCAAGATGTGCCTCGAGTCCTGCCCGGAGAAGGCCATCAACCGCATCGAGCACGAGGATGGCACTATCGAGTACACGAGCGACCCGAAGCGCTGCATCGGTTGCGGCATTTGCGCCGGCGTCTGCCCGTGCGGTGTCTGGACCATCAAGGATAACCCAGAGAAGATCCCGATGTACTCTACGGGCGCCAAAGCCTGAGAGTCTGCACATAAAAAAATCAGCCTTTCCGCTTTTCGGCGGGAAGGCTGATTTTTTGTTTCACGTGAAACAACGAGCTGCGTCAGTCGGCGCGATACGATGTTTCACGTGAAACACGCCCTGGTGTGTGATGGCGGTGATGATAGAGCGCTCTGGCGCTGAAGTCGCGCATCCTGGCGGCCAGCAGGAAGAGGCCGAAAATGAGGGCTGTGATGTCGGCGGCCGGCACGGCGAGCCAGACGCCGTGCAGTCCGAAGAGGTGCGGCAGAGTCAGAAGGAAGATGACGATGCCGAGCAGGTTGCGCGCGAATGACATCAGGGCCGAGGTGCGGCCATCGGAGATGGCTGTGAAGAAGCCCGAGATGAAGAGGTTGAAGCCGCAGAGCAGGAACGAGAGTGAGAAGAGCAGGAAGCCCTGGTGCGTGAGCTCGTAGACGTGGCCGCCCTGCGGCAGGAACAGCGAGATGAGAGGCGCTGCGAGCAGGCGGGAGAGGCCGAAGGACAGCAGCGCGCCGCCCGCGATGGCCATCAGGCTGAGGCGCACGAGGCGGCGCAGCTCTCCGAAATCCCTGGCGCCGAATTGGTAGGAGAAGACGGGAGCGACACCGTTTGTGAAGCCCATGTAGATGGCCGTCAGAAGCATCTCGGCGTAGAGGATGACGGAGATGGCGGCGACGCCGTCGGCACCGGCGTAGCGGAAGGTCAGGATGTTGAACAGGAAGGTCGTGATGCCGACGGAGAGCTGCGTGACGAGCTCCGAGCTGCCGTTGTACATGGCCTGGCCGAGTGCGCGCCATTCGAGCTGCGGCTTGGTGAAGCGGAGCGTCCGGCTGCTGCGCCAGAAGTAGAGGAGGCCGATGACAGCGGAGAGCAGGTCAGCGATGCCCGTCGCAAGGCCGGCGCCGAAGACGCCGAGACCGAGGTGGGCGAGGAAGAAGTAGTCGAGGCCCGCGTTCGTCAGCCCTGCCAGCACAGAGACGCGGAAGCCCTGCATCGGCCGGCCGTCGGCGATGAAGAATGCGTTGAAGAGGATCATCAGCGCGGCAAAGGGGAAGAAGGGCAACAGGGCGTAGAGATAGCTGCGGCAGTCCGCGAGCAGCTCTGGCGAAGCGCCGAGCAGGAAGAGCAGCCCATCTCCTGCGGCAACGGCGAGAATGGCCAGGGCCGAGGCGAGCGCGATGGCAGTCACGGTGATCAGTGTGAAGCGGCGGCGTGCGGCCGCCGTTTTCCCTTCGCCGAGATTCTTGGCGACGAGGGCCGAGCCGCCCGAGGCCAGCATGATCGCGAGGCCGAGCACGAGGTTGATGACGGGGTAGACGATGTTCGAGGCGGCCAGCGCATCGCTGCCAGCAAAGCGGCCGATGAAGATGCCGTCCGTCACCGTGTAGAGTGAGATGATGATCATCATGCCGATGGACGGCGCGGCGAAGCGCAGCAGGCTCCTGAGGGTGAAATGGCGGGCGAGCGGCGATGCCTGCTCTGCCCGCTTCGTTCGCGCGGTCTGTGCAGTTTGTCTGTCTCTTGTCATTTTGCTTGTCATATCTATCAAGATCCTTTCAGAAAAATGTCCTATACTCATGGTAGAGTATACAGTGACTGTAAAGTCAAGGGGGCATGAAGTATGGAAGGCGGTCTCAACTTCCAGACCGGGGAGTTCGCAAAGCTCTGCGGCGTCAACAAGAGGACGCTGCACTACTACGATGAGCAGGGCATCTTCTCGCCCGACCACGTCGGGGAGAACCACTACCGCTACTATTCGGCGCGCCAGCTCTACCCGTTCATCATGATACGGCTGCTGCGCCAGATGGGGCTGGAGCTCTCCGAGATCCAGGACTATATGCGCCACCGCAGTCCTGAGCGTCTGAACCGCCTGCTGGCCGAGCAGGAAGACTGGCTCGACGCGGAGATCCAGAAATTGCAGTACATGAAGGAGATCGTGCACAACCAGCGCCAGATGCTCGCGCTTTCCAAGGACATCTGCTGTGACATCGTCCGCATCGAGCCGTGGCCAGAGGCCAACTTGATCTGCTCGGGACCGGTCCGGCAGATGATGCTCAAGGAGGACCACGCCGGTATCGAGCGCGCGCTCATGGCGCACATGCGCTACATCATGGAGCACGGTCTGAATTCCGGCCTCGTCTTCGGCGCCATGGTCAGGCGGGCGGATTTCCTCGAGGGCGACGGCCATCTCCTATCGTGCTTCTTCACCGTGACGACGCGCAGCGTGGCAACTGTGCCGCCGGATGTGCTGTTTGTCCGGCCGGCGGGGCGCTACCTCGTCACGTATTTCCGCGGCGACTACATGAAGACGAGAGCCGCCTACGACAGGCTCCGCGACTACCTGCAATCACATCCGGCCTTGCATGCCGGTGCCTATTCGTATGAGGAGAGCATCTTGGAGGACCTCAGCACGGCCGACCCGCGCGGCTACCTGACGCGCGTGGGCATACGGCTGCAGGACGATAGCACGAGAGAGGAATGAGAACCATTATGGATTTGAAACAATTGCGTTATTTCATGGCGATCGTGGAGGAGCGGCAGATCACGGCTGCCGCGCGGCGGCTGCACATGGCCCAGCCGCCTCTGAGCAACCAGATGAAGATGCTCGAGGACGAGATCGGGCTCAAGCTCTTCCAGCGCGGCCCGCATCACATCGAGCTGACCGAGGCCGGCGAGCTGCTCGCCGCGCGGGCGGCCCAGCTCCTCGACATGGCCGCGATGACGAAGCGGGAACTCAAGGACTTCCGGCAGGGCCTCTGCGGCACGCTCGCCATCGGCACCGTCTCCTCGTCGGGCGGCATCCTGATGCACGAGGGCATGCAGGTCTTCCGCGCCGAGTTTCCGCGCGTCCACTTCGAGATCCACGACGGCAACACGTACCAGCTCATCGACATGCTCGACCGGCGGATCATCGAGATTGCCATCGTCCGCACGCCGTTCAACGCTGCGCGCTTCAACTGCAAGTACCGCCAGCCGGAGCCGATGATCGCCGCGATGACGTCAGAGCTCGACTGGGCGCCCGAGAAGCAGGAGATTGCCGTGGAGGAGTTGGCAGAAAAGCCCCTGATCCTCTACCGCCGCTTCGAGCAACTGCTGCTCGACACCTTCGCCGCGCACGACTTCACGCCAGAAGTCGCCTGCCTCAACGACGATGCGCGCACGACAATCCTCTGGGCCAATGCCGGCCTCGGCGTCGCCATCGCACCGGCCGCCGCCATCGAGCTTGCCGCCCATAACCACCTGCATGTCAAGACCATCGCGGAGAGGAGCCTGCAGACGCGGCTTGCCGCCATATGGCCCCGCGATGCCTACATCTCCTCGCCGGCCAAGCACTTCCTCGAACTCTTTTGACTCAGTCAATCAATTTAACGGAATTCCAACGGTCATCTAAGAGGAATTGAAAGGCCAGTGGCTATACTATTCTCATCAAAAGGATAACCACTCCGAAAGAAAAGAGGAGATCATCATGTTGAAGTTGAATTGGAAAAAAGGTATAGCCGCTGCATTGGCCGGCATCATGAGCTTTGGCGTGCTGGGCACGACGCTGGCTGTCCCCGCAGAAGCAGCCTCGCATCACTACGAGGACTCGAATTGGCATTCGCGCCATGACCACCAGGTCGAGAAGCAGCGCCACGAAGCACATGAGCGCTGGGAGCGCGAGCACCGCCGCACAGAGAAGTCCTCGAAGGGCCACTCGACAGGTGAAGTCACGACGGCCGCCATCCTCGGTGCCGTCGTCGGTGCTGTCATCGCCAAGAATACCTGATGCTTGTGTACCAGGAAATAAATTCGCTCCCGAGGCGTCCAGGAGAAGGAAAACGCCACTGCTCTGGCGAAATCATTACGTTGAAATACGAGAATTAAAGACCGCTGTTCTGCAAAGAAAAGCGGTTTTCTTTTTGTCATGATGATCATGAAAGGATGGGGATATCCATGAACTTGAAGCAATACGTCCTGACGGCTCTGGCTGTCAGTGCCCTGACCATGCCTTGGGCACCTGGCGTGACGCAGGCTGCCGCTGCCGATGCTGCGGCGCAGCCGGCAGCTGAGCCTGCTCCGCAGGCAGTGAGCAGCGCGGCGGCCGCCACGGCCAAGACCGTCAAGGCAGATGCGCCAATCAAGGTAAAGCAGGCGAAGTACAGCCTGAAGTTCAATGCGAAGAACTACACGAAGGAGACGCTGAAGCTCGAGGGACAGGATGTGGCATTCCGCGCCTACCGCGATGTCGTCTATACAGCAAAGCCGGCCTCCGTCGCCTCCGAGTCCATGAGCATCTTCATCCCCGAGGCGTATTTCCAGAAGGGCGGCACAGTCAATGGCTACACGGCGAAGACCGCGCCGATCTTCCTGCCGAACGGCGTCGGCGGCTACATGCCGGGCGACAGCAAGGAGCCGAGCGCCAGTGAACGCATGAGCGGCGGCGCCAATGCCTCGCTCGTCGCGCTCTCGAAGGGCTATGTCGTCGCAGCGCCGGCTGTCCGCGGCCGCACGACGGTCGGCGATGACGGCAAGACGTACGTCGGCAAGGCTCCGGCCCTTCTCGTCGATTACAAGGCGGCCGTGCGCTACCTGCGCCACAACCGCCATCGCCTGCCGGCCGGCAATACCGACAGGATCATCTCGGACGGCACGAGCGCGGGCGGCGCTCTCTCCGCACTGCTCGGTGCCACGGGCAACAGCAAGGAGTACGACGCCGAGCTCCGGGCCATCGGCGCAGCTCATGAGCGCGACGACATCTTCGCTGCGATGGCCTACTGCCCGATCACGGACCTCGATCACGCCGACATGGCCTACGAGTGGATGTTCAACGGCGTCAATGAGGCATATCAGCACAGTGCTCCGATGAGCCCTCTGCTGCCGCTGAAAGCCGGCTCTATGCCGGGTGCCCTCAAGGTTGGCGATGCGGTCGTGCCGCTCGGGCCCGGCCCTGTTGTCCAGGGGGACAGCGCCGCAGCGGACCGCCCCGACAATGCGCCTGTGGAAGACAGCTCTGCCGTAGAGATGACGCAGGCAGAGCGCGTGGCCTCGGACCAGCTCAAGGCGCTTTTCCCCGACTACGTCAACAGCCTCGGCCTCAAGGACCGTCAGGGGCGCGCGCTGACGCTCGACGAGGACGGCACGGGCAGCTTCGCCGACTACATCAAGTCGGTCTACGCCGCTTCGGCGCAGTCGGCGCTCGATGCGGGCGAAGACCTCTCAGCGCTCGACTGGCTGACCATCGAGAACGGCATGGTCAAGGACGTGGACCTCGCCAAGTATGCCGCCTGGGCGACGCGCCTCAAGGCGGCGCCGGCCTTCGACAAGTTCGACCGCAGCTCGGGCGAGAACGATGAATTCGGCACGACAGACAACACGCCGCGCCACTTCACAGGCTTTTCGCTGACGCGCGACAAGGAAGCTGGTGCGACCATGGCGACATGGGATGATGTCCGCCGCATGAACCCCATGTACTTCATCGGTCAGCAGGGCGTCACTATCGCGCCGCACTGGCGCATCCGCCACGGGGCCAAGGACCGCGATACGAGCCTGGCCGTCCCCGCGCTGCTGGCCCTGAAGCTGCAGGACAGCGGCTATGACGTCGATTTTGCCTCGCCGTGGGGCAAGGGCCATGCCGGCGACTACGACCTCGCAGAGCTCTTTGACTGGGCCGACGGCATCTGCAAGGCAGCGGACACGCGCAAGAAATAACAGCATATGCCTCACGATTCGTGAACTCAATCAAGAGCATCTCGCAGACTGCGGGATGCTCTTTTATTAGAAAATAAGCAGTAAACGAAAAATAAATGGTGTCCTTTCTTACAGCGAGCATTCATAGCTTCATGCTATAATAGAGTGTGACAGAATCGCAATGAAAAGAAAGAGAAGTGCACGGGTTGAGCGCGGCGCGCTTCTCGCTTATCAGGAAAGGTGAATCGTATCATGATGACATTGACGCAGATGCGTTATTTCTATGAGGTCTGCCAGTGGCAGAACATCACGAAGGCCGCCGAGCATCTCCACGTCTCGCAGCCGACGATCAGCGTGGCGATGCAGACGCTCGAGGCAGAGACGGGGCTGAACCTGTTTCACCGCGAAGGCCGGAAGCTCGTCGTGACGCCGGAGAGCAGCAAATTACTTGTTAAGGTCAACCACATTTTAAGCCAGATGGACCAGCTCGAACTGGAGATCCAGGACATGGCGCACAACCGCAATCACATCCGCATGGCGTTGCCGCTGCAGATCGGCACGCGCTTCCTGCCGCGCATCCTCGGCGAGTTTCGTCGCACGCATCCGCAGATCAAGCTCGAGATCATCGAGTCGGGCGGCATCAGCGCTCTGCAGATGGTCGAGGACGAGAAACTCGACATCGCCCTGACGAACTACACGACAGGCTTCAGCCAGAAGCTCCATTACCAGAAACTCTACGACTGCGAATGCTGTTTCGTTACGTACCCGTCCCATCCGCTGGCCAAGCGCAAGGCCGTCTCGTTCGCCGATCTTGCCGATGAAGAGCTCGTCATGCTCGACAGCCACTACTTCATCTACCGCATGGTCCACGACCTCTATGCCGCACACAGCTGCAAGCCTCGCATCATCCACTTCTCGCCGTACCTCCACACGATCAAGAACCTCGTCGAGCGCGGCATCTGCTCGACCTTCCTCGCCCGCCAGGCCGTGCTTCCCGACGAGAACCTCGTCGCCGTCTCCCTCGAGGAGCCCTTCTATATCAACTCCGGCATCGTCACCAAGAAGGGCCGCCAGGTCTACGAGGACGAGCAGCACCTCATTGATTACCTGCAGGAAATCACGAAGGAGATGTAAAGGCAGACACAAAAATGAGAGACCTTCCTCTGAAAGTCTCTCATTTTTGCTGTTCTCTTATTTCGTTATTTCGCGTTCTTCTTGGCGAGGAAGTCCTTGAGGATCTGGCGCTTGGCAATCTTGCCGGTCGAGGTGCGCGGCAGGGACGGGAGCTCGTGGAACTCGCGCGGGATCTTGTAGAGCGCGAGGTTGGCCTGCAGGAACTTCTTGAGCTCGCGGATGTTGATGGAGGCGCCGTCGTGCAGGCTGTAGAAGCAGGCGCCGGCCTGGCCGCGCAGCTTGTCGTCGATGCCGACGACGGCAGCTTCGCTGATGCCCGGGAACTGGTAGATGAGCTCTTCGACTTCGCGCGGGTAGATGTTCTCGCCCATGCTGATGATCATGTCCTTGATGCGGTCGACGATGTAGATGTAGCCCTCTTCGTCGGCGCGGGCGACGTCGCCCGTGTGGAGCCAGCCGCCGCGCAACGCGTTCTTCGTCGCGTCGGGCAGGTTCCAGTAGCCGAGCATGATGTTGTCGCCCTTGACGATGAGCTCGCCGGCTTCGCCTTTCGGCACTTCATTGCCGTCGGAGTCAATGAGCTTCCAGGCGACGCCCGGCACGACGGGGCCGCAGGAGCCGACTTTCGGCTTTTCGGGCGGATTCATCGTGACGACCGGCGATGTCTCGGAGAGGCCGTAGCCCTCGCAGATGTCGACGCCGAACTTGTTCATGAAGTCCTGCTCGATCTTGAGCGGCAGCGTCGTGCCGCCCGAGACGACGAGGCGCAGCGAGGCCATGTCTTTCTTGCTCGCGAGCTTCGTCAGCAGGCTGCAGATCGACGGCACGATGTAGAGGTCGTTGATCTTCTCCTCGCGGATGACGCTGATCGTCTCTTTCGGCGTGAAGGAGTCGAGGATGACGATCTCGGCGCCGCAGTAGAGCGGGTAGAGCACGGAGCAGGTCCAGCCGAAGCAGTGGTACATCGGCAGCACGCAGAGCACGTGGTGCTCAGCCTTGCAGTGCATGATGCTCATCTGGCTGGCGTTGGTGACGAGGTTGCGGTGCGAGAGAACGGCGCCCTTCGGCGAGCCCGTCGTGCCGGACGTGTAGATGATGACGCAGGGGTTCTGCTCATTGAAGGTCGGCGGCAGGGACGGCGCAGCCGGGATGCTCGCGTCAATCTTGCCCATCTGGCGGATGTCGTGCTGTGTCACGCGCATGTCGCAGCGCAGGGCGGAGAGCGCGTCGACGAGGTTCAGCGGCTGGTACGTCAGGATGTGGCGCGAGCCGGAATCCTTGATGATGTAGGCAATCTCGCGGTTGCTGAGCTGGAAATTGATCGGCACGGCGATGGCGCCGAGCGAGGCAATCGCCATGTAGGCGTAGATGTAGTCCGCACTGTTGCGGGAGAAGATGCTGACGCGGTCGCCGACGCGGACTCCGGCAGCGTAGAGGCGGTTGCGGCAGGCTGCGACGTGCTCCTGCAGCTCGCGGTAGGTGATGCGGCGTTCGTGATCGACGATGGCGAGGGAATCAGGTTCCCCCTGGTAGATCAGTTCATGTACAAACATTCTATTCCCTATTCCTTCCTCGAGAGCAAAATGCTCCCATAGCACAGGATAAATTCCCTTTGTATAGCTCTAATTTTATACCAGGTCATAAAGTTTGTCAAAGCATAATGTACCCGCGGTGTGATTTTCGCCGCACTCATTCTTCGTCGTCATGCGGATGCGCGAGGGCGCTGTGCTGGTAGCTGTAGCCGAAGTAGACGAGACAGCCGAAGGTACACCAGACGATGAAGCGGACCCAGGTCTCCCAGGGCAGGTGGTACATGAGATAGCCGCAGGTCAGGACGGCGAGCGGCGCGATGAGCCAGACGAGCGGGCAGCGGAAGGTGCGTGGCACGTCCGGTTTCGTGATGCGCAGGACGAGGACGCCAATGGCCGCGACCAGGAACGCGGAGAGCGTGCCGATGTTGGCCATCTCGGCGATGACGCCGATGGGGACGAAGCCCGCGATGATCGAGACGAAGATGCCGCCCATGACGGTGACGATGTACGGCGTGTGGTAGCGCTTGTGGATCTTGCAGACGCGCGCCGGGACCATGCCGTCGCGGCTCATGGCGAAGAAGATGCGGGCCTGGCCGTAGAGCAGGACGAGCAGGACGGTCGTGATGCCGGCAATGGCGCCGACACCGACGACGGCGGAACCGAGGTTGTAGCCGATGTAGCGCAGGGCGAAGGCGACTGGCTCCGGGTTGTTGAGCTCGGTGTAGGGCACGATGCCCGTCAGCACGCCGGCGACGACGACGTAGAGGGCTGTGCAGATGACGAGCGAGCCGATGATGCCGATCGGCAGGTCGTGCGACGGGTTCTTGCATTCCTCGGCGCTCGTCGCGACGGCATCGAAGCCGATGTAGGCGAAGAAGACGATGGCCGCGCCGCCGAAGATGCCCGAGACGCCGAACGGCATGAAGGGCTCCCAGTTCATCGTGTCGACGTGTGGGATGGCGAGCAGCAGGAAGATGGCGATGGCCGTGAGCTTGACCCCGACGAGGATGCGGTTGAGCTTCGTGCTCTCCTGCGTGCCGCGGATCAGCAGGACGGAGAGCAGCAGCGTGATGAAGATGGCGGGGATGTTGATGATGCCGCCGTCTGCCGGCACGTGTGTCAGCGCATGGCCGGGGTCGATGCCCGCCGAGAGCAGGAGACCCGTGACGTAGCCTGACCAGCCCGAGGCGACGGCGCTGGCGGTGACGGTGTACTCGAGGATGAGGTTCCAGCCGACGATGAAGGCGATGAACTCGCCGAGCGATGCATACGTGTAGGTGTAGGCGCTGCCCGAAGCCGGCACGATGGAGGAGAATTCTGCGTAGGCGAGGCCGGCAAGCGCACAGGCGAGTCCGGAGATCATGAAGGAGATCGTGACGGCCGGGCCCGCGTACTTGGCGGCGGCGACGCCCGTCAGGACGAAGATGCCTGTGCCGATGACACAGCCGATGCCGAGCAGGATGAGGTCAAAGGCGCCGAGCGTCTTGGCCATGCCCGAATGAGCAGCCGTCTCGCGCATCTGCTCAATACTTTTGGTACGGAACAAGTTCATTTTTTACCATTCCCTTTTCTGTCTGCAATACATTAGCGCAGCATGATAAATAAGATTTACAACGTTACTATTATAAGTAAGGAAAAAGCCTCCGTCAATATGACAGAGGCTCGATGTGGCAATGTGGAGGCGATGTGCAGCGTCAGGCGCGGATCCATTCCTTGAATTTCTCCGGCGAGCTGTTGATGACGAGTTCTTCCGGGAAATCGGCCTCGCGGATGACTTCTTCCGAGAGCGCATGATTGCCGACATCGAGGTCGATGTGCGCATCGCTGCCCATGATGACGTGCGTGCCGTACTTCTTGCAGGCCTGCAGCATCTTCTTGGCGAGGTCGCGCGAGCCGGAGCGGCTGCCGCCCGGGCGGTAGGAGCTGTTGTTGCACTCGAGCAGGACGTGGCGCTCTGCGGCAGCCTTGGCAATCTTGTCGAAGTCGACTGGGAAGCGCGGATTGTCCGGATGGCCGATGATCTTGACCTGTGGGATCCACATGGCGCTCATGATGGCCGTCGTGTTGTCGAGTTCCGTACCCGGATTGATGCAGGGGTCGTGCAGACTCGCGATGGCGTAGTCGACGGAGCGCAGAGCCTTTTCCTCGAGGTCGACCTTGCCCGTCGTGTTCAGGATGTTGAGTTCCACGCCCATGAGGAGTTCCACGCCGGCTTCCTTGCCGTAGACCTCGCGGTCAAAGATGCGCAGGTTCTCGAAGTAGAAGCGGTGCGTCGAGCCCGGCATGGCCGGTGCGTGGTCGGCGATGCCGACGAGTGCGAGCCCCTTCTTGCTGCCCGCTGCAATCATCTCGCGGATTGTGTTGTAGGCATGGCCGCTGGCCAGCGTGTGCATGTGGACGTCGAGTAAGTCTTTCATAAAATCAATCCCCCAAACAATTGATAGTATCCTGCCCCTCATTATACCACGATACTGTGTTTGGAGGGGGCCAGATGGGGGTAAATCGAGGTGCCAAAAATTTTTTCAAGAAATTTGGATTTACCTGTTGACATTTCGAGGGGACTCCTTTATAATAAATCTTGTCGTTAAGACATGGGGTTATAGCTCAGTTGGTTAGAGTGTCTCGTTGACATCGAGGAGGTCACAGATTCGAATTCTGTTAACCCCACCATTTATGAAAGATGAGGTTTCGTCGAACGGCGAAACCTTTTTTGTTTGCTCGCTTAGCTCAGTTGGCTAGAGCATCTCCGTCACATGGAGGGGGTCGGGGGTTCGAATCCCTCAGCGAGCACCATATTGACATTCAGGCCGTGCGTATTGCGCACGGCTTTTATTTTTGCCTTTGCTTGTTTTTGGAATGATGCGCCTGTGCGGATCGGCTCTGCTTCCTATATTGTAAGAAACGGGCGGGTACATTGACACTGGGGCCTGCAAGATGATATGATAGATAAGGGAATATCGGTAACTTCTCCAAACTCAAAACGAGACTTTCCGGAGGCAAGACAGTCGGGGAGTCAATTTGAGTTTTTTCGTCGTGTTTTCACTTCCGCGGTGCAGAGACGCCGCCAGGAAATTGAGGAGGAAATCACTAAATGATCGAGCGTTATACTAAGCCGGAAATGGGCCATCTCTGGTCTATCGAGAACGAGTGGCAGCAGATCCTGAATGTCGAGATGGCTGCCTGCGATGCCATGGCCGAACTCGGAGAGATCCCGAAAGAGGCTGCCAAGAACATTCGCGCGAAAGCAAAATTCGATGTCAACCGCATCCATGAGATCGAGTCGGTCACGCACCACGACATCATCGCGTTCCTGACGAACGTCGCCGAGAATGTTGGTGATGACTCCAAATACATCCACAAGGGCCTGACGTCCTCGGACGTCAAGGACACGGCATACTGCATGATGATGCGCGATGCCTGCACGATCATCCTCGATGACCTCAAGAAGTTCCGCGAGGTCCTGCGCCGCCGCGCGAAGGAATTCAAGCATACGCCGTGCATCGGTCGCACGCATGGCATCCATGCAGAGCCGATGACGTTCGGCCTCAAGCTCCTGCTCTGGAGCGCTGAGATCGAGCGCGACATTGAGCGCATGGAGCATGCCAAGAAGATCGTCTCGGTCTGCAAGCTCTCGGGCGCTGTCGGCACGTACTCGAACATCGACCCGAAGATTGAGCAGATGGTCGGCAAGAAGCTTGGCCTGACGCCGGTGCGCCTCGCTACGCAGGTCATCCAGCGCGACCGCCACGCTGAGTTCGTCACGTCGATCGCCATCTGCTCCTCGACGCTCGAGAAGATTGCGACGGAAGTCCGCAACCTGCAGCGCACGGATATCCGCGAGGCTGAGGAGTACTTCTCCCCGGGCCAGAAGGGTTCTTCCGCTATGCCGCACAAGCGCAACCCGATCAACTGCGAGCGCATCTCCGGCATGGCCCGCCTGAACCGCGGCAATGCCGTCGCAGCTCTCGAGGACATCACGCTCTGGCATGAGCGCGATATCTCCCACTCGTCCGTCGAGCGCGTCATCCTGCCGGATTCGTCGATCAACCTCGACTACTGCACGCAGAAGCTCACGGACATCATCGACAAGCTGCTCGTCTACCCGGACAAGATGCTCCACGACATGAACCGCACGGGCGGCCTGATCTACAGCCAGCGCATCCTGCTGTCGGTTGTCGACAAGGGCGTGCTGCGCGAGGATGCCTACAAGTGGGTACAGCGCAACGCTATGAAGCGCTGGATGGAAGGCCAGGACTTCCGCACGAGCGTCGAGCAGGACCCGGATATCACGAAGTACCTGACGAAGGAAGAGATCGATGACTGCTTCGACTACAAGTACTTCCTGCGCCATGTCGATATGATCTTCGAGCGCTTCGGCCTCTGAGCATACAACCAGTGAATGAAAGCCTCTTCTCCCTTCGGGGAGAAGGCTTTTCTATGTCTGTGGACATCGCACCGGATGATCCATCATAAAGGAGAGACTCATTATGTCAACAGTAGTAGTAACGGGCACCCAGTGGGGCGACGAGGGCAAGGGCAAGATTGTCGACTACCTCGCCCAGAAGGCTGAGACGGTCGTTCGCTTCCAGGGCGGCAGCAACGCCGGCCATACCGTCGTCGTCGATGGTGTAGACTATAAGCTGCGCCTGATGCCGTCGGGTATCCTCTTCAAGGGTTCGCACTGCGTCATCGGCAACGGCGTCGCATTCAACCCGAAGGTCATGCTGCAGGAGATGGACGGCCTCGCAGAGCGCGGCATCGATCTCTCTGGCATCCGCATCAGCAACCGCGCGCAGCTCGTCCTGCCGTATCACTGCCTGATGGATCAGCTCGCCGATGATGCGCGCGGCAAGGGCAAGGTCGGCACGACGCACAACGGCATCGGCCCGTGCTATGTCGACCGCGACAACCGCATCGGCATCCGTGTCTGCGACTTCATCGACAAGGAGGAGTTCGCAAAGCGCCTCAAAGAGAACCTCGCGATCAAGAACCGCGAGCTCAAGCTGCTCTACGACCATGAGCCGCTCGACTATGATGAGATCCTCGCTGAGTACAACGGCTACGCAGACCGCCTGCGCCCGTACGTCTGCGACACGATTGCCTTGCTCGACGAGGAGATCAAGGCCGGCCGCAAGATCCTCTTTGAGGGTGCACAGGCCACGATGCTCGACATCGACTACGGCACGTATCCGTACGTCACGGCTTCGCACCCGATCTCGGGCGGCGTCGCCATCGGTGCCGGTGTAGCTCCGCAGAAGATCGATAAGGTCGTCGGCATCGTCAAGGCCTACTGCACGCGTGTAGGCGAGGGCCCGTTCCCGACGGAACAGCTCAACGCGACGGGCGAGAAGCTGCGCGAAGTCGGCCATGAGTACGGCGTCGTCACGGGCCGTCCGCGCCGCACGGGCTGGCTCGACGCCTGCGTCGTCCGCTATGCCGGCATCCTCTCGGGCATCGACTACATGGCCGTCACGCGTCTCGACATCCTCGACAGCTTCGACGAGATCAAGATGTGCGTCGCCTACAAGTACAAGGGTGAGATCCTCAACGAGATCCCGGCAAGCCTCAAGGTCCTCGCAGAGGTCGAGCCGGTCTACGAGACGTTCCCGGGCTGGAAGTGCGATATCACCAAGGTCCGCAAGTACGAAGACCTGCCGGAGAACGCCAAGAAGTATCTCACGCGCATGGCAGAAGTCACGGGTATCGGCCTCGGTATCGTCTCCGTCGGCCCAAACCGCGACGAGACGATCGTCATCGCCAACGACATCTTCTGATTGATGATCTGATAGAAACGAGCAAGGTGCATTTGCGCCTTGCTCGTTTTTTGTATAAATAAAGTCAGAAAATATCCTGTGTTTATACAAGTCCGCAAGGAATTTCAAACAATAAAAAAAGATTGACAAATTGAGTATGCAGTGCTATATTTAAACCATAAGGTGTGCTCGAACACAATAGAGCGTAATCAATGAATTTCAAACAAAGGAGAGAAAAGAAATGGTAACAAGCACAGGAAGTGCACCAGAGAAGAAAATCCCTAGTGCATTCATTTATTTCTTCGGATCTTTTGGAGGCATACTCTTTGGTTATGATATTGGCGTCATGACCGGTGCGCTGCCGTTCCTGCAGAATGACTGGAGCTTGCAGGGCAATGCCAGCATCATCGGTTGGATTACATCGGCAGTTATGTTTGGTGCAATTTTTGGCGGTGCAATGGCAGGACAGCTTTCGGACCGTCTCGGCCGCCGCAAGATGATCCTTATCTCGGCTATCATCTTCGTCATCGGCTCTATCCTCTCTGGTATTGCGCCGCATAATGGTGAGTATTACCTCATCGGCGTCCGCATTCTTCTGGGCCTGGCTGTCGGCGCAGCTTCTGCTCTTGTTCCGGCTTATATGTCGGAGATGGCGCCGGCGCGTCTCAGAGGCCGCCTTTCCGGTCTGAACCAGACGATGATCGTTTCAGGTATGCTGCTCTCTTACGTCGTCGACTTCCTGCTCAAGGACCTGCCTGAGACGATGGCATGGCGCCTGATGCTCGGCCTTGCTGCTGTACCGGCCATCATCCTGTTCCTCGGTGTCCTTCGCTTGCCGGAATCCCCGCGTTTCCTCGTGAAGCATGGTCTCGTCGATGAGGCTCGCCGTGTGCTCGGGTACATTCGTAATACGAAAGATGAAGTTGAGGCAGAACTTGCTGATATCAAAAATATGACGGCTACGGAAGCCAATCTCAAAGAGCCGTCGCTTGCCACGCTGTTCTCAGATAAATACCGCTATCTCGTAACTGCCGGTGTCGGCGTTGCTGCATTCCAGCAGTTCCAGGGTGCTAATGCGATTTTCTACTATATCCCGCTGATTGTCGAGAAGGCAACGGGCCAGGCTGCAAGCTCCCAGCTCATGTGGCCGATTATCCAAGGCGTCTTGCTCGTCCTCGGTTCGCTGATTTTCCTCGTCATCGCTGATAAGTTCAACCGCCGCACGCTGCTGACGGTTGGCGGCACGATTATGGGCCTTTCGTTCATCCTGCCGGCTGTCATCAACAGCATCATCCCAAATGCTGATCCGATGATGATTGTATTTTTCCTCTGCATCTACGTTGCGTTTTACTCCTTTACGTGGGCTCCGCTCACCTGGGTTATCGTCGGCGAAATCTTCCCGCTGGCCATCCGTGGCCGTGCTGCAGGCCTTGCTTCGTCGTTCAACTGGATTGGCTCGTTCCTTGTCGGCCTGCTGTTCCCCATCATGACCGCGTCGCTCTCACAGGAAACGGTCTTTGCAATCTTCGGTGTTATCTGCATGCTTGGTGTATGCTTCATTCGCAATTGCGTTCCGGAGACGCGTGGCCATACGCTCGAAGAAATCGAAGCTGCTGGCACGAAGAAATCCGCAAATGCATCGGTGCACAATGCCTGATGGCAATCCAGTAATTGGATAGGGATATTGCAAAGGGAAGGTTTACCATGGATTTAAAGAAAAATGCCGAAGCAATTGAGGCGGGCCGCACAGCCCTGGGCCTCGAGCTCGGTTCGACGAACATAAAGATGGTTCTGGTCAATGAAGCGTGCGAGACGCTGGCTTCGACGAGCTACGGCTGGGAGAATCAGCTGGAGAACGGCATCTGGACGTACGACCTCGCAAAGGTCTGGCTCGGCATCGAGGACGCGTTCCACAGCCTGACGGCTGATGTGCAGAGCCGCTACCACGTGGAGATCAAGACAATCGGCTCCATTGGCATCAGTGCCATGATGCACGGCTACCTGCCGTTCGACAAGACGGGCAAACAGCTCGCTCCGTTCCGGACCTGGCGCAACAACATCACGGGTGAGTCCGCTGCCAAGCTCACGGAGCTCTTCGGCTTCAACATCCCGCAGCGCTGGAGCATCGCGCATCTCTATCAGGCCATCCTCAATGGGGAAGAGCATGTCAAGGATATCGCGTTTCTGACGACGCTGGCCGGCTATGTGCACTGGCAGCTCAGCGGTGAGAAGGTGCTCGGCATCGGCGATGCCTCGGGCATGTTCCCGATTGACGAACAGACGGGCACGTACGACGCTGCGATGATGGAAGCGTTTGGCGGCCTCGACGAGGTCAAGCGCTATCCGTGGAAGCTGGCCGACATCCTGCCGAAGCCGTTGCGCGCCGGCAAGGCTGCCGGCCAGCTGACGAAGGAAGGCGCATGGCTGCTCGACCCGACGGGCAAGCTGCAGCCGGGCGCGCTGATGGCACCGCCTGAGGGTGATGCCGGCACTGGCATGGTCGCGACAAACGCCGTGCGCAAGCGCACGGGCAACATCTCGGTCGGCACGTCGGCCTTCTCGATGAATGTCCTCGATGCGCCGCTCAAGGCTGTGCACCGCGACATCGACATCGTGACGACGCCGGACGGCGCTCCCGTCGCGATGGTTCACACCAATAACTGCTCGAGCGATCTCAATGCCTGGGTCCAGCTCTTCGGCGAGTTTGCCGAGCTCATCGGCCATGGCCAGACGCCAGCGAAGCTCTACCGTACGCTGTTTGAAGTCTCGCAGCGCGCAGACCGCGATGCCGGCGGCCTCCTCAACTACAGCTGTCTGTCCGGCGAGAACATCACGGATGTGGAGACGGGGCGCCCGCTCTTCGTGCGCGCGCCGCACAGCCAGATGAATCTCGCGAACTTCATGCTCGCCCAGCTCTACGGCTGCTTCGCCCCGCTCAAGATCGGCATGGACATCCTCGTCAAGGAGGAGGGCGTGCAGACGGACGTCATGATTGCACAGGGCGGCCTGTTCAAGACGCCGGTCATCGGTCAGCAGGTCCTTGCGGACTGCCTTGGCCTGCCAATCACCGTCATGGAGACGGCAGGAGAGGGCGGCCCCTGGGGCATGGCCGTGCTCGCCGTCTTTGCCAAGTGGCACGGCGAGAAGGCGCTGGTGGATTTCCTCGACGACGAGGTCTTCCACAACCCCGAGAGTTCGACACTCTTGCCGACGGAAGAAGGCCGCCTCGGCTGCCAGAAGTTCATCGCAGCTTACTGCGCAGGTCTCACCGTCGAGCGCGAGGCGGGCAAGGCCGTCGCTGACCCGGCAGATGCGTGATCTATCGTGATATCGTGAAAGGATAATCCAGATATGTTAGAAGAACTCAAGCAGGAAGTCTATGAAGCCAACATGATGTTGCCGAAGCTCGGCATCGTCACGTTCACCTGGGGCAATGTCTCGGGCATCGACCGCGAGAAGAACCTCTTCGTCATCAAGCCGTCGGGCGTGCCGTATGAGGACCTCAAGCCTTCCGATATGGTCGTCGTCGATCTCGAGGGCCATGTCGTCGAGGGCGAGATGAACCCGTCGAGCGATACGATGACACACCTCGTGCTCTACAAGGCATTCCCGAACATCAAGGCCGTCGTCCACACGCATTCCAAGTGGGCCGTCTCGTTCGCTGAGGCTGGTGTGCCGATCGAAGCACTCGGCACGACGCATGCCGACACGTTCTACGGCGATGTCCCCGTGACAGATGCACTGACGAAGCAGGAGATCGAAGAAGCCTACGAAGAGAACACGGGCAAGGTCATCGTCCGCACGTTCGAGGAGTACGGCATCGACCCGGATGCTGTGCCGGCCGTCCTCGTCAAGCAGCACGGCCCGTTCACCTGGGGCCCGAGCCCCAAGAAGGCCGTTGAGAATGCCAAGATCCTCGAGGTCGTCGCCGAGATGAATTACCATGCACTGCAGCTCACGCGTGCGGATATCCGCGTGCCGCAGTTCCTGCTCGACAAGCACTACTATCGCAAGCACGGCGCAAACGCCTATTACGGCCAGAACAACGCCAAGTCCAAGAGCGGTGCCACGCACAAGTAAGCAATCCCTCCTGCAGTACGCTGCAGGAGGTAACATACAAGTAGAAGGGAAGTACCATCATGTTGAAACTCACGCACGATTATAAATTCTGGTTTGTCGCAGGCTCTCAGTTCCTCTATGGCGAGGAGCAGCTCAAGAACGTCGCCCGCGATGCAGAAGATATCGTCAAGAAGCTCAATGCGAGCGGCAAGCTGCCGTACCCCATTGAGTTAAAGGGCGTCATGACGACGGCTGACGGTATCACGCAGTTCATGAAGGAGGTCAACTACAACGACGATGTCGCAGGCGTCATCACCTGGATGCACACGTTCTCCCCGGCGAAGAACTGGATTCGCGGCACGAAGCTCCTGCAGAAGCCTCTGCTGCACCTCGCGACGCAGTACCTCGACAAGATTCCGTACGACACGATCGACTTCGACTACATGAACCTCAATCAGAGCGCACACGGTGATCGCGAGTACGGCTACCTCAATGCCCGCCTCGGTCTCAACAACAAGATTGTCTACGGCTGGTGGGGCGATGAAGAAGTCCAGGATGAGGTCGCTTCGTGGGAAGACGTCGCCGTCGCCTACAACGAGAGCTTCCGCATCAAGGTCTGCCGCTTCGGCGATACGATGCGCAATGTAGCTGTCACGGAGGGCGATAAGGTCCAGGCGCAGATCCAGCTCGGCTGGACGGTCGACTACTGGCCGGTCGGCGATCTCGTCGAAGTCGTCGATGGTGTCAGCGAGGCGGACATCGACGCCGAGTACAAGAAACTCCAGGATCTGTACACGTTCAACCCGCAGGAGAACAGCCCGGAGAAATTCGAGAGCTCGGTCCGCTATCAGCTGCGCGAGTACCTCGGCATCAAGAAGTTCCTCGATGACAAGGGCTACACGGCCTTCACGACGAACTTCGAGGACCTCAAGGGCCTCAAGCAGCTGCCGGGCCTCGCTGCTCAGCTCCTGATGCGCGATGGCTACGGATTCGGCGCAGAGGGCGACTGGAAGACGGCGGCCCTGACGCGCCTCCTGAAGATCATGGCCCACAATGACCGCACGGTCTTCATGGAAGACTACACGCTCGACCTGCGCAAGGGCCATGAGGCCATCCTTGGCGCACACATGCTCGAGGTCGACCCGACGATTGCCAGCGACAAACCGCGCGTCGAAGTCCATCCGCTCGACATCGGTGGTAAGGACGACCCGGCCCGCCTCGTCTTCACGGGCGCTGACGGCGACGGTATCGACTGTACGGTCGCGGATTTCCGCGATGGCTTCCGCTTCATCAGCTACCCGGTCGACTGCCGCAAGGCTGAGGCCGAGACGCCGCATCTGCCGGTTGCAAAGCAGCTCTGGACGCCGAAAGTCGGCCTCAAGAAGGGTGCGACGGAGTGGATCCATGCTGGCGGCGGCCACCACACGGTCCTCTCGTTCCGCATCACGGAAGAGCAGATCCACGACCTCGGCACGATGCTTGGCATGAACCTCGTCGAGATCTGCTGACACTTTGCTTTCCTTTGTATCCATACACCTATATACAAAAGGCGCATCCCGTTCCTTCTGGAACGGGATGCGCCTTTTGTTGTACGATCAACGATTATCTGTTCGGTCAGCCTTCGGCATTCTGCAGGATGCGGATCTCGTTGCGCATGATGTACTTGTCGCACTCCGGCTCGATGCCGTTGACGAGGTAGTCGAAGACGATCAGCATGGCTCGTTGGCCCTGCTGATGCGGGTGCTGGTAGATGGCGGCCTGGATGACGCCCTTCTTTATCATCTCGATCGTCGTCGGGATGGTATCGAAGACGATCATCGTGATGTCCTCGCGCCTCGAGGCGAGGACGGCGCGGGCGGCACCGTAGGCACCGGCCGAGATGACGAAGAGTGAGTTGAGCTCGGGATGGTCGAGCAGGAACTGCCGGACCTTTTCGTAGGCGATCATGTCGTCGTCCTCGGTCTCCTCAACGCCGCAGAAGTGGAAATCGGGATGGCCCTGCATGGTTTCGAGAAAGCCGTCAAGGCGCTGGCGGTGGCCGAGCATCTGCAGCGAGCCGAGCAGGACGCCCGTGTGGAGCGCCTGTGGATGGATCATGCACAGCAGGGCTGCGGCCGTCCGGCCGCCGTTGGGGTAGTCTGGTCCGACGTAGCAGTGGCGCTTGGACGTCTCGATGTCGTTGTTGAGCGTGACGACGAAAATATTGGCATCCACGCACTCGTCGATCTTCTTGACGATGCGCGGATGGTTGAGCGGGTCGATGATCAGCGCGTTGATTCCCTGTTCGCGGAGTTCATCGATCATGGCACACTGCTTGTCGATGTCGAAGCCGCGCATGCTGCGCCAGATGACCTTGAGGCCGTAGGAGTCGTACTTGTCTGCGAGCCGGTGCATGGAGTGCAGGACGTCATCGAAGAAGTGGACGCCTTCAGAAAGCAGCAGGACGCCGACGACGGGGTGCTTCTTGCGAGCGGCGAGCGCCTTGCCCGCCGGGTTGGGATGGTAGTTGAGTTTGGCGGCCATTTCGAGGACGAGCCGCTCCTTTTCCGGCTTGACCTTGCCGCGGCCGTTGAGCACGCGGTCGACTGTGCCGCGCGAGACGCCGCAGAGTTCGGCAATCTGTTTGATGGTTACCATAGATATCGACTTCCTTGCTGTGATTTTGCTGTGATTGCGATAGTGATTTAAGATGATAATTCGATATGCGATGAACTTTTTCCTGCCAGTTTCCTGTCAGAGGCTTCTGTGGATTGATGCGCGGGGCGATTTCTGCTATACTATTCGCGATTGCAGAAATGGCAGAGCACAGTGACACGGTGACACAGTGAAAGGATGGACACGCGCGATGTACAAGATGATTGCCCTCGACCTCGATGGCACGCTGAATAACGACGAGAAGAAGATCACGGAGAAGACGAGAGAGGCACTACTCGCCGTCCAGCAGCACGGCGTGACGGTCGTGCTGGCCTCGGGCCGCCAGGCGCCGGGCCTCTCGCGCGAGGCAGACGCTCTCGACCTCAAGGACTACCACGGACTGCTGCTCTCGTACAACGGCGGACGCATCCAGGATGCGACGACGGGGGAGATCCTCTTCGACCAGGCCATCGAGCGCGCGACGGCGCTGCGCTTCCTGCGCCACCTCGAAGCCTATCCAGAGCTCTCGCCAATCGTCGACGACGGGGAATCGATTTTCACGACGGATGCAAACCGCCACAAGGTGCAAGATGAGAGCCGCAACAACAACCTCAAAATCGAGATCGTCGAGAATATCGCCGATGCCGTCGAGGCGCGCGGCTTCTCGCCCGTCAAGATCCTGACAGCGGCGCCGAACGAGATCCTCGTGCCGCGCCTCGCTGATATCCGCCGCGGCTTTGAGGATGAATTATCCTTCGTCCAGTCGGCGCCGTGGTTCTACGAGGCGACGGTCAAGGGCGTCAGCAAGTCGAGTTCGCTCGCGCGCGTCTGTGAGCGCCTCGGCATTGAGCGCAGCGAGGTCATGGCCTTCGGCGACGCGCAGAACGACATGAGCATGCTCGATTTTGCGGGCCGCGGCGTCGCGATGGGTAATGCCTGCCCCGAGCTCAAGGAGATGGCCGATGAGATCACGCTGTCGAACAACGAGGATGGCATCGCGGCCTCGCTCACGCGCCACTTTGACTTCCTGAACTGATGATTGTCAGAGGAGCTTCCCGATGGGAAGCTCCTTTTTTATGAGAAAATCACATAGATATAGATGAAGTTTATAGAAGATGGCTATTGCTATTGACTTTTTGGCGCACAGGCCATAAAATGAAATCATCAATCCCGAGTATTTTTGTAAGGATTACGATCCGAGCATATATCTTAAGTCTTAAAGGAGAGTTTTACATATGGCTGAGAATCTTTTGGAAATCAAGGATCTCCATGCTGGTGTCGAAGGCAAGGAAATCCTCAAGGGCTTGAGTCTGTCGGTGGATAAGGGCGAGGTGCACGTCATCCTCGGACCGAACGGCTCCGGTAAATCGACGCTGATGAACATCATCATGGGCCATCCGAAGTACGAGGTCACGTCCGGCACGATGTCCTTCGAGGGCGAGGACATCACAGGCCTCAAGACGTTCGAGCGCGCGCGCAAGGGACTGTTCCTCTCGTTCCAGACGCCGGAGGAGATCCCGGGCATCACGGTCGAGAACATGATCCGCACGTCGAAGCAGGCCATCTCTGGCGAGCGCGTCAAGATCGTCCCGTTCCGCCGCCAGCTCAAGGAGACGATGGAAGAGCTCAAGATGAAGCCGGAGTATGCGGAGCGCTACATGAATGTCGGCTTCTCGGGCGGCGAGAAGAAGCGCACGGAAATCCTGCAGCTCCTGATGCTCAACCCGAAGCTCGCACTGCTCGATGAGACGGATTCCGGCCTCGATGTCGATGCCGTGCAGATCGTTTCCGAAGGCGTCGCGAAGTTCCACAACGAGGACAACAGCTGCCTGATCATCACCCACAACACGCGCATCCTCGAGAAGCTCAAGGTCGACAAGGTCCACGTGCTCATCAACGGCGAGATTGTCGAAGAGGGTGGCCCGGAACTCATCGATGACATCAACCGCTGCGGCTTCACGCACATCCTTGACGCCCAGGCAGAAAAGTGAGGCGTGCGATGGCTGAAGAAAAATTTGTACCGAAAAAGAAGACGTACGTCGAGGACATCGAGCGTACGCTCTACGACATCAAGGATGAGGACCACTCCGTCTACAAGACGCAGAGCGGCCTGACGGAAGACATCATCCGCGATATCTCGAAGCGCAAGAACGACCCGCAGTGGATGCTCGACTTCCGCCTCAAGTCCCTCGCGGTCTACAATTCCCTGGCGCTGCCGACCTGGGGTCCGGACATCTCGGAGCTCAACATGGACGACATCGTCACCTACGTCCAGCCGGACGCCAAGATGACGGGCAACTGGCAGGATGTGCCGACGGACATCAAGAACACGTTCGACCGCCTCGGCATCCCGGAGGCGGAGCAGAAGCAGAGTCTCGCCGGTGTCGGCGCGCAGTACGACTCGGAAGTCGTCTACCACAGCATCCAGGATGACCTCGTCAAGCAGGGCGTCATCTACACGGATATGGAGACGGCCATCCGCGAGCACGAGGATGTCGTCAAGGAGTACTTCATGACGCTCGTGCCGCCGAAGGACCACAAGTTCGCGGCGCTGCACGGTGCCGTCTGGTCTGGCGGCTCCTTCGTCTACGTGCCGGAAGGCGTCCATGTGGAGATCCCGCTGCAGTCGTACTTCCGCCTCAATGCGGCAGGTGCCGGCCAGTTCGAGCACACGCTGATCATCGTCGAGAAGAACGCGAGCCTGCACTTCATCGAGGGCTGCTCCGCGCCGAAGTACAACGTCACGAACCTGCACGCTGGCTGCGTCGAGCTCTTCGTCAAGGAGGGCGCGCGCCTGCGTTACTCGACGATCGAGAACTGGTCGCGCAACATGATGAACCTCAACACGAAGCGCGCGCTCGTCGAGAAGGACGGCATCATCGAGTGGGTATCGGGCTCCTTTGGCTCGCATGTCTCGTGCCTCTACCCGTGCAGCATCCTGCACGGCGAGAATGCGCGCTGCGAGTTCACGGGCGTCACGTTCGCCTCGAAGGGCCAGAACCTCGACACGGGTGCCAGCGTCATCCACGCGGCCCCGCACACGTCGGCCAACATCAACACGCGCACGATCTCGAAGGCGGGCGGCATGGCGACGTACCGCAGCGCCGTCAAGGTCACGCGCCGCGCTCCTTTCGCGAAATGCTCGGTCAACTGCGAATCGCTGATGCTCGACAATGCGTCGCGCAGCGACACGCTGCCGGTCATGGACATCGAGGGCGATGAGGCAGATATCGGGCATGAGGCAAAGATTGGCCGCATCAGCGATGAGGCCATCTTCTACCTGACCTCCCGCGGCATCGATGAGGACGAGGCGCGTGCAATGATCGTGCGCGGCTTCGTCGAGCCGATTGCCAAGGAGCTGCCGCTCGAGTACGCCGTAGAGATGAATAACCTGGTCAACATTGAATTAGAAGGGACGATGGGCTGATATGGCAGAGCTTAAGACATTCTCCCGGATACCCATGCGTACCTGGCGCTGGCTCGGCGTCAATGAGAGCAGGATTCCGGCTGATATCAATGAACATGTAAAGACGCAGAAGATCCTTGTCGAAGCGGGCAAGGAGGATGAAGTCGTGTTGACGCAGCGCGAGGGCGGCCAGTACGAGCTGCAGGTGCATATCGAGGAGGGCGCGAAGCTCCACCTCGTCAATGCCCAGCTTGTGCCGGACGATGCGCTCTACACCTGCCGCGTCAAGGTATTTGTCGGCAAGGGCGCGACCTTTGCCTACACGGTCGTCGAGGCTGGCGCGCGCCACACGGCGACGGAGCTCCACGTCGACCTCGTCGGTGATGACTCGAAGGCCGACATCTGGGGCCTCTACTTCGGCGATGGCGAGAGCGTCATCGACCTCAACTACGTCATCCGCCAGGGCGGCCGCCGCACGGATGCGAACATGCAGGTGCGCGGCGCCCTGCTCGGCAAGAGTGAGAAGATTTTTCGCGGCACGCTCGACTTCCTCGAGGGCTCGAAGGGCTCGGTCGGCCGCGAGGACGAAGAAGTTGTCCTGCTCTCCCCGAACGTCCGCAACCGCAGCGTGCCGATCATGCTCTCGCATGAGGACGATGTGGACGGCCACCATGCCGTTTCCGTCGGCAAGATGGATGAAGACAAGCTCTTCTACCTCATGAGCCGCGGCCTTGACCTCGCGGAGGCACAGCGCCTCGTCGTCGAGGCCTCGTTCAATCCGGTGCTCGACCGCATCCCGGATGAGGAGCTCAAGGCAGAGATCGATACGTATTTGCAGAGGAGACTTTCAAATGGCTGATGCACAGGAATTCTTGAAGGATTTCCCGCTTCTCAAGATGAAGATGAACGGGAAACAGATTGCTTATCTCGACAACGGCGCGACGACGCAGAAGCCGGAGCAGATCATCAAGGCCATCTGCGGCTACTACGGCGGCTGTAACGCTAATCCGCACCGTGGCGCCTACGCGCTCTCGGTCAAGGCAACGGAGATCTATGAGAATGCGCGTGCGCGCACGGCGAAGTTCATCAATGCGGCCCGCCCCGAGGAGATCATCTTCACCAAGAATGCGACGGAGGCGCTGAACCTCGTCGCCTACAGCTACGGCCTGCACAATGTCAAAGCCGGCGATGAGATTGTCATCTCGATCACGGAGCATCACAGCAACCTCGTGCCGTGGCAGTTCGTTGCCAAGACGACGGGTGCGACGCTCAAGTACATCTATCTGGAGAAAGACGGCAATCTCTCGGATGAAGACATCGAGACGAAGATCACGGAGAAGACGAAGATTGTCGCTGTGACGCAAGTCTCGAACGTCCTGGGCCTCAAGAACGACGTCAAGAAGATTGTCAAGAAGGCGCACAGCGTCGGCGCTGTCGCCGTCGTCGACGGCTCGCAGAGCGTGGCACACATGAAGGTCGATGTCCGCGACCTCGACTGCGACTTCTTTGCGTTCTCCGGCCACAAGATGCTCTCGCCGATGGGCATCGGTGTGCTCTACGGCAAGTACGACATCCTCGACGCGATGCCACCGTTCCTGCGCGGCGGCGACATGATCGAGTACGTCGAGGAGCAGGATACGACGTACGCTGAGCTGCCGGCCAAATTCGAAGCGGGCACGCAGAACGTCGGCGGCGCAGCCGGCCTGACGGCGGCCATCGACTACCTCGAGACGATCACGTTCGACCGCATCGAGGCCATCGAGAAGGACCTCGTCGACTACGCGCTGCCGCAGCTGCGCGAGCAGCCGTACATCGAGCTCTACGGCTGCGATACGACGCGCGACAACAAGACGGGCATCATCGCCTTCAACGTCAAGGACGTCCACCCGCACGATGTGGCGAGCATCCTCGACAGCTACGGCGTCGCAGTCCGCGCCGGCCATCACTGCGCGCAGCCGCTGCACCGCTATCTTGGTCAGAACGCGAGCTGCCGCGCCAGCTTCTATCTCTACAACACGCGCGAGGACATCGACCGCTGGATCGATGCACTCAAGAAGGTAAGGGGGGTCCTCGGCTATGGCGCTTGAAGACATCTACACAGAGCTCATCGGCGAGCACAGCCGCAATCCGGAGAACAAGCGTCATCTGCCGCATGCGACGTGCGCGCTCAAGGGCCACAATCCGAGCTGCGGCGATGAGATCACGCTGGAACTCCAGATCGAGGACGGCATCGTCAAGGATGCTTCCTTCACGGGCGTCGGCTGTGCCATCTCACAGGCCTCGACGGACATCATGATTGACCTGATCCGCGGCCAGAAGGTCGAGAAGGCCAAGGAACTTGCTGAGAAGTTCATCGGCATGATCAAGCGCGAGATCACGGACGAGAGCGAGCTCGAGGAACTCGACGAGGCGCTGGCACTCCAGAACGTCTCGAACATGCCGGCCCGCGTCAAGTGCGCCGTGCTCGCATGGCACACACTCGACAATGCGCTCGAGGATGAGGCGAAGAAGTAAACTTTATCCACAGAAAACTGGGGATATCCATGGAAGACCTGTGGATATCCCCTGTGTTTTGTGGATAACATGTGGATATATGATTTAGGTGTGTACAGCAGAAAGGAAGAGCATCATGGCAGTAAAAGAGATTTCCCCGTTTGATTTCAACGAGAGCCCGTTTCGCGTCATCGGCAAGGACTGGCTGCTCGTCACGGGCGAGTACGAGGGCAAGTCGAACGGGATGACGGCCTCGTGGGGCGGTCTTGGCATCATGTGGGGCAAGCCGGTGGCCTACATCTTCATCCGTCCGACGCGCTACACGAAGGAATTCGTCGACAAGGCAGACGGCCTGTCTCTGTCGGTATTCCCGGAGGAGTACCGCAAGATGATGAACTACTTCGGCACGGTCTCAGGCCGCGATGAGGACAAGATCAGGAAGGCCGGCCTGACGGTCCGCCACGATAACGGCCGCACGTACTTCGACGAGGCGCGCGTGACGATGCTCTGCCGCAAGCTCTACGCGCAGCCGCTCGCTTCGGAGTTCTTCATCGACAAGAGCTGCGACGAGAAGTGGTACAAGGACGACTACCACACGATGTACGTCGTCGAGATCGAGAAGCTCCTCGTCAAGGAATGAGCCGATGAGTACCGTCCGGAAAAAGGGAGGGCCGGCCTGCTGCAGCTGCCTGTCAAACCAGGAGGCGCCGGTGGCCGCCATCCTGCGCTGCAGCAACCTGACGACGGGCATGGATGACGCGGAGATTGCGGAACTTCTGGCCTCGAGCCAGGTTCGCCGCCACGTGTTCGCGGCAGGCGAGATCGTCTTCCACGACGGCGATCAGCCGCATTCCCTCTACATCCTCCTGCGCGGCGAGGTGCACATCCTCAAGGATACGTTCTCCGGCCGGCGCATCTTCATCTCGGAGGTCAACGAGCCGGGCGACATGTTCGGCGAGGTCTACGAGGTGCTCAAGCGCCCCTACGACATCTACGTCGAGGCGGCGAAGGAGACGGAGCTCTTGGAGATCGGCAGCCGCTTCTTCACGCTGAGCAGTCAGGATGAATCGCCCTCGCGCAGCGCGCTGCTCGTCGAGCGCAACCTCATGCGCATCTTCGCGCGCAAGGCCTACTTCATGCACGGCCGCATCAAGGTGCTCGCGAGCGGCAGCCTGCGCGAGAAGATCGTGCGCTACCTGTTCCAGAACATGGACACAGACGGCCACGTCGAGCTCGCCGTCAGCCGCGAGTACCTCGCAGCCTACCTGGCCGTCACGCGCCCGTCGCTCTCAAGAGAGCTCTCAGCGATGCAGAAGGATGGCCTGCTCAAAGTAGAGGGCAAGAAGCTCCACATCCTCGACCTCGAGCGCTTCGAGGAATACCTCTGAGTCAACGGAATCCATCCGACAGAAAAGCCAGTTCCATGCATGTTTTTTACATGGAACTGGCTTCTTCTTTGTTTTTTACATCGAGCATCGTTGCGCGGGGGCATGTATTTCGGCTTCGGCGCTGCCGCTGAATGTGCCCCGACAGACAGAGCGCATGGAGGCTGTTTCGCCGCCTGCCGCGTCGTTCTGGCATCGCTGTACTATGCAAGAATTCCTTGGGCCACAGCCCTGCGGGCAATCGCTCTGCGCCTGCAGGCGAAATACATGCCCCCGCTTGCAGGCTAGTGGAACCGAGAATTGCGGCACGGAGGGGATGAGCGGGCAAGAGCGGAGCGTTGGCGTCCTGCGTCAAGAAGCTATTTTTTCCCGACCAGCTTCCTGTCAAAAGAGCGTCGTCCAAGCGGAGCGCGTTTAGCTCTTTTGACAGGCTTCATTATAGGGGAAAAAATAGCTTCAGCAGGATGCTATAGCGAAGCGATGTCCGCTCATCCCCTCCGCGTCCCCCGCGCTACGCTGCTGGATGTGCGCCTCTTAACTCAGCTCAGAAGCAGGCTGTCACTTGTCAGCTCGCTGCCGGCGGCTTTCTCGAACATGGCGAGCAGATCCTTGACGGTCAGGTGCGCTTTTTCCTCGCCGCTGACGTCGAAGAGGATGTGCCCGTTGTACATCATGATCAGGCGGTTGCCGAGGCGCAGGGCGTCGCGCATGTTGTGGGTGATCATCAGGGTGGTTAGCTGCTGCTCGCGGACGATGCTCTCGGTCAATCCGAGGACTTTTTCGGCCGTCTTCGGGTCGAGGGCAGCTGTGTGCTCGTCGAGCAGCAGGAGCTTCGGCTTGGCCATCGTGGCCATCAAGAGGGTCAGCGCCTGGCGCTGACCACCGGAGAGCAGGCCGACTTTTGACTCGAGGCGGTCCTCAAGACCGAGCTTGAGCCCTGCGAGGAGTTCGCGGAAGTGCTCGCGGTCCTTTGAGGACGAGCTCCAGCGCAGGGTCGGGCGGCGCCCGCGGCGGGCGGCGATGGCGAGGTTCTCCTCGATCATCATGCCGGCTGTTGTGCCCATCATCGGGTCCTGGAAGACGCGGCCGATGAACTTGGCGCGCTTGTGCTCTGGCCACTTCGTGATGTCGGTGCCGGCAATCTCGATGGTGCCCTCGTCGACGGGATAGGTGCCCGCGATGGAGTTCATCAGCGTCGACTTGCCTGCGCCGTTGCCGCCGATGACGGTGACGAAGTCGCCCGCGTCAAGGTGGAGACTCACGTCGTGCAGGGCCAATTTCTCGGTGATCGTGCCGGGGTTGAATGTCTTGGAGATGTGCTTGATGTCGAGCATTATTTCTTCACCGCCTTCCGCAATGCGTTGAAGCGTGCCTGTATGAGTGGCAGAGAGAGCGCGATGGCGACGAGGATGGCCGTGAAGAGCTTGAGGTCATTCGGCGGCATGCCCATCTGCAGGACCGCGGCGATGACGGCGCGGTAGACGATGGAGCCGAGGATGACGGAAATCAGGCAGTTCTTGAAGCTCCTCGTGCCGAAGAGCACCTCGCCGATGATGACGGAGGCGAGACCGATGACAATCGTGCCGACGCCCATGCCGACATCGGCGAAGCCGTTGCTCTGCGCGACGAGGGCGCCGGACATGGCGACGAGGCCGTTCGAGAGCAGCAGGCCGAGCACGACCATGGCGTCGGTGTTGATGCCGTTGGCGCAGATCATGTGCGGGTTATTGCCCGTCGCGCGGACGGCGGCGCCGATCTCCGTGCCGAAGAACCAGTAGTTGAGCACGGCGACGATCAGGACGATGATGGCGCCGATGACGAGCGTCGTCATGCTCTTGTCGAGGCCGGTGAACTGCCAGATCGTGAAGATCGTGTCCTGCTGCAGGAGCGGCAGGTTTGCCTTGCCCATGATGCGCAGGTTGACCGAGTAGAGCGCGATCATCGTCAGGATGCCGGCGAGCAGCGCCGGGATCTTGAGCTTCGTGCAGAGGAAGCCTGTGACGACGCCGCCGAGCATGCCCGCGGCGCAGGCCGCGAGGATTGCCGCGATGGGGTGGTAGCCGGCCGTCAGCAGCGTGGCGGCCGTGGCTGCCCCTAGAGGGAAGCTGCCCTCGACGGTGAGGTCCGCGATGTCGAGCACGCGGAACGTCAGATAGACGCCGATGGCGAGCAGCGCCCAGAGCAGCCCCTGTGAAACAGTGGATATGACTAGATCCATGTTGTTCTCCTTACTTGCAGTGCCTCATCCGGCTCATTCGATGACGTCAGCATCCTTGAGGACATCCTCTGGGAAGGTGATGCCGAGCAGGGCGGCGTTGGCCTTGTTGACCGTGACTTTGAGGTCCTTGGCCATCTCGATCGGCATGGAAGCAGGCTTCTTGCCCTCGAGAATGTCGGCTGCCATGTGGCCCGTCTGGACGCCGAGCTTGTAGTAGTCGATGCCGTAGGTGGCGAGGCCGCCTGCCTTGACCATGTTCGGCTCACCGCAGATGACGGGGACCTTGGTGGCGTTCGTGATGTCGATGAGTGTCGGCATGGCCGAGGCGATGATGTTGTCGGTCGGCTCGTAGAAGGCGTCGACGGAGCCGATGAGGCTCTGCGCTGCCTGCTGGATGTCATTGACCGTGGAGATCGTCGCGATCTTGACCGTCAGGCCCTTTGATTCGGCGTACTCCTTCATGGCCTTGACCTGGACTTCCGAGTTGACTTCGCTCGAGCAGTAGACCGTGCCGATCGTCTTGGCGTCCGGCTTGATCTTCAGCAGCAGGTCAATCTGTTCCTTGACCGGGTTCATGTCGCTCGTGCCGGTGACGTTGCCCTTCGGTTCCTTGTTGGAGGCGACGAGTTTTGCGCCCTCATAATCGGTGATGGCCGTGCCGACGATCGGGATGTCATGCGTGGCGTTGGCCATCGTCTGCGCTGCTGGCGTCGCGATGGCGCAGATCAGGTCCATCTTCGCGCTGACGAAGCGCTGGGCGATGTTCTGGAGGTTCGACTGGTCGGCCTGTGCGTTCTGGCGGTCGATCGTGATGTTCTTGCCCTCTTCGAAGCCGCGTTCCTTGAGGCCATCGACAAAGCCCTTGTTGGCGGCGTCGAGCGCATTGTGCTCGACGAGCTGGACAATGCCGATCTTGTAGGTCTTGCCGCTGCCCGAGGAAGACGACTGGTCGCTGGAGCCGCAGCCGGCCATGAGGCCGAGACTCAGCACCGCAGCAGCGCCGAGCGCCAGGAGTTTACAGCGTTTGGATACATTGGATAGTCTCATGAGGAATCCCACCTTTTCTCTGTGAATCTGTACACGCGCGTGCACGATGAATAGACTCTTATATTATACAATGTTACAGATAAAAAATCCATCGTTGTTTGTGCAAGATGGACATATTCATGACATTTATGGTTCGTACCCTCTGGCATGACTTTTGACCTAGGAATCTGAAATGTTCGATGATATAATATAAGGAGTTTGCACGCGATACGAGCAGAAACGTGCTGCGGGGAGCGGCACAGAATACGGAGGTTTTTGTTTTGCTGGCTACAAGAGAATATCAAGATATCGAGTCGAAGGTGATGCGCGGAGAGCGCCTGACGCGGGAGGACGGCATAAGGCTCTTCCAGTGCCATGACCTCGCCTGGCTCGGCGCCCTGGCCGATCACGTGCGCCGCGAGAAGTGCGGGGACATTGTCTACTATAACGTCAACTGCCATGTCAACTTGACGAATATCTGCACCTCTCACTGCAAGTTCTGCGCCTTTGGCCGCGATGCAGATGAGAAGGGCGCCTACGAGATGACGAAGGCACAGGCCATCGCGGTCGTCGAGGACGCCATGCGCGACCCGAACCTTGCGGGGCTCCACGTCGTCTCGGGACTCCATCCGACCTGGTCGTTCGAGGATTACCTCGGCATCGTGGAGGCGCTGCACGAGCGCTTCCCGAAGCTCTACATGAAGGGGTTCACTGGCGTGGAGATCACGCATTTTGCCGAGATTTCCGGACTGCCCGTCGAAGAGGTACTGCGCCAGCTGCGCGACCGCGGCGGCCTGCAGGCCATTGCCGGCGGCGGTGCGGAGATCCTCTCCGACCGCGTGCGCGGCGAGCTCTGCCCCAACAAGGCCACGACCGACGAATGGCTCACGGTGGCGCGCACGGCGCACAAGCTCGGCATCAAGTCGAATGCGTCGATGCTCTACGGCCACATCGAGACGATGGAGGAGCGCGTCGACCACCTGCTGCGCCTGCGCGAACTGCAGGATGAGACGGGCGGCTTCCAGACGTTCATCTGCTTCCCGTTTCTGCCGAAGCACACGGAGCTCGGCAAAGAGGTCAAGCAGACGAGCATGTGGGATGACCTGTGCACGATGGCCATCTCGCGCTTGATGCTCGACAACTTCAAGAACATCAAGGCGTACTGGGTCATGCTGACGGTGCCCGTCGCGCAGGTTGCGCTGAGCTTCGGCGCTAACGACATCGACGGCACGGTCCACAAGGAGACAATCCTGCACGATGCCGGCGCACAGAGCCCGACTGCCCTGAGCGAAGACAACATCATCCGCATCATCAAAGAGGCGGGGCGTACCCCAGCCGCCTGTGACTGCAATTTCAACATCCTGCGCATCATCGAATGAAAGGAGACGTCATGAAGAACATCGAAGCGGCGCGCGCGAAAGCGGCGGCAGGCGAGCGCCTGACACTCGAGGACGCGCTGGCGCTCTACGAGGACAATGACCTGCTGTTCCTGGCAGACTGCGCGCGCAGAGCCAAGGAAAAAAAGAGCGGCCGATCGGTCTACTACACCGTCAACCGCCACATCAACCTGACGAATATCTGCAGCTCGAACTGCCCGCTCTGCGCCTTCCAGGTGGAGGCGGGCGATGCGCGCGGCTTTGTGATGGAGCCGGGTGACATCGAGCGCGTCCTCGAACAGGCAAAAAAGACGCCGAACTTGTCGGAGATCCACATCGTCTCGGCTTTACATCCCGATAAGCCGTTCTCGTATTATCGCGCCGTCGTGCGCCAGGTCAAGGCGGCTCTGCCGCATGTCGATGTCAAAGCCTTTACGCCGGTCGAGATCGTGAACTTTGCCAAGATGACGGGCAAGAGCATCCGCGAGGTCCTGAGCCTGCTCAAAGAGGATGGCCTCGACAGCCTGCCGGGCGGCGGCGCCGAGATCCTTTCGGACCGCGTGCGGGCGATCATCTGCCCGAAGAAGGCGACGACGGATGAGTGGATCGAGACGATGAAGGCGGCGCACAGCCTCGGCATCCGCACGAATGCCTCCATCATGTACGGCCATGTCGAGACGATCGAGGAGCGCCTGCAGCATTTCATCACGATCCGCGAGATCCAGGATGAGACGGGCGGCTTCCAGGCCTTCATGCTCTTCCCGTTCCATCCGGCTCACACGAAGCTCGGCGAGGAGTATCAGCTGCAGCGCGTCGGCTCTTGGGAGGACATGAAGATGATGGCGCTCTCGCGCCTGATCCTCGACAACATCGACCACGTCAAGGCTTTCTGGATCATGCTGACGCTGCCCGTCGCGCAGCTCGCGCTCGGCTTCGGCGCCGACGACCTCGACGGCACGATCGGCGAGGAGAAGATCATCCATGCGGCGGGCGCGCGGACGAAGACGGGCATCACGCGCACGCAGCTCGAGAAGATTATCCGCGAGGCGGGCTACGAGCCCGTCGAGCGCGACACATTCTATCAGCCAATCGGCGGCAGTGAGGTGAGAGCATGAGACTGACAGAACGAGAAGGAGAAGATCTGCTGCGCGAGGGCGACCTCATCGCCCTCGGGCGCGAGGCAGACAAGATCCGCAAGGAGCGCTTCGGCAACACGACGACCTTCATCATTGACCGCAACATCAACTACACGAATGTCTGCGTCAACGAGTGCCGCTTCTGCGCCTTTTTCCGGCGGCAGGGCAGCAAGGACGCCTACCTACTCTCCCATGAAGAGATTCTCGAGAAGGTCCGGGAGACGGTCGAGGCCGGCGGCACGCAGGTCATGATCCAGGGCGGGCTCTACCCGGAGCTCGGCCTCGCGTATTACGAGAAGATGCTGCGCCTGATCAAGGAGGCGTATCCTTCTATCACCATCCATTCGTTCACGGCGACAGAGATCCAGCACTTCGCGCGCGAGGCGGGGCTCTCCATCCTCGAGACGCTCAAGCGGCTGCAGGCGGCGGGCCTCGACAGCCTGCCGGGCGGCGGCGCGGAGATCCTCGTTGACGAGGTGCGCCGCAAGGTCAGCCCCAAGAAGATCATGACGGACGACTGGCTGCATGTCATGGAATGCGCGCATTCCATCGGCATGGAGAGCACGGCGACGATGGTCATCGGCTTCGGCGAGACGATGGCGCAGCGCATCGAGCACATGGAGAAGGTGCGGCGCCTGCAGGACAAGACGGGCGGCTTCCGCGCCTTCATCACCTGGACGTTTCAGCCGGGCCACACGGAGCTCGGCGGTGAGAAGACGTCGAGCTGGGACTACATGAGGACGCTGGCGCTCTCGCGCCTCTACATGGACAACATCGCGCACATCCAGGGCTCCTGGGTCACGCAGGGCGAGCGCATCGGTCAGCTGACGCTCGGCTTCGGCGCCGACGACGCCGGCAGCATCATGCTCGAAGAGAATGTCGTGCGGGCAGCGGGCACGCGCTACGATATGTCGACCAAGAAGATGGTCCGCCTCATCGAAGGGGCGGGCAGAGAGGCCGCGCAGCGCGACACCGAGTATAATATCATCAGGCGCTTCTGATGGAATACCGTGGGCTGGGGCGATAAAACTCGTCTTGTTCGTGGCGTGGGGCGGGGCATGCATTCCGGCTTCGTCGCGCCGCTGAATGAGTCCTATGGTGCGGCAGAGTCTTGAGGCGAGTTCGCCGCCTGCCGCTGAGCAGCGAGATGTGCGTAAAAACGGGCTGAACTAAGGCCGGGGTGGTGTGTGGCGCCTGGAGCCGCGCAGTGACTGCCCGAAGGGCTGGGGCCCAAGACTCTGCGGCCTCGATTGCTGTGTAAGGCGTCGCGGCAGGCGGCGCAGCAGCCTAAAAGGATACCTTGGCATGGGCCCCATTCAACGAAGCGGCGAAGCCGGCACATACCACCCCGGCCCCTTGCGAACATTACTACATTCAACGAATCAATCCAGCGTACTAAAAGGAAAGAGAGGCAGTATCCATGGCAAATGAACAGCAGGCAGTGAACGCAGAGATCCCGCGTGCAGATTACGCCGTCGTCGGCGGCTCGGGCACGCTCTCGAGCAATTTCCCGGCGAACCTGCCCGACGAGGATGTGAAGATCCTCGCGGACAACCTTTATTTCGAGACACCGTACGGTAGGAGCCCTTCGATGCGCCTCTTCTGCGTCGGCGAGAAGCGCGTGCTGACCGTGCGCATGCACGGCTGGCGCTCTGGCGTGACGCGCGCCGATGCCTCGCGGCAGGTCTTCTGGGTCTTCCGCGAAGCGGGCGTCAAGCGCATCATCTCGGAGGGCGGCGTCGGCACGGTCAACAAGCTCCTCGATTTGCGCGACTTCATCATCCCCGACGATTACCTCGACCTCTCGGTCCGCAAGGACGTCATGCTCGACGGGCGCTACCTGCTCGTCATGCGCGATGCGCTCTGCCCCGAGATGCGCGAGGCCTTGATCAAGGCGACGAAGAAGCGCTTCACGGGGCGTGTCTTCACACGCGGCACCTACGCCGTGACGGACGGGCGCCACTTCGAGAGCCCTGCGGAAGTCGCGATGATGAGCGGTCACGCCGACATCGTCGGCCAGAGCATTGCACCCGAGGTCTATCTGGCGCGCGAGATCGGCGCCTGCTATGCCGGCCTCTACTTCACCGTCAATTACGGCGAGGGCATCCGCAAGGCATGGTCGCATCAGGATATGGCGGACATCTTCTACGACGACGCACCGATGATCGGCGAGATTATCCTCGAGACAATCCGCACGGTAGACGCTGACGATCGCAATTGCGAGTGCCTCTCCTTGCGCAAGGAGACACTGCTCAAGGACGTCTACAATGAGGTTTCATCGAAGGGCTGAGACTGCCGCAACAAGAGCATATGAGAAGACGAGCTGTGCATAACTCCGCGATTTTTTTGGAGTTATGCACAGCTCGTCTTGCTTTTGTGGATAATTTTGTGGATAAGTCAGGCTTCCTGCGAGGCGGTGTAGAGTGCCTGTATGAACTTCTTGGTGTTGATGTGAACCTTCGAGATCTGCGGCTTCTCGTTCTGCTGGATCGTGTGCATGATGCTGCAGACTTCAGCGTAGTCGAAGTAGAACGGGGCGTATTCTTCGAATTTGGGATTCGTGTAGTCGACGACGCCCATCGAGGCGGTGCTGACCATGGCCTGGAAGACGGCGCGGCGCAGGCGCTGCTCGATGGTCTTGGCTTCTTTCTGGACGTTCTCCGCGGCGTGCTGCTCGGCGATGGCGGTGAAGATGGTCTTGAGCGAGGGGATGGCCGAGCCCTTGTTGTGTGCCTGCAGGTAGGCGATGATCTCGAGCAGGTCATCGTAGCCTGCCGCGCCGGCCACGCCGAGTTCCTTGAGCAGGGAGGCGGTCTTCTGCTGCGGCGTGATCTTTTTCTGGGGCGCTGCGGCGACGGCCGGGTTCAGCGTCGTCTGCAAGGTGCTCTGCAGGGTGTGGGCAAAGCGCTCGAGGCGGATGTATTCCTCGACGGACCGCAGCACGCTGATGATCTCGTTGCGGTTCAGGGGCTTCGTGATGTAGGCGTAGATGCCGCTCTCGTATGCCTTGCCGACGAGGTCCTTGCTGTCCACCTGCGAGATCATGATGATCTTGCCGGGGAAGTCCTGGAAGCGGCGCACGGAGGCGATGCCGTCACAGTCCGGCATGAGCATGTCGATGAGCAGGAGGTCGATGTGGCGCGCGATGAGCTCTGCCGTCGTGATGTTTGCGGCACTCGGCAGCGAGGCGACAACTGTGCCGAGCTCGTAGTCTTCAATAATGTCCTGCAGCATATCGCGGATTGCTTCATCGTCGTCGATGAGCATGATGTTCATGATAGCGGTCCTTTCTGTTGAGATGATGCGGTGCCTGCCTTCTCTACGGCTGGCAGGTTGGCTATTGGGTGCGTCATCAGGCTGTTGAGCGGCAGCGCGATGTGGAACGTCACATTGTCCTTGCCGTCCGATGCCGCTGTGATGCTGCCGCCGAGATGTTCGGCGAGCGACTTGACGTATGTCAGTCCCACGCCGCTCGAGGCGCGGCCGTCACTGTCGTACTTCGTCGTGTAGCCGGGGCGGAAGATCTGGCGCAGGCGGCGCAGCGGGATGGAGCTGCCCGTATTCGTGACCTCGAGGTGGAGGTCACTGCCCATGCGCTTCATGGAGATGGCAATGCTGCCTCTCTCATGGATGGCCTCGATGGCGTTGGCCGTGAGGTTGTTGAGGATGGACAGGATCGTGTAGGCGTGGAGCTCCGGCACCCTTGTGGACACATCTGTCGAGAATTCGATGCGCTTGTCGAGCTGGCGCGCGTATTTCTTCTGCGCGTGGACGATCAGGCGGCAGATCTCGGCAGGTGACAGGTAGTCGTTGAGCTTGTGCGAGTTGTTCTGGCTCGTCATCTCGCTGAGCGCGGCGTAGATGCGCTGGTTGTCCTTCTTGATGTCGTGGACCTCGCCGGCCACGCGCAGGGCCTCCTGCGTGATGCGCGTGAGTTCTGCTGGGTCGTGCAGGCTGCGCAGGTCCTCGTAGATGCCGTAGCAGTCGTGCGTGGCCGTCTCCGCCTTGTGCAGGGCCTGCCTGAGCTCGAAGACCTCCTCGTAGATGTTCGCGATCATCATCGTCAGGCGATTCTTCTCGTGCAGTTCGTGGGCGAGGTGGATTTCTGTCAGATAGAGCTGCGACAGGAAGAAGAAGCTCAGGATGAAGAAGCAGCGCAAGAAAGCGATGCCCGTGAGGCGCGCGAGCACCGGCACCGTGATGATGGCCGCCTGTGTGCCGAGGAAGAGGTCCATCGTGTAGAGCTCCGCTATGCTCGCAATCACCTCGGCGATGATGGCCCAGAAGGCGATCTTCATGGCCTGCGTCGTGATGGGCGCACGGTTGAGCTTCATGCAGGAGAAGCAGATGGCATAGGTAAAATAGTAGAAAAACGTCGGGATGTGCTGGTAGACGCCCGTCGAGATGGGCGCACCGCCAATCGCGTCGAGCGCTCCGCGGAACAGGACGACTGCAATGCCGACGGCGAGGCCCGACACAGCCATCGGCACGTTGCGCAGCCAGAGCAGGAAGAGCAGGAACATCGGCGAGCCAAAGCTCACGCGGAACGAGCTGAACTCATTGCCGAATGGATGGATGCGCGGCTCACCGGCCAGCGGCACGATGAGCAGCATGCATATAAAGATGAAGAGTTCACGGTGTTTGCTGATCATGTGTCCTCCTTCTCACTGATTTACTGAATAATGTATACATGCTCTATAGTGTATCACACGGTTCTTTTTCCTGGCAACAGTTGTACCTATCGAAATGATAAATGGACTGCATCTAAAACACTGATATTATATCACAGCCTTCCCATTTATGTTACAAGTTGTCAGTAAAAAAAAACTATTTACTCGATATTGTAGGATTCTGTCGATTTTGCTAGGCGATACGGTATATTGAATACAGTAATAAAAAGATAAGTCGTATTAATGACACAGGAGGGAATCATATGTCAAAAGAAAACAGCAGTAATTTGCTGCGTGGCCTGATCTGTGTGGCCATCGGAGCAATCATCTGGTTTATCCCAGCGCCTGCTGGGGTAGGCCCGCAGGCATGGGGCCTGCTCGCCGTCTTTGTCGCAACGATCGCCGGCTTCATCCTGCAGCCGCTGCCGCTCGGTGCCATCGCAATCATCGCCTGCGCACTCCTGCCGGTACTCGGCGTCATGAAGGCTGGCCAGGCACTCGAAGGTTTCTCGAACGGTACGATCTGGCTGATTGTATCGGCCTTCATGTTTGCTACGGGCTTCATCAAGACGGGCCTCGGCAAGCGCATCGCTTACCTGCTGCTCTCGCGCTTCGGCAAGAACACGCTGAGCGTCGCTTACGTCATGAGCGCAGCAGACTTCATCATCGCTCCGTTCACGCCGTCGAATACGGCTCGTGGCGGCGGCATCATTTACCCGATCGTCAACAGTGTCTCCCTTGCCCTCGGCTGTGATGCCAAGAGCGGCAAGAACAAGCGCACGGGCGCTTTCCTGATGTACAGTGCCTATGCAGCTGTCATCACGTCGGCCTGCATTTTCATGACGGGCGCATCGAACAACGTTCTCGCCAATACGCTGACGGAGCAGGCTTTTGGCCAGTCCCTGAGCTGGATGTCCTGGTTTGAGGTCAGCATCATTCCGGGCCTGCTGCTCTCCATCGTCACGCCGTATCTGCTCTACAAGCTCATCAAGCCGGAGCTCACGGAGACGCCGGAGACGCTGGCTCTCGCCAAGAAAGAGCTCGGTGCAATGGGCGCCATGAGCAGCAAGGAAAAGATTCTCTGCGTCATCTTCGTCGCCTGCCTCGTCCTCTGGGCAACGGGCAGTATCCATCACATCGATTCCGCTATCGTCGCGCTACTCGGCCTCTCGGCCATGATCATCACGCACTGCATTGACTGGAGTGATGTCACGAAACAGCACGGTGCATGGGATGTCCTCGTATGGATGGGCGTCCTCGTCAACATGGCTGCCTATCTCTCGAAATTCGGTTTCATGAAATGGTTCGCTGCTACGATGGCAGCAGCTTGTGCTGGCATGTCCTGGATGACGATGCTCATCGTCCTCTGCGTCATCTACACGATGGCACATTACCTGCTGGCCAGCAACAGCGCACACATCGCCGCGATGTTCATCGCCTTCATGACGATCCTCGTCGCAGCAGGCGCTCCGATCATCCCGACGGCCATCATCCTCGCAATCCTCTGCAACAGTGCATCGTTCCTGACGCACTACGGCTGCGGCGTCACGCCAATCTTCTTCGGCACCGGCTTCATGGGCCAGGGCGAGTGGTGGAAGATCGGCTTTGTCATCACGGTCATGCACATCGTGGTCTGGATGGCTCTCGGCCTGCCAATCATGGGCATCCTCGGCATGATGTAAGGTAATCCCGATATAAGTTCTGATGTAAGTTTTCGTATAAGGTAATCATTGGAGAAAGCATCCGCGCGGTGCTTTCTCTAGATTATCTGTTACAGTGTATACAAAGAAAGACATTTTTTAAAAAAAGTACTTGATTGTATTTTGTATACATGATACAATGCAATCAGCAAGCGGGGAGAACGAAGTCCGCTGAACTAAATGATAACAACGTGTACAACGCGAGATGATTTCATTTCAGGCGCCGCCTGGGAAATCAGGCGGGGAAAAGAAAGGAACGTGGCAAACATGAGAAAAGAACATGATTTCATTGGTGAACTCGAAGTACCGGATGAGGTTTACTACGGTGTTCAGACGATGCGTGCCATCGATAACTTCCACATCACGGGCCAGACGATTGACCCGGATTTCGTTCAGAGCATCGCCCGCGTCAAGAAGGCCGCTGCTATGGCGAACATGGCTACGGGCCGTCTCGACAAGAAGATCGGCGAGGCACTGATTGAAGCTGCTGATGAGATCATCGACGGCAAACTCCTCGACCAGTTCCCGGTTGATCCGATCCAGGGCGGCGCTGGCACGTCCATCAACATGAACATGAACGAGGTCCTCTGCAACCGCGCACTCGAGATCATCGGCCAGCCGAAAGGCCGCTATGACATCATCTCCCCGAACAACCATGCCAACATGGCACAGTCCACGAATGACTCGTTCCCGACGAGCATCAAGGTCTGCCTGAGCCACAAGGCAAAGAAAGTCACGGCTGCTCTCGACCGCCTCGCTACGGAGCTCGAGAAGAAGTCCGAGGAGTACAAGGATGTCCTCAAGATGGGCCGCACGCACCTGCAGGATGCAGTCCCCATCACGCTCGGCCAGGAGATGGGCATGTACGCATCGGCTGTACGCCGCGGCATCCGTCGCATCAACCATGCTGTAGAAGAGATCCATGTCATGAACATGGGCGGCACGGCTGTCGGCACGGGCCTCAACGCAGAGCCGGCTTACATCAAGAAAGTCGCTGAGACGCTCAGCGAAGTCACGGGTGAGACGTACGTCACGGCCGACAACATGATCGACGCGACGAACAACACGGACGGCTTCTCCGATGTCTCGAGCGCAATGAAGACGACGGCTCTCGTCCTCATCAAGATGGCCAACGATTTCCGCCTCATGGCTTCTGGCCCGCGCTGCGGCCTCAACGAGCTCAAGCTGCCGAAACGTCAGCCGGGTTCCTCCATCATGCCTGGCAAAGTCAATCCGGTCATCGCAGAAGTCCTCGACCAGGCTTGCTACCAGGTCATCGGCAACGACCTCGCTGTCTCGATGGCAGTCGAGAACGGCCAGTTCGAGCTCAACGTCATGGAGCCGGTCATGGCTTTCAACATGTTCAACTCGATGACGTACATGGCCAATGCGGTCAACACGTTCGTCGACAAGCTCCTCATCGACCTCGAGCCGAACCGCGAGCAGTGCCAGGAATGGCTCGACAAGAGCGTCGGCGTTGTCACGGCTCTGCTGCCGCACATCGGTTACGAGAACTCCGCTATGCTCGCTAAGGAAGCCTACAACACGGGCAAGCCGATCCGTCAGGTCATCATGGAGAAGGGCCTCCTCTCCCGCGAAAAGATGGAGCACATCCTCTCCCCGCGCCAGATGACGACGCCGGGCATCGCAGAATGATCTGTGGCTGACTTCCTATTCCGATAGAAGACTTAGAAGATCTGGATTATCCCGATAGATCGAATTTCCCCCTTAGAGCAAAAGGGCTCCTGCAAGGCTGATGGCAGGAGCCCTTTTTCGTAAGAATTGTTACACACGCATAGCTGCGGTTGTGCTATGATAGAGGTGTTCCATTCATCTGTAGTTGTGTATATATCTTAAGAGGAGGAGTCATCATGAAGGGATATGTTGACAAGTCGGCCTGCATCGGCTGCGGCATGTGTGCGGATACGGCACCGGAGGCTTTCCGCATCGGTGAGGATGGCCTTGCCGAGGGCTACCAGGAGATTCCCGCAGACAGTATCGATAATGCGAAAGAAGCGGAGGCAGATTGCCCCGTCGGAGCCATCCAGGTCAAGTAAAATCCATAAGATCGAGAACAGCCGCCTCATGGCGGTTGTTTTTTTTCGATGGATTTTCTATAATAAAAAATAATGATGAATCGTCAGGAAACGAGAGGGCAGATGATATGCGGGAACAGAATGAAAAGGCTGTGCAGGCCATGCGGGCCTTTTTGGAGGCGCTTGGCCTGGACCTGGAGCAATGTGGCATGGAGCGGACACCGGAACGGGTGGCCAGGCTCTATGGGGATCTATTCGATGGCCTTGGCAAAGACCCGGCTTCCATTTGGGGAGAGCGCTTCGCCTCGGAGACAAAGGGCATCGTGGCCGTGCGCCACATCCCCTTCCATTCGGTCTGCGAGCATCATCTGCTGCCGTTCTTTGGCGAGGTCAGCCTCGCGTATTTGCCGCACGATGGGCAGGTCGCTGGCTTCAGCAAGTTCGTCAAGCTCGTCGAGTGCTTTGCGCACCGGCCGCAGCTGCAGGAGCGCATGACGGCGCAACTGACCGCCGCCATCAGGGAGGGCCTCGAGGCAGAGGGCGTGCTCGTCGTCGTCGAGGCGGAGCAGCTCTGCATGACGATGCGCGACGGCATGGCCCGCGGCACGAAGACCGTCACGTCAGAATGTCTCGGGGCATTCCGCACGGACGCGGCGCTCTGCCAGCAGGCTTGGATGGTACTAGGAGGTAAACAGGATGACAGCACTGCGGAAATACACCTTTCATGATGGCAAGGAATTGGAACTGGGCAAGCGCACGCTCATCATGGGCGTGCTCAACGTGACGCCGGATTCGTTCTCGGACGGCGGTAAGTGGAACACGCATGACAAGGCACTGCGCCATATGGAGGAGATGGTGCGCGATGGTGCGGACATCATCGATATCGGCGCGGAGTCCAGCCGCCCCGGCTTTCAGACGATGCCGGCCCAGCAGGAGATCGAGCGCCTCATGCCGTTCCTCGAAGCCGTGCTCAAGGAGTGCCCGGTGCCGATCTCTGTCGACACATTCAAGGCCGAGACGGCGCGCGAGGCCGCGAAGGCCGGCTGCCACATGCTCAATGATATCTGGGGGCTGCAGTACAAGGAGGAGCCGAGGGCGATGGCTGAGGTCGCGGCGGAAGCGGGCCTGCCGATTGTCGTCATGCACAATCAGGACGGCAAGGCGTATGCGCGCGACATCATCGAGACGATGAAAGATTTCTTCCGCCGGACGATCGAGATTGCTGACCATGCCGGCGTGCCGCGCAATCACCTGATCCTCGATCCGGGCATCGGCTTCGGCAAGACGCCGGAGGGCAATCTGACGGTCCTGCGCCGCCAGCAGGAACTCCTGACGATCGACGGGGTGGAGTATCCGCTGCTCCTCGGCACGAGCCGCAAGAGCTTCATCGGCGCGGCGCTGGGGCTTCCCGTCGACGAGCGCATGGAGGCGACGGGCGCGACGTGTGTCGTCGGCATCATGAAGGGGGCAGGCATCGTGCGCGTCCATGACGTCAAGCCGATTGCGCGCATGTGCCGCATGACGGATGCCATCCTGCAGGCGGACTGAGTGGAGTGAGGTACTAGGATATGGACCGTATCGTATTAGATCACATGGAATTTTACGGCTACCACGGCTGCCTGCCGGAAGAGCGCCAGCAGGGGCAGACCTTCTTTGTGGATGCCGTGCTGCATCTTGACCTCCGGGCGGCTGGCGAGCAGGACAACCTCGCGCAGACGGTCAATTACGCGGATGTCTTCACGAAGATCCGCAGCATCGTCGAGGGGGAACCGGCAAACCTCATCGAGGCAGTGGCGGAGCGCATCGCCTCGATGGTCCTGCGGGAATACCCGAGCATCGTGCGCGTCGAGGTGACGGTCCACAAGCCGTCCGCGCCGATCCCGGGCCCGTTCCGGGATGTCTCGGTCAGCATCATGAGGGAGCGCGGATGAAGCCTTATACGTGCTATCTGAGCCTCGGGGCCAATCTCGGCGAGCGCGGCGAGACGCTGCGCGAGGCACTGCGCTCCTTGGCAGGGCTCTCGGGGACACATCTCGTGGCTGTCTCTCCGTTCTATGAGACAGCGCCGTGGGGAAAGCTGGATCAGCCAGCCTTCCTCAATGCGGCAGCGGCGGTGGAGACAACTCTTTCTCCGCTCGAGCTGCTCAAAGGCTGCCAGCGCATCGAGCAGCAGCTCGGGCGCGTGCGCCACGAGCACTGGGGGGCGCGCACGATTGATATCGATCTGCTCCACATCCCCGATGTCACGCTCGACGAGCCGGAGCTCAAGCTGCCGCATCCTTATCTGACACAGCGTGCCTTCGTGTTGCGGCCGCTCAGGGACATTGTGCCCAACCTCGTCATTTCGGGTGCGCCTGTGCGAGATTGGTGCCAGTCCATAGGGGACCAGGATGTCTCGCCCGCAGCGGAGCTCGCCAATCCCTGGCCGCTCCAGATGATTGCCTGCCTGGACGCGCGGCGCGGCATCGGGTATCGCGGTGAGTTGCTCGCACATCTTCCCGAGGATATGAAGCATTTCCGCGCTCTGACCGAGGGAAATGTCGTCATCATGGGGCGCAGGACGATGGAATCGCTGCCGGGAAAAGAGCCGCTGGCCAATCGGACGAACATCGTGCTGTCGCGCACGCTCTCTGCGGCGGAGGGCTTTGCCGTCTGCCGCAGTCTGCCGGATCTCTGGCGGGAGCTCGGCAGATTGCATATCGAGGAGCCACAGCGGTCGTTCTGGTGCATCGGCGGGGCGGAGCTCTATGCGGAGCTGCTTCCCTATGCAAGGGAACTCCACCTGACGCGGCTCAAGCAGTCGTATGAGGCCGATGCGTTCTTTCCGGCGTTCCCGGGTTTTGCGCTCTGCTCGTCGGATGACAGGGGGGCTTGCGCGTTCGAGCACTATGTGGCAGCAGACAGGCTGCTGAAGATGAAGATATAGAAGGAAGTTGTTAGGCGATGGAAATCTTTCACAACGATTGGGCCGAACTGCTCAATCCAGAGCTAGAAAAACCGTATTACCGCAAGCTCAGGCAATTCCTGATCGGGGAGTACCGCACACATCACATCTACCCGGACATGTACTCGATCTTCAATGCGCTTCACTACACGAGCTATGCCGATACGAAGGTGGTCATCCTCGGCCAGGACCCGTATCATGGCCCGGGGCAGGCGCATGGGCTCTCGTTCTCCGTGCTGCCCGGCGTGCAGCCGCCGCCGTCGCTGCTCAACATCTTCAAGGAGCTGGAGACAGACCTCGGCTGCAAGGTCCCGAATAACGGCTGCCTCAAGCCGTGGGCAGATCAGGGCGTACTGCTGCTCAACACGGTGCTGACCGTCCGGGAGCATCAGGCGAATTCACATCACGGGCAGGGCTGGGAAATCTTCACGGACCGCATCATCGAGCTGCTCAATGCGCGCGAGAAGCCGATGGCATTCATACTCTGGGGGACACCGGCCCGCCGCAAGAAGGCGATGATCACGAATCCGCATCACTACATCGTCGAGTCGCCGCATCCGAGCCCGCTGTCGGCTTCACGCGGCTTCTTTGGCAGTCGCCCGTTTTCCAGGGTCAATGACTTCTTGAAGCGCACAGGGCAGGAGCCGATTGACTGGCAGCTGCCGGACATTTGATTTTTCAGGAGAGCTGTCTCCTGTTTTGGAGGGAATATTGTGGGAGCAAAGGTAACGATCAAGGATGTCGCGGAACTGGCCGGCGTCTCGAAAAGCACCGTATCGCGCTATCTCAATCACGGCTACATCAGCCTGGAGAAGCAGCAGAGAGTGCGTGAGGCCATCGAGCAGACGGGGTTCAAGTCGAACTTCTTTGCCAAGCGGCTCAAGACGCAGGAGAGCAAGCTCATCGGTATCGTTCTGCCGCGCATGGATTCCGTGACTGTCGGCAAGCTGCTGTCGGGCATCAACCGCATCTTCGATCCGGCTGGCTACCAGGGGATCCTGCTCGTCAGCCATCTTTCCATCGAGAAAGAGCTCGAGAACATACAGAATCTGCAACAGCAGGGCGTCGATGGCATTCTCGTGGACTCAGTCGGCCTGACTGACAGGCATATTGAACTGGCCAAGACGACATCTGTGCCAATCGTCTACACGGGCCAGTGGAATGAGGCCGTGCCGAGCATCAAGATCGACGACTGGGCCGCCGGGCGCATGGTCGGCGCATACCTGCGGCAGATGGGACATCGTCATGCCGTCTTTGCCGGTGTCACGCAGACCGATAAGGCCGTCGGCGTTGACCGCAGACAGGGCTTCGTCGAGGCGTTCTGTGAGGACCGTCCTGAGGCGCGCGTGGATTTCGTCGAGACGGGCTTTGACTTCTTGTCGGCTTACAACAAGGGGGCAGCCATCCTGGAGCTCGCACCAACCGTCGTGGTCGGCGCGACGGACAACATCAGCCTCGGCGTTCTGCGCTATCTCCACGAGCGCGGCATCCAGGTGCCGGAGCAGATCTCCGTGGTCGGCTTTGGCGGCTACGACGTCGGAGCTGTTGTCTATCCGGCGCTGACAACTGTGGCCTTTGACTACGAGCTGCTGGGCATGAAGGCGGCACAGTACCTTCTGGACCTGCTGGCCCATCACGCGGGCGAGGAGAATATGACACTGCCGCTCTTCTTCGTCGAGCGCGAGAGCGTGCGCAACCTCACGGAAAAATACGAGACAAAGGCTCCAGCTTCGTATCTCGAACTGACCTGATATTGACAATAAAAATGGACTCTGCCATGGCAGAGTCCATTTTTGCTCAAGATAAGAGCAGCTTATTTCTTGGTGAAGGTGATATGAGCCCCAACCGAGAGCGTCGGCTGAGACGGGCCCTTGACGATGATCTGGCCCGGCATCGAACCCGTTGCATTGAAGATGATCGTGCAGTGGCCTTCTTCGCGGATGTTGTCGTTGACCGCATCGCCGACTTTCTCGACCGTGTACTTCACACCGCCCATCAGGAGCTTGTCGCCCTTCTTGATGTCCTCTTCGAGTTTGCCCGGCGTATGCTCGATGACCATGTCCGAGAGATTTGGGCGGATGCCCTCGTCGAGCAGGATTGCACTCTTATTGTTCTCGAGGAACGTGCGCGCGAGATTGCCGATAGCTGTGATCGAAACATCGTATTTAATTTCCATGATTTTCCTCCCTATATATACACAATATCCATCAAACAACGTCATAAACGCCATGAACGTCACAAGTCGATATCAACTATATTATAACATAACCAAACGCCTGTGAAGGGGTAACGGCGCTTTTTGTACCAGGTTTTCAAAAAAACGGAAAAAAATACTTGCCAAGATGCCAAGGATACGCTATAATAACTTCTGTTGACAGCGACTTGCTGAAGACACAGGGGTATCGCCAAGTTGGTAAGGCACGGGTCTCTGAATCCCGCATGCGTTGGTTCGAGTCCAGCTACCCCTGCCATATGAATGCAGAGCCAGTCCGCAAGGGCTGGCTTTTTTGATGCCTGCGTCACCATGCAAGTCATGGACCGTACAAGAAAAAGGGCTGCCGCACGACTCTCCCGTGCGGCAGCCCTTTTGCCTTACTTCTTGTCTTTCTTATCTTTCTTGACGTTCTTGACTTTCTTGTCCTTGCTGCTCATGAGCTGCTTGCCGTCGACATCCTTCAGAGTCGTGATGCCCTTCTGGAAGGCGGCGAGCGACGATTCGCGCAGGTCCGGGTTGTCGATGAGCTCAACACCGTAGCGATTGCCCTTCTCCGTGCGGAAGAAAGCGACGGCCATCTGCGTATCGGCTTTGGCCACGCCGTCAATCTGGCCATCGCCGTTCTCATCGATCTCGATTTCCTTGGCCGTCACGGCGTAGATGGCTTTGTTCTTCGCGTTGAGATTGACGAGCATGATGCCCTCGTAGCCGTTGCTGCCCATGATCCCCGAGAGCAGTTTCTCGGCATCTGCTTCCTTGAGCTTGTTGAGGTCTGGCACGCTCTTGTTGTCAAAGGCGTCCGTCAGCACGATCCAGGCGTACTTGATGTTGTAGCCGTCGTTGTCGAAGATAAGGACATCGCCCTTCCTGTCCTCGTAGAGCGCGCTGGCCGGAATGACGCCGACCGGCTTCTGCGGACACTGGATCGTGTAGCCGTACTGCTGGCTCGTGTAAGTGTAGGGCAGCGCGGCTTTGGCTGCCTGCGAGGCTGCCGCCGGTGCCTGCTCTGCGGCAAAGGCCGGCATAGTCGGCATCAGGAGCAGCGATGCACCGAGTGCCGCCGCTGCCATATAAGAATGGAAACGCATAGTATCTCTTCCTCTCTTCTTGTCAGGCTTGTTCCTGTTTCAGCTGTTCAAGATACGCGCGGGTCATCTCGAGGGCCGTGTCGGTCGTCTGGCGCTTGATCTCCGTGCGCGCGCCGCTGAAGTGATTTTCTTTGACCATCGTACCCCTCGGACCTGAAACGGCGATGAAAACGAGTCCGACGGGTTTCTGCTTCGTGCCGCCGCCCGGGCCGGCGATGCCAGTGATGCCGACGCCGATATCCGTCCCGATGGCGCGCGCGATGCCCTCTGCCATCTCGCGCGCCGTCTCCTCTGAGACTGCCCCGTGCGAAAGCAGCGTCTCGTGACGCACGCCGACGAACGATTCCTTGATGCGGTTCGTGTACGAGACAACCGAGCCCATGACGTAGGCCGAGCTGCCGGCGATGTCTGTCAGGCGGCTCGTCAAGAGGCCACCCGTACACGACTCGGCGCAGGCAATCGTGAGATTCTGTGCGAGGAGCTGCTGTCCCACCTGTTCTTCGAGAAGTTCTGTCATTCTGCCGCCTTCTTCCCCGTCTCTGCGCCGTCAATGCGCTCGCCGACGACGTCGTAAGTGAAGCCCTGCAGGACGCGCACGCGCACGATGTCGCCCGGCTTGCTGTCCGCATCGTTCTCGACGTAGACTTGGCCATCGACCTCGGGCGCCTCGCGGTAGGAGCGGCCGACCGAGATGTTCGGCTGCTCCTCGTCGCGACCCTCGATGAGGACATCGAGTTCCTTGCCTTCGAGCGACTGGTTGATCTCCTCGGAGATCTTGCACTGCAGGCTCATGAGGTCGTGATAGCGCTCCTGCATGATCTCCTCCGGCACCTGGTTCGGCATATCGTAGGCCGGCGTGCCCTCTTCGCGCGAGTACGTGAAGACGCCGACCTTGTCGAGGCGCATCTCCTCGAGGAAGTTGCGCAAGGTCTGATACTGGGCATCCGTCTCGCCCGGGAAGCCGACGATGAAGGTCGAGCGGATCGTCACGCCGGGAATGCGCTCGCGCAGCTTGTGGATGAGCGCGCGCATCTCCTCCTGCGTGTCAGGACGACGCATGCTGCGCAGCACGGCATCATGCGCGTGCTGCAGCGGCAGGTCGACGTACTTGCAGATCTTCGGCTCGCTGGCGATCGTCTCGATGAGCTCGTCGCTGAAGTACTTCGGGTAGCTGTAGAGCGTGCGCACCCACTTGAGCTTCGGCACCTTGACGATCTCGCGCAGGAGCTTTGCAAGCTTCGGCTGGCCGTAGAGGTCGCGGCCGTACTCCGTCGAGTCCTGGGCGATCAGCACGACTTCGCGCACGCCGTTCTCCGTCAGGTGGCGAATCTCATCGCAGATGTCCTCGATGCGGCGGCTGCGGTAATCGCCGCGGATGTACGGGATGGCGCAGAAGGCGCAGCGGTTGTTGCAGCCCTCCGCAATCTTGACGTAAGCCGTGTATGAAGGCGTCGTCGTGATGCGCGGTGTGTGCTCGTCGTAGAGCGCTTCGTCCTTGCCGGCAATGACAAGGCGATGGCCCTTGAGCGTCTCCTCGACGGCCTCCATGATGCGGCCCCAGGCGCCCGTGCCGATGATGGCGTCGGCTTCGGGAATCTCGTCTAAGAGCTCCTGCTTGTAGCGCTGGCCGAGGCAGCCCGCGACGATCAGGCTGCGGCAGCGACCGCTCTCCTTGTACTCGGCCATGTTGAGGATGGTCGTGATCGACTCCTCCTTGGCCGACTGGATGAAGGCGCAGGTGTTGACGATCAGGATGTCGGCCTCGGCCGGGTTGGCCGTGAGCTCAATGCCGTGCTGCTGGAGGATGCCGAGCATGACCTCCGTGTCAACGAGATTCTTGGAACAGCCAAGACTGATGAAACCAGCTTTCACTGAAATACCTGCTACTAAAAACATAGAATAACATAGAAATTATCTATGCCTAGAAATATTCCTTTTTCATCGTGTATGCTTTTGTCCAGGCAAGCCTGAGACTACTCACAAGTTCTTGTACACTCCAAAGGCGTCGGCCATATTCCCTGCGCGGCAGGGCAACGGCCTGTTTCCGACTAGCCATCGGTACATTTATCAAGACTTGAAATCGTGAATCAGGCAATACGATAGTTTTTCGTATCACGCAGATTCAGCGCGGCGTTCAAGTCACGGTCTTCCGTGTAGCCGCATACAGGACAGACATAGATGCGGGCTTTGAGTTTCAGGCTGCTATGCACATGCCCGCAGGCATGGCAGGTCTTGGAACTCGGGTAGAAGCGGTCTGCGATGCGGAACTCAATCCCGATGCTCTCTGCCTTGCGCCGCAGCTTCTCGCGGAAGGAGTAGAAGCGCTGCTCTGACACTGCCTTCGAGAGATGGCGGTTCTTCATCATGCCGGTCACGTTGAGGTCTTCCACTGTGATGAAGCGTGGTTTTTGCTCCACCAGTGCATGGATGACTTGATTCTCGTGATTGCGGCGCAGATTCGCCAACCGCTGATGCAATCTCTGTACCG
>ENA-ORTS01000052-ORTS01000052.1-human-gut-metagenome-genome-assembly--contig:-NODE-52-length-103020-cov-50.976982_pt1 | contig 103020 bp, 151 predicted proteins | sample MGYA00241911_ERZ509186 | MGnify/ENA primary metagenome ERZ509186 (study PRJEB26280, sample SAMEA2338852) | human gut metagenome | biome: human gut; feature: human-associated habitat; material...
TAGAGCAACAGACTCATAATCTGGAGGTCCTAGGTTCAAGCCCTAGCTGGTCCACAATTTATAATATTAGGAGAGAAGAGGAGATATGATTCATACTGGTGTTCATGTCATTGGTGGTGGAGTATGACCAAAAGCCAGGGCCATACAAGAATATTCTCTCCTAATTCGATACATTAGCTCAGCTGGTAGAGCAATAGATTTTTAATCTATGGGTCATGGGTTCGAGTCCCATATGTATCACAATAGATGATTCCGTGAATCTTTAAAACCCGGATAGTTAACATTTGTTGAATCTCTAATAAATTATCAAAATGAAGAGATTATTTGAAAAGCTTAGCATGTGCTTAATCATGCTTATTGTAGCTGCCACAGTGTCATCATGTGACTATGTGAAGCAAACAAAGAGTGAAATCAGACATGATGATTCGCTCATGGTATCAAAGATGGTGCAGGAAATTGACAATCCTACATTTGCCGACTATTCTGATGCGTTGACATACCAGAAGACAGAAGGCCAGTGGAGGCATCAGGATTCTGTGTTCTTCAGCATACCTGAAAAGGTTATGCGTGATGTGGTATCAGTCCTTTCGAAGTCTGGGGAACCGATAACTAAGGGAAGTATATCTCATGAGTTTGAGGTTAACAAGCATGTGTATTTGAATCTTCCTGATAAACAGGATCAATACAATGTTATTACTCCGCCTGATATACCTAACACGGAAGTCATTGACACCATTATCAACGGTAAGCATGTGAAGATCGTGCAATCCTCCAGTACTAACATAACGACAAAGGAGGATTAGCTATGAAGCGGTACATTATTATCTCATACGAAGGTGCTAACTTGAGCGCATCAGAAGTTGTAGCAATAGCTTCACAATTGAACACAGTTAAGCCTGATGTTAAAGATGTGCATGCATCTACAATGGATGAAGATGAAGTTAGCTCTATTATCATCCGTCACGCAGAAGCTAAGAATGCCACAGAACTCTCTGTTGTAGAATCTGCGTGCATCTACGTAAAAAAGAGGTTTGGCAAGTTTTTCGACTCCAAGATGAAGCTGTTGCTTGCATTGTCAGAGGCTATAAATGATGAGCCTAACAACGAAGCTCTTATGAATGCTATCAAAGTTATGTCTGGTGGCATAAGTAAGAGAATGCGTGATTCTTACGGTATTTCTACCGATGTTATTTGTGTATTTAAAACAGTTCAAGATAACATGTAATTATGTGCAGAACACAGCGTAATACCAAGAAAGTGTATCATCAGCGCCACGCTGAAGCCAAAGCAAAGGCATATAAGCGTGACAAGTTTAAAAACAAGCTAAATCCTTTAGACTATGTGGAAGATTCCAGTGTATACGATCAAAGCTAAGGGAAAAGGTAAGAATACAAAAACATTAGTATTCGAATCCAAGTACCCTAGTGAAAATCAAGCTAAAGATGCTAGATTAGCACTCATTCATTTGGCTAATTGCTCTCACGACGCTCCATGCGATATCACCATTAACAATGATGGCGCAGTATTCGTTAAAAATCCATCCTGGAGCGTGGGTGAAGTAACAATATGTTAATTAATTTTATTTACAAACATTTAAAACATTATCAAAATGGCAAAAGCAGAAACAAAAGGTGCTGCTAAAGAGCAGCAGAACGTATCAGCAGACAACGTAGTAGAGAAGTTGATGAAGGGCAACCTCGTGACCGACATCGCAGACAAGGCGGCAGAAGAGATTCGCCAGGATGAGGAGAAACGCAAGATCTCCCAGGTCAAAGAAATCGTCAAGTGTGCTGACTTCCTTAGAATTAAGGAACTTCTCAATGTCCGTAAGGACCGTGCGAAGGCAAAGATCACTCTCGACATTCTGAAGAAGCGTACAGAATTGTTGGCTCGTCTTTTGGGCAAGGACGAGAATGGTACCGTCGTTCCTGACGACCAGAAGATTACGCCAAACGAATTCCGCGAGCTTTCGCAGAAGATCGATGAGGATCAGCGTAAGCAAATGACCGAACTGAACAAAGAGTATGAAAAGCACGACCGTGAGTTGCGCGACAAGTACCCTAACAGCTGGTATTATGCCAACTATCAGTTCGATCGCTTCTAATTCTTCTTCTAGTACAAGTATCTTCGTATCACGTACATAGATTCTGAGGTACTGTAGGGGTCTTAAGAAGACGGTGTCAGTGAAAGGGTCTTAGAATGAATTAACATTCTCATCAAGTATCTTAGTATCACGATGAGAAGAAGAGATGTGAACCCACACAGTTAATTGGGACAGTAGATCAAACAATATGTTTTGTGCGTATCTTTGTATCGGGGAGATTTGATACTATTATGAAGTTAATCGAACCCTGCAAAATGTATCAAAAATGCTGAATATAGCCCTCTAAGTATCTTCGTATCATGAGGATTCCTATATATTTTTAGCCATGTTTTAATGCGTTCTGAGGCGTTGTAGGAGATAAGTGGAGTAATTAACCACGATGCTGCCGAAAGCGCCTTAGAACGACTCTGAAGTGGCTTAAATCGAATGTTCTGACTGATCATCAGAACATTTACAAGAATGTACAGTGTGTATGAAATAATCTGGCAAGACCGGCGTTCGACTCGCCGCATGTCCACACGGTTCTGTATGTCTTAATCCGAATAAAGATGTACAATTTGGGCATGTTCTGGCTTTGATTGTCAGAGGAGATAAATACATTAAGCACTATACTATAAATTAAACGACAATGTAAATAACATTGTAGACTATACTAACGTAGCGTAAGTTTAGTCTAGGTGTTTCCTACCAAAGTGGAGAGAAGGCTGAAGCTGGTAGCGCGTAGGTTCATTTGAGTTTACGAACTGGGTTCGACCCCCGGGGCCTTCCTATTAGTTATGACAAAGGGATATAAAGCGATGATAAAGGACAGGTGTCCTTATGTCGTCAACATCGCATTTAAATGGTGTACAGAGTTTGGAAGATTATCTAATATAGGTAAGAAGCCACATGAAAGAATTAAGTATGCTGTAAAAACGCGATGGATAGACCGTGTATACCAAGAAAATGTAGCAATCTATAACACTGGAAGAGGAATGCCTCGAACAGATGAAAAGAATGCATCATTAAGAAAAGCGCTTGGAATACATGAGGGGTCTCAGAATTTTAATTTTGCAGACTCTATAAATTTGGAAGGAATCAACAAAACATTCAACTCTGGAGAAAGAGCGTTTTGGATATGGGTTAATAGCTGGGTAGTATGGTTTCAAGAAAACTATAAATACCTAGAAAACTATTATAACATATCATGTAAATGTGGAAATATGGCTCTATTTGATAATGTATTGTCAGAAAAAGCTAGTTTTCTAGATGAGTATTTTGAAGATTTCTCTAAATTTATTAAGAAAACATTTAATTAAACAAAATAAAAATGGAGTATTTCCCTAAAATGCTAATTTACAGAGCTAGTCTGTTAGGCTGCAAAGAAGAAGGTATAGAAAATGTGATTAACTGGTTTCATAACCGCCTTAAAAAAGGCTTTACTTATGAAGCGCACATATTCTGTGCAGGAGACAGCCTAGACGAAAATTGTATATATGAATACTGTTGTAATGAACAGTTACGTAGAGTTGGTGATTGGATTATGAAAACTATAGTCTTAAGCAACCCTATGAAGTTCAAAACACTTACAACTCGTATGCGTATCGGTTCAGGACTACTTGAAAAGGTAGAAATGAAAACAGGAGGAAAGGATTTGAAAATAATCCTTTTCAACAATTTCGTCAATAACGTTTGGTCGCTATACCGTCAAAAGATGGTGTACGATCTTCCGTTTTATCAGGGGTAGGGTGAGAGAAATCTCCTCTACCCCACAATATGGAGTATCAGCGTATCACTCAATCTGAGATTGAGACCATAAAAGAAGCTCAAAAGGGAAATGAGCTAGCGTTTAATAAATTGTTTAACCGTTACAAAGAGTTCGTCGACAACGTGCTCTTTTGTTACGTGAATGACATGGATGAAGCTAAAGATCTTACAAATGTTGTATTTCTTAAGGTTCACCAAAAACTCTCGACATTCACAGATTATTCGTCTTTTGGCGGATGGCTGAGAATTATAGCTAATCGAACAGCTATAGATTATCTACGAAAAGTAAAGGAGAAATCCATGGAGTTAGGAGAAGACTCAGGCCGACTACCTGTCGAATTAACTAATTCTTCAGAAGAAGAAGATCTTGTCAATCTTCTTGAGTATGAATCTCTTTTAAAGGAATTTAAAAAACTCCCGAAGAAGACACAGAAGATTTTTAATCTATTTTACGTAGAAGATCTTACAGTTGATGAAATTAGCAAAGTGCTAAAAATTCCTACAGGCACTATAAAAGCTGCTTTAAGCCGCACTCGTAGGAAAATTAAAAATAACTTAAAAGTTTAACAAAAATGACTTCACTTTTATTATTGATTCTCTCGATTTTTGTAGCTCTTGGTTTCGCAAGATACAATAAGAGCAACAAGTTGTTCTGGATCATTCTCGTAAGTCTCTTGCTTGGTTTTACTGGTAAGAGTATGGTCAATTATGCCTTTGTTGACCATAAAAGTGAAGCCAGTACAGTTAAATCTTCTACAGCTCCCATGCTGGCACCGACGTGCTCATTTCAGGCTTTGGAACCCTCAGAGGGCGCCGGTACATGTGTTGAGACAAAACCAGCAGGTAAGGATAAAGTTGTAGTAGATACTGTTGCTGTGCTTAACTTGGGTGAAGACGAGCATATTAACGTGCTCACTAAACCTCCACGAGATTGGTTAAAAACGAACTTTATATTCGACACAAGTTGAATTTAAGTTAGTTGCCCAGAAAAGTATTAATTAATTTTAATAAATAACATTTAAAAACATTATCAAAATGGCAAAAAAGAATGGAAAGGGCAATGTAAAAGTTGCTCAGAATAACAACAATGGTGGTAACAATGCAGAGGCAGCTGTTGAGGCTGCAGCTATGCTCACAACAACAGGTGGGTCAAGCATGGACCGTAACCACCAGGTAGATTTGTTGAAGATGGCTCACGAACGCTTCTTCTTGGATGAGAAAGCTGCTGAGCACACTGGTTTTCCACAGGGAACTATCGACAAACTCAACCACATTAATGCCCTCGGCATCGCTGTATGCGTATGTAATGAGGTCAAGTATGGTACCAGCGATTTCGCTGTTGTAATCCGCAAGTCTGCGCTCCCAGAGCTTACTGAAGCTTTGAAGGAGATTGGTGTAAGCTTTGATGACAAAAAGCTCTTGCCTTCAAAAGAAGATACTGAAGCAGTTGAGGTTACAGCTTCAGCTGTAACAGTATCAGAAGAGACTTCTAAGAAGCTCGAGGAGGATGCTAAGGCTCGTGCTGCAACAGCAGGTAAGGTTTTTGATCCTACAAAGATCAAGGACGAAAAAGAGCTCAAGGAAGCTTTGTCTGGCTTCTTGGCCATGAATCGTGACTCCAAGCTGATGGATAGCATCATGCAGTGTGTGAACTTCTATAAGTCATATCGCGCTATCGAAGCTAAGCGTGCTATCGTGTCTGCTGAGAAGACACTCAAGGAGACTAAAGATAAGGAGTATAAGGCTAACGCTGAGAAGGCTCTCGTTTCTGCAAGAAACGATATGGAGCGTCTCAAGAACATGAGCTTCCATGACACGTTTCGTAAGATTGTTGAACTTACAGGTCGTGTCGGAACGCTTACTTATGGAATTGGTGCTCACTTCTTCAACGTTACCGCTACGTCAGGATCTCCTGTATCTGCGTTCTGTGAGCTTCGAGACCATTCTACTGACAGAAACACCGGCGTATGCAAGTATACCGATGATCAGATTGCAGACGCTGTAAAGTGTCTTGTAATCATTGGTGCAGACGATGTTCGATCAAAGGGTAAGGCCTTGCTCGAAGCAGAGAACAAGCTGCCAGAAAAGGATCGTGCCCAGGATCATATTGATACAGCTAACAAGAATATCGCATTCGCCGATAAGGCTACTGCAGCGGTTCTTGCAGCTCCAGGTGAGTTCGTTGAGAACTTGAAGAAGAACTTCTTGGATGGTAACAACTTCGCAAAGAAGACTGTCATCGCCATTAAGCGTGCATACTATCGTGACGTTTCTCCAGAGATGATGGCTAAGGTTAAGCCTGATTCAATGCTTGATAACGCTACACAGTATGCTGGTATCATCTCTAATCTGTTCCGTAATCCTTCTGATCCACTCGTGGGTTATGCCAAGGAGAACATCATCGACTTGGAGTTCAAAACCGATGAAGAGATCAAGGCTGAGGAAGAAGCTGTTGTAAAGGCTGCTAAGGAAGCAGCTGAAAAGAAGGCAGCTGAGGATAAGAAAAAGGAAGCCAAAGGTAAGGCTAAGGCTCAGGTAAAAAAATAATACGGCCAATTAAGAGAACTAGTTCACAACTAGTTGGTCGCATTAAAAGAGCCTTTGATATCCAATGGCAAAGTGAACGCAAATAATTTAACTATCAAAGTATGAAAAAATTAGTGATCACGTTGTTAGGAGCAGCATTTCTTACTATCGGCATGAATATTGCAGATCTCAAGAATGTTCCTCTTCCAACGACAGTGCAGACAGTAGCAGCATCTACTGTACAGCAACCAATGGACCATTTATTTGGTCAAGTGAATCGTGCTAATCCTGATACAGTCCATGATACCGTTAAGGTAGAAAAGACTGTACCTTGTAACCATAAACAGTTACCTGCAAAGGTAATTGTTAAACGCACCGTAATTAAGAAGACAGATACGTCGTATGTACCACTTCTGTATATTATGGAACCTGGAGAAAAGGTCGACTCCACTAATCATGACTCTACCATTCGTAAGGGAGAGCTCCGTGATTATATTCAAATCGCCTCCAATGTGCATAAGTAAACATCAGAACCCTATGTACTATAATTGGGTAAGTACATATAGTAGATCCCATTAGTCTACGTACGAACATTAACTGGATCCGAGAATATGTTAACTCTGTCTTGCAGAGCGAGACCACTCAAAAGGTAGGATGAAATGTATCAAACATTGAAACAGTTTGATATATGTAGGAGAAGCGTTGTATCAGCTCCTATAATTGCACAGCTGGACTTGTGAGAACCGTCTGGAGACAAGCTGGATGAGGCTGAATGCACCTTAAAAAGATGTAGTGTAATTAAAAACGCATAAGTCCCAAGAAGGGCATATTGAACCGTATCGTAATTATATGTGATAATACTAAGCATATACAAACGTTACACGAGATGAACTATATTGGTCCCCAGTAGGTGAACAGAATTGCATACATGGTATGGTGCATGGTGCTGGAAGAACCGAGGATATCCCAAACAATATAGAAGTATTATTAAGCCGTAGGTAGTGTTTCTAGTGTCCAAAGCTAGTATAAAGGCCGAAAAACTGCATCAATACTGTGGGAGTAATACCACACAGAGTAAACTAAATGAGTTTGCTGACTATACCAAAACCTTACTGTTCGATTCAGTACAACTCCGTTGAAGGGGTGCCAGGGATGGGGTAGAAGTGTCTGATTGTGACCGCCAGGCTTTTCTTGTTTATGCGGTATATAAAAGTAAAACAAGCGCAAGGGTTGGGCAGCCCCTTAATCGAAGCTCTACGGGAGTATCGTACGCGGGTGAAGATCGCGGTGAAAATCTATTCCAGTTGTATTATTAGGATGTTAGGCAATCCGAACTTACAGCCAATTTCCATGAAAATTAAATCGTTCATGAGATTATGATCGATGACTCCGTTACAGTCAAAGAAAATTGATGGAAAGCTATCCTAGAATAAGAAATAGCAAATCAGGTAGAAAGTTGATTCGAGATATGTCCATCCAGGACCATTTGACCTCCACTTTCATCCAAAACGATCTAGACTAATAGTCTATTTGCACTATGATATACAATATTATATAGTCTCTACAGAGTAGTAAGCTGGTATATTATGTATGCGTATGTTGTATGCAAGAGATATAGACTATGAAAACCTAGAAAGTTTAAAAGATAACATGTTTAACAAAAATTGATGTCCCTTCATAGAGTGAATCTTACGTTGTAAGTAAGGGCTTGAGGTGAAGAAATCGAGTGCCAACCGATATGCCAACCATGCTAAAGTATACTGCGCAACAGTATATGTAAACATAAAGGTTCGAAGCAATACAGGAAATTGATGGGCAGCTTATATTCTATGTTGTAAAACGACTGTGTATATTATATGTGTATACTGTCTCTATACATGTATATTACGTTATAAGTGGGTGACAAGATGAAACGTATGGGTTGAATTCCCAATATTCGTGCACTATAAATAGGAGGTAGTAATACCAGTACAGAAAAATTGCAAACATCAGCAAAGATGTAAAAAGCCGTAAAGTCTGTGATGGGTTTGATCCTGAGACATTCCGATAACCAACCGCTGGGTACATGCCATAAGCCGAGTACCGCAGTAAGGAGACCTAGCTGACAGTCGCTTCTAAGTTAGCAGTAGAGATCATCTGCTTTAATAACAATCGTGTAGGAATATCTTGTAAGTATAGTAAGGGAAATACGACCGAGATTCTACATATTTTCGTGGGTTATAAGAATTCTAAGATTCTATGAGTGTTAGTTGCTCTGCAAAATTTCACCAACGAAGATTAGAATAGTTAAGTTAGAAAAAAAACGTGAACAAAATAGCAGAAAACAGTTCAGCATTTGATTATGCAAAGGAAGCATTCAAAGCTTTAGACAATGGGCCTGGATAAACCAGTAAATGCTAATTGCATCATACGTATGCAATTCCTGCTGCAAGCCTATTACCCTATTGTTGTAATAGGAAAAGTGCAGCTAAGTCTAGATAAAGCGTCTACAATAGTAGAACTTCCTTTAGAAAACTAAGTACGCAAAGTAGTAACCGAGTATCTTCGTATCAGCGTTGCTTTATTCAATAAACAACGGCAAAGGTGTAGCCAAAATACACCATATTTTTAAATCATATCGTTAGTTAATCAATAACGATATCAAAAAGGATATGATTATGTCAGAAATTAATGTAAACATCGTGGAAACAACCATTAAATCAAATCGTACCCCACTGAGCATGCTCGGTGCTAAAATGTTTGGTCAGGACGTATTTACTCCTCAGACCCGTTTGTTCAATCCAGACCATGACAAGGTTTTGGAGCAGGCTAAACAGAGCTCAAATGTAAACCTTGTACTCAACCGTTCGCCTCGTCGCTTCTCGATCGGCTATATCACGATTGAGTCTATGGTAGCAAAGCAGAATGCAATCGGTGACGTCGTTTGCCGTCTCAATGAGGGCACCGACAATCAGATCGATATACCTCTCGGTGAGAACAGTACCAAGTTTGGTGAGACCACTGAAGAGGCTGTCCAGAAGGCTCTTAAGGACAAGAACTCTAAGGCTGTGTTCTCAGATCCTAAGGATTTGAGTGGCATCCTTAACGACCTTAACCGTGGCGAGATTGCTCGTCTCGATGCTATGATCGAACAGTTGCAGAAGGCTAAGGCACAGTGTGTGTCTGCTATTTCAGCAAATGAGAAGATCGTCGCTGACTATGAGCGTCAGAAGACAGAGTCAAAACCAGCTGATAAGATCGCGTAGAATTCATGGAGGCTGTTTTAACTGAGAAGAGCGTTAAGCTTATTGCAGTAATGCTCTCAGAACCGAAGATTAAGGCAGCCGTTTATGAAAAGTTGGACCATACGGAGAAATACAAAATCTATACCATTAACGATGATGGTAGTATCACTCTCGGTTCAACCAGATTCCACTTTTGGAACAAGATAATCGGCTGCGAGCAAACCTTACCATTCGAGAGCTTTGCTCTCAAGGTATGGGATGCACTAGTGAGTCTTTCCACAGGGCTTAACCAAAAAGCCATTATGGAAGGACTATCACAAGAAATTGTGATGAAAGGAGTTAAAGACAAAAACTTTAACTGGGTCGTAGAACGACTGTATGATGTTGCGACAAAAGTATGTCAGAATTCTAGTATTGCTGATGGCGTAGGAGCGGACCCTGCGGGGTCCCGGGTGTCAGGGCCAAGGCTTAACGCTCAGCAAGAGTTTCCTGAGAAAATTGTTATTAATATCAACGGTCGTAAAGAAATTTTGCATGTTAAAGACTGCATAGGTAAACCAATGATTGAGTTGGAGTACGGAATTGTAAACGCTAAACGATTAATGCCATAAACAGAAACATTCCTGCGGGAATGGTGTACGAACTGTGCGCAGAAGAGTACACATTCATGCATGGTATTATCGTTATTGTTTATAATGAAATGCAAAGACGATATTATTAGTTTATATTGAAAGACATCCTTAAACGTTCTCTGCGGAGAATAGGTAATCCGCCCTGCGGGGCAGGGTTGCCAATGGATGTCTTTTATTCTTTATTACAGTTATATGTAATATAGAAACTAGGTAAATGGCTGATTCAAGTAAATTGTTTAATTTTAATCAAACTATATGAATAAGAAATCAATTAAATTGAACTCAGCAAACATCATAACAATTCGTAAGAACATTGATATCACTATCAATAAGTATTGGCGAATTATTCGAGCAGAGAACCTCATGTCTAAGAAGGCAATTGCAGCAAAGCAGGGTTCTGGCTTAGATCTCAAGAGCTTGTATAACCAGATTGTACAGCTTAGTGAGAAGCGTATTATGATTAAGGGTATTTTGGTAGCTCTTAATACAGGTACAACTACATTCTCTTACGAGGATTTTAAGAAGACAAATAACTATAGTATTTTCGCAGCGTGCGAGGCAAAAGAGGCAATAGCACAACTTAAGATGATCAAGACACTTGATCCATCAACTAAGGCAAAAAAGGGATTGAAAGCTATGCCTAAGCGTGAGGTATTCTCATCAGCTAAGATTGCTCAGCTTATCCATGATCATCAACTACTAGCAAATAAGTTTGACGCTAATCTCGAGAAGTTTAACAATGAGACTTCTATTGAGATTAAGGATACTATTGCTGATAAGTTCGAAATGGATCTAGCAGCTTAAACGCTATAGGTTCGAGACAAATATAAGGGTCGCCGAAAGGAGTAAGATCGAGACTTACACGAACCACAATAAGGAATCCCTTGCCTTAAAAATAACATTATTAACACATTAAATTATCAAAATTATGTCAAAGAAGAATAAGAAGAACCTCAAGAAGGTTCAGGCTAAGATAGGAACTACACCAGTTAAGGCTGAGGCAGCTAAGAAGGAAGAGTCTAAGGCTGCTGTAAAGAATACAGAAATTGCTGCAGCAAAAGACGATGCTAAGGCAAAGAAGAAGGCTGAAAAGAAAGCTCATGAGGAAGCTAAATATGCTGCCTCTAAAGCTCGAATAGAAGCCCGTAAGGCGCGTAAAAAGAGCATCATGGATAAGTTGATCGACTCCAAGAAGGAAAAGGCTTCAGAGCCTGTTAAAATCACTCTGGAGGATCGTTTGAAGAAGCAGGAAGAGCGTCGTAATGTCGCTATGGCTCGTCATATCGCATCAATTATCCGTCGGTGTAAGCGTATGCATCTCAATGATGCCGACACCAAGAAGGTGATAGACATCGCAAAGAAGCAGTGGGACAACGCCACTGTATACAATATTACAGTTGTGTGTGATTCTGTTCTGAAAAAGAAGAAGGAGCTCGAGAAGCTAGTAAAGGATTGCGGTATTAAGTCTGCATGCATTACTAACTCTACAGCATTCTTTAAGGATGTGCCAGCAAGTGTTGTAGCAAAACTTCGTGATCTTGTAGGTAATGCTACATTCTATCAGTATCGTTCTGATAATAAGTCTCCATTCGAGGAGGCTGGCATAGATATGTCAGGCAATCACAATAAGCACAAGAAGGGAGGCGATCCTCATACTATCGAGTGCTCAAAGAACGCTAGTGTAAACTTCTACAATCTCCGTAGAGCTAAGAAAAAGGCTAAGGATACGCTAGAGAAGAACACATATAACTTTCGTCATGGCTCTAAGGCCGAAGGTCGTAAGCTTCGTCGTGGGCTCAAAGTTAAGGCTAAAGCCGTAAACAAAAAGCCTACGCAGGTTAAAGAAATTAAACAAAAATCAGTTAAACAAGCAGCTTAATCATAGGAGGCAACGTTATGAATACCCAGAATAATCAATATTTGGACGATTATGTTGAAAAATATCGTGATATCAAAGAGAAGTGGCTTAAAGACTTTAACAAGTCTCACGGAACTACTTCTAAGTTCTGTAAAAAACATGGTATCCATGGTCTCTCAAGGAAGAAACCTTGGTTCATGCTGCTAAAGCGCGATTCGATCAAAATTGAATCTAGCAGAAAGACTAAGAAGCTTAACCGTATAGAGCTTATGGAAGGATATGTTCAACACAAGTTGCAGAAATGGGAGCGAAAGCACCCATGCCCGGTTAAGAAAGACGACTTGTTCTACGCGCAGCAATTCCCAGTTTGGGAAGCAGAAAAGAATGCTGCAGAAGAACATATTAGAGACTTAGTTGTCGCTAAATATGACAAATTACAACTTGTAGGACGATTCAAACATTCGGACGACAAGTTTACTGAGCAGGAAGTTGCTCAGATAAAAGATAATGGCGAGACTGCTAAACATGGAGGAGTAAACAATCTTCCAGAGAGTAGTAAAGTCATCAAGATGGCTCGCAAGGAGACAAACAAGGTAAAAGCAAAGCGAAGTAATCTTGTTTGTACAAACCTTAAAGACCATCGCAAGAAGACTGGACGACTCCTGTTACCAGGCGCAAATAATATGCGAATGGCAGCTTAAGGCGTAACTTCTTCAAAATCGACCAGGACACCACTGGTCACCCTAGTGTGCTCCGAAAGGATATGACTGCGAGGTGCAAACCCTCACTAGGGAACTATGATAGTAAAGGAAAGACCAGTAGTTCTATATGACATAGAAGTTTTTCCAAACTGTTTTCATTGTACTTGTAAAGATTCAGAGAGTCATAAACTATATAAATTCGAGATATCCTGTCGTAAAAATCAACTAGAAGAACTAGTTGACTTCTTCTACACCAACAGAACTGATCACATAATATGCGGCTATAACAATAAGCATTATGATGATATAATCATAAATTACATTATACATTTCTGCAGTAGAATGAAGCGACTAGGATACTCGAGAATTTGTAGTTCTCTCTACTATCTTAGTAAAGAAATAATAAGTTCGGAAAAAACAGGAAATATTGATAAGATTAAAGTGTATAAGTATTCAAATTACTTCTATTCATTTGACCTTATGTTGATGCTCTATAGTTCCAAACAGCAGAAAAGCTTAAAAGAAATAGAAATACTTTTACATATGCCAAATGTACAAGAGTATGAAGGAAGCTTTGATATGCAGATGCAGGAATGCGATATTGACGATATGATAGAGTATAATGTGAACGACGTAGAAGCTACTGAGACTTTGCTTAACAAAGTAAAAGAAGATGTAGAGCTACGTCTTGAAGTGGAAAAAGAATGGGGGTTTGATGCACTGTCGATGAGTGGTGTACGATTTGGAGAAGAAATACTCTTGCGAAAGACTTTAGACATTACCAACACAACAAAAGACGAGCTGAAAACTCGTACTCGAAAAGTCGGAAACATTTGTCTAGGTGATATCATACTCCCATTCATACAATATTCTAATCCAAAGTTGAAAGAAGTCTTATTGGATGTAAAGAATGCTACTTGCAACGCAAGTAAGTCTGATAAGAAACAAGAAAACTATGAGAAGAAGTTTGTTCTCTCAAACATTTGCTACTCTATAGGCGAAGGTGGTATACACACCATCAACGAGCCTAGAGTCTACAAACCTACAGCTGAACAATTTATAGGACACTCTGACGTTACGTCTATGTATCCTTCGTTAGCCATTATAAACCATTGGCTTCCAGTTCACTTAGGAGAAGATTTTTGGAATGTGTACAGTGCTCTATACAAGGAGCGCTTGGCTGCCAAACGTAATGGAGAGTTATTGAAGTCTAAGGCATTTAAACAGGCTCTCAATGCTCTTACAGGAAAGATGCAACAAGAAAGTAGCTGGGCTTATGATCCACTTAACGTATACAAGATACGTATAAATGGGCAACTTATACTACTTATGTTAGTGGATAGGCTTCTAGAGTTGAATTGTAAGATTGTACAAGTCAATACAGATGGTGTCGTCTACATTGCCAACAAATCCGACCGATTCGCAATAGCTAATGCAATTAAGGAAGTTGAGCAATTAACCCAGTTAACATTCGAATCCGATGATTACGAGTCGTTTTATCAGTACGACGTGAACAATTACTTTGGTGTTCGCAAAGGATATTCCCAATCTGGAGATCCAAGACTGATAGAAAAGAAAGGCAAGTTTATCACAGAAATTGGTCTTAACAACAGCATGACACCAATTGTTATCTCCAAAGCTGTGATAAACTATTTTTTGAACAACGAACCGATAGACAAGTTTATTAAGAAGGATAGAGATATCCGTGATTTCTTAATGTCACAAAGCGTAAATAAGGAATCAAAAGTTGAGTATGGAGGAAAACAGATTCAACGTATTAATAGATATTACGCGTCAAGCAGTGGCTACTATCTTATAAGAGTTAAGGATAAAATGTACGAAAATCGTTCTGAAACAAAAATAACAGAATATGGAGTACGAATTCTTAACAAGATAGATGCCACACCAATAGAGAAACGTCATCTGGATTACCAATACTACATTAGCAAAGCAAAAAAGATAGCTAGTGAGTTTGTTAATCGCCAGTTGACAATATTCGATGATTAATCGTTTATCAACGTATATAAGATGATTATTGAACTAAACACAAAACTCCTGGATATTCCAGGATTAAATTCAAATCAATTAATATTCCTAAGTTTGGTATTGGATAAGAATCAAAAAACTTATAATCAAGACGTCCGCAAAATTGTCAGCCTAGTTAGCGACGAAGAAATATCAAACTTAATTTCTCAGGGACTTATTACCTCGATAGAGAGAGGTAAGTCAATTACATATCATGCAACAGATACGCTTAAGGATATAGTCCGCCCTAAACAGGACTATTTCGATCTGTTCTATGAAATGTACCCAATATACGTTCTACGACCAGATGGCACCAAAAACTATCTGAGAGCCAACGTTAACAAATGTAGACATTTATTCAATGTTTATGTAGGTCAAAGCGAAGCTATGGCTCAACATCTTATTCAGTGTCTCGACTTCGAAATGAAGAAAAAGACTAACGAGGGTAAACTAAGTTATATGAAGACGATGTGGAGATGGCTCGTAGACCATCAATGGGAAGAATCTGAGGAAGAAATGCAAGACAACTCTAAAATTGAGGAATCGACTTATGGAACAGAACTTATCTAATCTTATAAGACCAATGTCAGTTGTAGCCCAAGAGGCGATAAACTACATATCTGGTCGTAGAGATCATTCTATAACATCTCTTAAGACTAGATGGGCTAAGTTTAATAAGCAGTGTATGGGAGGTATTGAACCTAATACCGTTTATACCATAGCTGGTATTTCAGGAAGTGGTAAGAGCTCATTCGCAAATGAGATCTCAACTGATATTGTTGATTTGAATCCTGGTGAAGAAATAGTAATTCTGATTTTCTCATTAGAGATGGTTGGATTTAGGCAAGTTGGAAGAACGCTTTCTAGTAAGCTTAGGAAAACGACTTCGACTTTGTATAGTTCGGAAACGGACCTAGATGACGATACCTTCAGAAAAGTCATCTCAGTATCTAATCAACTAAAGGAGTATCCTATATGGTTTGTAGACAATCCTACAACTCCCAAGGAAGCAGAAGATATTATTAAGTATTTCTATAATACATACATAAAGGGTACCAATAAGCATTTTGTGATAATGTACGATCATGCTCTATTGACAAAGCCGATAGGCAGCGTTATAGAAACCATGCAAGAACTCGAAAGAGTTTTCATAAGCGCAAAAAAGTATCCTATGACATCAGTGTTACAACTAGCACAGATGAATAGAAATATTGAATCACCAGAAAGAATAAACAATCCTTTGTCGCATTATCCTATGAGAAGCGACATTTCATCTGCTGATGCTTTATTTCAAGCTAGCGATTATGTTATAGTTATTCATAGGCCTGAAATTCTTGGAATACAAGAATACGGCCCGAGCCATTTACCTACTCAGAACAAGGTGTATTTACACATCTTGAAGAATCGAGACGCAGGAAAGCCCTGCATACTTGAATTCCAGAATGACTTAGCATATAACAACTTGATAGAAAGTTAAGCAATTAAAATTTAGGCTGAATTATGACAACATACGATATTAAGTTTACTGACAACAACATTAAGAACACTAACAATGGTAACATTTATTCTCAGATTCTCGATGATATTATTCTTTCTACTGTAAAGAAGAACAACTCTTATTTGTTTAACACAAAGAAGAAGGACGACGATCTGATTGATGCCATGTTCAAAGAGTTGGATCATACTTATATCTACAAGCGCGACAGTTTGTTCGCAGAGGCTTGTAAAATCCTTGCTAACTATGGCAAGAAGAAGAGTATCATGAAGGATATAAAGCTCGGTAAGATTTATCGTCTTGAGAATGGTCTTCCTATCATTTTCTACAATGATGAGATCCAGATCGGTACCGATATTTATAGTTACTCTGATTTTAATGATTACGACTTTATCTCTTCACTTAGTCCAGAGGTTAAGAAGACAATCATTAATATTAACATTAAGCTTTAATTAAAACTTTTAGTATCATTGTATCATGAGTTTAACATTACCTACTAGTAAAATTCCTGCAGTTTCTGAAAATCCTAGATATCTTATACTCTATGGTCTTCCAAAGGCTGGCAAGACATCTTGTCTTGCACAGCTGGATAATAACCTTATCATAGACCTTGAGGGAGGCTCTGTCTTCGTTGATGCGATGGCCATCCAGTGCCGTACGATCAATGATTTAGGAGAAGCAGCAAGTGCCATTCGTGCCAAGAATAAAGAAGTAGGTCATAATTTCTATAAGCATATCACTATCGACAATGCTACACGACTTGAAGATATTTGTATGAGCTATGCTTGTACACTCTATCGCCAAACTCCAATGGGTAAGAAATGGGACGGTACAGACGTAACAACATTACCTAATGGTGCCGGCTATAAGTATCTTAGAGACGCAGTAAAGAAAGTAGTTGATATGTTCCGAGATTTGTGTGACGAATTTATTCTTGTAGGTCACGTTAAAGACACCGTAACTGAAAAGGATGGTGTTGAAATTTCTGCAAAAGAACTCGACTTAGTTGGTAAGCTGAGTAAAATCGTGTGTGGATTAGCCGATGCGGTTGGTTACGTATATCGCAAAGGAAATGAAACGCATATATCCTTTAAAGGTGGTACATCTGATACCATCATGGAGGCTCGTGCAAGACACATAGCCGGAAAGGATATCGTTATTGCAGAAGGTAATGAAGATGGGACACTTACAACACATTGGGATAGAATATTTAAGTAAATTGATATATCAGTTCGTTAGATCAGCAGTATACTATGCTGAAAATAAACTTGATATGTTAGCATTACGTATATTAAAATAATAGAAATTATGTTTAGTACAAAGACAGCCGCAATTAGCAACGAAGAATTTAGTAATAGTAGTTATATGCCAGTAGGCATCAACCAGAACGTCACTATTAAAGAGGTAAACTGTAACAAGTCTCCTCAGGGTCTCGATTTCCTCGAGATCGTATTTGAGAATGAGGATGGTCAGACAGCTACTATGACAGAGTGGAAGAATACAAAGGGAATGTACATTAAGACAGACGAAGACTTACAGAAGCGTGATAACGCTCAGTTTGGACGAGTTTGTCAGATTCTTGATTGTTTCTACCCACAGAGACCAGATGCAGAGCTTTCTACATTCAAGGAGATGATTGACTGGACAAAGCAGATGCTTGATCCTATGATTGCTACTAAGAAAAAGCTCCGTTTGAAGGTTATCTATGACAAGAAGGGCTATACTCAAGTAAGTAAGCTCGGAATCTTCGTTGAAGACATGTCTAATACAGATTCGCAGATTAAGCTCTTTAAGAACGATCTTATGGAGCGACCAGTTGTTGCCGATAAGGAAAACAACGATCCGCTTAACGTACCACCAACCGTTACTCCGGAAACTGCGGATGCAGCAGGCGCATCAGATCTTCCGTTTTAAGGGATTTACGCCTGAAGAAATAGAAATACTACTTGATTGTATGAAATCCGGTAGATGGTTTTTATACTGTCTACATAGCAGGAGTGCCAAACTATACGACAAGTGGATACACCCCAGGGAGGTAATACTGCCATGAAAGGGTGTTGGTGGAGCTAGGTAATTCAGTTACCCTATGGAGGTGAAATGCCTCCAATAAGGCTCGCAGGGTGTCGGGAGACACAAGCATGGACGTATGCGAAAACTATCCAAATCGTCGTTTTTATCATGTTTTGTTGTATAGACAAATAGTCCAGTAGGGTTCGAATCCCTACAGAGCCACACATTTCTAATGATAAGAAGAGCTACAGCTTGTGAAAGTAATAGCTCTATCCGCCTGTGAAGGCCGATATTATCTATGATGCACAGTTTACCTGGCATCAGATTTCATACGCGTGTACGCTACGTAAGTGCGGGTTTGAATAACCTAAAGTCCGAGCTTAGCATCTCCGTAAACTGCTATACGTCCGTCAACGTAGACCTGAGCATGTCATTAAACTGCTCATTTTTAGGGTTGTTAATTCAATGATAGAATAGATAAGGGAATATTCGTAAAACAAGGCGCCTTATAATAGCGGTTCGAGTCCGCTACAATCCACTAACTTATAAGTTATGTATAGTACTAGAACAGCGATTACTATGTCCTTGAGAGATATCTTGGACAAAGTGAATGATTTAGACATCTATACGTATTGTTTAGGACAATTCAAAGTTGGAAAGCTTATGAATAGTCCTTTAAGGTCTGGAGATAAAAACCCGTCATTTGGAATATTCCATTCCAAAACCGGAGGACTGCTATGGAAAGACCTTGGAACTGGAGAATGCGGAAACTCTCTGAAGTTCCTAAAAGAATACAAAGGTATAACAACTAGAGAAGAGCTTGAACGAGAATTATTGAGAATCGTACGCAGAATAAATCCTAACACAACCGTAAGGACAAATACGTACGATAAACCGAAAGGAGATACCGATATCGGAATAGTTCGACAGCCTTTTACCAATGTAGACAAACAGTACTGGAAACAGTTTGGAATACATATTGATACACTAAAAAAGTTCAATGTGTTTAGCATTAAATACTTTCTTTGTAATAGTATCGTCCGAAGTATCTACAAAGAAAATAGTCCTATGTATGCATATAAAGTGTATGATAAGTTTAAGATTTATCGTCCACTTGCTTCCAAGTTTACTAAATGGCGTACCAATCTGACGAATCGGCACGTACAGGGATTATCCGAATTGCCTAAGGAAGGAGGCGACCTACTCATAATAACAAAGTCATTGAAAGATGTCATGTGTTGCTACGAGATGGGTTTTAATGCAATAGCTGCTGCTAGTGAAACTGTGTTTATACCTGAAGATATACTCAGGTCTCTACGTTCCAAATGGAAACATATAGTTATACTGTATGATAGAGATCAAACCGGTATGCTTAAGGCTAGACAATATAGTAAACAATACAAAATAGATGCTTTTTTCATTAATAAGAAATTTAAAGCCAAAGATCTATCAGATGCTATTCGTGATAACGGATTTAGCACCATGAAAGACTGGTTAACAAAAACGTTACAGAAATATGATTGATGTAGTAATAGGATGCCTATTAGGTGTGCTGGGAGGTACAGTAATGTCTCCTCTATTGCATAAATGGCTTACAAAGAAGCTGACTAAGAAAATTCATCTTGATAAAGGTGGATTTATGCGTATTTATCTTCCAAATAAATTGCAGATGACTATCTGGGATAGTTATAGTGATGATGGATGTATATGCGCATGTGTCCATCATGAAGGTGAACAAAAAATAACTGATGGCGAAATTGTCTATTTTAATAAAACTTCTGTATCTAAAATAAGAGGCAAGAACTTTTATTATGATAGGCAAGAAATCTAAAGGCAGAGTACGGAATGCGACAAAAGTCGATAAGTATGGTCTCCATTTTAGGAGTAAACTCGAATGCTATACTTATGAAGCTTTTATGAAAGCTGGAATACCAGTTAAATATGAGCCAAAGCATTTCGTATTACTGGACAAATTCGAGTATTTAGGCGAAAAAATAAGGCCTTTAACATATCTACCTGACTTCATAGGAAATGGGTTTGTAGTAGAATGTAAAGGCCTTATGGGAGATTCATTCCCTCTTAGATGGAAATTGTTTAAGCATTATCTTAAGCGACATCGAAGTAAAATGAAATGTTATCTCGTACGTAACCATAAACAGGTAGACGAGATGATAGAAGAGATAAAAACCAATATTTGAGTATTATAATATCAGTAAATATGGAAAAGAAATTTTTGAAAGTAGGTAAGAGTATAAACTTTAAGTTTAACACAGAAGGTCTTGAGTGCGATTTAACACCAGGAATTGTTTACAATATTAACGTAGACCGTTATACTGACGCAATCTCACTCGAAGAGACTAGTGGCTTATCTTTACCTTCTAAGGTATATTGTACACAGCGTGACGAACGCTTTATAGATAAGGTTATTAATAGTTATAATCTTTCTGAAAGCGGATTTACTGGTGTGATGCTTGCAGGATTAAAGGGTTCTGGAAAGACTGTGATGGCTAAGGTAATTGCCAATAAGAGCGGTCTTCCAATTATAAATATAGACAAAAATATACGTCCATATATCCTTCGAAATCTTGTAGAGAAACTTGGTGATACAAGTGTTTGTTTCTTGTTCGACGAACTTGATAAAGTTCTTGCGGATTATGACGATTCTGTATTGTTACAGGTATTGGATGGTTCTGATACAAAGGGTAAACATATGATTTTGTTTACCTGTAACGATGACAATGAGATATCAGAATACCTAATAGACCGTTGTTCTCGTATTCGTTATTGGCGTGAGTTCGATGAGATGTCTCCATCTCTTATAATGGAGGTATTGAATGACAAGCTTAACGACAAGAAAGAAGTTAAGTCTTTAACAGACTTTATCAAGGACAACTTCGAAGTATGTAGTTTTGATAATATAGCATCTTTCGTAAAGGAAGCTAACGATTACCCTACTACAACATTCGAAGAGTTGTTTGAGGATATGAACCTTTCGTCTAAGGGTTCTATAAAGCCTCATCCAAGAAGAAAGGCTAATGCAAAGTGCCTTAAAGAGAAATTTGATAAAGTTTGTGCAGGTTGCTAATGATTACGCCAGAGTACAAAATACCGGAATACGATATTCCATACTACGAAGATAACACACGCATTAGTAATAGTGCGATAGGCTGGTTCTTGAATAAAGGACCGGCCTATTTTCGTAATATGCTTGATGGTAAAGAGAAAGGCTTAGATTTGCCGCAGTTACGTAAAGGAACCATGATACACGAGTTCATGCTTCAACCAGATCAATTCTGGAATGATTACGTTCTGTTCGATGGTGATAAGCCTAAAAGTGCGCAAGCACAAAAATTCTGTGAAAACTTAATAAATACCGTTGAAATAGAGCTAAATAAACAGCTCTCAGAGGCTTATCGCAAGTCTTATAGTATAGTTGGCAAGAGCGAAGATAAAATCCTCTCAGAAGCGCTTAAAATAAGCGTAGAGTATAAGGATTATATTGAAGCTATTAAGTCTAAGAAAATACTTATATCTCAGTATGACTTAGACCAGCTTATGAAGATTCAGCATAATGTTGAAGAGCATAAGTTAGCAAAACAATTACTACAAAAGGCTGGCGATTATAGTAATATACACGTATACCATGAGTTCCAGATAAACTGGGACTATTGTGTTGAAGACGAATTGAATCATGGAGCACTTACTCCTATTGCATGTAAATCATTGCTTGATAGTTGTACGTTTAACTTTGACACAAGGACATGTACAATTATGGATATCAAGACTACAGCTAAGTTATGGCATTTTGAAGACAGTATGAACGAATTTGACTACTGTAGGCAATTATGCTTTTATAAGGATGCTGTATATTGGTATCTTGCAAATGTACTAGGAATATCTGATGAATTTGATAAATGGAGATTTGAGTTTTATATTATTGCTATCGATACAACAGGCAGTAACGAAATAAGGGTTTTCAGATTAGATTCATGTCAGGTTAATTCTAGAAAAACAGCAATAAATGATTTTATGAGCGTGTACTTATGGCATTTGGGAACAGGCAACTGGGACCATAGCTATGATTACTATACTGGAGACGGTAGTGAAACTTTAAACCTATGACAGATTTCGACAAAGTAGTAATTCCACTACTTGATGAAGACATACTGCCATCAGATATTGATGAGCAGTTCGTTGGATGTTTTACAGAAGATCTGGATCATCCAACAGATATGCCTATAATTTACATGTTATTCAAGTGTGATAAAGTTACGCAAAATTCTATCAACCGTATCAATCGTATTGAAAAGTGTAAGAACTTACATACGACTAGATACAAAATGATTGATAGTACAAATTGTGTAGCTTATGGATTTATTCTGACGGGAAAACGGAAAAGTCTTATTACAGGTAACTGTGATTTAGATTTAAAAGATTGCTTGAAAATAGCATCTTTTTGGGGCTATAATGATAATATCATAAACGTGATTAATCATATGCCTTTTGTATTAATGGTGAATAAAGAAATGCCGTTGGAAGATTTCCAATATACAATTGATGACATATTTACAGGCAAAACAAAAGGGGAAGGATTGCAATTGAGCAGTCCCTCCCCTTATTTTTTTTCAAAAGAGTCGTCGATAATTCGGTGAATTTCAGATAGAGTCATTATGGCTAAAAACTTCCACCTGAATCAAATGATCCGCCTCCAAAATCCTATCCGGCGTCAAACGATCCTCCTCCAAAAGAATCGTCGCTGTTATAATCGTAAGGCATTACAGGCTCTCCAGAAGAACTTCCTGTAGAATCATTTCCGAACAAATGCAAATACCAATATTTGTTTCTGTAATAATTCTATTTAGATCTTAATGTATTATAGTTAGCATCTTCGTACAAATTACTAAATGGAACCATCTTCATTATATCTCTAAACCATCTGCTAGACCCTTTATACGCGCCAGACTTTACGGTGTCAGTAGGATTGTGACCAGTAAGACCAATTGCGTCAAGCATGTAAGTGAATCCTGTACCAAAGTCATTCCATACAGACTACAACGTTGTAATAGATCCCACAAAGTCAGCAACAGTTGTTGGATCAAGGTTTGTACCTCTAGCCTCTGCAAGACGTAGTGATATCAAGTATAGATACTATATCCACCACGACTTATCATTATCAGCTTTCATCTTTAAGAATATAGATGCCAATGTAGCTGCTACGCAGATAGCTATATCGGCAGACACTGCTTTAACGCCTTCTATTTCAAGCTGTGTTATACCTTTTAACTTTTCCCTCTTTTCATTGTATTCCTATTTCTTTGCTTGGTCGCTAGATAGTAATGCACGTAATCCGTAAATCCAATTAGTTACGTATCTTCTTGATAAATTTGCTATAGATGTATAATGCCCTCTTTCTATTTCTCCGGTTTCATAGTTATAGTATCCATAGCTCTAAGCTTCTTCTGTTGTCTTAGGATTCTTTACAGGAACTCCGTTTTCATCCAATTCCTTTACTATGTAATCGTTTGCGTTCTACATTCTTTCATAGACATTACCTACGATAAAGTTACGCATCATGAACATCATAGCAGTATACAGATTTTGTCTAGCCTTAGATACTTCTGTTGCAGGCATAACACCATTATAAAAAGCAGTTCTTTGAGCAATTTTGTTCTTTACATTCTTAGCTACCTTGTTGTTTAGGTATTTTGCAAACGCCTTATTTACTGTTGGTAAATAATCACCAGGCTCCCAATCATATGCATCGTATAGTGTTGTATGTAAGTCAGAATATACAGCCTTAGCCTACTTTTTTGTATATCCAGCGTCAGTAAATGCTTTTATAAGTTGATTACGAGTATAGAATCCAGGCTTAACTCCAGCATATGATGTATCTTCAAAAAGTCTAGTGTGATGATAGAATGACATCATTACTATAGAGTTATTCATATAATCACCGAGAGTATAACCTCCCATCATAAGGTATTTAAGACAAAATCTTCTGAACCAACCTTTATGTAAGCCTTCAAATATTTCAGAGTTATTCTTACTTATTTGATTCATCTGCATTAATGCTCCTTCTTTTGTTGTTGGCTGAGCTTTTCCCAATCCTCTAAAATTATTTACAATGGTTTTCGGATTTAACAATTTGCCTAAGGCCCATCTAAAGTCTTTCATAGTAAGATATTTACCTACGAGAGAATCCTTAAATATCTGTAAGTTTGCATCTAATGCACCAACAGTCATAGAAGCCGTATTAAGACCAAGCATATGGATAGAACCATATCTTTTTGCTCTAGATATCAAAGCTCTTGCAGTATCACTCTTCTCATTATTTTTAGTAAGACCTGATACTACATTTTTACCATAGAACTATGTTTCAAGAAGTGTGTTTATTGCTTCTTCACTTCTCTGGCTACTATACTTGTCCATCTTCCTGAAATGTTTGTAAACATTTCCTGATCTAGAGCTTTTATATTTATCTTCCCTATATTCTGGATTAAGCTATTTTTGTATAGCAAGAATTTCAGGAAGCAATTCCATCTTGCCTTCATAATTCTTAGCCATATCTACAAACTATATAACATTGCTACAGATAGACGAGCTTATGTATTCTGGATTATCCAATCGCTTGACAAATCTAATAGGAACAGTACTTTCATCTTCTCCGCTAGGTGTAACTCTTTGTTTTGTACCCTTTACTTCTACATCTGTATCACTAGGCATTATGCTTACCATAGATTTACAGATATATCCAAATGTATCTTTAACTGAATTAGGTCCTTTAGCTACTCTTGATAATAGCATGGCTGTAGTACCTTCTATCTAAGGAAGAGCATTGTTATAACCAGACTTAATAGCTGGTATTTTCTCATACATCTACTTCATTGTGCCAGTAAGCATGTCATAAAGCGCTCTGATATCTTGGTTCTAATTTATCTCCTAGTCGAAGTACTTGTCTTTATATTTATCTGTAAGCTAATATCCTGGTTCTTTTCTTTTAAAATCATATCTATCGTCATAAATTCTATTTGGAGTAGCATTGCTTCTCTTAGAGAATCTTCCAACAGGTTTTAATATAATAGAATTGTATGTATATCCATTATAAACGAACGTACTACTCTTTGGTGTTATTTCATAGAAGCAATCAAGAGGCTACGGACCTTTCTTAGTATTCTTAAAAAAGAATCTATTGTCAATAAGATATCTTAAATCAGCATCAGAAAACGTCGTTATATCTTGGCCAAAGAATTGATTAAGCTCACCATTCTTAGCTCTATCAAGATACTTATCTCTAAAGAAGTCTAATTTACTTTTGTTTAAACCAGGCTGCATTGCAAGTCTGTAATTAAAGTACTTTCTAAAATCAGACTTTGTTCCATTTTTACCAGAATCTTCTATATCTTGCTCGATCTACTGTGCATTAGCAAAGAATGCTTCTGAGTCGTGAGGTAATCTAGAGAAGTCTTTAGATATACTTCTGTTGTCTTTTGTCAAAGTAAGAAGACCACTCTACAGATACTTTAATACAGGATCATTATACTAAGACTGACCAACATTAGCAAGCTTGTATAACAAAGGATTTATAGCTACTGTAGAATTAAGTCTTATAAACTAATCTCTCTTTACAGGATCAGTAATAGCGTTAAGTTCTTGTACAAAAGCAGCATTATCCTAATCGTAATCAGTCTAATCTGACACCCATTGATTAAATGATCTTAGCTCTATAGCCATCCTATACTTATCGTCTTCCTTCTTTTCTCCATTAGGATAGAATGGATTAGATAACTATTCAGCCTCCTCTTTTGCCAACAAATAAGCTTTTTGCTACTCCGGAGACAGATCTTCATAATGTACAGTTCCATCTTTTCTTGTAGCTTGTTTTGCATAATATCTAAGATCTTCGTCTATTCTCTGTTTTTCTCTTATAGTGTCTGGAGATAAACCGTGACCATGAGGATTGGCAGGTATAGGATCATTCTTAGTTTTAGGATAATATATAGGAGCCGAACGCATCTCTTTGTAGTATTTTCTAGTGTACTACTTTATTCTTCTACCATCATCGAAAGCATCCATTTCATCAAGATATTTGTAATATTTTGGCTTCTACCATCCAGCTGGAGTATACTTCCATTTTTCCTAGTATACGCTACAACCTGTCTATTTATCAATAAGCTCACCAGTATCTTCGTCCTGCTCATAGCCATACTTTTTCATCAAACGCTATTGCTCTTTACGTCTATCCTGCTCATACTATCCTTGATTGTATTCGGTTCTAAAGTTACCTGTAGCCTTACCATCTTTATCAAATTCCATCAAAACCATCTCTGGATTTCCTGGAACAAGCTTACTCATAGCTTTCCACGCATTACGTCTAAGCGCATCTATTTGGTGACCAATATTGTTTACGAACACCTGTCTGTCGTAGTCAATATCATTAACTTTATTATATAATATTCTAAGTATAGGAGAACTGGATCTTCCATACATTCCTGCCCACATCTCAAGCCAGTTGATATCTCCATACATAGCCTGTCTGAGAAGCCAGTCCTCTGCAACAATCTTAGCATTCTCTATATTACCAAGACCCATGTTATCGTCTATATATTGATCTACAATACCGGTTGTAAGCGCGTGCAATGCATTTCTATATAGTACAGAAATGTCCTGCATAGATGCATTTATTTGATCTATATGAGTCTTTAATATAGCAGGGAAGTTACCGAACACCTTAGCTGAGTTTATTTGATTCAGCACCTCTTTAAAGAATCCTATAGAGTTCTTGTCTATATCTATGAGCTATTGTGCTGTGATACCTTTAAAGTCATTCTTTCTAGCGTTCTCTAAGAACTTATATATAGAGCCATCTGTTATATTTCCATTTTGGTCCATATAACCAATTCTATCTACAACGTAGTTTACAAATGTACAGATAGCATCATCATCAGACTGTCTCTACATTTTCTGCATAGTCTAGAATAACTTGTCCTATATCTTTATCTACGATGGCGTCTTTGAAACAATATGGTCATACGTATCAAATAGGTCCTACAATCTTTGTATAGCCTCATCTTTACTAAGTGTGTTATCAGCCATAAGCTAGAACTTAGCTTTATTTTCAAGTCTTACTTTGTTAAATTCTGATGATACCTTAACCTAATTAATGTCTATATTAAGCAAAAATGACTAAGCCAAATACTCGTGCAACATTTCTTTATTAGAGTCATCTATAACCAAGTCTTTAAATGCGTCTCTAATCTGTGTATTAAACTATTCCCATATATCAGCTGCCTTTGTACGCTCAGCAATATCATTAGCTTTATTAACAAGTATGTCTACAAGCTTTTCCTCTGCTTCTGTTATATTTTTTATCTTATACTGACTCATAATATCAGATAGAGCCTTTTGTACCATCTGTGAGTTCTAAAACATATCAAGATAATGATGACAAATCTCGTGAGACTCAGTATTAAGCTTTGTAGAGCTTCTTCCAAATGCTACTTTAATTACATTGCCTATAGCACTAAGCTTATTAGATATATACTAACCAGAAGCTTTTGCAATATCTTTTAACGATGTACTACGTATATAGTCTACGAACTATATCTGTAAATCTTTAGAAGATAAGAGTATATTGCCTTCCTTATCTACTGATTTTGTAAGACCAAATGATTTCTCCAATCTATCTGCTAAAGTAGTATGCAAACGTTCGTATTCTGCCTAATTCCAGGCCTCTGTAGCCTCTCTGACAGTCTTGCCTTCCTACTACTAGGCAATGATAAAATTATCCTTTCTAGAGCAATAATTTTGAGCTATAGAGCTAAATGATTTAGCGTTAAACTATAATGCTCCATTATAGTTATCTAAGTCATCTATTGTAGGCTCCACTCTATCCTACGTCCAGTCATAATGATCTTCTATAAACTTTGACGTAAATATAGTAGCCTTCTCCAATATGGCTTTTTCTCTACTACCTCCATTACGCTGTAATAAATCCTTATACAGTGCGGAGTCTTTACCATTTAAATCCTTATCTAAAGGATATCCGTTGTTCTATGATAAGGCATAATAGGCAGCCTCTCGGCTACCTAAAATACCCTCATATTCATTTAACAACGCTTCGTTTTCTTTATTTCTTAACAAACACGTCATAATAATTATTTATTACAGTCGTCCTATCTTCTCTTTCCGAGTTCTTTAAGATCGTCTTTTATATCCTAATCGTTTTTAACTTTATAAGAATCTTGTTTCTTTCTAATCTCTTCTCTTACTTCCATAAGGAGTTTAGGGAATTCTTTACCCCATTTACTGTTGTCTTGTACATGAGTTAGAGTAGCATTACCAGTGCTAAGAAGTCTTTGGAGAGCCTGTGGATTTTGCTCAAATGATTCTTTTAACAATTGCTTCATAATCAAAGATGAAGATCTATCCCAAGCATAAACATTTAAGTTTCTAATCTATCTTCCTAAAGATCTTAACTAAGAACCTGTTGTTGTATCCATAATCTCAGCCTATATAGACTTACCGCTTGGTCTAGTATTTCCATCATTAGATCTTGTATCAGCAAATTCACTTGCCTTTATATACTAGAACGCCTATTCTACAGACTAGAATTCTTTAACTGAGCCATCATTAAAATAATGAGTAAAAGGCCTAATTGCAAAATTACTTAAATCAGCATTCTCGCCAGTTCCGGCATATATATTAACAGTATTAGATGTTTGAGTGGTATTGAAAGTTTTCTAGTATACAGCTTTTATTGCATTTGCAGCCTTTAAGGCTTTATCATATCCTACATAACCTTCTCTATCAACCCACTATCCGTTTTTATTAACTTTATAGTTCTATATATTTCTAGTACCAACTCCAGCGAAGGACTTTGTTAATACAGGTGTATCTTCTACCTCGAATCTACCTGTAGATTGATTATACTAATACCAACTTTCTGTGTTCAAGTCGTATACGTGTACAGGCTTACCCTATTTAATACCAACTTGTACAGCCATATTAGTACCACCTTCTACAGCTTTCTGTGAGCTAGTTATATTAGCTATAGCAAATACACCATCAGACTTATCTACCTGATAAAAGTCTCTTGCAAGTAATTCTCCGCCAATATCATAAGGAAGATCTCTTCCGGTTAGCTGCTTTATCTATTCTCTTGCATAGTTAGATTGCTAGTGAGTAATTGAGAATGGCTTAACATTTCTATCTCTAAGAGTTTTAGACAACCTCTAATTATCTGCAGGTCTAAAATGATTTATCTTTGTTAAACCAAACTATCTACCTATAACATCCCAATATGTATCACCACCATAAGCTCCACCAGAGTTCATTGTGTAATCATGTGGATTATTATTCTGCTTATTCTACAAAGTACTCTAGCTTTTTTGTAATTTTGTAAATATAGGAATATTTATATTTTCACCGGCCTTTGTTTTAGCTGGTCTTTCTCCAGTCTTTGTAAAACCAAGATCTGCAAATCTACTTAATCCATGTATTCCGCCATTGGTAAGCTCTCCCCATGTTGATAGATTTGATCCATCTGGAATTACGTCAGCAACAGCTTGGAAGAGAATAGCTTTTTCTTCTTGGGTAAAAGCGTTAGGGTTTTTACTATCAGTAGGTTTAAAGTGTACAGAATAGTTATTATCTTCTAAGTCTTTAACAACCTCAAAATAACCTTTATTTTCTTTTCCTTTAATATATATTCTTCTAGTCTTATTCTGTTTACTACTATCAGATTTCCATGGTTTAACAACATCTTCTACAACTACGTTGTCTGAATATGTATTCTAGAAAGAATTAGAGTAATCGTTTGGATTTGCTCTAGTAAATGCGTTATCTTTTAATGTTCCATCTTCATTGTAGTAGTTAAGTATCTTATCTCTATTATGATGAGCGTAACAATATACGCAACTAGATGCACATTTCTAATCATATCTAAGTACATCTACCTTTCCTCCATAGCATGAACAAAGCGGTCTCTATTTAGTATTTGCTAAACCTTTATCTTCTATATGTGTACCAAGAATATTATTTATCTGCTATACAGATAGACAGCCCTACTTTGTTATTCCAGGCATAACACCTGGCTCTGCACATGTAGACAACTTAACACCGTATTTATTTGCTATTTGAAGCATTTTCTCGGATATACCTTTAATTACTTCTGGTTTTGCATGAGTATAAAACTCTCCATTAGTATTAGGTACTTTGATATATCCATGTTTTTCGTAATCATATCCAAGGTTTTTCATAAAGATAGATGTTGTACGATAATAATCCATTACAGAGAATCTAACGTTTTTTATGCCAAATTCAGATGCTCTCTTAATAAGTGCATCAACATCTTTAATCTATGTTACACCAGGAACGATTGGGTCAACCCTAAGTGTAACCATATTTGGATCAAGACCTTGTTTAATAAATTTACCAACACGCTCAATCATGTCCTACCATTTCATTACACCTGGCTCATACTTTGTATTACCAAGAGTAGTTATACTGAAATGTATAATCTTAGGCTTTTGTATACTAAGTATCTTTCTCATTGGAAGTCCATCGTGCTTTGTTATGATGTATAATGCATCAATATCATTAGAAGTAAGTGTGTTGCCACTGCGATCTTTTACTGTTGTTTTTCCGCTAAAGAAATCTTCAAGATATTTGGCGAAGAACACTGGGTCAGTCTTTTCTGATGCAACAGCTATTCTAGGATGCGTATCACTACCAGTAAACGGATGTAAGGCAAGAATCTCTTCGTTTGTAAGAATAGTATTAGGAGAGCTAATTGTATTCTAAGCCTATTCATAAGAAACGTTATGAGTATCCTTGTGTTCTGTACTAACATATTTTGCTAAATCAGCAGTCTTATCATACAGGTATTTAAATAACACAGGAGTACGCGCTTCTGTAATCTGTGATATTTTACCATTAGACAATCCAGTAGATGGGAGATAAATTTTTCTATATTTACCCGTATCCCATTCATCTTTAATAGCCTAAAACTCTGCATCTATAACCTTCTTGAAATCATCTATATCAGAATCGTTCCATCTACCAGCATTTCTTGTTCTACCTGTTGAAGGATCGTACCAATGCTGCGTAGATACAGGCATAGCGTTATCCATACCTCTAATTACAGCCGCTGTTGCATTAGGGAACATCTTACCTAATCCATAGGTTCTAGCGTACTTACTATCGTTGCTTATAGGATTACTACCAGATGTTCTGTTCGTGTTATCTCCAAATATGTATAATACATCAGGATTATCATTAACCTCCTATCTTGTCCAGTTCCCTGGATGATATTCAATCTTTCTCTCAGCCTGTTTAGGTAAAGAAGGATTCTCTATATCTCCAGTATAAGGATTAGATACAGGTACACTAGATATAACAATAGCAGTCTTTCTAGGTCTTGTTAAAGCAGTATAGATAAGCTCTGATTTCTCTTGATTAGAAGTAGCTGTTGTACCCATTATATCCTTCTCGTCTACAACTACAATATCGTATGTAGAACCCTAAGATTTATGAGCAGTAATAGCGTAACCAAAATCAACATCTGCATATCGTCCTTTATATTCCCAGAAATCACCCCAAGCCTATTTCTTCAATGCTCTATTGGTCTATCTCTTAGCTTTAGAAGCCAGTTCCTATAATTTCTGATTATATAATCCAATATCATTTCTAGATACAACCTGTATAACACAATCTTTTTGCTCATTACCAGTTCTAGTATACGCAGTACCATTTGTCTCAAGATATAATGTATGAACTCCAAATTCATCAACATCTGTATCCTAAATGCTCTTTATCTATATTTCTGAAGAGTTTTCCATTGTAGCATTAACATCTGGTAAATCATATGGAGAATTTAATATAAGCATATCTCCTTTTGAGTAATCAGAATCTTTGCCAAATAAAGCTTCGTGAATCTTCTGGTTTAATTCAGTCTTCTCGTTTACGTGATATGTAACAATCTTTACATGATTAGTAAGACCATTTTCAACAGCGTTCTTTACAGCCTTGATTACAGAGTTTAAAACCTCCGCTTCACTGTTAGAGAATAATAAAGATCCCTTATCTGTAATCTGGTTATTTCTAACAATATGTTGTGTAGGATTAAGCTCCGGATTCTCTTTCTAAGAATTCTCCCAGAAATAATCAGCATATGGTAATATTGGGTTAGCCTCACCCTGCCTAACTCTAGTAATAAGCTTAGACTTGTGTTTGCTATTAAATATGTCAGACTTTTTGTTTAAGAGATTCTTATGAGTTCTATAGAATTCACTTTGTTCGTCTCTGATTGGCTATATCTGACCTATATCTCCTAAAAACAACATCTAGAACGGTCTAGAAAGACTAGAGTTTATATCAATAATCTTTTTGAGAACATCTTCTGTTATCATTGACGCCTCATCTATAACAAGTAATGCTGGAGGATTATCCAACAATGGAACCTTCGTTCCTACCTGGAATTTAGTTGTCTATGTATCATTGTCGTTAATACCCTTCATTCCGAGCAAACCTGCTATACTAAAGAATTTCTTTCCTCTTGTATCGTCCCCAAAACTATTCTTTATTACACCCTTAGCTTTATGAGATACTGCTGCTACATATATCTGCTCATCTTTGAACTCTTTAAGAATTTCTTTAGCTATAGTAGTCTTACCTGTACCAGCCTTACCTTCAATAACATAATACTAAGTAGGATCAGTGTTAGTCTTTAAGAATGACACGGCGTTTATAATAGCGCTTTGCTGTTCTTTGTTATAAGTAATTCCGCCAGACTTACCAGTTGATCTAACAGTAGTAACATCAGTATTCTTTACAGGAGATTCTGTCTTTGTTTCTTCTGGTTCGAGTTTCTTTGTACCAATATAGAACTTCTATTTAATCTATTCGATAAGTTTCGCATACTGCGAATCGTTCTCTTGATAACCAATATAGTTCATAGCAAAGCCAAAATCACTATTGCCGAATTCGAATATATCATTTCCTTTGAAATGTAATCCTCTCTTCTTACATAATGCGTAAATAGGTACTTCAGTTAAATTTGTATTACCAGTATCCTTATCTTTTATTCCGTTAAATTTGCTTACACCAACCAATCTATAAAGTGATCTGTTAGAGTTATTGTTGTCTTTTGTCGCAAACTCATCTTTTACGGTGATATATCTAGGATACTGACCATTATCAAGTCTATTTATAGTTGTAACCCATTCACCTTTTCCATTCTATGTATATCCGCACAAAGCAAGAGGCTTCATTAACTATGGGTCGTATATACCAGAGTCTGTAAAGTTTCTTTGATTTTTACGTATATAATCATACTATGGAACAAAATCGGTGTCATTCCAATTGTTTCTAAGTATATCGTCTATAATAGCGTTTCTAATATCGCTTTCAAGATTTGTATTAAACTTATTTAACCATAACTCTACATGTCCAACAAATCCGCTCTTAATCTTCCATGAATTAGGAACATATTTAAAGAATCTGTTAAAACCAGATTTCTCACCAGATGTTAACCATGCGTAAACTACAAGATCTCTAGCAAATTCTTTTAATTCCTAATCGTCTGGATAATCAAGCAATTCGTCCCACGCATCAGTTAAATCATCTTGATTAAATGACGACTCTGATATACTGTGGAATGTACTAACAAACTTAGGTGCAGGATAAATCTATCCATTATTACCAATAGTAGTTTCATCTTTTACTTGATCAGATTCAACTAAAGATGTAAGCAATTTATTATTTCTTAAGTAGAACAACTTGTCATCAGGGTTGTTAATCCTACGCTTTATATTAGCAAGTCTGTCAGCTATTGTATTGTTTCCAAAGAATAATCTATTAACATCTATATTATTTGTTTGAGCATAAGCTCTAATAAAGAGTGATTTAATACACTGTGAAATGTTCCTATCAAGTTTGTTTGCTATATCTTCTGTCTATGAATAGTTATTCATAAACTGACCAAGCTATCCAACTAATGAAGTGTAAGATGTAGTAGCCTCAAATACCTATCCAGCAAGAATACCCCTCATTGCCTTCATGAATGAATTTGTCTTCTTATCAATCCAAGAATGAGTCATCATTTTCATTACGCCTTCTGGTTCGAAAGATGTGTTACCTTGCTGAATATCCTTTAAGAACTAGTCGTATTTCTATTTATACAGTAACTATTTAGCAAGCGTGTTACCCTGTTTCTTTGTATCAATCTTAGTAAGCTATACAAGTTTTGAAATATCACTTACAAATGGCTACAGAATATTCCATGCCTTATAAACTTCAACCTATGCTCTACAGAAATCTGGGTCTTTTAACATATCTTCCTTATTTGTGTATTTAAGTGCGTATGTTTTAAGATACTATTCGCTCTTAAACATTTTATTAATTATGCCAATAGGAGAATTGTTTTTAGTAGCATGTAGTTGCTTCTATGCTTTATCAAGCTCTTTTTGTATTCCGTCCCTAGCTTCATCAGAAGTAGCTTCAGATAAATTACTAGTAAGCATCTATACGCGCTTCTCAATCTAGTCAATATCATCCAAAGAACCAAGTCTTACACTATTTATAAACCTTAACTCATTTGCTACCTCCTAATCATTTATACCATGATTACCTGGAAGATAACCAACTATATATTGTCTAAGAGCCTTTTCTGTAGCATCTTTCTAAGCTCTATACTTACTCTTAGTTAAATCTCTACCATAGTGTCCACTAGCAGCTTCTGCAGCAAACGCCATATCCTTTATAATAGGCTAAGTAATAAACCAAACAGAGTTATCTGCCTATCCTGTTCTAACAAGGAAGTTAAGCATATTATAAGTAAAGCTATTTACATTTATCTTTGATACATATGGATCCTTTACAATATCACAGTGTGCATTAATAAATGCAGACAGCCAAGACATAACAGCATTACCATTCTTATCATCACGTAAGTCTATACGTTTAAATGGAGTCTGTTTAGTAAATTCGGTCTCCTTTAATTTTACTCCGTAAGCCATAGTAAGAGCCTAATTTGTCACATTAAGAGCAAATGGTGCGATACCAAGCTTACCTGTAATGTAATCTCTACGTCTATCTGTCTATTCATGGAGTGTATAAAAGTTGTATGGTAATGTTTTTGTTGAACCTGCGCTTTCGAACTGATTTGCTATGCTTTCTACAAGTTCTGTATCATTATCAATAGACCTCATAGCTATCTATATAGAGTTTTCATTATCCTTGAGAAGTGTCATATAGTTTTCAAGAAGCTTGTTCTAATAATACTGCTTTGTATCTTTATCAAACCATATGCTAGCTTTATTGTCTTTTACATTATATGCTAAAGATGCTAAATACAACTTATCTATATCAAAGTCAGAACCGGTTACTTTAGTAAACTCTCTAGGAAGAATTATAGTATCTTTCACAACAGGAAGCACATCTACAAATCGTAAAGCATGTATAGATGACTGAGCTTGTGTAGGAATACGGTAACCAATAGTATTTGCTTTTACATCACTTCTATTGCCTATAATTTTATTATCAAACAGCCACTTTCTAGCCTAATCAAAAGACATTCCTTCCGGTATTATATGCTCAAAATAGTCTATAGATATAACAGCATCCATACTGCCATCATTGTTTACAAACTGTAGCTATTTACCTTCATTAAGAGTCTTCCAGTTAATAAGCTTTTTAGCAGCAGCTGGTAATTTGTCATACTCATCATCAGAGATTACATTACCCTCCATAGCGAATACAGATCTCTGATAGAATGCGTTTCCTGGAGTTTTAACATCTATAATTCTCTTATTAAGAGCGGATGTAAGAATACTCTCTATCCAGTGTGGATCAGATTGAGCAGCAAGTGGCACATTTAAGTGTTTACTACCATCAGCATCGTCAACTTTAATTGTAATGGCATCAATTGTATTCTTGTTAGCATTTCTTGATGTAAGCTCATCATTTAAGAACTTAGCAAACTTTTGAATATCGAACTCATTGTTAGTAAAGAACAAATCATCTACTTCTTTAACTCCCATATCAGAAAGCTAGTTTATAGAATCCATGATATTATCAAGAATCTAAGATCCAGATATAGTTTCTCCTGTAAGAGAATCTGTATAATTAGTTCTGTCTAATATCAAACTAGCAAGCGCTACCTTAGCAGTCTGCGTGCCAAGATTCATCTCAATCTTTCCATTAGGGTCAGTATTAAGCTGCTTTCTCAGATATCTAAGATCCTGTTTAAATGTAACAAATGGCTCTTCTATACCTTTACCTTGTTTGAATTCAGAGTTATGTTTATTGCCAATCTTTACAGCAGAGTCGAACAAAAGCATATCTACGCCTTCGTTTATCATCTTATTGTACACCTTACCCATATCTCCCATAGCTATAGACGGGAATATAGGGAATAATGCCATTTTATTATAATAAGGAATAAGCAGACTTCCAAGCTGATCATCGTTTCTGTGTCCGAATGCACTATACTTCTGAGCGCCAACAATAAACTCCTAAAGTTCTGCGAAGGCATCAGCTTTCTGTCTGAATGTATACTACTTATCTGGATCCCTAAGCATAGCAAACAGCTATTTAGCTTTATTTTTATACAATCCAAGAGATCTCAAAAGTTTTTCGCACATTCTGTCTGTAATAAACGCAGAACCATCTGCTACGTTTATACCTTTTTCTGCATAAGCTTTATACTCTGCTTGATACTTCTTAGTTACTCTTGCCTTATCATTTTCATCAAGATATTTATCTCTAAACTCTTCAAAATCCTTTTGTGTTTTATGATCTGCATATGCTATCTCAGCTGCCTCTTTCTTGCTCTTACCGCTTCTTACAAGCTTATTGTACACAGCCTCTTTTGTATTAGCCTGTACAAACATCTTTTCAACGCTATTCTGGTAAGCGTCGTCAATGTTGCCATCATGCATCTTATCAGCTTCAGAAGATACCATGAAATCATCAACCTGTGCACATGTGTACTGTGATTCAGAATCATCCTGGAAATCTGTTCTAGGGTTAGCTCCAGTAGAAATAAGTCCGCCAAGACGCTTTAATTGGTCAGTCTGTCTATCTTCTAGCTCATTCTCGCTATACTTCCATTTGTAGAACGCAGGGTGACCACCGAACAGTCTCTCTACCTCCTGTACAGAAATAATAGATCTTGTAGAAATATCTGACATCATAGCTACAACTGCTGCAGCGTTCATCTATTCAAGAGTTGTAATACCTTCTGTTCCAGCAAAAGACTGTCTAATTGAATTGAATTCATTCCAGCTTAGTCCAACATTCTCTAATGAATAATAGTTGTCTATATCGCCTTTAATAAGTCCTAATTTTATGGCTTTTTTAACCTCTTCTTTAAACTGAATATCAAGAACTCTAGCCATAATATTTCTCTATTGCTCTCTACTCTTATTAAAGAACTATTCATCAGCTAATTTTAAGCAGTCTATACTACTCTTTTTAGGATCGTTAAATTTAATCCTTTTACCATTATCATCAAGTATAGATGTGAGTGATGAGAATCTTGTACCATTAGGCTCCACACTTACTGTTTCACCTTTACTGTTTTTGTACTTATTAGGCGTATGATAGTTCTTTATTTTTACAGTATCATCTATAGCCGTATCACCTTCAAAGTATCCAAGCTGATGCATACACTCAAGTATAGCTGCCTTTTCATCTTTAGCGTAGTCTATAAATATATCCAAAACCTAATCAGATGGTCTTACTATAGTCTTACCGGTTGTATCTGTAACTATTCTAGGAAGCGCGCCAAGAAGCTCACCTCTAATAGCTGCCTTCTGTTCATTGTCAGAACTAGACATAAGCTTATTTATAAGCCTATAATCTATACCAGGGATTAAGAATCCGTTAATAGCTTGATCCGAAGCCTGTAAATACATATATGTCTTTTTATCAGACATTGTAGGATAAATCAATCCTCCGCTAATAAGCATTGTAACCTTAGACATGTAGTCCTCTACTTCTGAAACCTAATTGTAATCAGAACCGTAGTCGTCATTCTGATCAGTCTTAAATCCTGCATAGTTATTCATAAGAATTTTTGCAATCTTATTTCCTTCGTTCTGAGCTATTCTTCTAAGAACAATAGAATGCTTGTTGTAGCAGAAGTTCTAAATTCTCTACTTAGCTTCATTATTAGGATTTTCGTCCTGTATGTCTGCAAGTATATCTGATACAGTGTTATTTTCTCCCTATGTATATGCCTTATTGTTATTAGTTAAGAGATTCATCATCTCATTCTTAACTTTATTATTCATAGACTAATACTTAGCAAGCTCGTTTACGAAAGAATCTTTGTTATACAGCGTATCGAGATCTACATTAATCTAACCAGCGTTTCCTATAACAGAATCAAGAAGATTTAAGAATTTACTTAAGCTTACAAGCGTTGTCTCATTAAGCATCTATCTAAATGAATCAGCGCTAAACTCACCATACTTATTAATAAGCATATAGTTAATTGTATCGCTGTCAATCTATATACCTATCTTATTAAGTGTTATAGTAATCTTATCTATAACTTCAGACAACTAAACAGGACTTGTAATATCGTATGTGTTATTACCTATCTTTATTTCATTACCAGCGTTAGCCTATGTCCATATATCTTTAATCCAGTTTGATGTACGCTTAAATATATCGTTTCCTGGAGCGTTGTAAACAACACCTCTTCTATCTCTGTTGAATAAGATTCTGCCATTCTAGTCTCTTACTGTTGATACAACACCAGTAACACCATTAGCCAATCTCTTAGACCAGTCCTGTGAGAATTTAAGTGTATCTCTATCGACAGATAAATTAGACATTCTTACACTAACACGACCATCTTTATCAGTAGACGATCTTGTCATCATAAAGTTATATTTCTGACCAACCAATGCCTGGAATACTTGTGTTACAATAGCCTCTGCATTATAGTTTATTCCTTCTCCTGTTGTCTTATCGTAATCTATGTATTGAGCCTAGAAATACTCATTAAATGTAGAATACAAATAGAAGAACATAGGGTCCTATGAAGCAAGTCTAGCTAATTCATCATGGAGTTCTTGAACGGTCTTTACATTATGTAGCTGTTCGAACATCTTACTAAATACTTCTGTCTAAGGCATGAATCTAGGGTCACCAAACAAGCTGTGTGACGTATCAAGTTCAATTCCTTCTTCATGATTATTGGCATTAGCCCACTTAACATATGGTACAGTTCCAAAGAAAAATTTAGCTTTTTGGGATACGCTTTGAAGCTTACTCATTTCGTAAGACTCCTTGCCAACATAATCCATATAAGCTCCAGCTGAACCAGCTTCAAGCTGTTCCTGCATATCTTCGTCATTAGTATTTCTAACAACACCTTCTTTGCTTATGTTAGCAATCTTAGCGTAAACTCTATCAGCTATAACTGCAAAATTAGGATAATACTATTCTTTTCCTATAGCTACTCCATTTTTATCAGTTATATACTTTTCTTTGCCTTGTTTAAATATTTCCTAGAATGCTTTAGCCTAAGCTTCTGGTACTGGAACTTCTGGATCTTCACCCATAAGCTATTTCATCATATCTACACCGATAAGCTTTTTAATATTTGTACCAGTAATTGTAAGTTGATCTATATTATCTCCAACAGCATTAACTCTTCCTTCTTCAAGTGCTTTCTCAACTATATAGAAAGCTATAGTTTCAACACAATCATTGAGCTGCTCGTTGTTTAATATGTTTTCAAAGCTATGCTTCATGCCAGTTTTCTGATTGTAAACATCATAATGAAGAGAATCGCCAAACTTAGCTTTAAAGCGCTCAAGATTTTCTTTACGTATCTTACTTCCAGCTTTTGTTTTGTACCAGCCTGTAGACATTACTGCTGACAAAAGTGTGAGTCTAATACTTCCGAGATCTCTGGCAAATTGTACACCTGCTTTAATTTTCTAGAAAAGAGCTACTACTTTATTATTGGAAAACTCATTATCATCGTAGTTGTTTTGAGCATCCATATACAGATTTGCTAATCCTTCAGCCACATCTATATCTGACATCTTGTCATTGCCTTCTCTATTCTTATACCAGTCGTATATCTTCTGTCTTTCAGACGGTCTTAATAATAACTCTAATACTCTATGGAACGCTTCGTGATACTACACACCATCTACAACTTTATTGCCAATGTATACCATATCGGACATACATTTTCCAGCAACAGCCATATCTGCAGGTATATCGTCATTTAACTATTTACCTATCTCATAGTTACCTTCACCTATAACGCGCTTTAAATACGCATCCATTCGCTCTCTATCGCCATCTGTTATATCTCTAAGCTTATTAGGTTGAACCTCTAATTTTAGACCTCTAGATCGCTTTAAAAGATCTTTTAGAGAGTTTAGTCTAGGCATTGAGATCGAATCTTCTTTTTGCTGCTAAGTAAGTATATCGTCTATACGATCATCTTGTTTTGTATTAGGAACCAAGTATGGGCCTCTAAAATAAGTTGCAGTATAGTCCTAACCAACAACAGCTGTCTAAGTGTACTGATGACGCATAAGGTAGCCAGCGTACGTGCTCTTTTTTCTTTCGTTACCATCCTAGTCAAAGAAATCATCTCTACTAAACTCTAAACCGTTCGGAGCAACAAATGTATTAGCGCTAGGATTATCTTCAAAGTAATGTTTTACATTATTTATAACAGAGTTATTTGTAAAGTTAAGCTATTGGCTAAGCATAGTCTTTTCAAATGCAACACCAACAGATCTCAAATCAATTCTGAGTCTATCTAAGTCGTGCTCACTTGTAAGATCATATGATTCTCCAGTTCCGTCTATATGTTTACCATTGTCGTCGTACTGAGGTAATCCTATAATAATCTATTTGTTTGAAGAGAATGTTATAGTTCTTGTCTGGTTTGTTTTGTAGTTAGGCTAATTATTTTCATTAACATGTACAAGCATCTTAATAAGATCATATGTATTGTATCCGTTATAATTAACCTATCCCTAAGCGTATGCTCTTAATAAATCTACAAGAGAATCAGCTTGATTCTAAGACAGCTTAGACTGATACAGTATAACTGGGATTGTAGTCTAGTTACCTTTCTTCTCGTCGAAGTTTGTATGCCATAAATATACTGTAGAACCTACAGATGTATTCTATGTTCCTACTCTAGCGCTATTTAAAGTATGTATAGGACTATTTAAGCCATCAAGACTCATTACGTTCATATTACCTTTCTTGTCCTATTTTACTATACCAATCTATTTGCTCTTAAGGTCAATAGAATATGTATCATCAAGACTCATTATGTTGCCAACAACAGAATGTAAACCATCTACTGTTGGAGAGTTTTCATTATAACCAACAAATGCAGGATCATAAATAAGTGATCCGTTTGTTCTTGTAGGTATAACTCTTAATGAGTAGTTCTTATGCTTCTAACAGAACTTCCACAAATCGACGAGATGCTGCTGATATCCCATTCTACTTTCGTCACCACCTTCATATATGTGCAATTCTATAGACTGTCCTTTATATGTAATCCTTAAGTAAGGTCTATTACTATACTCTGTAGCGTTTTTGAATATAATCTCAAACTTACCGTTGGTAATAAAGTCTGGCTGATTACTCCACTCAACATAAGTTTTGTTCTCCTGCATTGCTTTTACTCCAGGTCTATGCAAAGTGGTTCCTACGCCTTGACCAGAGATATAGTTATTACCACCAGATTCATACCACATAAACTCCTGCTTGTTAAGCTCTTCTGCCTCTCTAATTATGGAAGCGTCTGTATCCATGTATGAATCATCAAGTTGCTTTCCGTACTTGTTAGCAAAGCCAGATATAAGCAATCTACCTCTATTAATGTTATCCTAAAGGACAGGATTCATAGGGTTATCTGGATTCTGTTCAATATAATCTTGAGCATTATTAAGGAGTGTTCCGAAGTAATTCTTAAGTAATCTCCAGTACCAATCAGATTCAACCTCTCCAAGATTCTACTGGAATTTGTTTCCATACAGTCTTATGTAATCAGTTATCTTCTGATTATAATCAAGCGTGAGATTGTCGCTTCCATTTGTGATAGTGTTTCTACTATCTCTTGGAAGTATTACATTATCTTTTGCATACTTGGTAAACCACCAATCAAGTATCTCTTCACTAGTGTCTCCCCATATAGATTTGTTGTTATTAAACTTCATAATAACATTATCTATAAGGTCTCTCTCCTAAGATACATTTACAGCCTAAGCCTCATTGTCCTATAACAGATTATCAAGAGCTATTTCTGCTCTCATTAACTGTATAGACAAATCGTTTATAGCATCTCTTTCTGGCTGCGTAGTAGGTTTTACATCAGCTATTGTACTAGCTATTGCATCAAGGGTATTACAAGCATCTTCAAGCTCAAGAACCAACTGAGCTATAGTCTTTGGAAGATCATTATAGTCTTTTACGAGCGGATTCTGTGAAATCTCCTTCTAATTATTTATGTTATTCAACTAATCAGTAAGATCACTATATATATAATTTGTGTTCTGTATTATGTTACTAAGCTGCTTTATAGCATCTTTTAACTAGTCTTCAGTTGTAAGCTTGTCTACATCCAGTATATACTGTGATATACTCGTCTTATCAAATGGAGTTAACGATTGATCTGCAATTTTCTGTATAGCTAATTCAATATTGTCTATGTTAGACAGATTCTGTTTTACCTGATGTACTAGCTTGTCTACATTTTGCTTAAGCTGCTCAGTCTGATATGTTTTGTCATTTTTAAGATAATTCTAAACACTTCCAACACTAAGAACATTCTCTTCTGAATCAAGATTCTCAGCAACAGTGCCAGCCTATTCTTTAGATTTACTAAGATACACATATGATAACATTCCGCTTAAATCTGGAATATCCATAGCATCTAATGGCATATCTTTAATATCATCAAGAAACGTCTTAAATGAATAATATCCCTACTATGTACCATAGGCAACAAGTTTTGCAAGAGTTGACAAAAACTTAGGACTTATACCAGAATAAGCTTCACCAGATCTAGCCCACTCCTTGATAGCAGCTTTCATCTTAGACTTGAGAAGTCGTTTCTTAGCCTCTATTTTAGCTTTTCTTTCATTTATTTCTTGTCTTTGTTCAGAAAGATTATTAAGCCTTTCAAAGGAATCTGCTAATTCGTCTTCAGGTTTAGATTGTTCTACAATTGCCCTATTAGGTTCTAATCCTGCATTAAGAAGCTAATCATTGATGTAATCTTCGATTATTCTGGCATTGTCTTCATTTCTTGTAATGACGTTCTTATATCTCTTAGAAGATTGTAACCATCTATTTATTTTGTCATAGCTCTTACCTCTAAGAATCATATCATCAATCTTGCCCTTAAGCTTTCCTACTGAGCCAAGCTTATCTTCTTTTATCTTGAGTTCAAGATCATCGTGAACATAAGGTCTATCTGTATTCTCAAAAGTATTATTTTCTACAGAATAATTGTTTTCAGGAGTATATACTTTATTCTCCTACTTTGTAAGAGATTCTACATGAGACTATGTATCTTTATGATCTGTATTTATTTCTCCTGTAGACGTATTATCCTGGTTCCACTTTTGTCCGTAAGGATCATTGATAGCATCTGCCAAAGCCCAATCTATTGCCTTATTTCTCTCTGTGGTAGCCATTATGTCGTCTATGAACTTACTGAATTTAGTATTTCCATTTCCTTCAGCTTTAAGACCATCAGAGAACATCTTCTATCTATCTTCTATAAGCTTTGCGTCTGCATTAAGAAGAGCTCTTACTCTTGTGTTCTCCTCTATGTCATCAGAGAACTATTCAATAGCTCCCATTGCGTCAAGCTTATCCATTACTTGCGCATCGTTAAGTCCATCAAGATTAATACCAGACAGCTCAGATAATCTCTAAGAAATAATCTTTATATCGCTATCTATAGACTTGTGTATTTTAGCCGCATCTTCTCTTATAGTATGCAATCCAAACTTGTCTCTAAGCATATTAAAGAATCCATCAGAAGTCTTACAATCGGCTCTAAGCTTCAATAAACCTCTAAGCTATCCTACAAGTATAGTTCTTTGACGAAGATCTTCAACATTGCTTATTCCAGTAGGACCTGTCATTCTATTGAGCTTATCCTATTCAGCCTGTGCTGATATCAAATCTATCTCCTAGCCTAATTCCTCAAGAGACTGAGCGTTCTATTCTGCTTCTTGTCTAGCCTTATCAGCTCTCTACTAAGCAAGACTCTCTATAGATGATCCACTCTATCTTCTTCTTAATTCCTCATCAATAGCTTGATTAAACTGTACAGAATGTATAATCTAATTATATTCATCTATAGCCTTCTATCTCTGATCTCTGTTCTCATCAGAATTCTAGCCAGTCTGATATACTGATGCTACAGCAGCTGCGTATTTGTCTGTACCATACTGTATACCATGTTTTTCCATTATTGCTTTAGTAGTAGGACTTAATGTCATTCTCATTATATCCTACGCAGCTTTTATTGATGAATCCCATTCATCACTAGAATAAGTATGATCCTTTCTTCTGGCATCTTCCTACTTGAGCTATTGCATAGTATGTAAGATATATTCCATATTGGATCTACCTTTCATAGCTTCTTTCGCAAATAACTATCCCTAAGCTCGCTCGTTCTGCATCATTACACGATTAGTAATACCAGCGTTAAGTATTGCCTAATCTGCTGATATCTGACGTACAAGTCCAGGTATTTCTGATACTGCTCTCATAGCAACAGTGTGACCACCTCCAAGAGCAAATCCTCCTTTATAATTCTACCAGAATTCTTCATTGTCAAGAAGATCACTATCTCCTATTCCTAATTCGGCTAATATAGCGGCCTGTGTTCTTGAACCTGCGCTATATTCATTTGCAAACAAACTACCTAGGCTAGGGAGCTCTCCAAGGCCCATCTGCTGTCTTTTGGCATACTATGCATTAACATACTGCCTAGCTTCTTCTGCAGCCTCAGAGGCTGAAGAAACAGCCCAAACCTTACCCATTTTTAAGCCGTATGCAGAAAGCCTTCTTGCTGTCAATGGTATTTTATCCAAGATGTCTTGATAGTACTATCCAGCTCTATGTGTAGCTAATCTAATAAATGCCTAGCCTCTTGTAGGAAGCGCTTTTTTAGCCTGATCTAATACAGCTTTTCCAAAACCGGTCATTGTACCATATACGTATTGACCTGTCATTCCGTGTCCTAAAACTGTAGCTGTTTCCTATCCTAATCCAAATCCGCTTCTAAAGCTATCGTTAAATTCTTTTCTAAGAGTAGCATATCTACTTCCGTTTACAGCGTCTTTTGCAACTTCTGCAGCAGCATTTGTAGATGCTCCTTCAACTGTATGCTCTATAGCGCCTGTAGCAGAATTAGCTGCACGTTTAATAGTTTTATTCGCAATCCAGTTTATGGTTCCTTTTCCAGCCTTATACAGCTCTCTTCCAAATATACCAACCTACAAACCCTTCTGTACCATAAGGTCTGATCCTGTTGTTATGTTATCTTTCTGGAAAAGAGCGTTACTTCCAGCAATGGCTCTAAGTTCAGCCTTTCTGTATTCTGGATGGTTAGAAGTTATTATACCAGCCAATGCACTACGAAGTATCTCGTCATCGCTTTCTGTATCTGGATTCATGTTCAGTTTAGGATATACCTATTTAGCCTTTTCTCTCAAGTCTTTTATTATATCCTGGTACTGTTTCTTGCCACCAGACATTAAGTTTGATTTAAGCTTATCAACGTTAGTATCACTAACTTCACCTCTATTCTCAAACTTCATGTTCTCTATATCGAGACCTGTAGCAGTAGTTGCTATCTGTGAACCAACGTTTAACAAAGCCTGTCCTTTTGGTCCAAAGAAAGCACCACCAATAGCGGCTCCAGTATTCAATGCCATAGCTATTCTTCCTGCTGTAGAAGCGTTAGAAGCAGCTATCTGAGAAGGCATTTCGTACTGCCAGTACTCTGGAGAGAATACGCTGGCATTAGCATATCTCTACTTTTTCTTATTGTAATCGTCGCTAATTGGGAACCACTTCTCGTCAGCCTGTCTGTACCTTACATGCTTTTCGTAATCATCTTGAGCTCCCTTTATTTCAGCATTAAGCTGAGTCTGGAAATCTGTATAGTCATCAATCTGTGCTCTAAGTGAGTCTTTTAAAGGTAAGCCCTAGAATCTCTTTCTGTTATTATCTATATTCTTGTCGTATATATACTAGTGTGCAGCCTAAGAGAATTTTTCTTTATCATTCATCTTAAGCGTTTTATAATCCTAATTATTATGCACACCATAAGCGCTAGATGTATTGAGATAAGCTCCAGCCTTACCTAACACGTCTAAAAGGAATCCACCTGCACCAGCTAATCCCTCTTTGACTGAGTTCCATACATTATCCATGTCGTGCTGAGCTCGGAGCTATTCAGCTCTCTGCTCATACACTTCACCATTGTTTATTTGTTTATCAAGCTATTTAATCTGACTATTTATTCTAATAATGTTCTATTTATCTCTATTTGATAAGTTAGACCTATTGTTAGAATAGTCTTGTAATTGCTGCTAAAGTTGTAATCTCTACAACTTTAACTCTTTATTCTTCTTAGCTAAATCAATTGTTGCCGAAGTTTCTTTATTCAGCATCACTTTACCAGAAGCGTTGCTCGCCCTTACCTGATCAGTAGATCTGAATATATCTCCGATCATTTCTTTGTTAAAGAAGTCCGTGAAACCAATTCCAGACTAGTCCCAAGATGGATCATTTGCGTTAAATCCTCTTTTGCTATCAATGTATTTCTCAGCCTTTTTTAATCTGTCGTAGTATTTAGAAGCTTCTTTAGTTTCAACTTCCTCTCTGTTAAGCGATTTAGATACATTTACATAATCTTTGTATCCTTTATTTACAACTCGTTGAACAGGAGATGTACTCTGATATCTAGCTAAGTTGCTTCTAAATCTATTTGTAACCCTACTGTACGGCGTACTGTTATTACGTCTTATGTACTAGATAGAATCATAAGTACTGCCTTCGGATCCCCATGGGATTATACTAGGACTTACGTTCTTTATTCTGTTCGCCATAATTATTATTTATAATACTGATTGTAACTTTTGTTTATATTTGTCCATTTTGAAGAATGAGTAGAAGTATCGTAACTATCTATTGTTACATTTCCACCATTATCATACCATTCTGTTCCAGGTATAACGTTTCCTCTATCTACAACCTTCTTTGTAGTCTTTCCATTCTTATTTTTCTGTGTAGTATAGCTTTTCTTTGTGAAAGATACGTCTCCTGCAGGTAATTCTTGATAAGCTGAATAATGGCCTCTTTGTTTCTTCAGAGATTTAATTAATGCCTTTCCTTCATCGGTATCTTCAACTTCTTTTCCTGTAGTTATATTCGTCCACTTACCATCTACCATTTTATACTTATTGCCACCGCTATCTCTATATGTGCCATCAGTTGTATATACTGTAACTTTCTAATACAAGTGCATTCTTCCATCTCTTCCGATAATGGCTATACCATTTCTAGATGACTCATCAGGAGTTACTCCAAGAATATTATTATTCTTATACAATTTATCTGTATATGTTCTATATACGTTCTTTCCTGTTTTAACAGAAGAAGCTTTGATTCTAAGCTCACCTTCGGTAAGTATCTTTCCTTTGACTTCATTAGCATTATATGCGTATCCGAATGTAGGATTAAGTTTGTTTTTCTGTACACCAGTCCAAGCTGAATATCCTCCTCTAGGTAAATCGAATGAAACATCGTTTAGGTTAAAGCCCTTATTAGAGAATGCCTTTCCTTGTGCTCTAGACAAATATCCTAAGTTGTTACCATAATTCTTTTCTCCAAAAGTATGAGTAGCAAAATAATTCTAAAGCGTAGATGAAGCTTGTGTCATAACATCAGCAACAAGATTGTAATCCTATTTGCTTCCTTTTCCATTTCCTTTAGCCGCCTATTTAGCAATTTCATTAGCATTCTTTTGCTAAAGCTCTTCCATTTCCCATTCATGCTCCTGTTTCGCCATTTCTCTCTAGAATGCTCTCTGTTTAGCAGCTTCGTTAGCCTGGAACTACTGGTCATTGAGATGAACTTTTACCTGATCAGCTCGTCTATCTACTTGAGTATATTCTCTGTTACGATTAATAATATCAGCCTTAAGTGCATCTATGTCGCCTCCATACATATTTAGGTAGTATCTACCGAGATCAGATTTTGTCATATCCTTTATATTCGCATCAAGGATCTACTACATTTTCTTAGGAGACTTTGAATATACCTGATATAATCCTCCAGCTTGTTTTGTTAACTCTGGATCATATTCAAGCTACATGTTGTCAAACAGATTACTTGTCCAATCCTTTAGACTAGAATATTTAGATGGAGCTTCTCTGGTCCACATTCCGTCTGTAGAAGGATCCCATGTCTCAAGAGTTTTACCACCAAGTGAAAACTTTTCAAAATCTGGATCATACGTACCATTACGCATAGCTTCTGCTCTATATTTCTAATAAGTCTTCATTGATTCATTCTAAGCTTTAAGGTTAGCTATTTCTGCATATGGTCTCTCTCTAATAATCTTTGCTATATATGCTCTTCCTTCTGCTGATCTAATAGGATCTATTCCATTCTGGTATAGATAATCTAAACCTTTATTAACGGCTCCTTTTGTAATGTCGTAAAACTATTTATTTACATTAGCATTAGGCCCATATAGCTCACCGAATTCCTTAGCAAACTCCTTCTATTCCTATACTGCCTAATTGTATTGTTCTCTCGCAGCGCTGATGTACTATGACATCATACTGCTATCCAGTAGGTCGATTATAGGTACAGCTACTGGTTCGTCATACATTCCTATCATACTTTATTATTGTTTAATAGATGGAACTTTAAAATTATTATTGTATAACAAGAGTCCCCTAATCATCTAATCCTAATTAATTGGGAACCCATATTCATTAATTGTATTTTTATTATTCGGTGCAGTCATTCTAGTAAATCCTAGTGGTTCGTTAGAGTGTACAAAAATATCTCCTCCAAGATATTTGTTATAATTAGATCTTAGCTTATCCATAGGTATGCCAATTCTCTTCTGATATTCCTGCATATACTTACTAGTATCTGGCAATGTAGGTATTAACTGTGGTATTAAGTTAGATAAATAATTTCCTCGTTGAGTATTGGTATTAATATAGCTATAATACTAAGACGATTTCGGAATACCATTTTTACCTGTAATAATTTTATTATATTTTTTCTACGCATCAAAATATTTTGTCCAGTCTATAGTGTCCAAATAATTTGTATACTAATATGGTAAATCTGGTAATGGTAAATTTTCGATATCAGAAATAGCCTTCTACTACCAATCTCCATGTGGCTAAATACTACGTTGGTACATATTCATTTCGTACGGCTATCCTGTTGGCCTTATATACGAATTATTTGCATTACTTCCTATTGAATTGTTTGTACTACCAGTATTACCAGTTGTACCTTTATTCCCATCTGCTCCTATACCGTATATCGTTTTTAATGCTTCTTTCTTGTTATCTACATCCTACTGATATATATCAAGTATATCTCCATACTGCTTGTTTTTAATGCGCTATGATAACCATTTCTGACCAATAAGACCAAGATTAGATAAATGTGTTTCAATACCCTTAGTCTTGGCACCGTGTGCTCTATTGTAAGCCTCCCATCCGTATTGGTTAGACTGCTGTAATCTCTGTGCATCACTATCACCAAGTCTAGCAGCCATCTCGGCATAAGCATTTCTGTATGCAGCATTCTTTTCCTGCACATTCATAAGTGCATCAGCAACGTTTCTCTAATTACCTAAAGCCAAAGCTACTCTATTAGCCTATCTCTAACCACCTGTATAACCTCCAGAATTAGCAAGCTAATAAGCAGACTATCTATCTTGTGCATATAACTTTTCAAGAATAGGATTAGCTGATACTCTATTACCAGCCATTGTCTGTAATGCTATTGGAGCATATCTATTAGCTGCGTATATATTTGGCATTACAGGGTTTTCTCTACGCCAATGATTAAGCATCTATGTTTCAAGCAGTGCAGGAAATGCATATCCTGCATCAAGCATAAGATTTGATACCTTTCCTTTTCCGCCTGTTGTGTATGATTTCCAGAAACTTTTTCCGCTATCAAACTTATCTTTCCCACAATTATGTTTAATCTAGGCAGCGTAGTCTTCAATCTAATGCTATCTTTCTTGTCTATCTGTAATATTTTTCATAGCCTACAAAATAGGAGCTTTAGCACGATCCAGTTGGTTCTTCTAAAGTTCCATAGTCTACTTTGATAAAGAGCTAAGTTCAGATTTCTTTCCGGCTCTTTTCTCAATATTATTATACATCTAAAGTTTAGCTGTCAACGGGGCCACTTGGTCAGAAAACTTCATTCCATTGCTCCAGTCTATATCGTTACCAGCTATAACATTATTATCATCTCTTCTAACAGAGCTAGGCTAATTATCAACTCCAACCTTACCCTTTGTTACAAGAGTGCCGGTACCATTTGTGTAATCTATAATAGACTCTCCTTTACCGACCAAACTATTAACAGGACCAGCCTAATAACCATTAGGTGTCCATACTTTATTTCCCTTTAACATATCTTGGTTTCCTTAAATCTTTTCCTCGGTTAGCATATAATACATCATCATATGTGTTACCGTTATCTAAATAATACTGCTATGTAAGGCCTTCTGTTGCAGCTGATGATTGATTAACCTAGTTAATAAGATTAACTTTCTATTGCGCGTTAAATATTTTTCTACGCTATCTTTCTCTAGCCTTTTTACTTCCAAACAAGCCTCCGAACAATCCTACTATAGCTCCAGCGGCTCCACCTATGACAGTTCCAAGCCCAGGGAAACAGGAACCTATAGCAGCTCCTGCAGCAGCTCCAGATCCAACCATTCCCAATGTTGCGTTTCTATTAGACTTGGATATGTCATCCATGGCTTTCTGTCTATTAATATCATTCTGTGCTTGGTAATTTACACCGAATGACTAATCTGTTCTTTGTCCAGAATAAGCCATAAGTTCATCTGTTCCCTTTACTGCGTTCTACATTGAATTGTATCCTTGTATAATTCCTATCGTTCCGTTAACAGCTCCTGTTACAGCACCAGCGCTTATACCGCCTCCTGCTGTCTAAACTCCTCCTTTTGGATTCCATTTTGAAACTGGTTTTTGCCCAATATTAAATGAAGCACTAGAACTTCCTGCTCCAGCTATAGCTGATCCAGTAGGAGCGTTACCGCCAATCATGCTTGTAAGATCATTAGCTTGATACTATTGTCCAAAACCAACTTTTGAATCTATGCCGCCATTGAATTTTGGTATATTATTTATTTTCTTTCTCTACTTTAACTCCATGACTATCTATATTTTGTTATTATATATTGTATTGCCATAGCTGGATTTGGTTTAACATCTTCTATACTGCAAATCATCACCTTGCCTCTAGCTCTATTGCCAAATAATCCATCAGCCCTAGGTATGGCAAATCTATGATTATTTTCTCTAAGTGTTATCTATTCTTCTAGATTAGATTCTATTTTCTAAGATTCAGTCTACCATACATATTTATGATTTTTTGAGAAGTAATCATCATAGTCGCGTATTACATCTTGTAACTATAGATTTTCGTATGTAACAATCTCTTGGTTATCAAATACCTTTGTAACCAATGGCTATTGAGCAACAACATATTTAACATAGCTTGAAAGTAACTACTGATTTGTTGATTTAGGCGACTCATCAAGGTAGTCGTACTGATATACACATACAGTATCGTTTTTCTTTACAAGGTATTCTCCATTAAAGAACTATATAGCCCCATCAAACGGAATGGTTAACGTTGATGTGAATTTGCCAAGCATTTCATTGTACACGATTTGCATATCATCACTTAAAACATTAAACACAACTTCATTGTATCTATTATTGTAGAATACTTTAAAGTTGTTATCTTTTTTATACTTGTTTAATATATTCTATACTTTACCTTGTTTTGAAAGCTGTACTACGCTCTATCCGTCGAATAAGCAGATTACATTATTATGACTATCAAACCAATACATACCGCCTGTAGTACATACTGCACAGAATTGCTGTTTATGCATTCCATAAGTATTACTGTAGTAGTCGTATCTATCAAGTACTCCTCCAGTTCCGAGCACTATGTTTTGTCCAGAATTATCTGTAGCAACACTACGATCATTAACGCTGAGTACACCAAATGATTGCTCCTGGAAAAATGTAAGAACATTTTTAAATGTTGATATATTAGTTATAGGACCATACTACTAATCAACATCTATAAAGTTAGAACTTCTAAATTTACACCAACTATCTATAATTTCATCATTCTGTTTTAAATCAGAATAATATACTCTTGTATCTATTGTTTTATTATAATCTTGTGGATTAAGATCATCGTACGCAGCAAGTGGTATACTTGTATTCTATACACTATAGACAGAATTATAAACATATTCAGGCTCTTTCTGTACATATGCTTCTGTTATTTCGCACGGTTCAGCCTGTATAAAAGATGCGTAATTATCTCTTGCATTAGAACTAAATGTCCATCCATGTTGGAATTTGCACCATATGTTTGATTCTGTTGGTATAGAATATGTTATCATATGAGTATTAGGAAACTATAGTTCAGCTTTTCCATTCTTTGTATAAGCTCCATATACTTTATGCATAGATGTATATTCGAATGTCTCTACATGACAATCTCCATCAAATACTGTATTCCATTCATTTTTAGACTCGAAGTAATTACCATCTCCATAATATATGTTCGTAAGTCTATTTGTAAACGAATACCCACCATAAGGAGTTGTTTGCTATCTAAGATTAGTTAGATATGTTCCAAGCAGAGTTGGTCTAACTGTCTTAAATACTAAACCAATTTCTCCTGGTTCTGTCTAGTATGCTTCTTGCTATAAGCTGTCGTAATAGTTACCATTCTCAGGATAATAATAAGAAATTGCACCAGCTGTACCTCTTTCTTTATACCAGCAACTCAACAATAAACATTTTCCACCAGTTCCAAAACATACACTCTTATCACCATGTGTACCAGTTCCATCATTTTTAAACCCACCATTATAATTACCAAATGATCCAAATATGTTACCATTAGTATCGTTGCAGATTCCACCAGTAATCATATTTGTAAATAGTGTTCCTCCAGCAGAAACTGCATAATTAGGATAAGCTTTTGATGAAGCTTGTTCATCATTATCTTTATTAAAGTTTCTTTTGAATGCCTAATCCCATTTTATTTGATCAACTAACTAAAAGTCCTATATATAATTTTTGTTCTAAATAGTATTAAAATTATTAAGCCAATCATCAATTGAAGTATGATTACCATCATAAAACTCCTGTGGACTAATACTCTATTCGTATAATTTTATATAAGCGAAGGCTTTTTGTATTATAAATTTACCAGTTTTTTCCTATCTTTTATCTGCTGACTCATTATCATTATTGTATAGTCTATCAAAATTTAAAATACAATCTTTAACTAAAGCATATGAATAAGGACGTATATTTCCTAGTCCACCAATTGTTCCGCTATTAGCAATGTTTCCTGGGTTTCTAGCTTTATGTGATTGAGGATTCACTTTATAAAAATAGCTAGGGTTATATGGTGCGTCTAAATAGCATATTGTACTATTTTTTGAAGTGCCTATAACATTTATACCATTAACATAAATATCTCCTCTTCCATCTCCATTGTCTTTTTGCCCAGTAAACAACTCGACAGCACAGTTTGATATACATGGTATTATAAATTTAAAATTTTTCCTTCCGTTGAAACCTGTCAAACTTCCATAATCTTCATTATAGCTACCATTTCTAGGTGAATCATACTAGTCGTCATTAAACTTATAGTCACCCCTAGCTCCAAACAAAAAAGACTATTTTTGTAAATAATACTTTTTGTCTTTTATAAATTGTTTAAACGATTCTGGTTGATAACAAACTTCCTTTGAAACAAATTGCAATAATTTGTCATTATCTATGTTTGTCATACATTGGGATGATAGATCATCTCCATTGTAAACAAGCTAATTATGCACATTATAACCTTCTATAAACTTATTTGTTGTCAAGAATCCTGTTGGGCAAAACATATGGTATTTTGTTACCTGGTAATCATCATTATTTCCTTCGTACGATTTACTATATGCATTAGAAACTGGAGAACTTAGTACGCCCTGTGATATTGTAGCAATATCAGATTCATGTCTAGCACATCTAACTATCTAATAACCAGTACAACCTTCTGGTAAACTTTTTACCATAAACTGTATTCCAAGATTTCTGATAACTAGTTCGTAACGTTTACCATTAACGATAGTATTGGATGACATCAACTAGAAACCTTCTTCAGTAACATTTGGTGTTCTTATATCTGCAATCCACTTAACTGGCGAAGCTTGGCAATATTTGTCATACAAAACGATTCCATAACGATAAATCTCGTTTCGCCTAAGTGACTTTATCAACCATGTATTGCTATTTATTCCTGGATCAAATTCTGCTTTCTATATTACAGATGGTTTAAAATCTTTGTCAATGTAGAAAACATTGTTCTGCTATACGTTTTCTTTTTGAGAATAATTGTATAACGTTCCTATTTTTCTTGTATTGTTTTCTTTTACGCAAGAATCTTCTACCTAAGAAGAAATAACAAATCTCCATTCTATATTTTTACCAGATCCTCCTACCCATCTATATTTTGAATCGAATACAAAATTAGCAGAATATAACGAAGCTTCTTTATTTATGTTGTTATAAGTATCATCATAACAATCATGGTCAAATGGAGGAACGGCAACAGAGTCTTCTTCTATGCCGTGTTCGTGCGTATCTATCGTAAATGAGTTGTCACCATTGATATCTGTTACAGTACTTATGTTTTTGTAATTAAATCTAAACGCTCTAGCATCCCATTTATCGAAATCCTTAATAGTCGTCTGTATTGTCTTAGTGTTTGCTGCAAACAGAAAACCGTCTTTAGATGCTAATGAATTAGGTATTATCCTAACTCCCTGTAATGAATTTAACTCTTCAACACTAATATTTTCTATTGGATCATTACCTACGTCATTTATAACCAACTCTGAATAATCGTGATGTTCATCAAAGTTTATTTTGGCATCGTATATTACAGATACTATTGGCATCTATCCATTTTGTGTGTACTATACTCTAAATACTTTGATGTAATCAAGATGCCAATAATTACTAGGAATTTGTATAGATATCTTTACTCCGCAATTTGATATAGCATCCTATTTACCACCGCACTTTACGTATTTGTTATCGAAATCATAATTACCAATTGGTATTTGCTAGCACTGTATAGATGCTCCTGTATGTATTCCGTATCTATTATACAATTGATAACAATAACTTACAACACCAAATTCTATCTTTCCTGGCACATACTCTTCAAATACAGGTGGTTTACAAACAGCTTCTGGATAAGATAAGCATTTGTTAAGATCATCATATAAAAAATCATTACTTATATTAAAAACCATTATTGGATGCTTAGAATCAGCTAAGTATAACTTGATATTGTTTTCGCTCTCATAATTAAGCTGAATATCAAATACGTCTGGATACTCGTCTCCTTTATCTAATGGCAATAATGGCGCGTCTACAACAATCCTACTGTCATATATATCATTGAAGTCCTAATCATGCACTGTTCCTCCTATTGCATTTTTAAAACTATAGATCTTAAGTCTATTTTCATTTTCATCAATGCAAACAACTACTCCGTAATCTCTTATTGAACCAGTAGCAACAACTTTGTTACTATCACCAGCAAACGATCCAGCTAACTTTACACCCTAGACTGGCATTAATGATCCATGCCTATTATCTCTTCCTTCTCCACCTCTATATGATGATATTTTTATATTTCTAGCATCAATATACTAATTTGTAGCAACAACAGAGAGATCATCATCACTATTTAATCCTCCTGCAAAACTATTAATTTGTGGTTCAGTATTAGTATCCATAGCAATAATCGTTAAAGTTTAACTATTTCTTTCCGGTGTTATTAAAGAAATTCTCGTCATCATCCCACTCTGGTATAAGCTTAGTCCACTCGTTCTTAATAGTAAGCATTTCACTTTCGTTTGGCATCATTGCTTCAGCATAAGCCTGGTTTCTATAGAAATTCCACTGCTACTGTATATAAAAATATGTGTTCTAATTATATCTAGCTTTTCCACCAAGTGATCCTCTAAGGAACTTTGGAAAGCTTAACTTCATCATTACATACCAGTATATAGCTTCCTAATATGAAGCTAAGTCTGGGATAAGTGGATAGCCTCTTTCATCTGTAGCTATTGCCTTATATGACAATTTAACAAAACCTTTGTCTTTATTAAAGACTATCCAACCTGGCTTAATCCAGTATGTAGGAACATCCGTCTTATGTTCTATAATAGCATCCATTAACGCGGTACTACCATTGATACCAAGAAGCTATGATCTATGAGTAATCAACGGTTCTCTAGCCGGCTGTTCTGGATGATGGTGATGCATAGGCTTTGTATCAGCTTTAGACTTAAATGAACTTTCATCTTTTAGTGCCTATACCCAATTTGTTCCATTGTTTGAATAGGCTACAGTTGTCAATGATTCTAAGTCTTCTGGTATTGGAACTTGATGTTCGTGTATTTCAAATATTGGAACGCAATCTTCACCAGACTCTTTCTATACATACTATACAGGAGCACCAATCTTCTCAACAGCTTCAAAGATCCATTCTCGTATATCTGTAATACGTATGTCCTTTTCTTGCATGTTTGAGTCAGCCATAATTTTAGCTATAACTGACTCACATTTTGTATACTTGTATATCATCTATATTTATATAATCTTGTTTATTAAATATAAGTTGAGCAAGGTGCCTTTTGTTTTCCCTAACCATACATAGCTAGTATTTATATCTATCAGAAAACATCATAGGTATTTTCGACCAATATAATCTATATTTGTATCCATTAGAGTGCTCGTTTAAATGATAAACCCTTTTGCCTACTTCTTTTGTTGATTTATAATCTGTAGACAACGACTAACCCGAATAGCTCTTAGGTTTATATTTTACTATGCATATAGTACCTAGCCCATAAGGCATTTTAAAGGGCTGTGAGCGCTCTAAAATCTCTTCCTTGACAACTTTATTAAATTCGTCTATAATGCGCTTATATCGCGCGTAATTAAGCTCTACATCGTTCTTTTTAATGTAGTCTCTATATATATCAGCTATTGTGTAGCTTTTCTTATTCTTCCTTATCTTGAGGACCATTTTGTTTAACGCTTGCTAATGTTGAGTTATTGCTATCGTCACTAGGCCTTTTAAGCATAAACGCTAATTCGTTGGTCATAATAGCTCTTTTTATATCTGGTATCATCCATCCAGGTATTGTTATTTCGTCTTCGCTACCAGCCGTTTGTGTTGTGTCAAACATTCCTGTAACATATATGTACTTAAAGTTCTCTACACCATCACCATCAACATATATATACTAATCGTCAAACCAGCATGTAGGCTCATTGTATGTGTATCTTCTAAAATTATGATAATGTTTTCTAGATTTATTCATAATCTGTATAACACAGCCACTAATATCTGTAACGTTGATTATATCGTCGCTACTATCCTCCATCGTATATATCTTGTTCTTAGTCCTTTTTCTTGTACCATAATTACAACAATCACAGCAACAAGAATCTTCTGATCCAGGAACAGGATCGTCTATAAGTTCAAGTGGTCCAATAGTTGATAACTAGCTATCATCTGGATCTTCGTCATCACCTGTCTCAGAATCTTTATCATTTTCTTTCTTAGACAAATAAGCTTTATACTACATTATCCAAGATAAGATCTAATCCCTAGACATGTCCTCACTCTCACTTATGTTATTATTTCGTACAATAAGAAGTATATCATCTATCAATGTACGAGCTGAGAATGTTTTCATATTGCTTCTATTATTCTTATACTATCTTCTTTAAGTATATCATTCGTGTTATGTATTTTGTATTTGTATACATCTTTCTTTTTCCAGTCAAATGTTATCAATCTCTTAAAGAAGTTCTTTTTGTTTTTATATTCTCTATGCTTATAAATGTAGAGGTACTAAGTATTCTATACATCTAACTTGATATTAACACTATCTTTACCGATTGTATAGTATACTTTAGTTAGGTTGTTATATTGTAAGCTATCCTTATAAACAGAGTCTTTAAGTATAGTTATAATATCACCCCCTACCCCCTTACTCTTATTAACGTTTATAATCTACTTCTAAGTTGCTGCTACCTAAATTTCTTTGCTTTTTAGCTTTTCTGTCTTACGTATAGAATCCAACTACTACACAAGTTTATCGTTATAATCTTTAAGCTTTTTCATATCTAGCCTTAAAACACCAGAAGCCTACTAGGCACCACTTAAGGCATCCTAATAGGCTTCAATGTTATTATTAGCCATTTTAAGCTCCTGTGAGAGCCTATTAGCTTTGTTGTGGTAGAATATACCAGACGCTACACAAAAGGCTATTAGAAGCCCAGCAATGGCATTAAGCAGCGTTTTGTAGTTGTTCTTTATTTTGTTTAATATCTACTACATCACAATTGCTTTCATTATTAGTTAAACACTCTTTTAAATATGTTTTTATCTCACCAAATTTACCTTGTATGTAAATAGATACTCCATAGATACTAGCAGAATAAACTAATGTTTGGGCTACAAACCCTAGTACTCCTGTGGATATTTCACCATATTGTAAATACTGTACCCAGGTGAGAAACTAACCGCTTAAGAACGCGAGACATGCGGTTGTATATTGAATTTTCTCGCGCCAAGTTCCTGTTACCTTACTCATTTTATCTCAATAGTTACCTTCCCGTTGGAACAAGCTTTCTTTATTAGTGGATAGAACTTGTTTATAGTAGCTCTTGAGTTAAGGACTTTTCCAACCTATTTGTTTTCACCAAGAAGAATACACCCTTCTGTATCGGCGCTTGTATTTCCAGCGTGTATGCGTATACCTTCAAATGATGGTACATTTATCAGCTGTGGAGTATACTTCTTAAATCTAGGTGAATATGTCCACTTAATCTCATAAGTTCCGTAAGGTATTGCTGTTTTGGCATATACCTTTTTTTCTCCATTATCAAATTTACCGTCCTTATTAAGATCTCTAACTGTGTCTTCGAGTGTATCACAAAAATATTTACCATCAACATATAGCCGTCCAATAGTATATGTTGGGCGTAAGGCAATTCTTTTTAATGTTAGTTTCATTTTTAATAAAATGGCATTACTCTAACAGTCATACCTATCTTTGTTATTAAATAAGTTTTTCCCGTAATAAAAGTAATTGTTTCATATCTACTAATTTCCTAATTTCCAAAAAGCCACATTTTGTATGAGTGACATACACCAATATCACTACTACTAGAAATCACTAAGAATAATATTAAACCTTCATCTGCCTGATCAAATATATTTAGGTCAATAATATCACTACTAGTATATATACAAAGGTTTAGTCTACCCTATGACCAATAATTAGGTTCATCAATTACTCTAAAATCACCTATATATGATAGTCCGCTAATATCAGACTTATTAGCTTTACCATCAACCAATCCTTTTAATACCCTACCCTAGTTTGCACTAAGAGATTCAGATGTACTAGTTGATGTTAAATTATCCTATATGCCTCTCCACGTATTAGTCCATGTTGTAGAAGCTCCATTAATTGTAATAGTATTGCCGCTAACAGAACCAGTAACAAATCCTTTGTCATTATTAAGCTAACTAAGATTTGTAGGTATACTGCTAGAGCTATATGCTAACGAACCAAGACCTAACCATGCTCTCAATGCATCTTTTGATACATCTTTTATTTTAGCATTTACATTACCACTACCATCTGTATATCCAGCAATATACTTTATCTGGTCACCTGTTATTCCTGTACCGGAGTAACCTATTTGTATAGTTTTGCTAGTTTGGCCATAATCGACAACTCCTATTGCTGAATTAGCGGATCCTCCTGGGGATCCACTACCAGCATAATTGTGAGTATGTCCTGCTAATGCAAATTTTTCTTTGCATATAGACCATACTGTTCCTATACCTCTTTCATCAAGTAATTTCATTATACTAAAATTGATTTAAGATCTGTATCAGTTATTGCAATAATACTATCAAGCTTAGCTTTATCGCTAGCCTACATAATACCATCAGTTGTAGATGTAGCTAAACCGTATGTGGTATTTGTATCAGTCCAAGGTACATTTACATACATCTATTCATTACTGAGCTCTACAGCGTAGTTCCTGTTAGATGAATTTGTATTATAACCAACTTTTACGCCACCACGTACACTTGGTGTAGCCAAAGGCAAAGAATAATTGTTTGCTCCTTCAGATATACTTGCAAGCTTGTTCTTTTCAACTGTTGTAAAGTCATTTGTAGACAAACCCTTACCAGATTCCTTATCAACTTTTGTAGAAAGCTGAGCGTTTACATAATCAGTCTTTGCGTAAGGTGCCAAATCTACAGAGCTTCTAAAGTCGCCAATTTTCTCCCATTTACCATCTACGTACATATATTCGGAATACTAATTGCTTTCTATAGCTGAATCTTTTACCAAATATATCTTAGTTGTATCTATGTCACTTGTAGGTAAAACTGATACAACTTTATAAAGTGTTAAGTCAATCTGAATATCACCCTCACCTTTAATAGATGTGCCATTGACTGTTTTAAACTGCTGTGAATCAATTGAGGTTTTAACATGGTTTTTTACTTTTCCCCAAAGTGTAGACACACCAGTAGTATCGAGAAATTCCATAATTTATTAAGTTAAAATTGAGTTTAATGTATCTATGCTTATAGTTGTAGCAATCGAGCCATCTGCTAAAAGAACCTACTCGCTTGTTCCTCCTATCTTTTTGTAGCTAGGTGAAAGTATATCACCATTCATTGTACCTCCTGTAAGAGGGAGGTATTTGTCAGCATCAGCTTTTGTAGAGAGATCTCTATCTATTCTACTAACGGTACTTTCAATATTTCTATTGATGCTCGTTATGTTGCTATTGATATTAGTGATAGAGCTATCAATCGTATCAAGCATGCCCTTAGTATATTCCTGTTCCTAAGAAAGAGAGTTAACTGTTGACTTTATATTAGCGACATCTAACAATGCACTATTAACATTATCGGTGTTATTTGATAAAGACTAGTTTATTCTATTAAACTCTCTTTGCTGTGCATCAGAAATAGGTTTATTAACATCAGATGTATTATCTACATTACCAAGACCAACTTGATCCTTTGTTACCTTATGAGGGTTTTTGTAGTCTGTTACATGGCTATTATGAGAATCCTGTATATTTGTTTCTACTCTCTTAGCTCTTACTATCTCTTCATCAATAGAATCCTATATAGACTGCTCTTCTCTCTATGCTCTACTAATTTCGTTGAGTATAGCCTCTTCGTTAGCCTTTCCCTTATTGCCAGGGTATGCTGTAGTAGAAGTTTCTCCGAGGGCTATAGATTGGCTTATTTCTACATATCTAGTACCACTCCAACGGTATGTTAAATTAGTATCTTGCGCTACATATATTTTATCTGTTTCACCAGTTACTGGGAATGTACTTAATGTACCGTACTCAAGAACATCATCCACATAAGAAGGAAGCTAATTAGCAGGAACTTTGCCATTATCACTTAAGTTTGCGAAGTTCTAATGTACTTTATTCCAAAAGTATTGTACTCCGTCCTAGTCTAAAAACTATTTCATAATTACAGCTTTAATATTTGTGACAAAACATCCATTGGGATAGACTGTATTTCATCATACTAATGTTTAATGGAATCCTGATTTTCCTTCAATGAATTTATATCGGTTATAACCTAGTCCTGCTTACTTTTGAAGTATTTATTTATACTGCTTTGCTTACCGTTGCTAACATAATTTGTAGCATAACCATCATATATCTATACAGCCTCTGCTACAACACCCTCAGTAGATACACTAACAATCTTTCCGTATATTTCTAAATCTTCGTTTTTTAGTTCCATAATGTATTATTTATTTACTTCAACCGAATAGTCATTATATATCTAACTTTCTCCAGAATAAATTGTAAATGTGTCAAAATCATACACAGTGTTACCAAGTACATATGGACAAATAATTGATGATCCTGATGGTAAAGCTAAATTGTCTATTTCTTCTGTTATTGAAACATGTTGTGGAAATTTTCCCTAATCATACGAAGTGCCAATATTTATCGATCCTGGTGTTCCAATTGAAGTTTTTGTGGAATAATTATATAGCCCATATCGTATTTCTGAGTAATACTCATTTAGATTTATGTTAAAATGATCCAGAGTAAGAGAACAGAAAATCGTTTTACTATCCTATAAATTTATTGAAATATCTTTTATGCTAACGATGTCTCTTTTTGAATAGTCATATGTCCAAACTTTACCACCCTGCCATTTTTCTACATTATCTTCATTTGTTTCAAACTAGACAACTCCACTATTAAGATAATATGTAAATTTTGCAGAAATAGTATACGCTTTTCTAAATCCAACTCTCCAATTCGCAGTGCCAGAAGCAAAACATAATGCATTTAATTGCTAACCATTTATTTCAGTATACCCATTAAGCTAAAATGTTTTGCCAACTACTTTCACATCGGCGTCATCTGAAGTTCTATTGAACATAGTGTACGACAACTTTATTTTATCAGTCACCTTTGGTCTATACCAATTTGTATACAAATTGCATACAACTTTAATAACGCCATTTTCATCCTATAATGATTCAATTAGATTTTTTCCACTTATAGTAGAATCGATTGATGAATTCTAAATTATATATTCTGAAACTTTAGTAAAATCTATAAATGAGTATTCGTTTCCTGTTCCCACATTATCACCAGCAAACCATCCATAGCTACCGATTTTATCAGATCCTCCGTATCCTAGATAGTGTTTAACATATTCTGGAGAGTTCAATTCTACAGTTGTTGCCTAATCTAGATCAGTACCTTCACTCCAATTATACGTAAACTATACTGCATCTCCGGACTAGAGTACAACGCCAGCCTTAGATTGTATTAGCTATACCGTACAATATGAATTCGAATACTCTCTTATCCTAATAAGTATATATCCAGTTTTATCATCAGTATAGCTATCATTTTCTGATTTTGGGCAAATCGTAATAATATTATCAGACTGCGTAAACGTAAAGTTTTGTTCCGCATGATTCTCAAACACACAATCTACTGATTGTGATAAAACGGTTTCACCTGACGAGTTTATCTTATTCTTAACAGCTCTAATGTAAGCCTTTTTTTGAGAATCCTAATTATTGGATGAGCTTGAATCCCATACATATGATATAGTTTTATCTTTAATATTATCAGCATTTTTACCAACATGTATTTCATATGTATATGTAAAAGTTTCCTGTTTTGCTTCTTGAACCCAAGTAATTTCTTCTGTAGGAGAATCAAACGTATTATTATTATAATAATACGTTTTGTTTCCCTATTTTTGCGATGTACTATTGTTGGCATCAATGGTAATCGTGTCAGATATATCTCCTATTTTTTTTCTAGTACCATATGTGCCAGTTAAGCCATAAGAACCAGTTACAGAAATCGTTCCACCATGTGCAGGTATTATTGATGTTTTTGGAGAGACTTCAATCCACCTGTGTTCTAAATCATCTGGAAATTCTTCTGGTTTATTCGATACCGTAATCGTAGCAGTGCTTGATGTTATTGATCCATTAAGAATAACCTTATATGTTGCTGTACCTTCTTTGTCTGCGACGATATACGATCCATCTATATGTACGTTATCTGAACCACTTTCAATTACAAATTCAGCAGATGTAACGTCAGCATCAATTGGTGTAACCTAGTATGCAAGTAGTTTCCTATCATCTACAATCATTTCAATATTTGGTACAGTCACGCCAGTTGGGTCAATCGTATTCCTTGACCATGTGTAATAACACACAAGCTCTTGCAAATCGTCACCACCGATCATGCTAACAACATGTTTACCCTAAGAATCTAACATATTATTTACTTCTTCTGCACAAACGCATTCTCCATTGATACTCGTTATGCCATCATTAAATGAACCGTCATTTATTTTATTAGCTTCACCTTCTGTTAGCTTCTCGTAATCATGGTTGTATTCAGAAGTAAGGGCCATTGGTACAAGTCTTCTATAATTCAACATATAAGCCTCCTTCCTTATGATTCTTTGTAAAAATGAGGAGCGCTTACTGTTTTATTATTCTTTGGACGTACTGTGGTACCAGATGTTTCCCAAAGGCAAGACTAAGCTATATCTCCACCAATATTGCTCCTTAAGTCGTTAAGCAAGTTATCTATTTCAGATTTTGTATAATACCCACTTAGATCAACCCTTTGATTAATCTCCTATCTAACAATATTGTCTATATAATTATTAACGTTACTATTAGATTCAATGAGTTCATCTATATTGCCAGCCTACCATTTGCCGCCTATATAAACTAGAATTTGACCCTCATTAGCTTTAGGTAAAACCGATGATGCATAATCTTCTAAAATGCCAATTGTTACAACATCTTGCATATCGGCATCATCTACATTTTCTGCAAGCCTAACATTTCCATACATTCTGGTTGTAGCATGCGGCATTCTTGCCTCTCCGTTAATGATAACGTTATTAAGAATTGTGTCCCCATCAACTCTGAGGTCACCTTCGCTCTTAATAAGATTATGTGCAGTAAGTGTGTTGCAATCAAGCTGAAGTGCTCTAAATATACCATTTACATCAAGGTCATTACATATAATTCTGTGATCTACTTCTAAACCAACAGGGTTTCCGTGAGCTGTAATCTTATTGTAAACATCAAGCATACCATTAATTGTATTGTTGCCGTTTACAGTATTATCACCATTGGTTGTAGTGTTTCCTTCTACAGTTGTATTACCTTCGAACAATACATTTCCGTGGAATGTAGCTTTATCAAACTCTGGGTTAGCCCTAAAGTCGTCAACCTTATCATTAACGTCTTTAATAACATCTTCTACAGTTTTCTTGTACTTCTCACTCCATACGGAAGTTGCATCAGTTACAATGCCTTCGGTGGATACATTTACAAGCTTACCGTATATCTGTACGTCTTCGTTTGTATTATTCATAATTAATCATTTTTAGTTTTAACATAAATTGTAGCTCCACCGCGAGCTTTATTTGCCTTCATTGGGTTAGGGCAACAATAGTAATACTTCTCATCATTATACTTCTTCTGAGGAGTTGTGAGAGGAATACTAAATGTAGGAACTACGTTAGAAGCTATATCGGCGTCTATATTTGCAGCATACTCAATAGGACGTCTAGTTACAATCCATAAGTACTGGCCATCAATATCATTCTCTATAGTAATACCATTGGATAAATCCTTAGATTTAGTTAAAAGACTAGTATCAACATGACCAACACCAACCTTTGTAATATTCTCCTAATCGTCACTTTCAAATCCCTAATCATCACGATCGAAGTGATATTTATAATCGTCCTCAATTTCTTTAGAGAAAGGACGAACAGGAAGGTATCCAATATAATCGTAATCGCCACCAATAACTTTAACATTAAATGTAGCCTTTACCCCATTGTTTCTAGCTGTTGCAGTTACAATAGTAGAATTTGTTTCATTCTATTCGAAAGAATGAATAGTACCTGTGTTTTGGTCTATTTCAACAACATCGCTCTTCATTGGTATAAATTCGATAGATTCATAAGGCCAATTAGTTGGATCATATTCTACAGTAGATCCATTCTCCAAATCTACCTCAATTACATACTTATGATCTCTAATGTCTTTCTCACCAAGATTAAGTTTAGTATTTCCATACATTGCTAAATCTTTGGTCTTAATTCTAATTGCAATGATATTCTTATTCTCTATATCATCTGTATCTACATCTATCGTTATATCACCGCTAGCGCCTGTATTATCGTCAACGAGCTCAATTACATCACCATAATCCATTGTATATGTATGAAGATCTGTACGACCCCAACCTGGCTCATATACAATAGCCTGCACAATTAATTTGTATATTCCACAGAACACCTAATCCTTTGCAGGGAAATAGCACTGAATAGAGTTTGCTTTAGGAAGAACTCTAGAATATGCTAAATATGTAAAATCGTCACAAGCGCAACAGTTTACAGCATCATATGGCTTTCTGTAATTTGGTGGCAATATGCCAGGTCCTGCTGCAGGGTTACATCCATGAGGGTCAAGCATGCAATGAAAGTCGTGACTGCAATGAAAATCATTGTGACAACAATCGTGATGGCAGCAATGTGGAAGCACGTGATATTTTGGATGACCACATATATTGGTCATATATCCACAGCCATGTACATGCTTGTCGCACGGACAACAACAATGCTCACAACCAACTGGGAAATAATCGAGCATAGATGTGTTAATGAAATAACACTTAAGCTGTTTGATATTAGCTCTATCGTACGTACGTGGACCACGAAGTGTAAGATTTAATCTTATATCGTTTCCAATTCTAATTCTTTGCATATTATAATATGTGTTTAAAAACAAAAAGCCGAGATAGGGCAAGAACCCTACCCCGGCAATTAATTAAAAGTTTGCTTTATCGTAAGCAGCAGAGTTGTCAACTGGGTTAACAATGTTCTGACGAGAAGCGATCATAGCCTGAAGCTTTGTAACAAAACCACCTGCAATCTGATCAGCACCCATAGCCTCACCATTGTTAGAAGCGTAGATCTCAACTGTCTGCTTTGTTCTACGCCAAAGATCATCAGCTGTACGGTACTTATTTTCAAATTCGATAGTAATACCGTCGTACTTGTTATCGAGATTTGTTACCATAGCTGGCTGAGGATCGTACCAGCAGCAACGATGCAAAACGCCCTGATAGTCAAATGTAGCACGCTCGCGATCACGTACTAATTTAGCTGTTGCTGGGTATGTAACGCCTTCCTTCTTAGAGAAGACAACGCCAAGGTCGTACTTGTTGTTTGAAGCCCAACCTGGAGCTGCAGGGTTCATCCAATACATATTTGCATCAAAACGACCCTTCATGTAAACGTTCTCTGTTCTATTAGACTCATCATCGTCATACTTCATCTGTGTAAGAATAAGCTTCTGACCATCAATTTTAGCATATACACGCTGACGCTTTGGAGCACGAATAATATCCTTGATTAAGCCAGCGATAATGCTTTCTACAGTATCACCAACCTTAGTTACGTAACTATATGATTCTGTCCACTTACGATAGCGCATTGGCATATCCTTGAAAGTAAGACGAAGAACAACTGGGCAGCCACCCTGAGCAAGGAGATCCATAGTCTCAGGAGCAATACCACTGAAGTCGATTGTGATCTCATCCTCTGAATCCTCCTTATAGTCAAGCTTAGATACAGACTTAATATCTGCTACATTAATAATATTAGACCACTTTACAACTGGTACAAATTTAACATTACCAAGCTTATCAACCTTCTGGAAGCTATCAGATGTAACAACACCAATCTTAAAACGATCAGCGGCTTCATCCATACTATAAACATCCTCAATAGCAGTACCATCCTGCTTAGCTGGATCACAGTTCATAAATACGAACTTACCAACCAATGGCTTAAGATCTTCCTTCTTAGCCTTACCCTTCAACTCTTCTGCAGTAGCGAGAGTTTCACCGTTCTTGTTAGAAACGAGAACTGAATTTACGTATGTAATCATATTAAAATTAATTTTTTCTACTCACCCTATAATATTAACACTAGACCTAACTAGCTGGGCTTTCCACGTTAAAATTATTATTCTTGTGTATCTACCTCTCGAGTTATAGTTTTGTAGCGCTCATCTTTTTTGTTTTCCAAATACATCTGAGCTGCAATCTTTATAATCTCTGGCATAATAATATCCTCGAAATCCTCATATTCGTCATAAGGATTATCAAGTGTTATTTCTGTAGGCTTTCTGAGATAACCTAAAGAATATTTACTAATCTTATATTGCTTGTCTGTTAGCAACATGCATCCATTAGAGTTCCTTACACGTAGAGGTCTAGCTCTATGAAATCTGTAATGGAAATCTGTAAGACTGTTGTTTACTCTATACATAAAACTATCCTATGTACACTCAAACATGCATGTATTGATTTTGTTTTCTCCATTAAGGTCGCTTATTACGACATCCTCATTGAGTGAGAACATGAAGTCTTCTGGATAGATTATTGTATAAGATGTATATGACGGCTGATTTTCATCTACAGTCATACTTCGACATGTATAAGTTTTCTATTTATATAGTTTAATAAGATCTGTTCTACGCTTTTCATTTTGTTCATACGAAGTTCCGTGAACAAGATCACTATTAAATCTAAGCTTGATAAACTTACCAACAGCCTAATTGAGCCAGAATAAAGATTCGTCAGTAGATGGTTTGTCTAGCTGGCTATCAAATTTATTTATCTCTCTTTCTAGCCCTACTAAAATATCTATATTCCTCATTACTCAGCCTCCTACTATTTTGGTTGTGATTGTTTAGAATTATCCTAAGCAAGTTTTAGTTTATATTTAGTTAAATACATGTCTACAGCACCTGACACAAGTTCCTCAAAACATGAGTATGGGAGTGAGCAGTAGCTATGTACAGCTCCAGCCGACTGATCATTATCATCAAACTTTAATACATTGAATGCATTTGGCTGACAATAGTATGTAAGATCTACACTTTCTATCTATGTATATGTATCAGATATAACTTTAAACTAGTTACTTATATAACTAGTGTTTTCGAATACAACTAATGGGTTCTTTATGATTCCATTATAGTTATAATATGCATTGATTACATTATCTACATCTTCTTGCTTAACAAGTATGTTTGGCGTAATTACGCCATTTTCTAAAACCTTATCACTTTTATAATTTTTTATAACGATGCTTTCAGATCTTACGTACATTGCATAATTATCTGGAAGTTTATATATACCTTCATCGTTTGATGTCTTTATATTAACTCGCCTAATTAAAGATCTGCTAACATCGCTTATTCTTTTAGCTCGTCTAGTACCACGCTGAAAATCGTCTTCTGTAGAATACAGCATTTTTACATACTGTGTCTAGAACTCGCTTAAGAATGAATATATTGTATCGGTACTAAGTTTTTGTTCTGCCGCAAACTAAGGATATACTTCGATTAGTCTACGTTCAAACTCAATACCAAGTTTTCTTGTTTCTTCTCTTGTCATGATTCAAGTGGTCTAGTATTAGCTTTAGTAGTAAGTCTACTAGATTCTACAATCTCGGTAGACATAATAATTGCCAAATTAATTAATTCTTCTGCCATACTATCAGATAACTCAAATTTAGTCTATCCGAAATCATAGTCGTTTACTGACATTCCTTGTCCAATAGCAAATTTTGCAGGACGTTTAATATATGTGAATTCAGCTGTTGACTGAGCTCCATTATATTGTACATTCATTGGGTCTATATATACCACAACATTATTGTTCTCTATGCATCCTACAGGCTACTCAATCCAAGGCAGATTTGTTTTTGTAACCTTGAATTTTTTAGCAATATCATGCGATACGAATACTATATTTTCATATTGATGGTTCTTGTTATCGTGAGAGTTAATGCTTTCTTTGATTTCAATCTGTCCATCAATTATGTATAAAATAAGATTATCTATAGTGTGCGTAGAGAATGTATAACTATTATCGCCAGATAAACTACCAACGGCAGTTAATTTATTAATTAATGGCTATAAATCTTCGATTGCTTTCATATCTGACTCAAACGCTGACCTTCTAGGATTGTTTCCTGTATATTTTTGAGCTATAAGAGCTAGGTAGGCTTTATCTAGTATTGTAGCAATCTCATATTTAGTTAGCGACGGATATGACGAAGTTATATTTGCCTTGTCATATTCAATCATAAACTTAGTATAAATATCACTATGCGTCATACGTCGTTAGTTTAATTATTTATTTTCGACCTGATTAATAATCGAGATCTTTAAGTCTTGATTCTTCTTTGCGTCCAAGTATGCAATACAATCCTACAATGAGTCTGCAAGCATCTCAGAACCATAATAATACTGTGTTCTATCCTTACGGATAATACCTTTGGCAATAGCACTCTCGATCAAGAACTCTGTTTCCTTCGTCTTGTTATTCACCCACTTTGTAAAGAAGTTCTGTGGCTGCTTGTCAACCAATGAGAATAATGTAGACTCTACAAGCTCATTAGACATTGTATCAGCGCTAACACCGAACAGTCTAAGACACTTACGCATCTCTTCAAGAGAAAGCTTGCCAAAAGCAATAATAGCGTCTCTACGAAGCTTGTTAATCTTATTCTTCTCAATAGCTTCAGCCTGTCTATTGATAAGCAAATAATCTTTACCAGCATTGAGTTTATCAAGTGATGTAGCTACTCTCTTATGTCCCTCAAGGAACTTAATGATCATAGCCTGTCGTGGGAATGAGTCATCTAGGATTGTGCTCTTAGAGCCAACCTTAACACAGAATGTGTTCCAGAATGGTGAATTCTTAGCGAGATGGCCTTCTGGGTAGCCAAGCTCCTTTTCAAATTTCTTTTCGTCCTCAGGTGTTAAACCTGTGTATATCGACCCAGATCTGGTAAAGTAAGGTGCAATATAATCAAAACAATGTTTATACTTTAACAATCCAGCCCAGGGATTTTTCTTTCTGATCTTTAATTCAACTACCATAATTTTTCAATTAGTTGTTGCAATGCCAAGCTCCCACCCGATTTTGGGTGGGGTTGAACATTGTATATTATTTAATTAATTAGAGCTCTGCTGCTCTGTTCTCAACTGCAATAGACTCCTGGTCTTCAGCATCACAGTACAAGATACCACATGACAATGGGTTTCTCAACATGATACCTTCTTCACCAAGGAAGTGTACCTGGTAACCATCACGGCTGTTAGAACGCATAGTGTTAATGTTGTTTGCATAACCATTTGGCAATACAGAACCACCAGTACACCACTGTACGAACTCACGACCCTTACGACATACCTTAACAATGTTAGCCTGACCATCGCGACGACCAAGGTCAACGAACAAGAATGTGTAAGACATCAATGGCTTACCTGTCAATGGGTGAAGCTGACGGAACATTTCCATGTTATCGAACATAGCACAACGCTTAACTGTCAACTCGATACCATTAGTCATAGTGTAAGTTGTGAACTGACCACCCAACTTCAAGTCCTGACCAGAACCTGTAATGAAGTGTGTATCAATCATATTGAAGCTAGCTGCCTTCTCCTTCAAGATGCGATCGAACTCACGGATACCCATCTCACCAGTCAAAGCAACGAACTTACGCTCATTAGTACCAATGATATTGTAGCAGAGATCGAACAAGTAATCCTCGAACAGCTCTGTAGTCAGCTTTGTATAGTAACGTACGTTAGCTGGAGCAATCTGCTCGAACAAACCTGCAGATATTGGAACGAAACGACCATTAGTACCCTTCAAATTGTAAGTACCATCTGCATTACGGTTAGAGTGAGCGAACAGCAACTGCTTCTCCTCTCTCTTCTTCCACTCACGAAGAGCCTTCCAATACTGATAGTCAGACCACAAATAAGACTTCTTACCTGTCTCAGGATCAGTTAAAGCGATAGCCAATACTGTAGAGTAAGCATCACCTGTGATATCGTAAGTAAGACGCATAGTCATCAAGCTATTACGCATCTTAAATGGAGTCTGATAGTTGATGATATCTGCCTCATCACTGTACTCCTCGTATGCAGAACCGATACGGTCTACCTGACGGCCTGGAAGCAAATACTCGCAAGGAATATAAGAACCCTAGAAGCCTTCTGCTACATAGCACTCGTATACCCATGTACTACCATCTTGGTATGGAGTACCATTTACACGTACCTGGAAGTTTACATTGTCAAATGCCAAAATAGCGCCTGGCTTTTTATTCACTCGGAGTCGTTAATTCCGAATCGCTAGCTATGGCATTCTCGCTAGCAGCTTCATCTTTCGATGAAGAATTGACTATATCATAACCCTAAAGAAAGGGTTTCCAGTACTTCGGGTCACTTGACCCTACACCGTGGTTAGCGGTTAGTCGATGAACCTTCAAGTCTACCTTGTCAACACGAAGACCTTTAAGCAATCCTGCTTTGATATAATCTCCTGTGTTCGCATGTTTTTGAATTAAACCATAAGTATACCCACTTATTCTAAATTGTTTCCTTAAAGCTTTAAAACCACATATGGTAAACTAAGCTCCATTGTAAACATTAGTAAATACATATGCAACTTGCGGACCATCCTTTGTTCGTCTCGGAGGATTAAAACATGTAGCTTTAAATAGCCCGTGTTCTTTTCCGTGTTGTATATTATATTCTGGTGTACACCATTCTAGATTGGAAAGATAATTATTCAATTTATTTCCATCTATATGGTTTACTTGTGGTAAATTGTTTGGGTTATCTAGAAATGTCATAGCTACAAGTCTATTAACTCTATAATCATATCTTTTGCCATCTTTGGTAAAAGTGACATGTAGATAACCTCTTTTATTTTTACTTGGTGATAAAAACTTATCACTTCTATATGACCAAATATCACCATGTGTTGTACATGCGTAAAGACCTTCCCATCCCGGTATGTCTTTCATCTAGTATCCTTGCTCGGCTGCTGATTGTCCATTTTCTATATTATTCATATATCTATAATTTTATTTATAACTCTATGGTATAAAATTCTTTAGGAGTTTCCAGCAATTCTCTGGATTTTTCAATTTATATTACTATAAAAGGCGGCACAGGTTATGCGCTATAGAACCCACCGAACCACTTCTCTTCAAGACCAAGATAAATAGGAGTATTATTAATACCTGGTGTCAAACCGTCTGTAATTGACTTAGGAGTAATCTCCTTGCCATTCCACTTAGCATAGCGGATATTAACAGCGTGATCAGCATCAATCATTACAGACCACTCATATTCTCTGTTTTCGATAGTCATGGTTGAACCAAGACCACCAGTTAACAAGTCGATGGTAGTTGAAATACCATCATCCTTTGTACCAAAAACCAATGACAACAAGCCTGCTACTTCATGAGGCTTTGTAAGCATTGCGTTAGCAATCATGTTTTCGTCTACCAAGTCAGCAAAACGCTTACCACGGTAGAGCTGAAGATTATTTAATAAAGAACTTGAATTATTCATAATATATTAATTGTCTCATCATAGGTATTTTGACGCGAGATCCCATGCCTGAGGTTGTTTTTCATGCCCAACATTGTATGATGTATGATTTTTTGTTTGGTGTTTGAGCATTTGTCTAAGTTTACTCGCAGCAGATGTCTGACCATTGCGCTGTGCTTCGCCCAGTAGAGCATCACCCTTCATTGTGAAGTAGGCTGATTCTATCAAATTGTTAACAAGGTTATTATTAAAAGCCTTCTGATACTCTGTTAAACCGTCTGCATCAGTTCTTGTAATATAATCGAACAATGCCTTTCTATCCTCCTTTGGAATATTGATACCTCTAATATTTGTAAGACCATTAATACTAGAAGTAAGATCGTTCATGAACTGTGCAGCTTGCTGCTCCTATTCCTGTCTTTGAGCTTCCTGTTGCTGAGCCATATACTATTGCTGTTGCTGCTCGTACGCCTTAAGATAATTTACAGCATCAGCTGCTTCATCTTCCAGCATGTCAGCATCTTCATAGCGCTCAATCTTGCGACTAATCTGTTCGTCATTCATTCCCTGTAATTTATAGAATTCACGAACAGCTGCTTTCTGATTAGATTCGTCCTCCAAATCTATGTTATCGTAATACATAGATTTCTGTTGTGTCTGATAGAAGTCTTCAAATTTACCACCATTCTTTACGTACTGATCAAGTCTAGCAATACGATCATCGGCGTACTTTGGGGTTGAATTCTCATCTACGACATCTTTGATATACTCCACGAGATCCTCGACTGACTTAGGTTTCTCGTCTGCATCAACACTCCAACCATTAGCTTCAGCGAATGCGTCAAAGAAAGCACCAATCTATTCTGCTTCTCCAGGATCTACGACGTCAGTGTCAGTCTGCTGATCATTATCATCATTGTCGTCATCCTATTCGTTGTTAGCTGTAGTTGTGTCGGACGTATTATTATTTAAAATATTATCTGGAATCTGCGTCTCATCATCATGAGCATTTGGATCACCAGTTACATTCTTATTATCTTTATTATCCTCAGAAGACTTGTCGTCATCTGGATTGTCTAAATTATCAATATCATCATTAGGATCGTCTAACACCTGATTAACCATATCCTGGTTATCGATGTCTGTAACGCTGTCGCCACCTTCCTGGCCACCGAACCCTAGAGAGCTCAAAGCGTCTTCAAAATCACCTAATGGATTTTTCTTCTTTCTTGCCATAATTTAAATTATAACTAAGTTAATATTTTTAATTGTTGTACGCTACACGGGAATCGAACCCGTGTAATGTTATTACTATTTAGTTTTCCTAGATAGCTTTAGACCATAAATTCTATCACCTGTATCTTTATATTTCTTCTTTCCAGAAGGTTTCTTAAGATTAGTATAATTTTTAGTCTACTGCTTTATATCATATATTTCCTCTGGACTTAATTCCTTAACAAGGTCAACAACCTAGTCTCCTCTCTTTCCAATTACTGCTATCTAAGAAGGACCTAATTGCATATTTTTTGTAGCCATTTTATTAGGCATGTCTTCCATATGTTGTCCAGGAGTTATTGTTAAAACATGATTATATGTAGGATGGTCATATCTTGGAAGAACTCCCTAACTTCTCATAAATGAGGCTTGGTTTTCTGGATTTGATAAATATTTTTCTCGCTCTTTTGTATTATATTTTACGTGAGCCTTCTAGATTTTTACTCCATTAAAGTAATCATCTAGTGAAGATTGTAATACCGCTCTTCTTATTCTGTCTACATTGCCGGCAAACATGGCAGATCGTTTCTATTTTGGTGTAACTCTATCCATATTAAGATTCATAAAGCTAGATCTGAAGTTATCTATCTAATTAAGTTTGTACTATATATCTTCCATCTATTTAGACAATTCGTTACTCCATAAATAATCAGGATTATTTACTATTTCGTCTTTCTGTTTTTTTAATTTTTTCTCGTCTTTAATATAAGGTTTAACTACTTCTGCTAATTTCTATAATTCGTCTAACTTGGAAATATCATCATTTAGAATAACTATACCTTCTGCATTATTATAAACCAAATCTTGAACTTCCCCATTCTTATCAGTTTTGGCAAAATTTTTTATTTTCGATAGACCTTCTTTTTCAAGGCTTTTGTTTATTTTGTCGACTATTTGACCAAATGTAGGTTCATGATCATATTCATAACCGTTTGAATAATATGTACTTATATTAATGTCGCTTGGTTTCATCTAAGATAAAACCTATCCTTTATTACGTATGTATTCACCTTCGATTCTAGGAACATTTGGATCTTTTTCAATCATGTCCTATCTAAGTGATCTACCTGTCTAAAGCCTATATGGCTCACCGAATAATGTCCAAGAACTTTGTGGATTACCAGCTCTTCCATGATATATCTCGCTTGAATTGTATACATCAAAATCTCCAGCAAGTAATCTTTCAGATAAACTTTCAGAATTTTTAGATACTTCGTTTTGAGGAATCCTTACAAGTCCAACCTTACCATTAATACCACCATTGCCATATAAATCAAGAAAGCTCGCATTTGTAGACAAATATAAACCATCGTATTTCTTTTTCGGAATTCCGTAAAATTCACGATATCCAGATATTCCTCTACGACCGCCATTAGCCAACTTGGAAGAAGTAGGCTCATCTGTTAACATATAACTCTCTGCTGGCTAATACTTTGTATTAGTAACACCTCTAACAAATGATCTATGTTCATCTATAGTTGAATTCAATGCATCCTGTGCTTCTTGCAATGTAGAATTAGGATTTATAGTTTCATATCCATATCTTTTTAATACTGGATTTATATTCTAAATTAATTCATCACGTAGTGGTTTTCTCTAAAAATTCCATTTAGGATATTCTCTAGGATAATTGAACAAATAACCAGCATGGATTGCAGCTTGATCATAATTTGCTCCTCTTGTTACATCTGCTACATGAAGTGCTTTTGTAAGTGGATCTAAATCAATAGCCTAATCACCTAATCCATGTTTTGCTATAGCTTGAATTACATCAGGCTTTATATCTTGCACTCCGATGATTCCATTCTGCTTCATAGCATTTGCTATCATATCTGCCGATATCTATTCGTGCTATCCTTGTCTTGCATCTATCACCTTACCAATATCATGACCAAGTGCTGCTTGCACCAAATCTTGTCTTGTGTATCCAAGTGGTACAGGAATATCTTGTGCTGTTTTAACAACATCTCCTATATGCTAGTGTAAATTTGTTGGTGCTCCTGTTAAAAAATCAGTGTTGAAGATTTCGTAAGGATTCTTAGCATATGGATATGCTTTTCTAAGCTATCTTCTTGCTCTAACAAGGTTTCTTATATTAATTGATCCATCCTCGTTTACTACCTGGCTATTCTTTCTAGCAATATAAGATGGACTAAGTTCGTTTGAAAGCTATGTATCAACAACATCTTCATATAAACCAGCATATTCATTTGGTAGTTCTAGCTACATTTTTGGTTTATATTTATATTGACGAGGCTTTTCTAACTAATACAGCTATTTGAGTTTACTTACATCTATATTTGATTTATCAAGCTCTCTTTCTAACAATTTCTATCTAGTTAATTTCTGTAACTTTTTAAGTCCAAGCTTTCCTCCATATCTGCCAATCCCATATAAACTAAGTTTTGCGGCTTGTCCGTATCCAGGAAGATCAAATAAAGCATCACCATCTTTAGTTTCTATAAGCTATTCATCTGGCGCAATGTTAGGTAAACCAGTTCTATTCGCAAGATAATTTACAGCATCTCCAGCAGTTCCTACTATTGTATTAGTAAGTTCATTCGTTACAGACGGGCTATACATACCTTTTTCTATAGACTAAGATACCAATATTGGTATCTACGGATCCACTGAGATTACTTTGTCTATTTCGTCCTAAGTAATCTTTCTTCCTATCTGCTTTTCTATATCTTTAAATGTAGGTATTTTTCTAGAAGTAATAACAGTCTCAGGTAACTGTACGTAATCAAATTCTTTACCGTATCTATCTATTCCGCCAGCCGCATCATTATTATTGAAATGAATATCAGAAGTATACACCTCTCTTGTTTTACCGTCTCCAAACTTAGGCAGTTTTAACTTCTTCCTAAGCTATTTTTCAGCTATCTACTACTCTGCTTCAGCCTACGCTTTTCTTCTACGCTTAATCTTACGAAAGAGCTTATGACGCTGATAGTCATTCTTCTTCTGCATCTTTCGCTTAGGACTTTCCATCTGTGTCATAATTACATCAGTTTAAGATTGCTACCTCTTCTCCACCAGAACTTCTAGCCATAAGAGTCTTTACCAAAATTATTCTAAGGAAGTAGGTTAAGTATATTCGGAAGTGAAGGCTATGTTATTCTATCGTACATCTACTGTTTGTACTTATTAAGATCACGCTGTTGCTGAGCCTTTATCTCTTCCTAAGTAGGACCAAGTAGAGTTATAGGAATATCTGTTCTAATAGTACTAGGCTATCTTGTAGATGGCGAATTAATAATTATAGGACTAGCGTTCTTAGCGTCTTCATAATCCTGTACAAGATCATTAAACTATACATTATAGTTATAGGCGTCCTTATGTGCATTCCTGTGATTTCGAGCGGCTCTAACAAGGCTATTCATGCTATTAAGGTTTCTTGAATAATTCTAAAGAGAATCTTCATAATAACCTTTCTACTTAAGTGCTCTAGCATAATCATGTGTAGATTTAGCTCTAAGCGCTGCTCCATATCTAGTATGCATAAGTCTTACATAATCCTTAACAAAATCTGCATCGCTCTTATATGTATTGTAAGTCTTACCGTTCCATCCTACACCTCCATAATTATGCTATTTCCTAGCAACTCTAGATCTACCGTAGTTAGATTCATATGCAAGCTGACGCATTACATTATAGTATGCAGCATCACCATAACCATATCTGTTTAGCTATTGTCCTACAAGAGGGCCCATTCTGTTAACAAAAGTATTAATAGAATCATCTTTTCCACTTTTATATTTATGAAGTATAGGATGCTCTTCGTTTAATGGAGTGTCAAAAGGTAATGGTTTAATAATGTCTTCAGCTATATTTTCATCCTTTCCTTCGTTATAAGCATTAAGTATAGACTGTACATCCTAATCCATCTAAGCCTGTTCTTCCGGACTAGGTTCATCAGCCTGGGTGTCTCCACCCAAGTTGATTCCTCTAATATCCTTCCAGTAATCAGCGCCATTCTTCCACGCTTCATACTTCTATTGAAATGTCTTATTATCTAACTTCATTACTTCTCGCCAACCGTTTTGTTCTACAACTATGTCCTTGCCTTAAGCTTCTCGCGTTCATAAGCAGCATCATCCTTAGCCTTCTATAGCTCTGTCTCATGCTTCATCTTATCCTTCTCAAGCTAAATCTTCTAATCTTCTATCTCACGCTTCTGCTTAGCTTCATAACGCTTATTATAAGCCTCTTGATTAATCTTCTGCTGTTCAAGAGCCTGCTTACCAAGTTCTGCAACGTCAGGTATTCCGTTATCATTTTGATCCATATCTTCTGTTCCACGATAAGCATTAATCTGTGCTACAGCTATCTTAGTCTGATTATCTTGATCAATCTGATATCTCTGAAGATCCATCTGAGCTTCCTATAACATAAGCTCTTGCTGCTTAGCTTCGTTCTGCATCTGCTGTAACTGCTGTTGCTGCTGAGCTTCTGCCTCCTGCTGCTGTTGCTGCATCTATTCCTGTCTTGTCTGCATATCTTTAAGCTTCTGCTTAATGATATTGAAGTTATCATTTGTAAGAATCTCTGCAGCTTCAAGTAAACTAGCACCATTCTGCATAGCTGGCTGTATAAGCTGCTGAAGTTTCTGTATATTCTCAAGGTCTTTAGACGTATCACTTACGAATACATCCATGTCCTCATAGTAGAACTTAGGAGTAATATCCAAGAATGCTCTTTCTCCATTATCAAAGATATATTGTAGCTTCTGTTTGCCAGTCTCTTCCCAAGCACCCTTAGCTGTATTAAGAAGCATGTTAAGCACTCTTCGCTTACACTGATTATGAACCCAGAATAATGGCTCAGTAATATGTGAGCTCTGTACCACAGATCTTTCTACATTACCCACCATCTCTGATGAGCTTACAGCTCCTTCACGCTGCTATGTAATACCAGATATTGTTCCAGCCAGCTCTTCTATTTTGTCCATAAGCTATATATATTCAGCTATGACGTTAGACATTGTAAGATCCAATGCTGTTATCTGATTAAACTGAGCAGGCTTGCCACCTTCTCTTCCTGGGATATTCCATCCTTCTTCGTATGGGTTGATAAAATTGACGCCAACGCTAGATAAGTAATGCATCCATTTAGCTGGGCTAATATTCATAGACTTAGGAATCTATGTAATATCCATGTTTACAACCTTACCTTTATCTCTAGCGATAGCTAACTCAAGTCTGTACCACAATACTATGTACATATATTGTAATGGCTTAAGAATGCTAACCAACGATCTAGGCTTACTATTTGTATTACTATAAATAGCACCGCAATAAGGAAGCTTCTGGCTATTAGGATTATCGATACTTACATGCTGATACTCGATAGGCTGTATACCAAAGTATAAGTCACTACCAGCTCTGTATCCTTCCCATACTTCTATAATCCAATCTGGTTCTACGCTAACCTCATTACCAACAGGCTGATATGTTTCATCAACTATGTTAATCTAAGGCTGTCCTGCGTCATCTGTAGTTGTTACATAGAATATCTTCTTAAAAGACTTCCAGCAACAATGCCATACATTTACAAGCGATTTGCCAGATCCTTCAAATATAGGATTATCATATATACGCAACTGTATTCCCATATCAACAGGACTTCTGTCTCCAAGATTTCTTCCAGGAGTAGAACCAATCATTTCTTCAAACTTATCAAGATCTTTCTCTTCAAGCTTGTCATAATATCTATCGTATACTTCAGTTATAGGCATACGCATCTTTCTACAGCACCATGATCCATCTTCGATGAACTCTAAGTCTGGGCTATTATCGTAAGAGAAGTATATAGGATTAACTCTTTCGACATATGGTTCTGCATTAAGTACTCCAACATAATAAATTTCTCTACCTGAGATCAATCCATCCTTCCAGCCTTTGATAAACTCGTTGTCAATATCAAGTCTTTCTCTTAGGTAGGTAAGCGTATGATACGCCGTATTTTCTACAATATCTTTGTAGTCCTTATCCATGTATTTAGCTATCTGTTCTGGAGGCATAACTTCACCAGACTGTAACTATTCCTAGAACTACTAAGCTTCTTCTGGACTCATTCTAGCTGTAATAGCTGCTTCTATATATTGTAGTATCATCTATTTCTCTTTCTCCTGCATTTCAGATGTAGCCTCCTATGAAGTTCTGATAACTCTGAAGTTAAGAGGTCTTTTCGTTTCCTCACCTATAAGTAAATCTACTTTAGGTCTTATAATATTAAAGTCGTGGGGAGTAGCAGGAAAACCATCCTCGACCTTGAATGGGTTTGTAATTGATTTAAAATCCTTCTCGTCGAAGATGCTGTTATATAAATTATAATAGGTCTACAGCTCTCCGTAATATGATGTACTATTTCCTCCAGATGTTACGTTACCTTCACCTATAATATAGTTAACGCAATCTTCCTGCCACTTCTTTCCTTTCTTTGAAAGAGGGAGCTTTTGTCTGGGGAAAGCTGAATTGTATAAGTTATCTTCCATATATTAAAATGTGAATATCGGCATACCGTCTTCACTTGTGCTGTTATCTTCTTCAAACCATTGTTTGCTAAATAACGGCATCTCGAAGAGTTCAACCTATTTGTTTTGTTCTTTTGCAGACGACACCTTTACCTAATAGAGCTCTTCTCTATATATCATTACCATACACAAAGCTATTACACGGTCTACATTTCGTACACCATCATTTTCTATAAGCTCTTCTATTAGAGGTTCGCTGTATACTCTTTCTACATTAGGGTGGCCTTCTTCAAACTCATCTAACAGCCACTCTAATATTAATCCTTCGCCATACGCCCTAATCTACTTGGTCATGTGGCATCCTTTTCTTCTTTGCACTTTGCTGTCTTTAAAGACTTCAGATATGATTTTATCTGGCTAATCAGCCAAGAGGTAATCGCAGTGTTTATTCGTAAAGTAAGGGTAGATTCCTTTTCTTTCATTCTCAAATAATAATCTAGCGTTATAAAGCGTAAGAAGCTTGCGCACATTCTCGTAGTATTCTTCTGCTGTATCAGGTCTTCCAGAATACTCTGCTACTATTACATCTGTCCATGCTTCACCAGCTCTTACTCGCTTAAATATAAATGTAGAACCAAGAGAGTTCGTAAAGCTATCATCATGGTCATCAATTTGTTATCGTTAAGCTTTTTATCTTAACTTCTACATGTCCCCATGTAGTTCAGCATATATTATCACCAAATTGGCGTCGAGCACTCGTGGGAGAATTATATTTATTCATCTCCTATGCGTTACACTGTCTTATAGCCTTTCGTAATCTATAAGATTAGCACGGTATTTTCTGTTCTAGACTTTCACCGTTTTTGCTCGATTATACCCCGCTGATATTTAACGGGTCGCAATTGTGTGTAAGAATGTTTCTACACATAAATGTATGTGTTTCGCATTCGAAGTTATACACAATTCCGGTATACGACGATTGCTTTATATTTTCAATTTTTATCAAAATCTTATCACCAACAAACTTTATTGGCATCTTTGATTTTGTGTATCCAAACGCATGTCTTAAAAGCTATATTTTTCTACTATTAAATACTGCGCCGTAATACAGTTCTTTTTGATCTGATTTTGATATATTTATTCTGTAAGATTGCAATGAATGAAACCCTTTTTTATTCGTGCATTCTTTCTAATGTATAACTATACTATTAGTAATTTGCATACCAAATAGCATGTCTTGTATGTCTTCAAGAAGCCTAAGATTTACACTTGTAAAATTCGTCCTTATTCCTTTTGGTGTATTGAATACAGATCCATCAGAATCTAAATAACCCTATAAAAATGCTCTTCTATGATTATATGGCAAAGATTTAATTTCGTCTGGTATTCTTTTATTATAAGCAGAATTACCAAACATAGATTTAAGTTTCAAGAATAAACTTTTATTAGTAAATCTTCTTGACTATTCTGTTTGTTTATGAATATGTACACATTTTCTGTCAAATAACTCGTATACAATTTTATCATAAAACTCAGCAAGTTCTTTTTCGTCTTTACCTATAGACATATAGATATCGTAAGAATTACCATTCTTTGTGCAAAAACCATCACCAACCCAAAGTCCATAAAAATAATACAACTTTAATGTTGTGTCATCGAGTTCGCCCATTTTATGTGTTATAAATCTATTTGGTATCTCTAGCCACTATCCTTTAGTTACATCTTTGGCTTTTACGAATCCATTATCATTGATCCATATAGGATGCTCTCCTGTAAATTTTGTTGTTCTAAATGATCCGTATGGTTTTATCTCGAATATAGGTTCATTTACTTTGTTATATCTTTGTAAGTTATTTATTTCTACAAATTTATTTTCTTTATTAAGTAGCTTATCATCAAGTGTTACATCTTCAACGTTCACAAGACCTCTCTATGTAATAACTTTTTCTCCTGGTGTTAAACATCCTCCTATGTATAAACCAAGCGGAGGATCCTTTACTGGGTATTCCCATATAACTACAGACCCATGTGGCTTATCTCCCTTCTTAAGAGGGTAGTTAGTTATATCACCACTAGGCTTTTCTGTAGCCTTTACTTGACCGTTTCCGTCCCATTCTAGATCAACTATGTGCTTCATGCTTTGAAGCTTCTTATTTGTCCTTATTCTGGTTAACTGATCCATCAATAACTTTCTAGGGAATATATTCTTTCCTAGCTCCAATACAGCCTCTGCTGGCTTCATAGGGCGCTCTGATATAAAACGGTCTATAGATTGCTAACTAGCACCACCGTCTTTTATTTTGTTTCTTTGGTCTATTAAATTTTGTATAGCTAATTCTTTTAAGCTATTACCATCTTTATCCATGAACCTTTGATTTCCATCATCATCAAATGATTCTAGATTCGAATAAGCTGGAACAAAGAATCCGCATTCTGTATTCTCTCTACCATCATCCCATATATTAGGGAATGCTAGCACGTTGTTAGCATTAGGCTTATAAAATAGTTCTTTTAGCCCTTCGAAACTTGCACCGATTGTACCGCCTGTTCCAAATGCTATCATTAGTCCAAACGCTACACCATCATCAGTTTCTACAGAAGGCTACTCAATACGCCAAGCATCAAGAAGATCCGGAAATTTACCCCCTTCCTCCCATAGTACAAGTTTACCACGAGTACCACGGATACGTTCAGGGTCATTCTTAAGTGTTATACCAACTATACTAGAAAGGTATCCCTGTTCTGTTTGTTTTCCAAATTCGTCTGTAACTTTATAACCAGAAACTCTTTCCATACGAGTTGATACAAGCCTTTGTTTTGCCCATTCTGTATGTTTATCAAGGAAATCCATTATCTACCAAGCTTTTGTAAGCAAACCATCTCCTACAAGGAATTTCTACTCAGAAGCTACAGCAAAGTTCTTTGATCCAGGAATAAGCATATAGTTTCTAACGAGCATAGATGCTCCTTTAAAACTGTATCCTCTTTGTCTTGATTTTAGAACAGCCATATGTTTACCTTGTTGCTCGGCTTCTTCTATAGCACAAAAATAATAATAATCGTAATCCCAAAAACTAGGGAACTAAAGTACACGCTCTCTTCTTTTTCTTACATCTCCGTTTCTGTCAGTGTACTCTGTTTCTACAAGCTTAAAGATAGGACTATAATTCAGATAAAAATAATTATAACCTGTTATACCTTCTCCATCTGGAGCAGTATAACCATTTAGACACCTTTCTGTTTCCTAGTCCCAATATTTCTTATAATCAGTAGTACCTCTTGGAGCTAAAGTGTAGCACCCGTGCTTTTCAAAAAAAATAGCTGCCTATCTGAATTTATCAGTATTATGGAGCTTCTAATTAAAGTCTATCATAATTATTCGTACATACCGATAACGCCACCACCCTTGACTCTACCGGTTTCTGCTTGTTCTGCTTTTGCCTACTTCATAGCCATGTCTAATGATTTTATAATACCGCTAACATCTTTCAATATGGCTGAAAGCTTCTTAGCTGTATCTATATCAAGCTCTTCTTCTGCATAGCTATCCATCGTGTTCATAATGCCCTCTGCTGCGCTCTTAGAAGATTTAAGCAAGCGGGTAGCAGGAGTCTCTTGGAACTCCTGGAACCTTTTTGCTAATTCTTTTACAACGTCATCAGGTTTATAATTCTCATCATTAAGTACATCTTTAGCTACTCTCCATGTGCGTTCTTTCTCTGGATACGCCTCATATGGACTATTCCATTTATATCTCCACACTATGAATTCTATCTTCTTTAATGCATCTTGTTTATCTTTAGCATTGTTATAGAAATCTTTAAATGGTGGTATAGCTAAATCCTCTGTGCTTAATTGTATCTTGTTCTATATGATGTCAAACATTACTTAAATAGTCTTTTAAGCCAACTATAATATTTTCTTGTCTTTAAATAATCTAGATTATACTAGTTATCATAAGCTTCTCTCTCAAACGAAAGATTTCTATACGCATTTCCTTTACAAAACAGCTTAACTAACCATTCTACTCCATACCATAAATAAAATGGTACATATAGCATTTCCTTCATCTGTTCTGTATGTATCTATTCATGATTTATTGTAATATCAGTTATCTTAGCATTCGGCTTGCAGAATAGATATCCAAATAAATTAATTGCTAGAAATCCTTTTGGAGGAAGTATGTTCTATCTAATTATTTTCATTAATAATAAAAAAAGAGGCAACTGCTAATCTAATCATATGACTATATGACATGCACAGTAGTATATGGCTTTAATGTAAGCACTTCAATAGGACTAACACCATGATCACTTACAAACATACGAATAGATGATGGTTTTGTTAACTTAATATCGTACCTACTTAAATTTACTATCTAAAATTCTCTTCCAAGAAAATCATCTACAAGTGGTACTGTTATTTCCTAAGTTAAATTATTAAACACGTATAACGAACTATTGTCATCAAAAAAACTTGTAGGTTTTGGAGTTTTCGAAAAATCGTAAATCTTTTGATCCCTGCATAATCCTGTAACTGTACCATTTATATCTAAAACTCTATCAAACGCAAACTCTCCATTTAATCTTAAGCATGGTCCATACCCACTATGCGAATCAAGTCCAGATCCGATTTTATCGATAGTTAATACTGAATCTGTGTCATTTGTCATACCAGCTATTAATCCTCTAGCCTAAGAATTTTTTGCATAAAATTTTATTCTTGATCCATCAGACCAGTCATCATCATCTCCATAAAGAGCTACAGAAGATCCATCTATTACCAAAAAGCCACCAGTTGAATCTCCTGTCATTCTTCCTGTTATTGAAAGATTTCCTATACTTCCAGAAGTAGCGTTAACCTATCCAGTAATATTAGCTTTGGTTGACTTTAATTCTCCAGTACTTGTAACAGTGAATGGAGCTGTTGTTAAATCTGCATTAGATATTTCACCAGCCCATATACGAACATCTCCTTTACCTTCAGTTGTAACCTTACCATTTAATGGTGATGATTCATCTACGGCTTTACTAGACGTCATACCTGCTACAATTTTTTGATCGTCAAAAATAACAAGCTCGTTAGATGAAATCTCTTTTATAAACGCTTTATTGGCAATAACTAGATCAGCTACAACATTAGGAGATAATGAAAATGCTGACCAATATGTAGCAGTGGTTGGTGGCGTGTTCCAATGGTCATTATCTCCGGAATCTGTATTTACACAAGCGTAATACATGTTTTCATAAAGTACAACATCCTGATAGAATATACCATTCTCAGCATCTCTCTTTCCATCGTAGTATTTATGACCTTGCTTCCAACCAGCTGTTACCTATCCATCAATTTCTCTAGACATTCTTAAAGGGGAACCTTTAAATGTTTGTCCGGTAGATCCTTCTCCAGTATCTCCTTTTTCTCCAGAAGCTGACAAAGGTATAGACATTGATGTTAAATATGCACCGTTGCTTGAATTAAATGCGTAAAAAGTAATAATACTAGAACTAGATTCAAATGATGGTTTACTTATATCTAAATCCCAACTATTAGCGTAAGAATGTGGAGTTAATTCGCCATGGTCCGAACCAAGTTGGTATCTTATATTGGCATCACTAGTAGAAATCTGAGTAGACGAACCATCGGCTTCTATCTTATACAGCTCAACATCTCCGCTAATACGGAAAGAATACCTACTATCCTAAGGCTTATATGTAAACTATAAACCAGATAATTGCAAGGAATAAGAAACTCCATTAAGTCCAGCAACTGCAGATTGCTTAATTATTGGAATAAATTCGCTTAATGTTATTGTTCCATCAGTTGCTGTAAACAGCATTCCATTATCGCCTTCTGTCTAAACAGGGTTAGAACTTATTTCTTTGTAACTATCTCCATCGTCTATGCTGTATTTAAAAGTCCACCCTTCATTGTTACTTGGTTCTATTTCAGCTATATTAGGACCATCGCTTTTTGCGACTTTAACATTAATGGATCTTGGGTATAACGCTCCATCCTATTTGCTTATAGCAGCAGCAGATACTTTAAGATCATATGATACACCATTCTATCCACCATGCTTAATTCCGTACAACTGTATTTGAGCAACTCTTCTCTGAGAACTTATATTAGAAGATTTTGGAGTTCCTACAATATTTGCTATGTAATATATATTGTCTGTAAAATTAAGCTTATTTGCAGGTATCGTGATTTTTAATATCTTACTGTCTCCATTATCAGTTTTACTAAAATAACTCTATATATCCTAAGCGCTTAAACTACTTCCATCAGAACCTTTTACACTATCTACTGTAAGGTCAAATTGAACTGGAGAATCATCATTGTACATTGTTATTGTAGATTCGCCTCTATATTCGAGATTTTTATAATTGTCGTCTACATATAAATATTTAATCTCTCCAGCTACATCGATAATAATTCCACTTACGACTCCATCTCTTGCATAATATCCCCATAAAGCAGGATCAGAATAAGCGTGCCAATAAGCGTCATCACCATTACCAGTGTCAGCATATTTCTTTCTTACACAAACGTACTATTTATATCCTGGTCCAAGTTTCTCTAAGTCTTTTGGATCATCTGTCCATCCAGAATTTTCTCTTATGTACTCTCTATTTTGGAAGCCTTCGTCATCGGTCCACGTTAATGGCAAATTGTTTAATGGAGCAAATGTGCTAGCGTAATAAATATATTCTACACCATCTCCATCCATTCCGTTCTAACCAAAGTGCGACCACACAAATGGCTAGCTCCACTAAGACCCCCATTGTCCTTTAATATTTGTAACTATAGAACAATACTCATAAGGAACGCTTTTTGTTACTCCACTTGGATGATCAGTCCATCCACTAGGTACAACTGGCACTCCATTTTCTATAGATACATTTCCAGGGCTGTTTATTTCTTCTCCATCAATGGCTGTTTTGTATATAAAGCTAACGCCACTACCATCCTCTCCTGCTGTTCCACTTCCAGTAAGACATATTGGATTGATATAGCTACCATACTAGCCGTTACCATTTATGAATACCTATGTCATCCATATATAGTATCCATCCTCCTAATCTGGTGCATCTTCTAACCATCCAGAACCATCTTCTGGCGGCATATTATCAGTAGGTTTGTTTGGTCCGATTTTATTACTATTATGTTTTTTAAAATAAGATTTATTATATCCAAATTTAGTAGGATCTATACTTGAACCTGTACCATTAGTAGGGATTTTTATGTCACGCCCACTTTCAATAGAGTATACCTTATCATTTATTATCAATTTTGATAATGTATTCTTTTTAATATAATTTAAAAGCTACTCCTATACATAATCGGCATTTACTCCGCCATCAGATACTCTTTCAGATAAAGACACCTCAAACTGCCCACCATTCTTTTGTACAAGAATAAGTTTATCGTTTTCGATTGCAAAACTCTCTATAGAATAATCTTTTCCTATATTAGAGTTCTTCAACATGTTTTGTATTTCGGCTTTAGTGTAGTAACTATTGGCGTCGAATTTTGTATAATCTACTATTTTTAAATATGTAGAATCAGCATAAGTCTTTGTTACATATCCATCAATATTGATATTTTTAATAGCATCATCTACGTATTTCTTTTTGGCATAATCGCCTAAATTTAAACCAGCTATAGCATTAGTTATTTGTTTGCTAACTTCAAGAAGTATTTCATATTTTATAGAACCACTTTCGTCTCCAGTTATTTCATTCAGCTAATCCTGGATATCTTTCAGAGCTTCCTTGCTAGCCTTATTATTCCATTCATCTCTTTCTTCTTGTGTTATATGAACAACTGTATCATTAACGTGTTTACATAATCTAGAATAGATTGATGAATAATACTGATCAATCTTCAGATCCAGTTCTCTAATTGGATCTTTGTGACAGCATTTTTCTGGTTCAATGCAAAAATCAACCATATTAATTCGTTTAAATTGTTAACAATTATAGTACTGTGGTGCTAGGCGGGGTAGTGAACCCCGTCATGCTTTCATTAAGACCTAGCTTTATTCAGAAGCTTCTGGATGTTTAGCTTCAAGTGCTGCGATGCGAGCTTCAAGTGCTGCAATCTTCTCATCATATACTGACTTAACAATAAACTCACTATCGTTCTGAAGTTCGCTAACTTTTGTAGGAACAGTAGGAAGTTCAACCTTCTTAGCGTACTCTTCAAGAGACTGGTGCTCTGTAAGGTAATTACCTTTAGGCTGTTTTGTGTCAATAGCAGCATTCAGTGTACCAACCTGCTCATTAAGTGCTGTTGTAAGAACGTAGTTACTAAGTGCGGTAATATCTGCCTTCTGTGCAAGCTTTTCTGTAACATCGCTTGTAATAGCTTCTTCAGCCTACTTTGCTCTTGCTATCTCGGCTGTAAGGTCGTCAGCACTAGCTTTTGTAGCTTCTACTCCTGTAGCGCGTGTAGTTTCATCAGAGATCTTCCTATCAAGCTCTGTCTTAGCACCTTCTAAAGTTGTAGTATCAGCCTTAGTATTTATAAGGTTCTAAAGATATGCTTCCTGACCATTAGCGCGCTCAACTTCTGTGTTAACAGCTTCATTAATAGCTGTTTCTGCAGTTGTAGCTCTAGATGCTTCATTCTGAATAGCGAGAGCATTATCACCTTCGACTTCCTTAGCTCTAGCAGCCTCTGCTGCAATCTCAGCCTTATTCTCTGCTTCTGCTGCCTTAGCTCTTGTAATCTCTTCATTAAGGGCAACTGTAGTAGCCTTAGTAGCAATAGCATCATTAATAGCTGTATGCAGATCATCATTACTATTAAGCTTATCTGCAATCTCCTTCAATGTATCATAAGCCTCTGGAGCTGCACCAACTACATCAGCAATAGCCTTTCTGAATGAACCTTCAGTTGTAGAATCACCATTGATAATATCTACCTATGCCTTAATCTCGTTCTCCTTAGCTGTAGCTCGTGTTACCTCAGCGTTAAGATTATCCTTGATTGTATTGTCGTCATTCTCACGCTTTGCAGCTTCAGCCTGTATATTTGAAGCGAGAGTATTCTCACTAGCCTTAGCACGGTTAACTTCAGTTGTAAGATCATTACTAAGCTGAGTATCAGCGTTTACTCTTTCCTGCTTCTCTGCGTTGATTTTCTAATCAAGAGTATTATCTCCCTAGATTCTATTAGCAGTCTCTTCCTCTGCCTTCTCTTGGAATACATCAAATCTATGATTTGTAGTATCTCTAAAATTATGGATTTCATTTACAATCTCTTCAAGGGAATCATGATTATTATCAACATTGCCCTTAAGTTCGTCAAACGCCTGGATTACTGCATTAGCATCCATAATATCACCACGTACGTACTCACCTGCATGCTCACCCATCAAGAGGTTAACTGTTCTTGTACCAACATCCTTGGCGCCATGTACCTATACACCTACCAAAGGTGTCTTAATAAATCTTTTCTTCATTATATATAATGTCTAATTAGATATGTGTTTAAACAGTAAAAGGGAACTACCTTTCGGTAATCCCCTTTATGTAAGCGAATTAGGCCTATCCTTCGCTTACCTCAGCACCTTCCTGTGCCGCCGCTTGCTCTGGTACGGACTCAACCTGTTCCTTAAGCTGTGACTGAGTTCCCGCAGCTGCGCTAGATTCGTTTTCGTGTCCTGTGCCAGTAGAACCAAATCCGCCATCACCTCTCTCTGTTTGAGAAAGCTCAGAAACCTCTGTGATTGTATACTCTGGTATAGGAACGATGACTAACTGACAGAAGCGCTCACCCTGCTTATAAACAGCAGGAATAGTATCTGTTGTAGCTTTCATGAATGCTACAATCTCGCCTCTATAATCACTGTCGATAACACCGACATTATCAGTAAGCCATAATGACTTTTTCCAAATACTAGAGCGTGGTATAAGTAAACCAACATATCCGGCAGGAATTTCAACTGCCAATCCTGTATGGTAAACCAACATTAGCTGATTTGCTTCATTAAGAGCTGTTTCAATCTTAGTGCAAGTCAAATCAATTCCTGCAGCACCTTTTGTGCTACGAATAGGGAGGATAGCATTATCCTCAAGTCTCTTAAATTTCAACTCCATAGTATTCAAATATTATTTTTTATTGTCGCCCCACTAGGATTCGAACCCAGACTTGGAGGGTTAGAGCCTCCCTTGCTACCATTACAAATCATAGGGCAATATATAAGGATGCAGTGGAATCGAACCACTATCTCTAAGTCTTTAAACTTATCGGCTACCATTGCTACAACACCCTTATTCTGTTGTTGCGAAGACTCGATTCGAACGAGCGACCTCAAGGTTATGAGCCTTGCGAGCTACCAACTGCTCCACTTCGCGATAAGCACGTAACTTTTAACTGGAGTTACGCAGAACCAGTATTGGCGCCATTTGGATCCTGCAGCTCAAAGGGCTGTTAGGGCAGAAAACTTTTGTTTCACCCGGATATCCCAGTTTATAGAGATTTCAGAAATGGCGGAAACCTCTCAGCGATTGTATTCGCCCGTTTTCTTTGACTCTTAAGTTATGAGTTCATTTTACTTATAAGTTTTAGCTGGACTTATAACCAGTATTGGTGCCCGTGTCGGTTACCGCGGAACCTTTTATTTATAGTGTACGCATCAGGCGGACGCCACTCATATTATAAATTTATAATTTCTTAAATAAATGAGGAGTCTATGCAGGAGTCGAACCTGCTAACTATTCCCTTTGTATCGGGCCGTCTTTACCGTTTGACTAATAGACTCTAAAGGTAATTACTTAGTACGAGTAATCCAATTCCATAAGCGTTTGTACCAAGGCTTCTTAGTTTTCTCTTCAACCTTGCTTGCTTTGCATCTTAAGTATATGCAATCATCTTTTACTACAGCGCAACCGTTCTCTGGAAGAATCTCATCGAGCAAAGCATCTGTAAGGATTGATATAACTGTATCATAGTCACAATCAGTCATTCTCATACCTGCCGAAATCTTCTTGCCAATGAAATACGCTGTAACATCGTTTGCGTCAGCAACATCCAGCATAGAAATTACATACTTAGGCCTTTTTACATTAACTGTCTTTTTAATAGCTTTCTTCATAACTTAAATATTAACATGGTGCACAATTATCTCCGCAGTCTTCGCAAGCAACATTCACATGTGCGCTCTCTTTCTGTTTAGCTGCCCACTCTTCTTTTCGTTTTTGATCAGCAGCTTTTGCGTTATTTAGAGCCTTTAACCAATCTCCAGACTTAATTATTACAAAGTCTGTACCAAGGTCTCTATCGTAGAATACGATAAGAATGTCGTCTTTCTTTACATCTGCACAGATAGTTTTGTCAGGGAACATCTTTGATGTCCACTCAAAATTAGCATCTTCTGGAATAACGTAAACATCATCTATACCTCTTGCAGATCTATTAATCGCCTAAACCTCAGCTGCATCTGTATCAACAATAATAGGTTTGCGATCAATGTTTATTATCTTTTTCATATGGGCTTAATGGTTTATTTTTATTATCTTTAAATCTATTTTTAAGCTTGAATCTAAATAGTTTGTTTATTAATACGTCTCTAGTATCATCTTGATCTTTCATAACATCAACTACGAACTAAAACTAATGCATAACTATTTGTTTTACTAGCTCTGGATCATCGTTCAATGCACGTCCAATCTATCTACAAACTTTATCTATATTCATTACTTTTCTACTGTTTCAGTTGCTACAATATCGTAAAGCGATACAAGTTGAGAGTCCTTAAGCAAATCGAAATGCATAGCACCTCTAGATGATCTATATATAACGATATCGCCAACCTTGATAGGCATCTGCTGTATTTTATCATCATCATATGGGTGTGTATACTCATATGGTAACTTAAGTACTACAGCTCTAGAGAAATCTGAATCAACTTCCTTTATCTCTGTCTTTACTTCATCATAATCAACTGCCTCGATCCCATCCTTATCCTTCTTAGGCTTAGTATCCTTAGCCACAGGTTCGGAGATCTTCTTCTTAACTTTAACAGGCTCAAGCGGTTTTACTAAGAACATCTGTCTGAACTCATACTTTATTTTTGAGCTCAAGTCCTCTGCCAACTGAGTCTGATCTATCATCTTATCATCCATATTACTTCTTCAATCCTTTAAGGTACTCAAGTAATTTAATCATGTTTCTCAATACTGTCTCCTTTTCAACAAGCAAACACTGAGGTGTGTTCTCATCAGCTTTTGACTTAAGAACACAAAGCTCATTGTTGTATTCTGAAAGCTTATTGTTGATCTCGTCAAAGATATTTACGAATCTCTTTTTATCATCAACTTCTTCAACGTATCCATTATCGAGAAGCATCTTGGCATATTCCTTTGAGATTCTATAAACAGAATTGTAAGAAGAAACAACCGTTGAATTGTCTTCGTTTGAGCTATTATGCTCTTCGTTATATACACTTTCGTACTGATCTGTATCAGCGTTGTACTCAAATGTATCACCATTCTCCATTACGAAGAAAGGCTTAATAACCTTTAAAATCTTTGTCATATCCAATTGCTTTTATTGTTTTACGCTGCCATAACGAAATAATTTTCAAAAAGGTTGCAAATATGGTATAAATTTTGTAAAAATAGCATTTTTCTTGTAAATATGCAACTTTTTTAGCTTTTTTACGTTAGGGGGATAGTAGGGGGTTAGTCAGACTAAGAACCCTTTCTCTTATATATTCTCTTTAGGAGATCTACTTTAGTAGTACAGCTATTACAGTATGTAAGACTATACAACTATAGTAGAGCTATATAAGCTTAATAATAATTGTAAGACTAATAAGAATAGTATGGATAAGAAGAAAAAGTGTATAATAGACGAATATAAAACAGTATATGGATTTAGTTTATTCGTTATAATTAACCCAGATAAGTCTGTAATAGATAAAAGATTTAGCTTTAGGGATGATGATACGTCTATAGTTGATGACGAATGGGCAGGTTATACAGCCTATACCACTAGAGGGGCGTATGACAAAGAATCAAACAAAGATTGTGAAGTTATAGTAATAAACAGTCTAAAGGGTGATAATAGTGATGTAAACACCTTTGCTCATGAGGCTTTTCATGCAGCTGTAGATATACTTGAAGCGTGTCATATAAAGTTCACCGAGGATACGAATGAAGTATATGCGTACCTAATTGGGTACCTTACTGAATGTGTAACACAAACAGCAAATAAAGAATGAATTAGTTTGAGATGAGCGCTGTACTATATTATGCCGACTTCTTATCTCTACAATACTAGAATAAACCGTGTACAGAATAGTGTAAATATTTCTTTATACATGGAGTACCAGTGAATATAGCATACATTGTAGAATAGGAACCAATATACGATCTTGATAATCAATGGTTCTAGAAGAGCCTTAAGGAATATAGTATGCTAAAGCATAAATTCGGAGAAGATGGGGCTATGAGCTTTATTAAAAACCTATGTAATCTAGGGGTAGTAGGATCTGTAAACGCTACACAAATGATGAAATATATTCATAGATACGACGATAAATAGGAACGAGATAAAGCATTTAGAATGTTTAAATTCAACAGATCAAAAGCAAAATATACTCACTTAATACATAACGACGATGGTGAAATTGTAGAGGAAGAGTGCACAAAATACGTAGCCCATGCTGAGCGAAATAGCAAAAGATAAAGAATATTTAAGAGCGGCAGAAATAATACAAAAAGCCGAGAAAAACGGTAGAATATTAGGATTTTACGAACCAGATAAAGATGAATCCATTTGATATAATATTCATGTTTTTAATACTTCCAATAGTAGCTACTACCATATGTTGGATAATACTTAAAGATAGTAAAAATAATGGGAAAAATTAGTAAATACAGCAATTTGTACGATAAAAACGGTAACTTCTTGCATAAGCCAGGAAATTATTCAATTGAAGAACTTGAGGAACTTATAGACACGCTTGACAAAAACTCTAAAGAGTTTGCAAATGCCACCGCAATACTTATGCACATGTATGAACAAAAAGGCAATCCTCATAGAGACGAACTTATACAAAAGCTTATTGATCAGTCTAAAACAAAGACTACCAAAGATGAGGTTATAAATGCTTTAAAAGATATAAACATTAAAGATGAAGAGACAGGAAAAGATGGATCCAGCACAGAGGGACGCATACTAGATACTTCTGAAGGAACTAGAGAATCAGGGAGAAGAAGCAACTCCAACGAGACAAATACTACAATTAGCACTGCAGCTTGATGAAAAAGGAGAGTTCTACAAATTTATAGAAGTATTCGGGGATAGTAGAATAGATGGCAAAGATGTCATCGGACTGTCCAGAGATAACTAATGAGAGTAAGAGATAAGTATAAATAATAGGAGATTGAAATATGTTAGTAGATATATCTGAGATTAGAAAAGAATTAAACGAAGAGGAGAAGGAAATATTTGATAAGGTAATAAATGCGATGAATACTAAAAGCGTTACAGTAAAGATGTTGAATTTAGCGTTCGCTGTAATATTGTTGTACGTATGCTTTACAATTCTCCCTTTATGGGCTGCTATTTCACTTATCGGAATAAAGATTGCAATCCCTATTGCAGAGCTCGTTAAATACATAATTGTGGCGAAGAAGCTGATTAAGAATGATAAGAACATTAATAAGAAGTTATTGTCAATTAGATTAAAGATTGCTAATAAGGAAAATGAAATACGAGTATAAAGGAAATGTCTACAATTATGTAGGAATAGGAAAGTTTAAAGACTCTACTGGTAAGTGGATTGACGCTATAATATACGAGCGTGATAACCATATATATATGAGAGAAGTAACAGACTTTATAGATAAGTTTAAGAAGGTTGTATCTTAAATAAAATGGCAAAGATTCAAACATAGCAAAATAAGCATCTTCCATGCGTAATAAATAAAGAGTATGGAATAACTCTATTCTTAATGTTTAATAGAGAATTCATGAATGATGTATATAGAACATTTAGTATTATTAGCCGGGGCTTATAACCTCGGCTTTTTTGTTATTTGTACGTAAGAAAAAATATTTTTTTGTTTTTTTGAATTGTGATAAATGTGCAAGAACGAGAAACAGTAATAATTGCCTCCCCCGGCTCGAGTTTCGGATCTGACTACCCCCGGCATCTTAAATGACATCACTGATAGATTGCCATCCTAATCGCGGGAACATAAAGAACAATTCTGTACTATTAGTAACAATAAAACATAATCAATATGGATAAATTCTGTTTAATAGCTATCATGCTATTCGCTATTCAACACGATATGGTTGATAACTCAGTTGTTGATGTAATCAATGCAATTGATCGTGCACGTGGTATCATTCCACGCACTGATTATCTTGAACTTGTGTTCTCAGATGCTATATACGAGCATGACGTATACAATGTATCATTTGGCATATACGACAAGTACTTCGATAATAGTCAGTTCGTAGAGAGAATATTGCCATTCTAATGGCGTACTCTCTTATTCTTTAGCTTATGTTTAATCAATAAATATTTACAATTATGAAAGAGTTTTTAGTTATCAAGAGTTACAAGGTTATGAGTCCAGTTGTTGAAGCGTCATTTAAAGACGAGGACAAGGCAAGACAGTATGCTGAGTTGTGCAAATTGCGCGACGGAGGAGATTACTGTGTTGCTAAGCTTATCTAAGTAATAGGGAGCGGTGTAATGCCGCTCTCTTGCCTATTCTTTGCTTGCGGGAACATAAAAAACACCTCTAGATTATTAGCAGAGGAAGAAGAGAAAGATGTAGATATGTGGATATTTGGATATTTGGAACAGTATTCAAACCCATCCATTTATACATTTGATGTTGTTTACAATTATTCTTCTTCCTTAATATATAGCTTTTTAGCTATTATCTTCATAAATGAACATTATTCACCATTAATTATATATAATTATGTCAAAGTATCGTTTATTTAACATGTCAGTGCTGCAGGCAAAGCCTCAGCCAGGACAAACTGAAGGTAATTTCTATGTAGCTGGAACTCTCGAGAACCAGGAGTGTGTGTTTGAAGAGAATACAAACATTGTTATGTTTGGAGTTGATGGCCTCATTGCAGCTATTCGTCCATATTTGGATGCAGCTCATGGAGGTAAAGCTCAAACATCTAATGAAGACCAAATTCCAGAACGATATCGCTTCTTGAATGGCATCTTTGTACGCCAGAAGCTTGAGCATGGTATGAGTTATTTGCTGGATAACAATGGAAGTCCAAGATTGGACAAATCATCAGGTCAGCCTATAACTATGGACTCTGTTCTTGTATTCTGTATCCTCATCAGCGAGACACCAAAGGTTGATGGCACACCAAACTATGCCAAAAACTGGGACCCTGTTTCAAGAGTACGCTCTATTGAACGTCAGTTCTTCAGACCTGTATCAAACCAGCCAGCTACACAAGCAGGAAACGCAGCTCCTCAGCCTGCAGCTCAGCCAGCTCCAGACCCATTGGCAGCAGCTACAGCTCGGCCGAATACGGCTACACAGCAGCAACCAGCTCCTCAGCCTAATGCGGCACAACCAGGAGTTCAGCAACCAGCTGCACAGCAACCAGGAGCAGTGCCTCCAGCATCCTTCTAACTTGCATCGTAGCGTCCTCGTGGCGCTACCTTGCTTCTTTGACAAATGTAACTCGCTTCGCTCAGACATTAGCTTAAAACTTGCCTGAGATTGGAGATGGAAAGATACACAGGTGAAATTTCAGATAGAACAGATAGAAATATAAAACATAATCAATATGAAAATAACTTATAAAACAAATGTGCTAGATGTTATTCGCTTAGTCGAGAACAACGCACCAGCGCTATGGAAAAAAGAGTGGAACAACTTTCCTAATACATGGGGAGGAGTAAACGCGCTTACCAAAAAAGTTGTAAAAGACTTATTGGTAATGATAAACCTACCATATTCTAGAGAATTAGCAGGGTTTATCAGATATATTGTAGAGTGTCCAAATACCATAAGATACTCTGAATATAAAAGATCTTTGATTGGCAAGACAGTTGAAGACGTTATATTTGAACAATAACTCAATATGCAAGAGTATAAACAAGCATTGACATTTGGAAAGACAAATAAAGACGTATAACAATTAAAACATAATCAATATGAAAAAGATCAAAGGAACAAATTATATTGATCATAGATTTCCATGCGCAGACATGATCAAACATATCATTATCGGTAAAGAGTGTATCGCACCTATCGATATTCATGGAGAGATATTGTACTTCATAATACAAGATTAAAGATTCCATATAAAATTGATTGCACATCTGAGGTTCTAGCCAAATGTGGCAGTAGATTTGTTTCATTACATATATATCACGGTCTGTGAAGATAGTGATATATTTTTATTTAAACTCAGCTAGGGAGAGTATAACATAATCACTGATGAGACCTAGACGAAACTACACGTTGCATCATACTGTAGTCTGATATTCATTATTCATAAGCATTTTGTAGCCCAATAATACAATGGTCTGTGAAGATAGTTGTATTAAACCGTTATCTCATGCGGTATATAAACCAGGATGACGGAGCGCCTACGCTAACGTGATAAATCGTAGGAGTAATGTGGCAAGTCATGGTCCCAAGCCCATGCACTGCAACACGTGCTTATGGTACTTGCAAAGCTATAAGAGGTTCGCTTGTAGGACACAGAGGGTTAACCTAGGAATGGGTTTACATGTAAAACTGAGATATGGTAACTACAGCCTATTTGCAAAGGGTGCAAGCTGTCAAATGTAGACCTAATCTCTATGACAATCCGGAGAGACGGATAGTGGTTATTATGCGCTTACTGAAGTAAGAAGGTATACTATGCACGAATTCATTATATGGGTATCGTGCTTGGCTATGTAAAGCGCACACATAGCGACGGTTCGAGTCCAGTAACCACTACACCTTTTATCGTATCATTTTTAGTTATCAACAGGTTTTATTTCCATGCAGGTATATCGGTTCGTGAGGATAGATATGCCATTTTTATAGATTATTAATAAAAATATATATAAATATGGAAGATAAGAAACATTCTTTTATGGACCAATTAAATCTGTTCTTTGTTGGAGCGGTTATTGGTACTATTATTGGTGCCTGCTTTGGTATGAATGTCTATAAAGGCAAGAGTATTAAGGCAGAGAAAAAAGTAAAGGCGTACGAAGAGTACTACAAATGTACAGAGACGCTTTTAGACTCTCTCGATGGAACACATAATCTTGATTTGATGGACACAGATCTTGAGACAGATTATGGTGCAGATTATTTAGATGCAAAATCTAAAGTTGATGAAATAATTGAAAAGTAATATGAATGGATTCGACAAAGAAGACCACACAGAAGACATCTGGTACTCGTAAGAGATACAAGGCAGGACAATTAGTCACAATTAATCATCGTGTATTTAGAATTACAAAAAAATATGTGTGCATGAATGAGTGTTTGTGTTGTTTTGACAGAAATTATAAAAAATATGATTTCTGTATGGAACTACCAATAGGTTTATCTATAAAACCAATTAAAAAACATAAGGGTTGAGTTGCATCAACCCTAAGTGTTTAATGTAGCCGTAGGGAGTCCAAAGCCTCCAAAGGGAAACCGAATTACAGATGGAACACAAAACTCAAGTATAGGTGAGAAGTAGTCCTATACAAGTAAATAATGTTTAATTATCAAAATTATGAACATTTTAGAAGCATTAATTGGTGGAGAATATCCAAAGTTTGAAACAGCAGTTTGCGCTGACAGTGACAAGACAGCCGTAACAGTTCACTGCACACTGTCTCCTGTTTATGTTGACTTGGATTCTCCAAAGTACGTGGAGACCAAGTTTAAGAAACAAATTCCAATTCTTAAAGCAATTTGGGTTACGGTAGACGACGAGACAAGCGAGCAGACTATCAATGTAACAGTTGAAGCTACTGGTAAATTTAATAGTCTTGAGTTTATCAAAAAACTTGCGCATATTGCGAAAGGTATCAGTAGAGTCGCAATAAACAAACTCAGTGAGCCAGAGATTATCAAGAACATTGGTCTAGATTGTAAGCCATTCATCGAAAATGAAGAAGGACACGAAGACGCATAACCAGGCAGTTAATCCCCAGTCAGCAAAAGGGAAACCTGATGCTGAATACCTTAACTACAAGGTGGCTGCTAAGGAGGGAGGATCTACAATGATCCTCTCTTCAGGATTAAGTAAATGTAATGCCAAATCTTTAGAAAATACTTTGAATAGTTATATTAACAACAAACATTCAAATATTCCAGGAGCTGGCAAGACAAGTGTTAAATTCATAACAATTCATTAGTATGATTGATATTTTTATTGATGATGATAACAAGGTTACAATAAAGACCACAAATGGTCTCACTGAAACAGAAGTTGCAACAACAGTAGTATTGGAGGCAATGAGAAGTCTAAAGAAACCAGAAGAGGCTATTCCAAAGGTTCATGTGCTATACCTGCAAAATTGTGGTGCTGCAAAATTGCAATGTGTTAAAGCTGTCAAGGATAACTTAATCTTAGGCTTAAAAGAGGCCAAAGATATTTGCGATGCTGCTTCACGTGATTCAAAACCTGAAATCGCAAGATCTCTTGACATTAATTATTTGAATAGACTCAAATGTCGCATTGAAGAAAGTGGCGCTACTTGTTTTATTGACAAACAATGATAAAAAATGGCTGTAAAATTATACGAGAAGCCGGATCACAGTCCTGGCCCATTAATAGCATTAGTTGTAATAATAATATTATTACTCCTAACATCGAAGTGTCATGCACAGCAAAAAGCAGCGATCGACACAATGGTTTGTAAGGTTGAATGTATTAAACAAATAGTACAGAAACCGAGTGCTAACGGTAAAACCGTTAAGTATATGGCTGTATATGTTGATAAATCAGCAGGATTCTCAGAGATTATTCCAATCTCAAAGAGTGTTGTAGATTATATTAGCACATGCAAGCAATTCTCTATTGAGCCTACACTTGGCATTAGGTTAAGAAATGGTGTAATTACATCTATTGTGCGTTATAAAATTAAATTTGTACACAAATGAAATTCCAACCAAATGATGTAGTTCGCCGTGTCCTTCCAAGTGAAACAACGGTAGGTGGTTTAATGGTTGTTATAGCAAGCACACATGGTAAATGTACTGCTGTTAGAGACGTTGTAACCGGAAAGGTCTATATGTATAGATCTAGTAGCCTTGAAAAAGCTGGAGAAACTATAAAGATCATGGTTAGCGAAAAGGATATGACAAGGATAGAAATTACAAAGGGAATTGGGGCATTCTATCATGAAGTATCAGCAGCTTATGATAAGCTGTATGCTAACCAACCAAAATTTATATGTTTTGTACTACCTAGAAAAGGTGCTACTATACGTAGGACATACCAACTTGGAAAAGTAACAAGAGTGCTTAGAAAAGTTGGTGAGACTATTAAAGGATATCAATATGTCTCTGTCAAGAAGCCAATGTACAAGTTACAATTAATTGGTGAACTATGAGTAAAAGTCTTAGTCCTGGCAGAATCTACAAAATAAATGGCATTATTGTTAGGGCTAAACGTCAATACAATTGCAATGGGTGTATCTTTAATAATCCTTTCTCTTGTCCAAAAGTAAACGATTCAAAGGATTTAAACGGAGAATCACCATCATGCATTGAAAACGGAATAATTTTTATTAGTCCTTAATTATGACAAAACGTAGAGCAAACGGACAAATGTCTGACGAAGAATTAGAAGTTAGACGACATCACTCATCATTGCGTAAACTTAAATCGCATTGTAGTGATGTAAACGTAGAGTTAAAAGATTATAAATCTGCAAATCCTGATGATATGTGCGTATTATCATTAAGTGATGTAGATTTGGGATCAAGAAAGAGTTATTTAACAACAGATAACGATTCATGGTTTGTCAGTGAAGACGACTATGATAAGATATCGCAAATAGCATTATACCTATGAAAAAAGAATATGGAGAGCTATTTGTATCAATAGCATTAATGATTATTTCTGCATTCCCTCTTTTTGACTTATTGTCAAACATAACAAATATAACTAACATAAGCAATTTTTCGTTGGTGGTAGTAATTGTTATGTTGATAATAATCTTGATCTCCAGTATTATATATTTTATATCGTATTGGACGGAAAAATTTAATTAAGTTGCATTTCAAGGGGGCGGGTTATACCGTCCCCGAGATTTATTAGGTTAGAGGCCTACATAACAGTTCAAGTCTGTATAAAATCACAAGCTGGAGAGCTTCGTACTTCGTTATCGTCACAGATGTTTTAACAGTTTTCTAAGGTTGACGTAAAACACAACATGAAACTGTTATTTGGACTTGTAGCTCAGTTGGTTAGAGCAACAGACTCATAATCTGGAGGTCCTAGGT